>JACCED012405136.1_pt1 | contig 13412 bp, 5 predicted proteins | sample 7455021 | NCBI WGS metagenome assembly JACCED01 (sample SAMN15323456, study PRJNA562643) | freshwater metagenome | isolation source: river surface water | place: USA:Blue River Watershed | collected 2017-08-19 | reverse complement strand
GTTAGGTGAATTGGAGCCTTGTACTTTGTAAACGCCCGCGTTGGCTGCTTCCCAATCGATTGCAATACTGGTCAGTGTTTTTGCGCTGCCCAGATCCAACGTCAACCAGCTTGGATCAACCGCGTGTGCCGATTCCCAACGAGTGCCCGCGTTTTTATCAATCGCATTTGCTGCGGCAGTTAATGCGGTGCTTGCCTTTGCGCTCACCGGAGTTAAAGGACCTGCCGTAGCAACACTGGATGCCGAGCTGCTGCTAGCGGCGGTACCTTGTGCGTAAACTTTCAATTCGAAAATCGAATAGCCCCAGGTATTGCCTGCACTGCGTGCAGTCGCGTAAACGCGAACGTAACGATAATTGCCGCTTAGGTTGTGAGTGTCAGTGCGATTACCGAAGGCGGCACCCGTGACGGTTTTTAACGTGGTCCAACTGGTGCCGTTGGTAGAGCCTTGCACTTCATAGTTAGCCGCGTTGGCTGCTTCCCAATCGATCACCACTTGCGTGAGATTGCGATTGGAACCGAGATCCACCATCAACCAGCTTGGGCTTACGCCGTGGTTGGATTCCCAACGAGTTGCGGCATTGCCATCCACTGCATTCGCTGCCGGCAACATATTGGTGCTGCCAGTGACCGGGCGACCTTGTGATACCAATACCGAAGCCGGTGCGCTAGAGCTGGCAACTCTGGAGGGTGTTGATGAAGGCGCGCTGGAGCTGGTTGCAGATGACTGTGGGTTGCCGGAACCGGTGAAGGAAACAGCAATGGTGTGACTCGCGGAAATCGCGTTGAAGCTGTAGCTGTTCAATGCGCCGAGAGAAACACCGTCCACAATCATGTTGGCAACTTGCTGGCCGGTTGGCGGCGTGAAGGTATAAGTCGCCGAGTCGGTGTTGTTTTTGCTGTAGCGAATAGTGCCGGCCGGAGTGATGCTGCCTACGCCATCCAGGTTGATGGTGTAAATGCGGTGCGGTTTTAAATCTACCGCCATCAATTGCACATCGGCCACTTCAACCACTTCACCCGCCGGTGGGCGGAACCAGAAACGGAAGTTGCGCTCGTTGGCCGGTGGGAAAGCCGCGAAGTTGGTGAAACTTTCGTAGGTGCCATCGGTATTGCTGTTGGTCCAGTTAATCAGGGTGTTGTTGGCCGTGCCGTACTCTGCTTTGAACTGGGCCAGGCTGCGTGGCGATGATTTATCGCCTGCTACCAATACTTCTTTCACTTCGTAGTTAGGGTCGATCACTACGTTGACCCACAAGTCCTGACCATCCGCCACACCGGGTTTACCACTGGCTTTGTTGCCGGTTGAACCGTCAACTGCACGTGCCGCTGCGCCCCACCATTCAGTTTCCCAACCAGAGCTTGCGCCGGTGAAGTTGGTAGCGCTAATCGCCGGAACCAATGGATCACCTGAGCCGATATAGGCGATTTCACGGATAACAACATCGTCGATGTAAGTGGTCGCATTGCCCATGCCGCCGAACAGGAACGCCAGACGGCCGGGGTTATCGCCACCGGTGAAGTCAATATTGAAGCTGTAGTTGGCGTTAGTGGTTCCCAGCGCGACCGTTTGCAGCAGATAAGTACCGGCGCCGGACGGGTTCAACTGGTTTTCGGATAAGCGCAATTGGATGTTACGTGGCGATGCCGCGCGGGCGCGGAAGCTCACCTGGTAGCGATAATTACGCTTCAAGCCGAAGCCTTCGGTGTGCAATTGATAAGAGCCAGCGCCAGTGCCTTGCGCGGCCGCTGTGACGCGGGCTTCACCATTGACTACCGCATAGGCAGCACCTGAGCCGTCATAGTTCTCACCTGTCCAGCCGGCCAAACCTCCGGCGAAATTGCCGTTGTTTAACACGTTGATGGAGCGATCCAACTGTGCTGTGCCCGCGGGTTTTGGATAGACATTGGCCACATCTTCAAAGGCTTTGAATTCCAGCAGCCAAATAGGCTCGGCTTTATCGATACGGCCTTTGGTGACGAGTTTGATGTAGCGGTAAGTCTTGTTTACATCAAAGGTATGAGTGGCCCAGCCCACGGCTTGCTGATCCGAGCTGAGTAGGTATTCCCAGTTGCCGGAGGAAGTTTTGCCGTAGATGTCGTAGGACTTGGGCAGGTTCCAGGCCCACTCGATCCAGAAATATTTAATCGGCTTGTCCATGCCGTAATCAATGGTCACCGAGTGGTTATTGTCGTCGCGCGGGGTCGCCCACTTGGAGCCGACGTAACCATCAGCGGCGTTTTTCGCGCTGTTATCGCGATAGGCGTTATCGCCTTCCTGCAAATAAGCATCAGCCGTTACCGACACCGGCGCCATCCAGCCTTTCAGTGAATAGAAACCCTTGGTGTTATTGGTGGGGCGGAAGAAACTGTATTTATTCTCGTCGGTGTACTTCTGCCAACTGTCAGTCGTTGGCAGCGGCCAGTGGGCCACATAGTCGACCAGGAAGTCAGTACCGGCGCGGCCGATGTTGGTGTTCATGCTCGCGGTGTCTATGTACTCATACTCGGTTACGCCGCCGGTCACACGGGTGTAGCCGGTTTTGTTGGCGACGTTGGCATCGGTGCTGAACTTGTTGTAGTTACCCACATCTGGCCACTCCACATGGGTGATGGCGTGGTTGAGGATCATGCGCATAGGCGTGAGGTAGGGCCAGGGCTGGTCTCCGCGCTCGGCTTTGGTCCAGGTATAGGTTTTTACCCCATTGACGTAGTACTCAATATATTCCGGGGTTTTGATCACACCGTAGGTGACGTATTGGTTACTGGGGTTAACGCCCAATTGTGCGTAAGTCGTGTTGTTGGGATTGCCGCCGTAAGCCGGGTAGGGCGCCGACCAGTGGGTTTGCGGTGCTTTGCTGGCATTGGCGCCGGTGAACTCGATAATGTCCAGTTCCTGACAGGCAGTCCAACCCACATCCGGGAAGTTTCCTAACAACCACCAGGCCGGGAATTCGCCATTGCGCGCTGGTGGCATTTTGATGCGCGCTTCAAACTTGCCATAGGTGAAGGTGGCGGCGTCGGTTATCTGCGATTCAATTCGGCCTGCGCGAATAAACAGGGGTTTGCCCTGGCCGGCGTTTCCGCCGTAGTAATCCTGGATTTGGCCATCCATATAACGGGCTTTGAGGTTGAGGGCTTTGCCGTCGCTAGCGCCGGCATCGTCTTGCCCGCTGCGAACCGTCCAATCGGCCGCTGGGTACTCAACGTCCTGATAATCCTGATCTTCACCATTCACAAAAATGTTCTTTTCGACCAGCCATTTGCTGCGGTCAATGCTATTGCCGTTGAACTGGTCAATGAAGTCAGCATTGGCGTTGGGGGTTGCCCACCAGGCATCGTTATAGGCGGTTTGGGCTTGCGCTCCCAAAGCACCCAGGCTTAACAGTGCCAGTGTGAGCGAGTTGATCTTGTAGTTCATAGTTCCTCCAGAGGAATTATTGTTTTCACAGGAGTGGTTAAAACCGTCTTGATGACGCTGGCTGGCGATCTCCCGATGCCTGCCGCTTGGCTTCCCTGGATGTAGCTGTGGTCTTGCGTTTTATTGGGTTTCTACAGGCGGGTGGTAAAAAAATCACCCGGCGTCGGCATTACCGATGCCGGGTGAAAAGCTTCATCCATACCCCCAGGGCGGAGGTTTGGATAGAGGGAGCCGTGGATTACCAACCCGACACTCGTGCCGCTTTACCAACCCAGCACACGGGCTTCCCAAATGGAGTATCCCCATTGGTTGGTGGCGCTGCGCTTGGTGCCGTAAATACGCAGGTAGCGATAGCTGCCGGAGATCGTCAGGGTGTCGGTACGATTGCCGAAGGCGCCGCCGGTTTTGCTGGCGAGGTTGGTCCAGTTGGTGTTGTCGTTCGATCCCTGTACCAGGTAATCCGCCGCGTTAGCTGCTTCCCAATCGATGGCAATACTGCTCAGGGTTTTGGCGCTGCCCAGATCCAGCACTAACCAGCTGGGGTCAAGGGCATGGGCGGATTCCCAGCGGGTGCCGCTGTTTTTATCAATCGCATTTGCCGCAGGTGTTAACGCCGTGCTGGCGCTGGCGCTCACAATATTCAGCTGACTAGCCGGACCTTGAGAGCTTGTTGAGGAGTTGCTAGACGATGAGCTGCTGGAGGCCGCGCCCTGGGCATAGACTTTCAATTCCCAGATCGAGTAACCCCAGGTATTACCTGCGCTGCGCGCGGTGCCGTAAATACGTACATAGCGATAGCTGCCGGATACGGATTGTGTATCGGTACGTGTGCCAAAGGCGCCACCAGTGACGGCTTTCAGTGTGGTCCAGCTGGTGCCGTTGTTGCTGCCCTGGATCTCATAGTTAGCGGCGTTAGCTGCCTCCCAATCGATCACGACTTGTGTCAGCGCTTTCTGGCTGCCCAGGTCGACCATGATCCAACTTGGGTCAATGGCATGGTTGGATTCCCAGCGAGTACCCGGGTTGCCATCAACCGCGTTGGTGGCTGGGGTGAGCGAGGTACTTGCAGTTGCCGGACGACCCTGCGAAACCAATACGGATGGGCAGTTGCCACAACCGGCCACGCTGGAACTGCTGCTGGTGGCAACAGGGTTTGATGAGCGCGAGCTGCTGGTGATTGCAACTGAGCTGGAAATGCGTGAGCTGCTGATAACTGCCACCGAACTTGCGCTGCTGCTTGGGATAACCACTTGCGATGAGCTACTTGAGGTTTGTGATGAAGAGTTACCGGAGGTTGCCGGCGCATCCTTGTTGTATTCCATCACGCGGAAGTTATCGAAGTAGTAGGTGCCGGTACTGGCCACGCCGGGGGTGATCAGGAATATCAACTGGTCGATACCGGTGAAAGGCGCAGAGGCTTTGTTATTCGCCCAATCGCCCAATGCCGCACGGAAGTTAAAGTTGAATTCCAGGGTTTCCCATTGGCCGGTTTTGGTGGTCTCGGTTTGGTAGAAGCTGTGGCGGCCCACTTGCCAATCTGCCGGAGTCACGGCGCTGACTTGCAACTCGTTTTCCAGGTTCAGGGAAATGATGGTGCCCACCGGTGCAGTGGTGTAAACATCCACTGCCACGCGCACCATCCCATGTTGTGCATCCAGTGCATCGGGAATACCGGTGATACCGTTGAAGGCGAGGGTGTCGTAGGTTGCACCGGCATCGCGGACATAGCGCAGCACATTCGCTGAGTTATTCACCGCATTAGGCGCCGGGTTGGCGACAGTAGTGCGTACACCGCTGGTGTAAGGAGCAGCCTTGATCGCGCCATTGCTGGTGCCGTCAAAGTTGGCGATGGTTTGCTTCACGCTGTAACCGTTGTCCGGCCAAACGATGCGGATGTTATCCATGTAGAAATCCGCCGGGCGATTGGAGCCGGCCTCTACCATCAATACCAGATTATCGGCCTGGCTGGCAGCGATCGCGGAATCCGGTGTGCCGGTAAAGCCCAGCTCAACGGTGTGCCACTCGCCGGCTTTACCGATGGTGCCGTTAAAGCGCGCCAGGCGACCGGTGTTGCCGTCCCAACTTGGGGTCACGCTCACCACCGCACCATTTTCCAGTCCGCCGCCGATCTCTTTACCCAGCAGGTTGGTTGCGGAACCAGGGTAGTAAACATCGGCAAAAATCTTGGCGCGACCGGAACGCAGCTCGCCCGCATTCAGTTTGCCAAAGCCGGTCAACTTCAGGTTATCCCAGGTCTGGCTGGCATCGCGCACATAGTGCAGCACCTTGCCGGAGGTATTTACTGCACCGGGGGCTGGATTGTTAACAATTGCCCCAGCACCAAGCGCTACGCCGTTTTGCACGTGAGCGAGCCCTAACCCACTCTCGTAACCGGCGAGCAATTGGGTGCGCCCTTGTTCAATGGTGACTGGCTTGCTAACCGTCTTCAGGCTGCAACCGCTATTAAAGGTCACGTTGAAATTGCCGGAGCGCGCCGAATTACCAATAGACGCTACGATTTCACGAGTGCCCTGGCCAGAAACAATGGTTACGCCGGCCGGAACTGACCAGTTGTAACTGGCAGAGGCGGGGCCATCGATGCGGTATTTTTTGTAGGTATCACCGCGGTAGACATAGGTATCGCCTTCCACCGACCAGCTAGCGTCGTTCTTGAATACCGCCACGTAATCCACTTGCATTAACTGCTCAGGGCCTTCGCTGCCGTTGGGGTTGCCGGCCAAAGAGCCACCCATCGCCAGATTCAAAATCACGTGGAAAGGCCGGTTGTAGAACGAGTTCCAGTTGGAACGAACGGGGGATGGGCCATCCAGTTTGCTGCGTGAGCTGGAGATTTTGGGCACACCGTCAATCGACCAGACCATGCGGTCCTCGTACCACTCAACGGCGTAGGTATGGAAGTCGGTTTTGGTGCGGCCGGCTTCCGGGGTGATCAGGTTGTCGGGGTTCGGCCAGCCGGTGTTGCCGTTGTAGGGCCAGTAGGCACCGTAGTGAAGAGTGCCGAGGATATCTTCGCTGGTATTCACGGTTTCGAGGATGTCGATCTCGCCACCTTGTGGCCAGCCGTGGGAATCGCGCTGTTGTTCGCTGGTCAGCATCCAGAATGCGGGCCAGGTGCCGGAAGCGCTAGGCGTTTTGATGCGGGCTTCGATTTTGCCGTAAGTCCAATCTTGTGCGTTTTTGGTCCGCAAACGGGCGGAGGTCCAGCTCTTGCCTTCGTAGGCTTCGCGAATCGCCTTGATATTTAGCAGACCGCCGCTAACCCACATATTCTGTGGACGGTCGGTGTAGTACTGGAGTTCGCCGTTGCCGCCGCCGTCACCATTTACTTCTTGCGACCAGTTGTTGCGATCGAGCGCGGTACCGTTAAAGTCATCGCGCCACACCTGGTTCCAACCACAGGTTTGGGCGGCGCTGATTTGACTGATTAATAGGGCTCCTGCTGAAAGCAAGGTATACGGAATCAGGCCAATGCTGGCTAGTTTTTTCATATTGCCTCTCATCTTTATTGTTAGATTTGTAGTTGTTAGTGGATGCGGTCATGCGCCGCATGCTGTGCACTATTTCATCGAAGGCTAGCGACGTGCCTCCTGTTTTTTGCAGAATGTAGAAAACTGAGAAGGCCCACTTACTGAAATAGCAAAGTGGGACATTGGGAACTGCCAGTTTCGGTGGTAATTTAGTGACTAGTCGGGTCTCTCCAGTCTAATTACCCGATTCGGTTTCGTCCTTAAAACAAAATAATCCGGATTACCGATTAGTCGGATCACCGACCTGTCGGGCCAGGTGTATAAAAATAATGAAAAGTCTACTACTCAACCTGCATGAAGTGGTCATAGCTCTGACCATTCTGGAAACCCTTATCCTCTGTGTTGTGCTGGGGATACTGCCGGGCGGGCGTCGTCAGCCGCGGCAACTACTGCAGGTGTTTTTCCTGCTCGTAGTGGGTGCCCTCTCCACCACGCTCGTGACCTGGAACGTCAGCTTTCAGGCTATGTCCATCGCCAAATATCCCTGGGTGCCCGCATTGCTCTCTGCCTGCCTGATGTTGCAGGGGCCGGTACTTTATTTTTACCTGCGCTCTTTGGCTCACCCGGTTAATTTGCGCCGGTGGTCGCAGGCGGTTCACCTGGTTCCGGCCTTGGCGGCGGCGGCGGTGGTTGTTATTTATGACCTGAGTATTTACGACTGGATGCCTTGGCATTGGTCGCAGTTGGCGCCAGATGATCGCGCCGCCCTCGCATTTGTGTGGGCGTTGGTCAAGTGTTCACCATTGGGTTATGTGGTGGCTTGTCTGGTGACTGAAATTCGATTGCGCCGTCAGCTGCGACAAATCTATGCCAATCTGGCGGAATTTGAATTGCGCCTGGCCGATTTAGTGTTAGGTGGCTTTTTCCTATCCTGGATTTGGTCTTTCGTCACCTATTTCCTGGGTGAATACGTCAGCGCTGAAACCAATGACTTGTTAGGTACGATCAATGTCTACCTGACGGTCCTGCTCGTGAATGGCCTCTTTTTATTCGGCTGGCGCAACGGCCGGCAGTTGTTGCCGGAACTGGTCGTGGTTGAAGAGCCGGGTAAAGACAGATTGCAGGAAATGCCCCAAATGGATGAAAAGCTGCAAGCCGTGGAAAACGGTATTCGCCAGCAGCGCTTGCACCTGGAAAGTCAGATCAACCTGGAGCGGTTTGCGGAACAGATCGGGGTAAAGCCCCGTGAGCTATCCACCATTATTAATGATCACTATCAACAGAACTTTTTCGAGTTCATCAACAGCCAGCGGGTGGAGGAAGCCAAGCGGCTGTTGGCGTCTGCGGAGTGTATGGGCGATACAGTGTTGGACATCCTCTACAAATCCGGCTTTAACAGCCAGTCTGCCTTTCACCGATTCTTCAAGCGCATGGTGGGGATGACACCTTCGGAATACCGCAAGCAGGCGCAACGCGCGTTAACTGCAGTTGTGCCCAATCAATCGGCGCGTTAACGATCAATTGGGTTGTTGGATGATTGCGGGAGCAGCACTGCGTTGTGCTTGCTCTGCCATCTTTTCAATATAACTGGCAAAACTCGGGTCTTCACCGGTCAACAGCTTGGGGAGCATGCCGCGAAAGTGTGGCTTGTTGCACCACTCCATAATGTAGTCTTCCCAGGAATTCCAGCGCCGCGCCTGCTTGGATTCCATGTCCTCTTCGTACAGCAGCAGGTAGGCACGTTCAAACAGTGAGGTCAGCATGCTGAGGATAATCAGCAAGCGCTCTTCCTGTTCTTCGTTGAGATTGGTGGTGCCGGTGGTGGAAAAAAGGCGTAAGTCCGGATGCTCCAATGCGACTTTCAAAAAGTCCTGATAGTTATCCGACAGTAATTGATAAACCTCCTCTTCCTCGTTTTCACGCTCTTTGCGTTGCTCATACAGGAAGACAAAAATCGCCATGGGCAAACCCAGGGTAGTTACGACATAGCTACCAATTTCCCAGAATTCTGCGTTCATATAATTTCCCCTCTACCGTTGAAATTCTAACAGGGGTTTAACGAGGCGGGAGAAAACTTAGGTAAACCTACTCGGGTGAAGCGGACTCGCTGGGTATAAAAAAGCCGCCCGAAGGCGGCAATAGCTTTACTCACTTGGAAAATGCGATGTGCTTTTTTAGTTGGCTTTGCTGATGCGGATCCAGTTGATGTTCCAACCGCCGGCATTGGCTTTAACGCCAAATTTGTGGCTGCCTGCACTCAGGGTTACTGTGTGTTTGATGGTGGTCCAGGTTTGCCAGCCGCCGGTGCTCGGTACAGCGAGGGTACCGTAGGCAGGAGATCCGCCCGCTTCTTCAAAGGTCAGGCTGCCACCGCCGTTTTGGCTGGCAACGCGATACTCAATCACATAGCTGCCGCTGCTGGGAATAGTGACCGGTGTACCAGCGTAGGACAGCCAATCACCTGCATCGATATAGCCCACGTTTTTACCGCCACCAGTATCGGTGGTGGTTTCTTGCTGGGTGCCCTGTTGCTGGCTGTGATCTTCGGCCTGGATGGTGGTAGTTACCGGGCCTGGTGGAACAGTATTATCTAGCGTTTCTACTTTGAGCCAGTTGATGTTAAAACCACCGGTAACTGCTGATATCGCGATGAGCTGTTCGCCCGCTGGCAACGCCACGTTGTGGTTAATGGTTTGCCAGTTTTGCCAATCGCCAGTCGCGGGTACGTTGATATTGCTGTACACCGGGCTGCCACCGGCTTTTTCCAACTGAATCTGCCCGCCGCCCGCCTGAGCGGCGACGCGGTAACTAACTTTGTAGGTGCCTGCTGCAGGTACGTTGATTGAATAGGTCATCCAATCGCCGCTGTCGATGTAGCCCACATTTTGGCCACCACCAGCGTCGCTGGTATTTTCAGTTTTCACGCCACTGGCTTGGCACCAGCTTTCCGCTTGGATATTGTCGCCAACATTAATTGTGCTGCAGGTTGGCGTTGGTGGGGTTGGGCCGCCGCCCCAGTTGCGGATGATGTCTTTGGCGAAAGCGCCTGATGCCGTGAGTTGTGAGCTTGCCCATCCGCCGCTACCGCTCGCACCGGGAACCAGAGCGGAGGAACCTTCCGCTTTATCATTCAATGCCCAGTTTGCATGGCTAATTTGATTGCGCTTCATGAAATCAACCCAGGCGTTGGTTTCGCCGTAGTTAACTCCGCCGTCACCATTGGCGTTCACTGAGCCCCATTCGGTCACAAAAATAGCCGCGTTGTTATTCAACGCAGTCTGGGCAAAATCGCGCACGCCCTGACCGTGGGAGCCGGCATAGAAGTGCAGGGTGTAGGCAATGTTGCGACCGGCAATAGGATCGCGCGAGGCTTCGTCCACGCGCTGGGACCAAGTGCGGGTACCGACAATGATCAGGTTGTCCGGGTCGATCGCGCGAATCGCGTTGACCACTTGTTGGGCATAAGGCTTGATTACACCACTCCAGGAGGCTGAATCGAGCGGCTCGTTGTACACCTCGTAAATCACGTTATTGGTATTGCCGTAGGTGCGTGCCATCTCCTGGAAGAATGCGATGGACTGTGATGTAAATTGCTCGGCGTGGTGGGTGTGCCAGTCAATAATTACGTACATGTCGTTGGCGATGGCAGCATCAACAACCGCTTTGACTTTGTTTTTGTTCGCTACCGGGTCTTGCAAATAACCACCGCCCTCATCAACACCCATAGCGGCACGAATCAGGTTTGAGCCCCAATCGGTTTTCAGCCAACGAACCGCGTCGGCGTTATAGTATTTTTCGCCGCCCCAGCCGTTATTGCTCCAAAATAAACTATTACCGGCGAAGCTCGCTTGCTGGCCACCGGCGAGAATCTTGTTTCCGCTGACCGACAGCGGTGCTACATCAGCCAAGGCAATGCTGGATAGCATGCTACCCGCAAGTATCCCAATGAGGCTGTTAAGCAGGGTTTTGCGTGGACGAATAGGGCGCGTGCTCTTGGCAATGCGACCGGGAAGATTATTGTTCATTATTGTTCACCGAGTTGTGTTGGTAGATATGCCCCTTGCGTGCCGGGGGCCTTGCCTGCGCAAGGTGTTGTCATTTCATTCAACCATGCTCGATCAAACCACCTACTTTAGGTTGTGGCCTAAAGTGATAACTCCCACTTCGTGCTTCATCTTGAAACAGCAAGCTTTTTATAAAAAAGCCGTCTAAAAAAGGCCGCCATCCTTTCCCACTCCTTTAAAAGAAGATGGGGTGAGGGGGGCGGCCAAGTCCAGTCTCTGGAAATCGGTAGCTTGGAAATTAATTCACTTTGGTGATACGGATCCAGTTGAGGTTCCAGCCACCGCGATTGGCCTTGATCCCAAACCGATGAGTGCCTGCATTTAAATGCACAACGTGGTTGATAGTGGTCCAGTTCTGCCAGCCGCCGGTTGAAGGCACATTCAGGTTGGCGTAAGCAGGGGTGCCGCCGGCCTCTTCAAAGTTCAGGTTGCCGCCACCGCTCAAGCTGGCGACGCGATACTCAATACGGTAGTTACCGGTTTGGGGTAGGTTGAGCGGTGTGCCGGCGTAGGAGAGCCAATCACCGTTGTCGATCCAGCCCACATTCAAACCGCCACCGGCGTCCGTTGTGGCCTGGGTTTCGGTGCCACTTTGGGCGCTGGTGTTTTCCGCCTGCAGGGTTGCGCTGAAGCCATTGTTGTTATTGTTCTGCTTCGGCCAGTTTTGGATGATGTATTTGCTCAGCGAGCCCGAGGCGGTCAATTGATTATTCGCCCAACCACCACGCGCATTGGCGCCGGGTGTTAAGGCGGAGGCGCCTTCGGCTTTATCGTTAATTGCCCAGTTGGCGTGACTGATACCGCGGGTTTTCATAAACTCAACCCAGGCATTGGTTTCGCTGTTGGCGACTCCGCCATTGCCATCGGCATTCACAGAGCCCCACTCGGTGACAAACAGGGCGGCGCCATTATTAAGTGCAGTTTGTGCTTTATCACGCAGGTATTGGCCGTGGGTGCCGGCGTAGAAGTGCAATGTGTAGGCGATGTTGTTGCCCGCGAGTTTATCGCGTGAGGCAATATCCACATCCTGCGACCAGGTGGGGGTGCCAACGATAATCAGGTTGTCCGGGTCAATCGCGCGAATTGCATTAATAACGGCCTGCGCATAGGGTTTGATCACGCCGCTCCAGGAAACCTGCAATGGTTCGTTATAAATCTCATAGATCACATGGTTGCGGCCGCCGTAAGTGCGCGCCATTTCCTGGAAGAAGGCGATGGACTGGTTGCGATAGTTTTCTGCTTTGTGGGAATGCCAGTCGATGATCACGTACATATCGTTGGCGATAGCGGCATCCACCACTGCCTTCACTTTATTCTTGTTGCCGACCGGGTCCTGGATATAACCGCCGCCTTCATCCACACCCATAGCTGCACGCACCAGGGTTGAACCCCAATCGTTTTTCAGCCAGCGCACTACATCAGCGTTGTAATACTTTTCGCCGCCCCAGCCGTTGTTACTCCAAAACAAGCTGTTGCCCGCGAAGCTGGCAGGTTTATCGCCGGCGAGGATTTTGTTGCCGCTAACCGATAAGGGCGCAACATCTGCAACGGCCAATTGGGAGCAGAGCAATCCGCCCAGCAAGGGTAATAGCGCTGTTTGTAACAGGTTTTTTGCCAATGTCTTATTCATTATTATGAACCCTGGATTCTGTAGAGAGTTGTGTAGAGCTTGTGTCTGGCCAGATTTGGCCGCCGCTTCCAGTCAAACTGCGCGGCGCTGGAAGTGGGCTCAGTGTCAATTGTTTTAGCGAACGGCAACCTCCCACTTTCAGGGAGTGGTAATTCGAGTTTAGGGTTTTGCGCAATTCGAACTCGGGAGCGATGGTTTCTCTGACTGCCGGTAAAAAGCAGTTTTAGTTTTAGAAGTTCAGGTGGACAGATGAACAATGACCGATAGCGATGAGGGAGAAGGTGCGGGATAATTATCGCCTTGCAAGGTTGGCGCGAAATCCGTACAATTTCGCACCCCAAACCGGCCGGGGGTAATGGTTTGCTCGTGCAAATCTAAAACCGGCTACTCCTTGTCTCACTGCTACCCACGTTAATAACGGGGCTAACGGGAGACTTTAACCCGTAAGGAGCTAATAATGCGTCATTACGAAATCGTGTTCCTGGTTCATCCGGACCAAAGCGAACAAGTACCTGCAATGGTAGAGCGTTACACCTCTGCTATCAAAGCTGACGGTGGTCAAGTTCACCGTTTGGAAGACTGGGGCCGTCGTCAATTGGCCTACTCAATCAACAAAGTGCACAAGGCTCACTATGTTCTGATGAACGTAGAGTGTTCTGACGCTGTGTTGGAAGAGTTGACTACTAACTTCCGTTATAACGATGCTGTTCTGCGTAGCCTGGTTCTGCGTGAAGATGCTGCTATCACCGAAGAATCTTTCATCCTCAAAGCCGAGAAAGAAGGCCGTGAGCGTAAAGCACGTCCACCACG
>JACCED011098844.1_pt1 | contig 13416 bp, 10 predicted proteins | sample 7455021 | NCBI WGS metagenome assembly JACCED01 (sample SAMN15323456, study PRJNA562643) | freshwater metagenome | isolation source: river surface water | place: USA:Blue River Watershed | collected 2017-08-19 | reverse complement strand
CATTGCCACGGACCGAACTCCACTCCGTAATGGCATAACCCGCACCGACACCAAGATAGGGCACCACAGCCTGGGTATTGAGCCCGATCATGCGCAGATCAATGTCATACAAAAGATTGGCCATGGCGGCGTAGCTGCTATTGGTGCCGCCACCATTGGTTGTCCGATTGAAGGCCTTGGCGGAATCCGTTTCATAGGTGCGATAGGCGCCTTCAATTTCGGCGCGTAACCCGTTGCCGAAGCCATACCCCAGGCTCAGCACGCCGACATAGCCAAGCTTCCAATCACGCTCGAGACTATTGGACGGGGTCGTGAGGCCGGAATCGGTCGTGGGAAAGACCGACCAGGTGGTTTTGTAGATATCCGACACACCGGCGCCACCGCCGATGTAAAACCCGCTCACATTCTGCGCTTCGGCGAGGTTGAGTGTCACTGCCATGAGCGCAGCCGAAGCTGTCAGCACTGAAATCCGCATCATTTCCGCTCCAAGCCAAATTTTGGCTTTGATACGGAATTATTTCAAAATTTGCAATTATTAATATAACAAAAACACCCACCATCCCCGCGAAGGGGCTGGTAGCGGCGCAACATCGCGGCTTAGCGATGCGGCAAAATGGTCTGCCCGGCGCCGATGGGCGCTGGGCACTGGGCTGGTCAATCCCAGCCGACCGCGCCCGGCATTTCCTTCACCGGCTTGGCGGCTTTGAGCTTCGCCAGATCCGGCACCGGGCGGCAACGCAGCGGGTCGCCGGCAAAGGCTTCCTCAATCGCCGCGGCGACACCCAGCACCAGCCGATCCCCGCCGCGCGGTCCCACCACCTGCAAGCCAAAGGGCATGCCGTTGCGGTCCAACCCCATCGGGATGGAAATCGCCGGATGGCCGCAGAGCGTCGGGTAATAGGCAAGCGCCAACCAATGGAAGTAGGTCCGCGTCGGCTGACCATCAATTTCCGCCGGGAAGAGTTCCTTCCAAGGCCGAGGCGAAACGGTAATGGCTGGCGTGATCAGCACATCATGCGCGGCGAAAAACCCTTGCCAGGCGCGGTACATCTTGGTCTGTGCCGCCGCCGCGCGGGCGTAATCATCCAGGCTATAGCGCAGCCCTTCTTCGACATTGGCGCGCACATTGGGCCCGACATCCTGCGGGCGCGTGCGGCATTTCTCCAAATGCGAGGTCAGGAAGCCCGCCGCGCGCAGCACCTCAAACGCCTCATCACCGCCCGAGCAATCGGGGTGCGCCGCTTCCGCCGCGCCAAACATCGGCGCGATGGCGCCGGCGCGGTCAGCGAAAATATCGCGGATATGCTTTTCCGTCGGCGCCTGGCCGAAATCCGGGCTGAAAGCCAAGCGGAGGCTCGCCAAATCATAACGCGGCACGGGGAAGTAAAGGCTCGGTTCTTCGCGCACATAGCCATCATGCAAGGTATAGGCGAGCGGATCGCGCGCATCATCGGATGCCATGGCCGACAGCAACAGGCAGACATCCGCCACATTGCGCGCCATGGGCCCCAGCACCGGCAGGCCAGACCAGCCATGGGCGCGCTTTTCGGAAGGCACCAAGCCGGGCGATGGCCGATAGCCAACAATGCCATTGAAGGCCGCCGGGTTGCGAAGTGACCCGCCCGTATCAGACCCCGAGCAGATCGGGAACATATTGGTGGCCAAGGCAACGCCCGAACCGCCCGACGACCCGGCGGCGGATTTCATCGGATCAAAAGGATTGCCCGTCACGCCATAGACGGCGTTGCGCGTATTCGCCCCCGCGCCGAATTCCGGCGTATTGGTCTTGCCCGCAACAATCGCCCCATTGGCGCGCAGATTGGCGACCATGCCGCAATCCGCATCCGGGATGAAATCGCGAAAGATCGGGCTGCCATAGGTGGTGCGCAGCCCCTCGGTTTCTTCCAGATCCTTGATGCCAATCGGCAGGCCATGCAGCGGACCCAGTTCATCACCGCGCATCACGGCGGCTTCGGCTTCCTTGGCGGCCGCGCGGGCGCGGGTTTCGTCCAAGGCCACCACGGCATTCACCGCGTGGTTCACCTCTCCAATGCGCGTCAGGCAGCTTTCCAGCAATTCCACCGGGGAAAGCTTGCGCCGCCCGATCAGGCGGCGCGCTTCAAGCGCGGTCAGGTCACAGGGTTGGGTCATGGGCGTTTCCTTGGTTTTCTGATCTTACGCGCAGGATGGGCTCAATAGCCCATCGCGCAGCCATCCTTGCGCGGGTCGGAGCCACCCACCAGGCAGCCCTTTTCATGGTCGATGAAAATCGCCTGACCACCGCCATGGGGCTTGTCGATGCCTTCGCAGACATGGCCAAGGCGATTGAGCTGATCAATCACGGCACCGCTGAAGCCGCGTTCCACCTGCACCTTGCCATCCTGCGGCATCAGGCGCGGCAGATCGATCGCTTCCTGCACATCCAAGCCGAATTCGAAATGATTGGTCAGGAAGTAGCTATGCCCGGTCGGCTGATAGCGCCCACCCATCACGCCATAAGGCATGATGGCGCGGCCATTCTTCATCACCATGCCAGGGATGATGGTATGCAGCGGGCGCTTATTGGGCGCGATGCAATTCGGATGGCCGTCCTGTAGGCGGAAACCAAAACCGCGATTTTGCAGCATGACACCGGCTTTTTCCGCAAGGATACCGGAGCCGAAACCTTCAAACAGCGAATTGATGAAGGAACACGCATTGCCATCCTTATCCACCACGCAAAGATAGACCGTGTCCTTGTGCTTATTGAGATCGCTTTCACCCGGCGCGGGCAATTCCGGCATCGCCGCATCATCGCGGATCAGGCCCGCGAGGCGCTTCAGGTAATCCGCATTCAGCAGCTTTTCCACCGGCACATTGACATGGGCAGGATCCGCCAGGAAGGCATCGCGGTCGCGATAGGCCATGCGCGCGGCTTCAATGTGGCGATGCAAACGTGTGGCCGACAGCGGCCCGCCTTCCGGCGTGGGCAGATTGCCAAGCGTGCCAAGGATTTGCAGCGCATGCATGCCAGACCCATTGGGCGGGCATTGATAGACTTCCATGCCGCGCCAGCCGATCGAAATCGGTGTCACGAATTCGGCTGCGTTCTGGCCATTGGCGAAATCTTCTTCCGTATGCAGACCGCCCGCGGCACGCAGCGTCGCGACGATATCCGCCGCCACTTCGCCCTGGTAGAAAGCGGCTGCGCCACGCGCCGCAATCGCGCGGAGCGTCTTGGCCAATTCCGGCTGGCGGAAACGGGTGCCGAGCTTCGGCGCCACGCCATTCACCAGAAAGCGCCGAGCGGATGCCGGATGCTTCAGCAATTTACCGACCGAACCTTCCCAATCCGCGGACACGCGCGGCGTGATGGGGAAGCCTTCTTCGGCGTAATGGATCGCCGCTTGCAGAATGCGGTCCAGGCCCAGCTTGCCATGCGTGCGGTTCAACAATTCCCAGGCGGAAATGGCACCCGGAATGGTCACCGAATGGGCCGAGGTATTTTCAAGCTTCGTGGTGCCGGTGGCGCGGATCGCCTCAGGCGTTGCGGCGCCTGGTGCGCGGCCGGAACCATTCAGCGCAATCACCGTGCTGCTGCCAGCCGGCACGTAAAGGCAGAAGCAATCGCCGCCAATGCCGGTCGATTCCGGTTCGATCACGCATTGCACGGCGCAGGCGGCAATGGCCGCATCCATGGCATTGCCGCCGGCGCGCAGGATTTCAAGCGCGGCGAAGGTCGCCTGGGGCATGGAAGTGGCGGCCATACCATTGACGCCATAGGCGGGGCTGCGGCCAGCAAGATGGAGATCACGCATTGCTCTGAGCTTTCCAAAAGGTCCGATGGCCTCTCTCATGCCCCCATAAGCCCGCCAGGAAAAGCCCCAGGCCCACTCAGGCGGTTCCTGCCAGAACGAATCCGCGTTAAAGCCCTGCCATGGAGCCTGTAGCCACCCTTGATGAATTCCACCGGATCGATATCCGCGTGGGGACGATTCTCGCCGCCGAAGCCTTTCCGGAAGCCCGCAAGCCCGCCATCAAGCTGCAGATCGATTTCGGGACGGAAATCGGTATCAAGCGTTCTTCCGCGCAACTGACCGTGCATTACACGCCGGAAGCGCTGGTCGGGCGGCAGGTTGCGGCCGTGGTCAATTTTGCCCCACGCCGCATTGCGGGCTTCATGAGTGAGGTTCTGGTACTGGGCATGCCCGATGAAGCGGGCGCGGTGGTGTTGCTGGGCCCGGATCAGCGCGTGCCGAATGGCGGAAGGATGTTTTGATGGCGCAGAAATACTACACAGTGTCCTGGGACCAATTGCACCGCGATGCCAAGGCGCTCGCCTGGCGGCTACTGGAACGCGGCCCCTGGCGCGGCGTGGTTGCCATTACCCGCGGCGGGCTGATCCCGGCTGCGGTGGTGGCGCGGGAATTGGACTGCCGGCTGATCGAAACCGTTTCCGTGCTGACCTATGAGGAACAGGAAAAGGGCGAGCCCAAGGTGGTGAAGTTGCCCCAGGCCGCCGGTGATGGCGAAGGCTGGCTGCTGCTGGATGATCTGGTGGATACAGGCACCACGGCGCGTGTCGTGCGCGCCCTGCTGCCCAAGGCGCATTTCGCCACCGTCTACGCCAAGCCCGCCGGTAAACCCATGGTGGATACCTTCATCACGGAAGTGAGCCAGGATACCTGGATCCTGTTCCCCTGGGACACGGAACCGCAATTCATCGCGCCGATTGCCAAGACGGCGGGGCAATAGCCACGCAGCGGTGGCGGTGTCTCACCCGCCGCCACCATCCGCCCCGGCTTCCTCACGGCTCGCCAGCACCTTGTCCACGCGCCTGCCGTCCATATCCACAATCTCAAAACGCCAACCGGCCCAGACGATGCGGTCCCCTTCCCGCGGGACGCGCTGCAGCAGCGCCAGCATCAACCCGGCGACCGTGTGATAGGTCCCGGCGCCGGGCATTTCCGGCAGATCGAGCCGCGCGCGCAATTCATCGGAAGGCATGCTGCCGTCCAGCAGTAAGGAACCGTCAAAGCGTGTCACCGCTGCTTCCGTCGGCATCGCCTCACTCGGCCCCAATTCGCCGATGATCGCCTCCAGCAAATCGGAAGCCGTTACCATGCCTTCAAAGGATCCGTATTCATCAAGCACCAGCGCCATGCCCAAGGGGTCGCCGCGCAGCCTCTCCAGCGCATCCAGCGCTGTCAGCGTATCGGGCAATACCAAAGGCTGGCGCAAAGCGGCTTCGAGTGAAATCGGCCCACCGGCCAGCAATTGATCCAGCAAATCCTTGGCGGCGACCACGCCAACCACATTATCAACGCGCCCATCCGCCACAATGAAGCGTGTGACATGCGCGGCGCGCAGACGCTCCGGCAGGCTCTCCGGCGCCTCTGACCGATCAAGCCAGGCGATGTCATTGCGTGGGGTCATCAGCGCACGCACCGGCTTGTCACCCAGGCGCAGCACGCGTTCGATCATGTGGCGTTCTTCGGTTTCCAGCGCGCCGGCCTGGGCGCCTTCGGCCACCACGGCCTTCACTTCCTCTTCCGTCACGGATTGGTCCGTTGTGGCGGGTGGGCCAAAAAAACGGAGCACCAGTGCCGAAGATGCGCCCAAAAGCCACACCATCGGCGCGGTGAAGCGCGCCAGCAGCGCCAGCGGGCGGGCCACCAGAATGGCGATTTTCTCAGGCTCCCGCAGCGCCAGCTGCTTGGGCACCAATTCACCCAGGATCAGGCTGAGATAGGTAATGACCAGCACGACCAGTGCAAAAGCCACTTCCTCCAGGAAGGGGATGGTGAAGGGCAGCATGGCAAGGCCTTGCGCCAGCGTTCCTGACAAGCGCGCACCACCAAAGGCACCGGCGATGATGCCAACCATGGTGATGCCCACCTGCACGGTCGGCAAAAACCGCTGCGGATCATCCGCCAACGCCAATGCGGCTTCGGCGCCCGGGCTGCCACGGCGCAGCAAGGCCAGCAGCCTGGACCGGCGTGAGGAGACGATCGCCAATTCACTCATGGCGAAAGCCCCGTTCAGCAGGACCAGCAGCAGAATGATACAAATTTCCAGGGCAAGGCCCATCATGTGAATTCCCGGGGGCGAGGGCCTCAGGGCGCGGGGCGGTTATTCCGCCGCCGCTGTCACCTGGCCTCGACCGGAGGAGAATTGCTGCGCCAGTCGGTCAAAAGCAAGATAGAGAACCGGGGTGACGAAAAGCGTCAGCGCCTGGCTTACGATCAACCCACCAACCACGGCCAGCCCCAAGGGTTGCCGCAATTCCGCCGCTGCCCCCCAGCCGGCCGCAATCGGCACCGCCCCGGCCCCGGCCGCGAGGGTTGTCATCATGATCGGGCGGAAGCGCAGCAAACAAGCCGACCGCACCGCTTCAAAAACCGCCTCACCGCTTCTTTGTCGCTGGAGTGCGACATCGACAATCATGATGGCGTTTTTCTTCACCAAGCCGATCAGCAGCAGCACGCCGATCACGGCAATCACCGAAAGATCAAGACCAAAGAGCCACAGCGTCGCGAAAGCACCCAGGGCTGCCGCCGGCAGACCGGAAAGGATGGTCAGCGGATGCACCAGGCTTTCATAAAGCACGCCAAGCACGACATACATGATCAGCACGGCCGTCAGCACCAGGAAGCCCTGGCCTGCCAGGGCCTGCTTGAAGATCTGCGCCGTGCCCGTATAGCCCGTGACAATGGTGGGCGGGATGCCGAGTTCACGCTCCGCCGCCTGAATGGCCTCAACCGCAAAGCCAAGCGCCACCCCTGGCGCGGTATTGAAGCCGATGGTGACCGCCGGCAATTGCCCCTGATGGCCCACCGTCAGCGGGCCAGAGCTGCGATCCAATTGCGCTACCGCCGAAAGCGGCACCAGCTTGCCAGAGACCGAGCGCAGGTAGAGCTTGCCAAGGCCGGTTTCATCACGCTGATCTTCCGGCAAAGCCTCCAGAATCACCGGATAGGCATTCGCCTGCCCGTAGATCGTCGAAATCTGCCGCGACCCGAAGGCGGAATAGAGCGATTGGCGGACCTGTTCCTGGCTCACGCCCAGTGCCACGGCACGGTCGCGGTTCACATTGACCTGCACCACCGGGCTATCAAGCTGCAAATCCGTATTCACGTCCTGCAATTGTGGCAGCGTCAGCAATTTGCGTTCCATGCGCTGCGCCCAATCATACAACTCATCAAGCCGCAGCCCTTGCATGGTATAGACATACATGGTCCGCGATGGCCGGGCGCCGAAATTGATGTTTTGGATTGGGTTGACGAATACCCTGAGCCCCGGAATGCCCGATAATTGGCGGCGCAGTTCCTGGATGACCTGTGGCATGGGCGGCCTTTCACCCAGCGGCTTCAATTCCAGGAACATGCGCCCCTGATTGATTGAGGCACTGCCCGCCACCGCGCCGATATTCGACACGACCGCTTTCACATGCGGCGAAGCCTGAACAATCTCCGCAGCCCGCCCTTGCAATTGCGCCATGGCTGCCACCGAAGCACCACGGGGGCCTTCAGTGCTCACCGTCAGCAATCCGGTATCTTCCACCGGGAAAAAGCCTTTGGGGATGGCGACCGCGAACCAGGCCGCCGCGCCGGCGGAGAGTATAAAGGCGAGCCAGGTGACTGAGCGCCATTTCAGGGCAAAATCCAACATGCGGCCGTAACCACGCTCGACCGCCTGGAAGCCCTTTTCAAGGAAGGCATCAAGCTTGGATGGCTTGGGATGCGCTGGCAGGCGAGAGGCCATGAGCGGCGTCAAGGTCAGCGACACCACGCAGGAAGCCAGCACCGCGAGTGAGACAGTCGCGGCGAAGGCGTTAAAGACGCGCCCGACCACCCCACCCATCAGCAGGATGGGCAGAAACACCGCAATCAGCGACAAGGTGATGGAAATAACCGTGAAGCCGACTTCCTGCGCGCCGCGTATCGCCGCCTGGAAAGGGGCAACCCCTTCTTCGATGTGGCGCACAATGACTTCCAGCACCACGATCGCGTCATCCACCACCAGACCGACGGCAATGGTCAGGCCAAGCAGGGTGACGTTATCAATCCCATAACCCAGGGCATACATCAGGCCGAAAGTGGCGCAGAGGCTGATCGGCACCGCAATCGTCGGAATGAGTGTTGCCGTGATGCGGCGCAGGAACAGGAAGCAGACCAGCACCACCAATCCAATGGCGATCAGCAGGCTTTCCTGCACATCATGCACCGCCGCACGGATGGATTGGGACCGGTCAAGCATGACATCCAATTGACCACCGGCGGGAATAGCCTCCCGCAGCGCGGGGATGGCAGCCCGAACGCCATCCACCACATCAACCGTATTGGCATCAGGCTGGCGCAACACGGCCAGCACCAGGGAACGCTGGCCGTCGCGCCAGGCCGCCACGCGCTTGTTCTGCACGTCATCGGCGACTTCCGCGATATCAACCAGGCGCACCGGCGCCGAGGATCGCCCACCCACCACCAATTGGCCGAATTCAATGGCGTTTTGCGGTTGTTCATTCGACCGCAGGGTCAATTGTTGCCGTTCACCCTGCAAAAGCCCGACCGGCGCATTGGAATTGGCCGCCGCGACCGCCTGCTGCACCTGGTCAAAGCCCAAGCCCATGGTCGCGATGCGATCTGCGTTCAATCGGACACGAATGGCGTAAAGCTGTTCGCCATAGACCTGAATCTGCGCCACACCCGGCACGCGCGACAGCGCCGGGCCGATGATGGTGCTGGCGATGTCATTCAATTGATAAAGCGGCACGTCACCATTGGTGCGCAGCGTCAGCAACAGCACCGGCGCATCAGCGGGGTTCACCTTACGATAGGAAGGTGGCGTGGTCATTTCGATCGGCAGGCGGCGCTGCGCGCGCGTCATGGCGGCCTGCACATCCTGCGCTGCTGAATCGATGTTTCGGTTGAGGACGAATTGCAGGGTGATCTGCGTGGTGTCCTGACCATTGACCGAGGAGATCTGATCAATACCGGCAATGGTTGAAAATTCGCGTTCCAAAGGCAGCGCGACCGAGGTCGCCATGGTTTCCGGGCTGGCGCCAGGCAGATTGGCGAAAACCGTGATGACCGGAAAATCCACGCGCGGCACCGCCGCCACCGGCAGGCGCATATAGGCGATAGCCCCGGCGACCACCGCGGCAATCGCCAGCAGGCTGGTCATGATGGGGCGGCGGATACAGGTTTCAGCGACACTCATGACCCTTGCCCCTTATTGTGCGAGTGCCGAAACGCGCTGCGGCTGGGCGGCTGATGTGCCCGGACGTGGTCTTTCGACCACCCGCGCACCATTGGCCACGCGCTGGGCGCCTTCCACAATGACCTTGTCATTCGGGCCGAATTCGCCGCGAATGACGGCCTGCGTGCCGGTCAAGCGCAGCAGCTCCACGGGTCGGCGGCGAGCGATATTATTCTCAGAAATGAAGATGTAGCGGCCATCCTGGCCCATTTGCAGCGCGGCCGAGGGCACGGCGGTGGCGTCCGGTTCAATACGCGGGATGACCGTGACGGAAACGAATTGCCCCGGCCAAAGCTGACCCTGGGTATTCTGGAACCGCGCCTTCAGATTGATGCTCGCCGTCTGGTTATCGACCGCGCTGTCAATGAAAACGAGGCGCCCTTCAACAACCGCCCCGGCCCCGGTACCGGGACGCACCCGCACCACGGGCGCTTCCTGCCCCGGCTTGTTCATGGCGTCGCGGATTTCCGGCAACCAGCGTTCCGGCACGGAGAACTGCACCATGATGGGGTCGATCTGCGTGATGGTCGCCATGCCAACATTTTCGGCCAAGCGCACGAAATTGCCGGCGCGCAAGGGTAAAGCACCCAAACGACCCGACATTTCCGCCGTGATCGTCGCAAATTCGACATTGAGGCGCGCCTGCTGGTTCAGCGCTTCATTGGCGCGCACTACAGCTTGGGCGACCAATGCATCGGCCTGCGCCTGTTCAAAGCGCTGCTGCGCCGCGAAGCCTTCGCCCCGCAGCGATTGATACCGCACCAAATCCGATTGGGTGCGGGCTGCCACCGCACGGTCCCTGGCAAGCTGGGCTTCCTGCTGCGCCAGAATGGCCTGATTGACGCGGGAATCCAGGATAAAAAGCGGGTCGCCCCGGTTCACCATCTGGCCTTCCTGGACCAACACCCGCTCAATCTGGCCATCAACGCGGGGGCGAACGGTAACGACCGCCTCGGCAACCACCAGCCCATTGGCCGTGATTTCGATCGGCATCGGCCCGCGATACAAGGCCTCGGTGACCACTGCCGCAGGGGGCGCCCCAGACGGCCCAGCCGCACGGGGGGGCGCCGCCTTCTGGGCGTTATCCTGGTACCATTTCCAACCACCAGCAGCACCAGCGGCGATCAGCACCAGTAACAGGAGACGTCCAGTCTTCGACATTCACCACTCCGATCACGCGTCAGAAAAGGTTCGCCCAAATGCTTTTTCCCGGGGCCTAGATGCTGGCACGGATCTGGGCGTCCCCGAAAAACAAGGTTTTTTTCGAACCTATTAAGCTGATCATGCAGAAAGCACAAAAATCAGCCAAGGCAAAGCGCTGGTTTTTGTGAAGCTTAAGAGAATGGTGAAAGATGGGGCCTGAAGCCGCCAATTTTGGCAGCAATTTCCGAAGGCTCGCCCGATGAATAGGCAACCGCAACAACTTCCCCGGCTCATCCCCCTTGAAGGTGCGTCCAATCTGCGTGACCTGGGCGGCTGGCAGGGCCATCAGGGGCGGCCGCTGCGCCATGGGGTGCTGTTCCGGTCCGATGCGCTGCACCGGCTGACGGATCAGGATTTGGCGAGCTTGGCGGAAACCGGGCTCAGCACGGTTTGCGATTTGCGCGGCAGGCATGAAGCCGCCGCCGCCCCATCCCGCCTGCCGCCGGGGGCAAAGGCCGTGCCGCTGCCGATTGAACCGCGCATCGGGGCTTCCTTGCGCGATCTTCTGGCCAATGGCGCGGCGACGCGGGCCGAGACCACCCGGCTTTTGGGCGTGGCCTATTTGAATTACGCGACTGAGCAATTGCCGATCTATCGCCGCCTTTGTGAACTGATCCTAGAAGATGACCGCCGGCCGCTGCTGTTTCATTGCTCGGCGGGGAAGGACCGCACCGGGCTTGGTGCGGCGCTGATCCTGACCGCGCTCGGCGTTTCGCGGGATCAGATCCTGGCCGATTACGTCGCCACCGACCATTTCTGGCGCCGCGACCACCCTTTGCCAGATGAAGCGCCAGAGGAAGCCAAGCAAGCCATCCTGGACACGCACCCCGCATTGCTCGCCGCCGCATTGGACGCGGCAGTGGCCCCCTTCGGCTCCCAGGATGGGTTGCTGGAAGATGGCCTTGGCTTGACCCCGGCGCGGCTGGCGGCGTTTCGGGAAGTGTTGCTGGATTAGCTGTGCACCCACGCCGGGCAGCGGGGCGCTTCGCAAAAACCTGGACAAATACCGCGCCATCTGGCTAGATAGCCAAACAGCCATATAGCCAGATGACCAGATGGATCAGCGCATGAATGTCCCCCTGTTTGATGCCAAAAACCGGCTGAGTGCCCTGGTTGATGAAGTGATCCGCGGCAGCGAAGTAACCATCACGCGCCGCGGCGTTGCTGTGGCGAAGCTGGTCCCTGTCTTGCCAAGCTTTGATCAGGACAAGGCGCGCCAAACCGCCGAGGCGCTGCGCGCCGCCAGCCGTGGGGCGAAGCTTGCCGGCATCCCCATCAAGGAATTGGTCGAAGAAGGCCGCAAGTGAGCTTCGTGCTCGATAATTCTGTCGCACTCGCTTGGTGCTTTGAGGATGAACAGACGCCGCCCATCATGGCGCTGCTGGACCGCGTGGTCGCAACCGGCGCCATGGCGCCGCTGCTCTGGCCGCTGGAAGCGCTGAATGGCCTGTTGGTGGCGGAGCGTCGGCGCCGGCTTGATGCGCAAAAACGCGCGGAGCTTGCCGGCCTGCTGCGCGCCTTGCCGATTACGCTTGACGATGAAACCGCCGATAAATCCTGGGAAGCTACGTTGCGGCTTGCGGAGCGTTTCACGCTTTCGGTCTATGACGCGACCTATCTGGAATTGGCGCAACGCCGGCGCTTGCCGCTAGCGTCCATGGACCGCGCCTTGCGCAACGCGGCCGCTGCGCTTGGCGTGGAAGTCCTGCTGGATTAGGCGACGCCCGCCACCCAGGCCGCTATCGCAGTCGCCCGCGCATCTTCATGCCATTGGCCGATGATCTGAACGCCAGGCGGCATGCCCCCCACCGCCAGCAGCGGAAACAAACCTCGATTAACGCCTGCATTACCATTTCTGACTCGACAGCTATTAGGTAAAAATGCAAAATAATTACCGATAAGTAAATTAGATGAGGGGCTTTTGATGTTGGGCTTTGGAAGGTTGGTCGGGTCCTTAGTTGTTACATTTTTTATCTCTAGCTTTTCAGCCACGGCGCAAACCATAGCCAGCTCACGCTTTGAGGGGTGGTACCTGAACTCCTACAGGTCAGCGACCACTGGCCAATTCACGCACTGCGCCGCGTCAGCGCACTATAATTCAGGTGTAAGTTTACTTTATTCTGTTAATCATCGCTTCGAATGGAACATGGGTTTTGCTTCAAATTCATGGAACCTTCAGACAGGCACACAAGTTCCTATAGTATATGCCATTGATGCTCTAACACCGCGAGCTGCAACCGCGATTGCGGTGAGCAATAACCACGTCGTTGTACCTCTTCCTGACGATCCTCGGCTCTTCCAGCAAATGCGGGCTGGGCTGCGAATGATTGTGACAGGAGCCGGTCAAACTCTGACCTTCAATTTGACGCGCACCTCGCTGGTTCTTGCCACTCTCCTTGCCTGCGCAAATGATAACGGTCGTTCTGTGCAAGTTCAGGTACCCAGTTCGCCTACCCCCCAACCAGTGCCCGTCGGTCCACAGGCGGCAACGTCTCCGCGCGGCACCGCGGCAGTCACAGCGGACATGCGGATCGAAGCGACACAGTTCGTCGCGAATCTACTTTCACAAGCCAATATGCGAGGTTTTCGTATTCTGACACGGACCGAGTTGCAAAGTGATCAACTCTCGTCCTTCATCCGGACCAGCGACGTAGTCTGGCAGGGTGAGGGTTCATTCGGAACATTACATATACGACCCAACCATGACGTTCGCGAATTGGATAGACTTGCAGCTGACGTCATTGCCTGGGACGCTCGTGTATGCGCAGGTGAGTTCATTACGGGGCGGACCTCTGATCCAGAAATGACAAACGTACGTCGCTTACATACTTTTTGTCGTACCCCAGACGGCGCGCTTGAGACGATAAGCTATCTGCTCATTCCCATGCCTGGCGGTCTGGTTTATCAACTGAGCACTGTAGCCCCTCTGTCCCGCAGTGAAGCCGAGCCGGAAGATCGACGCCTTCGTGATGCGGT
>JACCED010551662.1_pt1 | contig 13419 bp, 10 predicted proteins | sample 7455021 | NCBI WGS metagenome assembly JACCED01 (sample SAMN15323456, study PRJNA562643) | freshwater metagenome | isolation source: river surface water | place: USA:Blue River Watershed | collected 2017-08-19 | reverse complement strand
GCGCCTACGGCGGCGCCTGCCGCAACGTCCCCTCGGGCGTGGCGCACGCCTTGGAAGGAATCGTGCGCGAAGCGACCGGCATGGTCACCGTGAAGGCCGGGCCGGACGCCGACTGGGAGGCCTTGCGGAAATCGCTCCTCGGCGACGGATCGGCCCGGCCGCACGCCCTGCCCTGGCGCCCCGTGCACCTCGTCCCTTCGACGGCCGCGAAGGGCTGGCAGGTCTGCGTCGGCCGCACCTGCCTGCCTCCGGAAAATTCACCCGAGCAGGCGGCGGTACACGTCTGAGGGCACTACGCGCTTGCCCGCCCCGGCCGCGGGCAGAACATCCTCACGATGGCGGAAAAGCCCCACTTCGTCTACGGTCAGCGGGCGGATGACCGTTCCCGGGGCAGGATGCTGTTCGGGCTCATCATCGTGGAACAGTTCGGCTATCGGCAGAAGAAATACCGGCCGGACTGGCGTCGGCTTTCCGTGGCGGCTCCGCTGGCCGCCATCGTCCTCTGGGTGCTCTCTTCCGAGGCCTACCTCTTCAAGGAGAAGTACATCAACGGCGTGGCCACCACCACGCGTGCCGACATGTACCTCTACCTGCCCGACAGCGCCGGCGAATGGGTCCTTTCCAAGTTCATGAGCGCCGAGGAGGCCAGGGCCAGGGCGAGGGCGCGGCTGCTCTTGCCTCCGACCCGCCCGGGGCGCGACGCCCACCTGCGTCGCAAGGGCGCCTACTACGTGGAGATCGCCAAGGCGGCGCTGGCCCGCCAGGACTACGCGGAGTTCGCCAAGTTCATCGGCACGGGCGCCCAGATGTCCCCTGCCGACCTCGAGGCGCAACGGCTGTGCGCCGATCTCTTCTTCGCCTTCGGACGGCCGCTCGACTCCTACCAGCTGCTGGAGGAATCGCTGGAGTTCGCGAAGCGGGACCGGGAGCACGTACGGCATTTCATCCAGCGCTGCCTGATGATGGACCAGGACGCACGGGTGCTGACGGCGGCGGCGCGCCTGCTCCCGGACCCCGCGCTCTCGCCCGAGGTGCGCGGCGAACTTGAACTGGCCAAGGCCCAGGCGCTCTTCCTCCGGGGCGACTATGCGGCGACGCTCACCTTCATCCGGGAGCGTTCGCTGACCGCCACGGCGGAGGGCTACCTGCTGAACTGCCAGACGCTCTGGGAGGCGGGCGAACGCTCCGAAGCGATGCAACGGCTGGAGGAGGCGCTGCGACTGCACCCGTCGGCCGCCCCGCTGCTGGAAATGAAGGCGCGGTGGCACAAGGAGACGGGCAACCTCGCCGGCGCCCGCGACTGCCTCGAACTGCTCGCCATCAGCGACCCGTCCCAGCCGGCGCCCGTCGTGCAATCGCTCTACCTGCTGCCCGGCGAGGCCAACCGCAGCCGCCGCGACCAGGTCGTGGAACGCTGCCTACGGGAGTTCGGAGGCCGCGAGCAGGCGATGCTCGACGTCGCCCGCTACGGAAATGACACCGCGGACACCGCCCTGACGGAAAGGATGCTGCGCCATGCCGAGGCCCGCCGGTTCCCGAACCGCGAGCGCTTCGTGCTCGTCCACGTGGAATGCATGATCAACGCGGGCCGGGTGCGGGAGACGATCCTGATGCTGGACGAACTGCAGCGGCGGTCGGAACGCGAACAGTGGCTGCCGGAGACGCGCACCGCCTTCGAGGCGCTCCGCGCCGTGGCCTATTTCGCCGACGGACAGCCCGAAGTGGGGATGATCAACCTGCGCCGGACGCTGGACAATCCGAAGGCGCCCCCGCAGCTGCTGCTTTCGGCCGCCCGCAAGCTCATCGCCGCCCGGCGCACGGCCGAGGCCGACGAAGTGCTGGTGCGGGCGCACCTGATGAACGAATCCAACCAGGCGGTCCTCATGCAGATCGTCCGCCTCAAGCTCGACACCCCGGCGCTGGCATCCGACCTCGAGACCTACCTGCGAAGGCTGATGGCCTCGCGGCGCCCTCCCAAGGACGTGCTGACGGCGGCGCAGAGGAAGCTGAGCTCGGACGCCTACCTCTTCTCGGAAGGCCGGGAGAAGCTGCTCGACGACATCGGGCGCCTGACCGACTAAGCGCGGTCGGTGATCTCGTAGTAGCCCAGCGAACCCGACTTGGTCCCGTCGGCAAGCCAGACGCCGCGGCTGCAGCCGCGGTTCACCAGGTCCTCGACTTCGGAAGACCCCAGCAGGACGGAGGCCGCCGAAATACCCTCCGCCTCCATGGCGGAAGTCGCAAGGGCGCGGACGGGGCCCGCGGGCACGGCCAGGGTTCCGGCACGGGCGTCCACGAGAGGTCGCGACCTGCTTGCCAGGGCATAACGGCAGAGACGCATCTCCTTGTCCGACCCGACGCCGATCCTCCAGCCGTTGGAATCCCCCGGGGGGTCCAAAGTAAGAGTGACCGAGCCCGAGGCCATGATCAGGGCGCGATGGATGCCCCAGGTGTTCTCGAGCAGGTCGGCCATGCGGTCCAAGGCGAAGCCCCGTATGACCGCGCTGAAATCCACGGACCGTCCGGGACGCGCGCAGACGACCTTGTCCCCTTCGCAAGCCAGAAGACCTTCGCGATTGGCCTTCATGGCGTCGGCCCAGGCGGCGTCATCGGGATCGAACGGGGCCTCCCCGCGGAGCTTCCAATAGCGGAAGAGCGCCCCGGCGGAGCAGTCGAAGGCTCCGCCGGTGTCCTCACGGAAGGTGCAGGAGAAATCCCAGAGCGAACGGAAATCCTCCGTGACGGAGCAGGAGGCGCCGGCGCCGAGGGCATTGACGGCCGCCACCGGCCCGCCCTCGGCGTCGGGGGCAAGGCGGGCGACCTCATCCAGGCGCTGGAACAGCGCCTCCGCGGCGTTGCGGGCGTACACGGCGTCCTCGTCCGCGATGCGGACCCAGAACTTCGAGCCCAAGGCGTCGTGGGAGAAGCTGTGGATGCTGGGGGTCGATTCCATGCCTGCCTGAGGACGAAAACGTTTCGGACGGCTTTGGCAACCAAGGGCCTACCGCAGGCCGGGGGCGTCGAGCTGCGCCTTGACGCCCTTGACGTCCTGCAAAAGCAGCCAGAACTGCTCCCCGTCACGGACGGTCAGTGAATAGGTTCGGTGACCGGGCACGGACGGGCGGCTGGCGTCGTAGGCCGGGAGGAACCTGACAGGGGCCTTCTCCGCGCCTTCGAACTCTCCGAAACCCACCTGGAAGGAGCGCAGGTAATACGGCAGCGGCCAGTAGTGTCCGCCCGAGACCGCCACATAGAAAGGTTTTCCGGGATTCGCCCGCTGCCATGACGCGCCGTATTCCGCGATCTCCCCGGTCAGCATGTTCCCATGGAAGCGGGTGCGCGTGTGTCGCTCCAGCACGATGCCGGAGGCGAACACGAAGGCCGTCGCAAGGCTCAATGAAACGGCCAGCCTGCCGACCGATCCTTCGGCCAGCAGAGGCCAGGCGACGGACAGGCTCAGACAGACGGGCAGGAACAGCAGCCAGGGCGTCTTGTATGGCAGCGCGAGGTGGAAAAGGAAGCAGCCGACGGCGAAGGCGAGCGGCACGTCTCGGACTGAACGCGTCCCGGAACGGACCAAGCGCGCCACGACCAGGACGGCGAGCCACAGCCCGACCGCCCACCAGTAGCCTGGGTTCGTCAGAGGAAGCGTCTCCTCGTTGCCCGAGGCCACGCCGAAGGAGCGCCAGAACTGGCGACCCCAGGCGGTGACGCCGTTGAGGTCGGTGAACAGCCAGGTCTGCAGGGCGAGCCAAACCGCCGTCGCCCCCGCGGCCGTCCATGCGATGCGACGCCAGGTCAGCGTCTCACGGGCGAGGATGATGAGAGTCAGCAGGAAAACGCCCAGGTAGGCGGCGGCGGTCACCTTGCAGGCCAGCGCCAGGCCGAAGCCGGCGCCAGCCAGGGCCGGCTTCCACCCGCAAGCAGGAGCGGCGGCGGACTCCATCCAAAGCAACGCGCCCCAGACGAAGCCGGCGACGAGCAAAGCCTCCTGGATGTAATAATGTCCGAAATAACATCCGGCCGAACTCAGAAACAGGAGGAGGGCGGCCGATCCCCTCGTCAGCCAGGAGACCTCGCGCAGGGCGAGCGGTGCGGCGCAGACCAAAAGATAGAAAAGGAACGGCACCAGGCGCAGGTCCGACTCGGTGGCGTCATCGAAGCTCAATCCTCGCAGGGCGAAGACGCCCCTGGCCGCAAGGGCGAGCGCCGGCCCGTGGAACTTGTCCTGATTATCGCTGTAAGCCGCGCCCGCGGCGGAGTCCCTGGCGAACGACCACTGCACGGCCTCGTCGGCGTGCAGGGAGGGCTCGGGCTGCTGGATTGCGAAGAGGATGCCCACGGGCGAATGCAACGCGGAGCCGACGAGATCCATCGCGACCAGCCAGAGCAGGGCGCCGGCGGCCAGCAGACCCACTTTGAGAATCCGGCCGAGCTTCGTCATGGCTCAGAGGCCGAAGCGCTTCTGCAGGGCCGTCTTGATCTCGAGCGGCACGAGCGCGGCCGACATCGGCCCCTGGGCCTCACGCCAGGCGTAGACGGTGGTCAGAGACCCCTTGGCGACGGCCCGTTCACCGACGGCGGCGGTGAAGCCCCAGACGAGCTTCTTGTCCCCGATCTCGACCGGCGTCAGCGCGACGGTCACGACGTCCTCGCGGTAGATCGGCGAAAGGAAGTCGCACTCGACGCGCACGCGGGGGAAGCCGGTGAGCTTGGCGCCTTCGGCACGGAGGAACGGCAGCCTGAGCTCGCGGAAGAGCGCCTCCTCGGTGGCCTCGACCCAGAAGAACACCGTGGAGAAATGGACGATGCCGGCGGCATCCGTATCGGCGAAGTTGGCGCGATGCTCGGTGACGAACGGGGTCATGGCCTCATCCAATCGTCCGAAGCGTCGGGCGCAACCGCCAAGCCGTCACCTGCCCTTTCGCCGCAGCCAGGCGACCGAAGCGCTGCCTCCGCCCGAAGCCTCGACGCAACGCCGCAGCAAGTCCTGCGGCTCCCTTTGGACGGTGAAAAGGTAGAGCCGCGGCCCCCGGCCCCGGCCGGCGCGGCCGAAGGCCTCCAGCCAGACGGCCTGCCATCGGTAGGAGGCGCGGACGTCGCCCTTCATGGGCGCATAGGCGCTGTCCGAGTAGACCTGACGAGGTCCTTTCGGAGTGCGATGGTAGATGCGCACCCCGTCCTGGAAGTCGGAGAAGACCACCAGGGCGTCGTAGGGCTCGTGCAGCATGCGGTCGATCCAGGCGCCGAGAGATCCTTTTTCACAGGCGGTCCGCAGGGAGAGGAAAGCCGCGCGGCCGGCGGGCGTGAGCGACTCCGGGTCGGTCAGGGTCCGTTCTTCGCGGAGGCGAGGCGGGTCGCCCGTGAAACCGCGGCCATGCACGACCCGGTCATCGAGCCCCACGATGCGGGCGCCGTCGAACCTGAACACGTCCGCATCCGGATACTGCGCACGTATCTCAGCCTCGACCTTCGGCAAGTAAGGCCGCATCGAACCGGAGCAGTCCAGATAGACCGCGACCTTGGTCGCCCGCATGCGAAGCCCCATCACGGAACGAACCTCGCGGGCCGTCCCCATGCCGACCCCGGCGCCCCTGCCGGCCGCGTGTCCCAAGCCCATGCCCCTGCCTGCGGATCTGCCGGCCAGCGCCGATTCAAGCACGGATGACAGCGTCGACGGCACGGACGCAAGCGGGGGCAACTTCACGCCCGCCGGACGCCCCACGGCCGCGATCCGCTTGGGGACGTGACCTGTCGGCGGCCTCTTCACTGGGATGGCCTGACGCGGCGCCGCCGACGTTGAGCCTCCGCCGGGGCCGACACAGGCGCTGCTCCGCGGATGTGAAGGCGGTGGCGGCTCACGCATCACGATCCAGCAGGCCAGCACGACCAGGCAGGCGTGGACGGCCACGGACGCCGCAGCTCCGCGCCAATCGCGTTCCCGTCGCGCCCGTCTGAACAGGAGATCCGGCCCCATCCGGATGACTTCAAGCCGGAGCCTGCTTCGCTCAACCACTCCGACCTGAGCATGACAACCCTGGTCCGGGCAGGGCCAACCCCATGGCGGGACCTTTCAGATTGTGATGAGGCGGCGACGACGCAGTCTCAGGACATGCGCCCCGCCCTGCTCTTCCTGCTGCTTGCGTCGACCGCGATGCTGATGGCGGAACCCTTCGAAGTGGAGGTCCGCACGCGGCCGAAGGACGTCGCCCGCACCGAACCCGTCTTGGCCAGGACGCGCGTCGAACCCAAGCGCACGGCCGCGATCGTCTGCGACATGTGGGACACCCACACCTGTCCCGCGGCGGCGGCGCGGGTGGCGGAAATGGCTCCACGCATGGACCGTGTGCTGAGGGAGCTGCGGCAGCGCGGAGTCCTCATCATCCACTGTCCCAGCGACACCATGAAGTTCTACGAGGGCTCTCCGGGCAGGAAACTGGCCCAATCGGCGCCTCAGGCGCCCACCAAGACGCCCTTGCAGCGCTGGATCCGGCTCATGCCGGAACGCGAGGGCGCCCTGCCCATCGACGATTCCGACGGAGGCTGCGACGGACCGCGGACCTGGAAGCCCGGCGACCCCTACCCTTGGACTCGCCAGATCGCCGCCATCGCCATCGAGCCAGGCGACGCCGTCACGGACAGCCGGGAGGCCTACGACCTCATGGTCTCGCAAGGCCGGGACACGGCCATCATCATGGGCGTGCACCTGAACATGTGCGTGCTGGGCCGTCCCTTCGGCATCCGCCAGCTCGTGTCACAGGGCCTGAGCACCTTCCTCATGCGTGATCTCACGGACACCATGTACAATCCTGAGCGTGCGCCGAAGGTCAGCCACTTCGAGGGCACGCGGCTCATGGTCGAGCACGTCGAGCGCCACTGGTGCCCGACGCTGACCAGCGCCGAAATCCTCGGCGGCAGCCCCTTCAGGTTCGCCGCCGACCGCTGAGGAGGCTCAGCGGACCGGCTTGACCGCGCCGGCCCCCTGCGGCACGCCGGGCGCCTTGGAGTCGCCCTTGCCGAGATTGGCGGGATTGATCTTGGTCACCGCGCCGCCGGAGGCCGTGGCGAGAGACGTGATGAAAGCTCCCGGATTGTTGCGCGTCGTGAACACGTAGAGCTTGGGCCCGTTGGCCTGGGGCGAGAAGGACTTGATCCAGTCCTGCTCCCATTCCTTCTCCGAAGGCTTGCGATTGTCGACGCCACGTCCGACCCCGTAGTTGGTGTCGTCGGAGAAAAGCACGAGCGGCGTCGGCGCGAAGCCCTTCTCCGCCTTGACTCCCTTGACGCGGATCTGCGTCAGGCCGTAGTCCGCGAAGTCCGTGAAGACGACCAGCGCGTCGTAGGTCTTCTCGTCGCGCATGATGTCGAGCCAGGCGCCGAGCCGGCCGGTCCGGAAGTGCTGGTCGTAGCGCGTGAGCATCGTGCGGCCCTTGCCCGAAAGCGTCTTGGGCTCAGTGACCGGCTTGAGCGTCTTGCCGTCAGGGCGCTTGGTGTTGGTGTTCACCCCGCGGGCGGAGCGCACCTTGTTCTTCATGAAGTCCTTGCCGCCCACCACGTCCCCGTCCTGGATGGTGATGGCCGGCTGCTCGTAGATGAACACGTCGGCGTCCGGGAACGACTTCTTGATCTCAGACTGCACCGCGTCGAGGTAGTCGATGAGCGAGTCGGAGGAGTCGAAGTAGACCGCGATGCTCTGGGCGAAGACCTGGGCGCCCATCATGGGCTTGGCCACGAAGTTCTTGCCGCCGCCCACGCCCATGCCGCGTCCGGCGCCGATGCCGCCGCCGGAACCGCCGCCGAAGCCCTTGGAGGAGCCGCCGCCCATCATGCCTGAGATCATCGAGGACATGGAGGCCGCGGGCGGAAGATCGGGGAGAGCGATGGAGGACGTCGAGCTCTTGGACGTGATCCTGGCCGTGGTCTTGGCCATGTTCTTCACGTTCTTGGGCTGCACCTTGCGGGGCTGGTTGTTGACCCGTTCGCCGCCGCTGCCGCCGCCGGCGCCGGTGGCGAACGTGTTGGGATCCTTCTTGGTCTGCGTCGTGATTTCGGACACCACCCAGGCGGCGGCCAGAAGGACCAGGAGCGCGTGGATGGCGAGGGAGACCGTGAGGCCTTCACCGCCGAGACGGCGCCAGAAAGAGCCACGGGGGCGCACCGTGACCACCGACTCGGTCTTGGCGGGCTTGACCTCAGGAGCGTCTCCGGAGGGGGGCGGGGGCGGGGTTTCGCTCATCGCAGAAGGGGGAATACAATCATTGAGCGGCACCGGAGTGCTTCAACCCATTTCCTTGCCCAGGGCTTCGTTCAGAAATGGCTTGCGAGGGCGGCCGAACGGCCTTTTCTCTGCACTTCCCACTGATTGCAGGGTGGAGCAGCCCGGTTAGCTCGTCAGGCTCATAACCTGAAGGTCGTAGGTTCAAATCCTACCCCTGCACCCAATTTCAAGACGTTGAATGACAGCAGTTTGTGATAATTAAGCAGATGCGACTTGCAACCCGCGTCGTTTAATAGCACGATAACCACAGTTAAATTTGCCCTACGGGGCAATGGGGTAAGTAAGATAAAGCAGTAAAAAACAGGCGGCTTGCATAGGGGTATGCAAGCCGCCTCCTTTTTCGGGGGTCGTGAAGACCGGACCTCAGCCGCCGCCGGTCATCTTGGAGATGAGCGCGATCAGCGGCAGGAACATCGCGAGCACGATCGTGCCGACCCCGACGGCCAGGAACAGGATGAGGCGCGGCTCGATGATCGAGGTCAGGGCGGTCACGGCGTTGTCGACCTCCTCGTCGTAGATGTCGGCCACGCGGTTGAGCATCTCGGGCAGCTGGCCGGTCTCCTCGCCCACCTGGATCATCGAGGTGACCATCTGCGGGAAGACTCCCGACTGCTCGAGCGGCACCGAGAGCGGCTCGCCGTCACGCACCCGGTCATGGACGCGCTCCAACGACTTCGCGATGACGACGTTGTCGAGCGTGTCACGGGTGATGGAGATGGACTGCAGGATGGGCACGCCCGAGGCCATGAGCGTGCCGAACGTGCGGGCGAAGCGTGAGACCGAGACGATCTGCACGAACGAGCCGACCTTGGGCAGGCGGAAGATCATGCGGTCGAACAGCGCCTTGCCCTTCGGGGTGGCCAGCCAGTACTTGAGGCCGAACCAGAGGCCGGCGACGAGCACCGGCGTGATGTACCAGAATTCCGTGAGGGCCTTGGAGATGCCCACGACGAACTCGGTGAGGGGCGGCATCTGGGTCTTCTGGCCGTCGAGCAGCTTCTGGAACGAGGGCACGACCTTCACCATCAGGATGTAGACGATGATGATGGCGACGGAGAGCACGACGCCCGGGTAGACCATCGCCGACTTGACCTTCTTCGCGATGCGGGAGGCCTTCTCGCGGAACTTGGCGAGACGGTCCAGGACCTTGTCGAGCACGCCGCCGGCCTCGCCGGCGCGGATCATGTTCACGTAGAGCTTGTCGAAGACCTTGGGGTGGGACTGCAGGGCCTCGGACAGGTTGTTGCCCTGGGCGACGCTCTCCGCGACGTTGGTCAGGATGTCCTTGAAGGCGAGGTTGCGCTCCTGCTTGGCGATCAGCTCGAGCGCGCGGAGGAGCGGCAGGCCGGCGGTGATCAGCGTGGCGAGCTGACGGGTCATGACCGTGACGTCGTCCTGCGTGACCTTGGCGCGGAAGCCGAAGCCGCCCTTCTTGCGGGCGGCGGGCGCGGCGGCCGCCGGCTTGGCAGCGCCGCCGTCAGCGGTGAGGCCGGTGACCATGAGGCCGCGGGCCATGAGCTTCTGACGGGCCTGCGCCTCGTCAGGGGCGGTGATGGAACCGGCGGTCTGGGCGCCGCTCTTGTCGAGGGCGGTGTACTTGTAGTCGGGCATGGTGATGCGGTGAAGGGGGTTCAGGTGTACTTGAGGACTTCCTCGATGGTCGTGAGGCCGTCGAAGATGCAGCGGAGTCCGTCCTCGCGGAGGGGCCGCATGCCGGACTCGACGGACTTCTGCTTGAGCACCAGCGTGGGCGCCTTCTGCGTGATGAGGGTGCGGATGCCGTCGTTGATGGGCATCAGCTCGAACAGGCCCTGGCGGCCGCGGTAGCCGGAGCGGTTGCACTCGGGGCAGCCCTTGCCGAAGAAGAACTGCTTGCCCGCGATCTCAAGCGCGTCGACCTCGAGCATCGAGACCACCTCCTTGTCGGGCTCGTAGGCCGTCTTGCAGGAACGGCAGATGCGCCGCAGGAGGCGCTGGGCGAGGACGCGCTCGAGGGAGGCGGAGATGAGGAACGGCTCCAGCCCCATGTCGATGAGACGGGTCACGGCCCCGGGCGCGTCGTTGGTGTGGAGGGTGGAGAGCACGACGTGGCCCGTGAGCGACGCCTGGACGGCGATCTGGGCGGTCTCAAGGTCGCGGATCTCGCCCACCATGATGGTGTCCGGGTCCTGACGCAGGAAGGAGCGGAGCGCGGCGGCGAAGGTGAGCCCCACCTGGTGGTTGATGGGCACCTGCATGATGCCTTCGACCTCGTACTCGACGGGGTCCTCGGCGGTGAGGATCTTGATGTCCTCGGTGTTCACCTCGCGGAGCGCGGAGTAGAGGGTGGTCGTCTTGCCGGAGCCGGTCGGACCGGTGACGATGAAGATCCCGTTCGGACGGTTCACCATCTGGCGGATGCCCTCCTTGATGTCGTCCTGCATCGAGAGCGCGTCGAGGCTCAGGTTGACGACGGTCTTGTCCAGGATTCGGAGCACGACGGACTCGCCGAACTGCGTGGGGAGGGTCGAGACGCGGAGGTCGATGGCGCGGCCGCCGATGGTGGTCTTGATGCGTCCGTCCTGGGGGACGCGTCGCTCGGCGATGTTGAGGGCCGAGAGCACCTTGACGCGGGCGATGACGGCGGGCGCCAGGTTCTTGGGCGGCGGCGCCATCTCGTAGAGCGAGCCGTCGATGCGGTAGCGGATGCGGAACTGATCCTCGAAGGGCTCGAAATGGATGTCCGAGGCCTTGGCCTTCACGGCCTCCTGGAGCACGAGGTCGACGAACCGGATGATGGGCGCCTGGCTGGCGGCGGCGGCGACGTCCTCCTCGGTCTGCACGGCCTCGGTCTGGTCGAACTCCCCGAGCAGGTCCTCCATGGAGGAGGCGGAGGGCTCGCCGTAGGCGCGGATCACGGCGGAGTCCACCTGGTCCGGATCGGCCACGGCGAACTCGACGTCACGCTGCAGGATGAAGGTCAGCTCGCCGACGGCGGCCGAGTTGAAGGGGTCTTTGGCGACCAGCACGAGCTTGCCGGCTTCGTCGGCGACGGGCACCACCACGTACTTGTGGGCCTGGGCGGGCTTGAGGACGCGGACGATCTCCGAGGCGGAGTCGGCGGGCACGGCGGAGTAAAACTGGACCTGCAGGTGGTCGGCGATCGCCTGGAGCAGCGTGGGCCGGTCGGCCATTCCGGAGTCGAGCAGGGCGTCGGCGAAGGACTTGCCGGTGGTCGCGTGCGACTCCCAGAGCTCACCGGCCTGGGCGGCGTCGACGAGGCCGGCCTCGAGGGCGATGTCACGGATGATGTCGCTGTGGTCTTCGAACATGGAGGTCAGGAGTTGGCGGAGCCCTTGCCGCCGATCCGCGCGCGGATGGCCTCGGGGTCCTGGCAGTAATTGTAGACCTCCTCCTCGGAGACGACGCCCTGGGCGAGCAGGGCGAGCAGGTCGGCGTCGAGGGAGCGCATGCCGCGGGCGGCGCCGGTCTCGATGTCGGAGGCGATCTGGAAGGTCTTCTTGTCGCGGATCTTGGCGGCGACGCCCACGGTGTTGATGAGGATCTCGAACGCGGCGACGCGACGGTCGTCGAGCGTGTGCAGCAGGCTCTGCGAGATGACCATGCTGAGCGAGGAGGCGAGCTGCACCTGCACCTGGTCGCGGCTGCCGGTGGGGAAAGCGTCGACGATGCGCTCGATGGTGCGGGCCGCGCCCGAGGTGTGCAGGGTGCCGAGCACGAGGTGGCCGGTCTCGGCCGCGGTGAGCGCGGCCTCGATGGTCTCGAGGTCGCGCATTTCGCCGATGAGGATGACGTCGGGGTCCTGCCGGAGCGCCGCGCGCACGCCTTCGGCGAAGGAGGGCATGTCCGGCCCCACCTCGCGCTGCGTGACGGTGCACTTCTTGTGCGGGTGGACGTACTCGATCGGGTCCTCGAGGGTGATGATGTGGCCCGATTCGTGCTGGTTGATCCAGTCGATCATCGACGCCAGAGTCGTGGACTTGCCGGAACCGGTGGGGCCGGTGACGAGCACGAGCCCGCGGGCCCGGCGCAGCTGGTCCTTGATGACGGGAGGAAGGCGCAGCTGCTCGAGGCTGAACATGCGGGTCGGCAGCAGACGCAGGACGAGCCCGGTCTCCCCGGTGGCCCGGAAGGCGTTGCAGCGGAGGCGGCCCTTCTTCTGGAAAGCGAAGGCGAAGTCACAGCCGCCCTCACGGGTGAGACGCTCGCGGAGGTGGGCCGGCACGATCCGAGCGGCGAGCGCCTCGGTCTCGGCCGACACGAGGGCCGGACCCTCGAGGGGGACGATGTCGCCGTTGATGCGGAGGGACGGGGGACGGCCGACGTGCAGATGCAGGTCGGAAGCCCCGTTCTCGAGCATCGCCTCCAGCAGCTGGTCGAGATCGTAGGCCATGGCGGTCAGAGCACGTCGTCCGCCACGGTGGCGCTGATGACCTCCTCGACGGTGGTCATGCCGGAGAGGATCTTGCGCATGCCGTCCTCGCGCATGGTGCGCATGCCTGCCTCGCGGGCCTTGCGACGGAGGTCGACGAGCGTGGCGCCGGAGTAGATCATCTCCTGGATCTCCTCGGTGATGACGAAGAGCTCGAAGACGCCGCGCCGGCCCTTGTAGCCGCGTTCGCCGCACTTCGCGCAGCCGGCCCCCTTCATCGGGGTGGCGCCGGCGAGGTCCTTCTCGGTGAGGCCGACGGACATCAGCTCCTTGGAGGAGGGCGTGTGCGGCTGGGCGCAGTTCTGACTGGCGCTGCGCACGAGGCGCTGGTCGAGCGCACCGCGGAGGGCGGCCGACACGAGGAAGGGCTTGACGCCGATGTCGACGAGGCGGGTGACGGCGGACACGGAGTCGTTGGTGTGCAGGGTCGAGAAGACCATGTGGCCCGTGAGCGCCGCGTTGATCGCGATTTCGGCGGTCTCAAGGTCGCGGATTTCACCGATCATCACGACGTTGGGCGCCTGTCGCAGCATGGCGCGCAGCGCGGCGGCGAAGGTCATGCCGACGTCGCGCTTCACCTGGACCTGGTTGATGCCCGCCATCTGGTACTCGACCGGATCCTCGACGGTGATGATCTTGCGGTCGGGCTTGTTGATGTAGTTGAGGGCGGAATACAGGGTGGTCGACTTGCCCGAGCCGGTCGGACCGG
>JACCED010589671.1_pt1 | contig 13422 bp, 12 predicted proteins | sample 7455021 | NCBI WGS metagenome assembly JACCED01 (sample SAMN15323456, study PRJNA562643) | freshwater metagenome | isolation source: river surface water | place: USA:Blue River Watershed | collected 2017-08-19 | reverse complement strand
AATCCTCTAGACGATGTTGAAGCATTTAATTATTTCTCTGAAGAATTAAGAAAAGGCATTGCTTGGTTGCGCGCTGTTGACGATTGTCAACATCCTTGGAATAATAGAAATAATAACTGTGCGAAATATATACCTAATTCTGCTACCGTTAGTCCTGATCCAGAAACATCTCGACGCTCAATTGAAGCCGCTATAGCATTGAATGCATTACCAGCCACAAATAGTGATGCAGAGGAAGAATTTTGGCTAGAAATAGCTGATAGAGAGGATGAAACAGATAGGGTTTCAGAGGAATCATTTTGGCTAGAGTGGGCTGATAGAGAGGATGAATCAGATAGTGATGAAGAGAGTGTGGAAGACACCTTCAGTAGGTAAAGGTCTCACAAATAAAAATATGATATTTTTATATTATATTTTTTCTTATATTTGTCTATATATTGTAATATAAATATTAAGATATATTATAATATAATAATGTCAAAATATTATATAACATTTAATAATACTACATATGATTTAAATACTTTAATAGATACATCTGGTAGTGCTATCACAACCTTATATACTGGATTTCCTACATCAACTATACCCAATTGTAATTTTGAAAAAATTGTAAGAGATATTAATTATAGTGAAAACGGAACTAGTTTAATGAATAAATGCAGAGCAATATCAAAAACTACAAATTTTACTGTTCCTTCAGGTATTAGTAAAATATCAGGTATATTAGCAAGTGGAGGTGGTGGTGGAGGTGGAGGCGGCGGAACCGTAAATGCAGATACCAGTAATAATAATGACTCTGGAGCAGGAGGAGGAGGCGGAGGTTCCGGGTGTATTGTTGTCTTAAAAGATTATCCAGTTTCTCCAAGTGATAGTTTTCAAATAACTGTTGGCGGAGCAGGTAATGGTGCATTATCTGGAACAAGTTATGCGAATAATGGTAATGCAGGAGGAACCACTAATTTTACAAAAAATACAAATACCACATTATTAAGTATTGGCGGTGGAGGCGGTGGTTATGGTGGCAATAATGGAGGTGCACAGTTGGTAGGCAATAATAATTCAGGAAACTTTGGTGTTGGCGGATTAGGAGGAACAATAATAACTAATAATGTTACATCATATACGAGTGTTTATAATGGTTCTCAGGGTGTAAAAGGTGAAGATGCAGAGAAAGGTAATCCTGGAAAGGGTGGAAATGGAGCAAGTGGTGTAGATGTTAATAATCAACTAGCAAATACAGGTGTATATTTAACATATAATACAACTGGAGCAACAGGAAATGATCAAAATGCAAATGGAGTGGGAACTACTGGAGATAGCGCAGTTGTTGCATCACCTACCTCTTTTTCAGCAGGAGGCGGTGCAGGTTCTGGAAGTGGACAAAGTAGAGTTGGAGCATCAGCAGGAGGTAATGGAAGCGGTGGATTTGTTATATTGTATTTATATTTTTAGATGCACTCAATTAATCCATATAAATAGTATTTACTTTTAACATTAAAATTAATGTTTTTATCTAAAAATAAAAATAAATTACCTGATGATATATTTTTAATTGTATTATCATTCATATAAAATTCTATATTTTCACACAATGGAATATAAAATTTTAATAAATTTATATTAATATCATCATTTTCAGTAATATTATTATCATTTTTGTTATCATTATTATTTTTAACGAAAAATATATTTTTAATATTTAACTTATAATTTTCAGATAAAGAATAATATTCTTTCATTTTTTCTATCAAGTATTTAATTTTTATTAGTATATAATTGAACACTGGAGTTATTAATTCAAATGAAATATAATCACATTTGGACATAGTAGTTTGATAATATTTTTCTGTTTCATTTATTAACCATTGACATTCTGTTTCCTTTAAAAATATATTATAATTATATCGTTGAATAAACCTATTCTCGAGTTTTGGTATTATAGTTTTCTTTTCATATAACCATCCTGTTATTATATATTTATTATCACTTAATGGGATATTGCCACAATGAGGATAGCACCACAGTGAAGGAAAAAACATAAGTTTCCCTTGTTCAGGTTTTATTTTATAATTACCCCAAAACTCGGTTTCTCCCCCTTCGTCTATTGTATTTAAATACCATAAAAACGTTATTACTCTATAGCTATTATTTTCATTGTTAGTTGCAAAATCGTGATGATATGTATATTTTCCATAATTTTTTATATATCTTTGTATCATAAAATTATGTGCTATTAGATTTGTATTTTTGAAATATGTGTATTTTTCATCAAATGAATTAGCGTGTAAACTATTGATATATAGTTTTATATTTGTTTGCAATTCTAAAGATAACATATTATATATATCACTCCAATTATTGTCATTTTTATCAATAACATAGTCTGTTGTATTTTTAACATTTTTATTCAATCCTGATTGCGTTATTCCTTCATATTTTGTATTTGTTTCTCTTTCAAATAAATCTATTATTTTTTCACAATTCTTTTTTGTTATTGAATTTGGATTTTGATATACATAATTAAAAATATTATTCATAATATAGTTGTTCTTTATTTTTATTTTTAAATAGTTTGTATTATTTTATTTACACAAATACTTTCACTTTATCTTCTATTGTCATTCTACACATAGGGCATATTTTTATAGTCGAGTTATCGCAACTTGTGCATAAACACAAATGATTACAAGGTCTCAACAACATATTTTTCTTATTTGTCATACATACTACACAATTGTCATTATATTTTTCTACTGGTGGGGCAGGTGGCTTTACAACATCTTCATTAAATTCATATGCTGATAAATCTAATTTTCGTAATCCCCCACTAATGCTCTTCATATTATTCTTTATTGTATTATTATATTCTTCATAATTCAGGTCTCCACTAGCCGACATATCCTTCTGATAACTCACCTGTTTCATTTCATCTATTTTCTTATTATAATAATCATTACTGTATTCGGGTAGGGATTTATAGAACGCCACCACTTCCGGATTTGCCTTTATTTTCAATGGATTGAACCCGAATAAATAGAGACCATCTAGCGACTGAATACGCGACAATGCCACATATACTTGCCCATATTCAAACACTGTTTTTCCAATATCTATTTCCGCCATAGGCAATGTAGCCCCCTGTATTTTATGGATTGTCATTGCCCACGCCAACATAAGCGGATATTGTGATACAGCCAAGAACGGCAATTCATTGTGTTGCCAATGGTGCAACTCCATTGTCAGTTCGACACCATTATTGAATTTCACAATCGGCACACCAGCATCAGTGTATGTTTTTATTACTCCAAGAGACCCATTACATATGCCACTGTCTAGGTCTAGATTGGCAGTGCACATTACAACCGCCCCTATTTTTAATTCAAGGCATTCATTAATCGGATTATTGTCTATTAAATACTGGATTTCACGCGCCTTTTCTTCGGCACTCATTCCCTTTGCAAGCGCTAATATTTCAGGATCTATTGCAATCCCGGAGTCCAAATATGCCGTCACATTAGTCCTACATATACACTTGTATTCTTTGTGCCCATCTTCTATTTTATCAAACATAGAGCGATTGTAGCACTCTACTTTGGCTTTTATTGGAAATAATTTGGGCGGGACTATACCATTCGTCTGGTCATATTTTCGGTTCACATAGTTATTCAGTATTTTTACATTTTCGTCGCTAATATTTCCATAACGTATTTCATTTAAAATCTTAATATAGGTCTCATCTTTTTGTCTGAATATGTGTTTTAATTGAATAATATTATTAATAGGAAATACAACAGGCCATTTGGGTGACTGGAAACAGAAATTCATTGTCTCGGGCTCCATTATATTACCGACTGGTGGGAGTTGAAAGAAATCCCCGCAAAACACTACCTGAATACCCCCAAATGGGCTGATATATCGCTTGCGCACTGAACGCGCCGTCTCTTCCAGAACTTCAAATATTTTTTGGGACATCATACTGACTTCATCAATAATAAGCACCTGGACCTTTTTCCAGTTTGCACACGCCTTTTTGTTCTTATAAATAGAAGTAATAATTTGGTCTTTTGTTCCGCGCGCAAGACGCATTCCGCTCCAAGAGTGAATAGTGCGCGCACCCATTTTTAGAAGAAGAGCAGCGCAACCTGTCATAGCACATACTTGATATTTTTTTGGATAGCGCATTTCACAGTAGTCAACAATAGTCTTGATAAGTTGCGATTTTCCGGTTCCTCCGGGACCGGTGATAAAGATATTTTTGCCTTGTTTGAAAAGTTCAAATGCATAGGCTTGTTCTGGTGATAAAGTAATAGAGGTCATTTTAATCTAATTCAATTATATTATATTATTAATTATAAATATAATACAATTCTGTGTTTTCTTTTCATTGTTTTCAATTTTATACCGATGAACATTATTATTCATATACAATACGCATAGTGAAAGAGAAATCGACACCGTTAAGATTAACAACATTTCCGGCTTCATCTAATAACTGCACATTTAATTTTTGCATATCAACACTTCCGCAATAACTGCGAATATCGCTAACTAAATATCCATTATTAGAATGCATTGTCATCAATGTGCCAAATGGATAATCTGATTTATTAACAAGAAGTTTTGCAATAACATTTTTATTAATAAATGAGCTGTGCAGTGGTGTGACAAACGAGTTTTGCCCAGTGCGGGTGAAATCGTCTACTACCAAATATAAGTATTTTGGGCCTGTTAAATTAACAATCGACTCCGCTGGGTCTCCAACATCACGAATAATTGTGTAATCAGTATTTCTGTATCCGAGCAACCATCCTAATTTATTTTTGAAATTATATTTGTCAAATGAACCATCGCGGCTAACAGCAAAATGCACATCAATATATCGTCCTGTCCAGGATCCCCCGCTATATGTATCAGGGTCTATTGAAAACGCGGAAAAGTTGTTTGTTATCGCAAATCTTAATGCATACCCCAAATATCCGACCGCCCAAGTAACACCATTTAATTTGGTTTGGATTGCAGTAGCCAGAGATGATGCAGTATATTCACCATCATCTAAAACAATCATATTTGAGACATATATACCATCGGACATATCGGTTGATATTTTAAAATAGTTATTACCGAGTGCATTTGAAATATTAAAATAGGTCATTGGAATTTCGGCATCAGTGATTTCAATCGATTTAACATCATTTACCCGTTCAGGAACAGTGACAGTAAATTTTGCAAGATTATAATCATTGCACGATGGGTCTAAACGATTATTATTATATTCATCGCAATATTTGGTATCGATATTAATATATTTCACTTTTTGTGGTTTAACAACATTCGTCATTATTTGGTGGCTATTATGTTGTATTACACGTGGTTCATTAAACAATGTTTTATTATCTAAATAAGAGCTCATATTTATGTGTTTGTATCTGAATATATTATATATAGTCATTATTATTTTTATTCTATATCCTATTTTATTGAATTACAATAATTTTCCATTATATAATATTATAGTTCTTGCTCCGAGACCACAGGTCCCACATTTTTTACCATTCTCTATATTTTTCATCATACCGACCCTCAATGGATGTGCAGTTGGCGGGGCCTCTTTATATTGACCAACATACGGCTCTATTCCCCCAAATAATTTGGCAGGGTCTATGACAACAGTGCCTTCAAATGGTGGGTCCTCTATTTCAGGCTCAGGCTCTTGTTTTTCGTGCACAAACTTGTTATATACCACAGTGGGGTTTTTTATTCTTGGCTGAGTGCTAAAAATGAGATTATTCATAAAATTGATTTTTTGCTATAGATTAATATTATAATCAATTATTGCTAAAATAATAAAATGCTAGGCACCAAATGTGAATATTGTGGTAGAGTATATATGTTGGCAAAGAATTATAAGGCACATAAATCAGCGTGTCAAATACTATTTAAAATGCGGTCTACAACGTATGATGAATACAATGATAGTATTACTCCTCCACCAAATATGTCTGAATTGTTTTGTATGATTAAAATATTGGCCACAAAATGTGATCGGCTGGAGGACGAAATAAAGGCAATCAAGACGCATACCAGCACACGTCAGCGCAAAAATATAATTGAAATATTGGAGACAACGCGCAGACCCGGGGTAGGTTTCTATCATTGGCTTACTGATATTGTCGTTGATTTTGATATGCTATTTATGGTATTTAATGGTGATTTAACAGAAGGAATAAAACAGATATTTAATAAGAAAATAGCAGCTGTGGGGAGTAGTCATAATAGGCCTCTATGTAGTTTTCAGCAGAAACCAGGAACAATATATGTATATGATTATGATAAATATGTTGATAATGAGGCTGAGCGCAAATATAGCTGGCATATTATTAATGCAGATGAAGTAAATCGTGTGTTGAACCAGTTGAGCCGATTATTTATAAAAACCTATTTGGCGTGGCAAACTGAAAATGAAGAGAAAATAGCTGCGAGCGAAGATATGCAGGAACAAACAATATATTATATGATGAAGGTTAATGGGTCGAAGGTCTCAAATGAAAAACGATGGCTCGAGTTGAAAAAATGGTTGACACCAAAAATAGATGAGGATTTTATTGGGGTCGAATTCTAACCAGTGAATTTAGATAAGAGTGTCTCATATTGGGGTGGAAGATCGGGATTAGTAGCAAGGGCTACATAATTCCATTTTTCATTGTAGCGATTAAATAGGTCCTGCTTTTGTTTCATCTTGGTTTCAATGGCTGATACATCAATATATTCGGCACGATTGAATTCCTGATGTGCAAAACTCATTATTTTATTTTTAATGAATTCTGGAGACCCGAAATAACTGAGATGCCATCCACCATTTTTGATTGATTGACGGGTCTCAATCATTCTGCATTTTTGCGGGGTGCATTCAAATGCATCGCAATAGAACCCATATGACATTATTTTTGGATGATACCATTTTTGCTCATTTATTAATGTTAGATTATAATAAAACATAGTCATTATTAGAGACATACAGTCTATTTTTGGCTTATTATCACGGACATATTCTAGAATATCTGGATTAGGGATTTCATCAACATCGGATATCATAATATAATCCTCTCTTGTAAGCCCCCCTGGAACCAGATTAATGCCGGTCTCAATACTATTTCGTTGGTGATTTTCATTTTTCCATATACCATCATCGTAGTTTCTTGAGTATTTAAATGCAGGGGTTTCTTCTAGTTTGTCATCGCATACATAGATGATTTTGTCTTGATATTGTTTGAATAGGTCTTTATTTTCTTGGTAGTATAGTGGCTTAGATTTTCCAGAATGTGTGCGGGTTGCTTCTACTAATACAAAATAGTCTACTACTGGATAGAGTATTTCTAACCGGTATTTTAGTAGGTCTATCTCATTATAAAAAATAAAACAGTCGATTATTTTCATTGTGTGTATATGGGGTTATATACAATAATGTAGCTCTCTATTTATGTTTTTTGTATAAAATTGATATTATCCTACTTTATATTTATTATCGTATAAATATAAACAACAACCAATAAACTAATTAATAACCAAACAAACAATGACTGATTTTACTACTCAAACTGCCCCTACTTATCTTGCTACCAAGAATGCCCATCCTCGCGATGCCTTTATTTCATTTGAAGAAGGCCCCCATATTTACACTGTATGTGGCGAACGCGGAACATACACATCTGTTACTACTTGGAACCACGGGCATTTTGAACATTTTGATGCCGATGCTGTTATCGATAAGATGATGGCCGGTAAAAATATGAAAGACCCGACATATAAATACTACGGGATGACCCGCGAAGAAATTAAGGCTATGTGGGATAAAAAGCGCGATGCATCCAGTGGCTCCGGTACAAAAATGCACTATGACATTGAATGCTATTGGAATGGGATGGATGTCGATAATACCAGTGTGGAATACAGTTATTTCCAGAATTTTGTAAAGGATTATCCTGAACTGAAACCATACCGAACTGAATGGATGGTTTATTATGAAGAATACAAATTATCGGGGTCTATTGATATGGTCTTTGAAAACCCCGATGGGACTATACAAATCTATGATTGGAAACGATGCCAGTGTATAAGTCACGAAAACGGGTTCGGTAAAGGCGCGCTGACGCCATGCATTAGTCATTTACCGGACACTAATTTCTGGCATTATACATTGCAATTAAATACTTATAAGAAAATATTGGAAGACAAATACGGAAAAAAAGTGACGGGATTATATTTAGTTTGTTTGCATCCAGATAATCCATATAAAAATTATGACCGCATTCAGGTGCCGGTGATTGAGAAAGAGATGACCGATTTATTCGAATGCAGGCGCGCACAGTTATCTGGCGGTGGGACTACACACTAAGATGTTTGCCTATTCGTGCATCATTATATACCATTATGAGTGTTTCATTGAAATTTGCCTCTGGAAGAAATGCGATTGCGCGCCGGGTTCGAATGAATGCAATGGCTTGTTGTGGTGTAAAATCGTGGTATTTAATTAAATAGCAGGCGACAATACAACACGACCGTTGCATCCCTGCGTGACAATGGACTAATACTTTTTTATTGTTTTTATAGCAATGATGGATTGTGTCTAGGACTTGTGTTTTCTGAATAATATCATACATTTGATTAGCAAGACGTGGGTCGTCATCTATTGGAATACGGATTTTATGTGTGCGGACGTGTTCTGCAAATGGGAGGCTGGGAGTGCAATTAACGATAGTGCTGAAATATTGGCTGTATTGTTTGGCTGCGTCTTTGTTACCGATAAATATAGGACCTAATATAGCATTGAATTCATCCATATTGAATTTGTGTTTTGCAACAGAGGACTTTATATCTTTATTTGATGTGAAAATGAGATTATTGAACATTGATAGTATTTTATATATAGATTATACTTATAATATTATATTGTTATATTATATAATATTAGCAAAGAAAATGGCGGATATAGTTGTTTCTCCACCTCCGCCACCAACACCAACACAAGAATTGGCTATCCAGCCTACTCAGAAACAGGTCTCTAAGTGGGATGGTTTCAGGGCGATAATGCTGAAAGGTGAAAATACGAATAGAACAGAATACGAGATTGCAGTGATGAAAGTAAAAAGTGGATTAGTAGATAATGAACTATACTTAGCCAAAAAAATACGCGAGCTTACAAAAATATTGAGCTTATTCTATAAGTTTGATGAGTTATATGGTGCGCCCGAAGGAAATATAGAGGAAATAATTATTAATAACAAAGACTTATGGGAGACTACAAAAAGATTGGATGTTTATGATGATTTATATGAGACCCTAGAAAAATATGATGCCAAATATAATGATGACACATATGAGAGTTATGATTTATATATACACGATTTTTCTACTATATCATTTGAAAATATGGAGACCTTTAAATTATCCTGTGTTTCTTATATATTGAATGAAAATAAAAATGCAAAACATCCTTATATGTTGCAGGCTATATTGAAGATTATTTTTGGATTAATAGAAATAAAAATATTAGAGGTGTCTGCATTGTTTAACACTATCAATTATAAAAATTTTCGTGCCAGATTTGTGCACCCTAGCATAAAAGGATTTTCTAGCGAGCAAATAAGAATGGCTATATTAAAATACTTTATTGGTTATATGGAATATGAGAAAGAGCCTGATACATTTTCGCAATATGAGTGGTTATTGAAGAATGAAAGTAAATATTATGAACTCTATAATTCAACCTATATGTTGTTGTTGGATTGTCTTAAAAATATACCTAAAAATGATACTGATAATGGGGTTAATGTTGAGCGCTATTTTGTCTATTATAAAAACCACACCCAAATGATGACTATATTAGTGAATAAGTTGTCAAAAAAATATGAACCTGATACTCAGGATATTGTCTTTAATTTTGCTGCAAAAAAGCGTAAAATAACAAAGGAGACCATTATATCCGAGCATATATTTATTATGCGCACTGCTAGCACACTATTATATCAGGCAATTACTGGTGAGAAGGGAAAAATAAATGCTATTGATATGCACAAATATTGTATTGACCGTTTCAATCCGGATTATATTATTAGTCAACCGCTAGATATTATGATGGATTTTTTCAAGAAGATGGAGGCCGATGGTCTCGTAAAAATATTGATGGATGACGGGGTTGATCCTACAACAAATGTTATTGATAAGGATGATAAAATAAAGAATTATATAATGTCTAATTTTGGTATAGATATTAGAAGGTCTGGTTTGTGCTATTATCCATCGGTAATAATGGAGAATAAACAGAAGCAACACTATATTGGTGGTAAGAGCCGAAAGGTCTCACGAAAGAAAGCGAAGAAGTCCAGAAAGGTCTCGAAAAAGGCGAATAAAACCCGAAGAAATCGTGCATAGACCTTCCAACTCAAATAGCAACTTAAATATTATATTTTACAATAACATATAATATTTATCGCACCATATATGCAGTTATTCATCATTCATATCGCAGTATCGTGCAACTGGTAAGAGGGTGCTCACTGCGTTCGCACGCCGAGGAGCGAAGCGACGAGGATCATACCCACCTCCCCTATTCCTGGCCCAAATAGACCACTATATATTGTATATCTGACTTTGCATTCTATGAAAATAGAATAGAATATAGGGTCTCGAAATAAAGAAATCGAGACCTTAGAAATAGAACCAAATAATAGAGTTTTTTATCACTCTTTCATTATATGGTATTTCCCACTATGAAATCACACTATGAAATTCCTATGGCTAATATTTGTTTTTCACATTTTCCGTAAATGTTTTTTTCTTATTTTTACCTAATTTTTTTTTGGATGTTGAGACTCTGAAAAAAAATATCAAAAACTCAACAATTTTGAAAATTGAAATACTTATTTTTAGAAAATGGAAAATATATACCCAAAAACTCCACTATAAATATATAGAATTATAAGGTCTCAATTTATATTTTGTGAGACCTTATACACCTTTTCTCATTCAATCCGCCCATTCTGGGCGGATAATTGAGTGAGAACAAGGTGACTTCTTTGCGCATCTTAAATGCGCAAAGGTGTAAAATAGAATGCATTCTGTATGTTATAGTGAGAACCTATAGTGAGAACCTGGGTATGAGTGTGCTCACTGCGTTCGCACGCCGAGGAGCGAAGCGACGAGGATTACGCCCGCCACCCCTATTCCTGGCCCATAATAAACACTTATTATAATCCTATTTCTAGGGTCTCGAATTCTTTATTTTGAGACCTTTTATTTCATTATAAAAAATCCATATAAAAGTGAGACCTTATTATACATCTATAACATACAATAACAGCTATAATAACTATGGAAGCCCACTATAAAACATCTATTATTGGCCGAACCACTCAAAATATCTACTATATTTTTTACTTTTTATATATGGTCTGCATACAGTGGTATAGACGCCTATTTCCACTACCTCAACTACCACCACCAGAGAAACCACTTACACCTACTGATATCTATATAAATAAAAATAAATATGCCTTTTTATTTTTTATGTCTCGAGACCCTGAATTCATAAATGCAAATACAGACCCTATTTTCTATGATATTGAATTATATAATGAACTAATGGAAGAACCCAAGAATTTCTTAGAGGAGAAATGGAAGGGTAAAATGATCATTGAAAGCACTCCAAGAGGTCTCATTATGATGACATACGATGCATTCAAGAAAGGGTTTACTTATTATAGTGATACACAATCGATTAATTATAATGTGCTGAATGCGGTTGCAATGAAATATGTGAAGACTTATTGTTGTGCTGATTTGTTTATGGATAGTTCTATTTATCCTGAGGGACCTTCCAAATTAATTGATGTTCAGAAGGAATTTGAGAAAAATGAGGTGAAGAAAAAAGAAGAGAAAAATGCAACGGTTACTGCTGTGAAGGATAAGATGAAGAATAAAGATGGGCCATTTGCAAAACTGAAGAATTATAAATTGGAGACCCCAAAAGAAGAGGAGACCAAAAATGAAGAAAAGACGGAAAAAACTGAGACCAAGACATTGAAAACACATTCAACGAATTTGTTTATTTATGGAGGGAAGATGGGGGATAGTATGTTGAAAATAGAGAGAAAGAAACACGTGTTGGTCTCGGATAAACCAACTAATTTTGATTATATTTTTGTGTCGGAACAGGCGGTCCAAAAACAGGTGATGAGTTACAAGGATTTCAAGGCTTTAAAAAAGTAATGGAGACCCTGTAATAGACCCTGTAATAAAATTGATTTTACAAACTATATATGTATATGTTTATAAATTTATAAACATATATAATGAATATTTTACATCCTCGCAGACTATACAACAGAACTCAATATGTTCTAAAAAAACTAGCTAACATAAATATACAAACACCTCCTCCTCCTCATCCTCATCCAAAACAAAAGGTCTCAACACAAATAAAACGAAACTTCTCATCTACCTCTTTGAGACCTATTATTCTAACTAATCAAGACCCACTACCCCCACCATTTATAAAGTATTTACTATACGGCGCATTATTATACGGGTCCTACAAGTTTGTAGTTAAAGCACTAGATACTCCGCCACCAAAGAAAGGTCCTACATTGTGGTAGTGTGTTTTCTGGTGATATGTTTCTTTGTAATTAGTTTTTTATTTTTTGTGAACTTATGTTTATTAGGTCTCTGGTAATATCCACCTTCCATCATATCCATATCTAATCCGATATCATCTGCGACCTCTGGCGCTACCTCATCTGCGACCTCTGGTGCTATCTCTGGTGTGACCTTATCTACGACCTCAGTTGCGACCTCAGTTGCGATCTTAGCATCAGCATCGGGTGCGGCCTCATCGGTGACCTCTGCATTATCCTCGGGAATGACCTCATCTGTGACCTCACCCTCGCCCTCGCCATCGCCCATAATCATATTACCTATAGTGAACTGGTCTTGCTTATACTCCAACCGGTTATACATCATATTAATAAACTCTAATTCATTCATTGTTTGTAAATAAACGAGACCTTGTTTATCACATTTCGAAAAATCAAACATAAATCCCTGTGTCAAAAAAAGTGAACCATAACTCCCTGGTTTACTCAACTCCATTTTCTCTATTACACTATAGGGTCCTGCCATAAATAGCCCCGCGTGTATTTTGAAATCTGTCGATAGCGATAAATCCTTCGTATATGTTCCGCCCATTCCAGTAATCCATATTTTTCCTTCATCTGTTTCACTAGCAGTATCAATCTGCACAATAGTATAAAACAATTTCTGGTTCACTAATGATTGCAATATATTAAAATTCACTTTTGTGCTCATAGATATATTGGAGGTACAGGCCAAAAATACCTGGGATGTTAAAACATAGGTCTCATCTTT
>JACCED010685293.1_pt1 | contig 13426 bp, 9 predicted proteins | sample 7455021 | NCBI WGS metagenome assembly JACCED01 (sample SAMN15323456, study PRJNA562643) | freshwater metagenome | isolation source: river surface water | place: USA:Blue River Watershed | collected 2017-08-19 | reverse complement strand
GTAATAAGAAAAGAACAATACGATTTAATTCAAGATATTATAAGTAGTGAATGTGTAATTAATAATGAAACAAAATTCTACCAATTACTTATGGGAGCAGGAAAGAGTTCATATATTGCACCATTGTTAACACTATTATTAATCACAAATGGTAAATATCCTATTCATGTAATGCCTGAATATTTAACAACTCAATCACAATATAATTTTAGAATATTAAATGATTTTGGTGTCAAGTCAATCATAAAATACGTTGATAGAACTATTAATAATAATTATATTTTTGATGAAATTGTAGAAAGAAACTTGGGAAATTATAATTTTATTATATCAGATAGTTCATTAAAAGCTATTTTATTAAATACAATTTCACATGGTGAAATTAAATATTTAGATATTATAAAAAACAAATTAACTAATGCATATTTAATATTTGATGAAATTGATGAAATTTCTAACCCTTTTTCATCAGAATTAAACTATCCTAATACAAAATCAAAACGTTCTTTAGAGCATTTAAATAATAGATTAGAATTAATAATTAATATATTAAAATACTTTTACATTGAAGAATTTATAAATCAGTATCATATTAAAATTAATAAAGAATATGAAATATTAGATACAAGAGCTGAAAATCTTAATATTTATTATATATCAAAAGAAATTACAACTGAAATATATGCTGAATTAATAAATTCAAGAGCTGAAGTAATTATTGAAGTCATTAACAATAAATATATGAATATAGATGACTTTATTGATAATACTCAACTTTTATTAGATAAAAAATTATTTAATAATAATGCTAAACGAAAAATTATACAAAAATATTGTCAGATTATAAATAATTTGTATAGAAATAAAAATTTTGATGTAATTTTAAGATTTATACTTAATGATTATGAATATTTTTCATCTTCCAATAATAAGTCTCAAATTCCACAAATTAAAGATAAATTTATAAAGATTTTTAATCCTTCACAGAAATTAGTTGAATATACAGAATGGTTAGAAACCGAATATCTTAAATCACCTAAAGAACATTATAAATTTGATACATCTGTATCTTCAGATGGTGTCAAATTATTATTTAAATGCAATCCTGATATTTATGATAGTTATATTGAAGATATTAATAAACTTAATATATTATATGAATTTATTTTTATTATCTTACCATTTGTTATTTCGAATAGATGCAGATTAAATTATGGTTTATTAGACTTACAAGGTTATGATAGAACAAAAGCTAACTTGATAGCTATTCCATATAAATCTACAGAAGACCCATCTGTTAAATCGGAATTTTCTAGTGTAAATGTTACATTAAGTTTTACAATTGCCTCGTATTTTTCAAATAAAATGATTCTTAGAAAAGGTGATTACGATTTTATATTAAGTGAATTATTAAAAAGTTATTATTTACATGATTCAATTGATTCATGGCAGTTTTCAAATGATTATGAACTATATATAAAAGTTATATATAGTATAAGAGGAAAAGTTTCAAACAGTATTTACTATGATATAATAAAATATAATACTTTTGAATCTATATCTGAAACGATTGCTTTTGAAGAAATTGAAAAATCAATCCCTCTTAATAAATTTGAACAAAAAAATACACAACTAGAATTGTTTGATGAATACATTTACAAGATTTGTGTTAAAAATGTATATGAATATACTACACAACTCAATTGTACTTTTTGTGATATAGTTTCAGGAGAATTTGCTTTGGGAGGAAGAAGTGGATTTTCTGGAACACCTTATTTTGTTTCTCCATATGATATTACCGAGAAAAAATCAATTAGAAGAAATCCAGTTTCAAATATATCTTCAGAAGGTTCTATCTATTATTCAGTTTTGGAACCTAAATCTAAAATATATCCAGTTTCTAATATTGATAATATATTTGATTTGTTACTAGGAAATAACTTATATTCAGGAGATATTACTAATAATAAAAAATATAATGTTATCATTGATGTTGGTGCATATTTCTTAGGTTATACAAATATTACAATAGCAAACATGTTCTTAGACAGATTAAATAAACTAAATTATTATGACAGTGTTATATATCTTAATGAAAATAATGAACAAGCATTTATTTTAAAAGATAATAGAAAAGAAGAATTAGTTAATAATAAACCCAATGATTATTGGTTGGATAAAAATATTCTAGTATTCTTTGACCAAAAACATATTACAGGAATAGATATTAAAATAATACCAACAAATGCTATTGGTCTAACATTACTAAAATTTAATAACTCAATTCGTTATTATTCACAAGGAGCATTTAGATTGAGAAAATTAAATTTAACTCAATATACCGATATTGCTATAGATAAATTGATGTGGGATACTTGTTATAATTCAAATATTAAATTATTCAAACAAAATCTATTAAAATATATTATTAAAAAAGAAAATATTATGAAATCTAGTAAAGAAGAAATGCAAGCATTTCATAATATGAGAACTATATTTAGAAATTTACTTTCTAATCAACATAATGCTCTAAAAATTAAATATGAAACTGGAACTTATAATTATTTAGGATTATCTACATATAATAAAAGAGCTGTTCTAGATTTATCTAAAGATATTAATGAAATTTACTATAATCTTGATAAATTTAATCAAAAGGAGGCTAACTATTTCTATAAAATAATTATGGAGAACTTTATTGATTTTGTATTTGAAGATAAATTAATCGATCTTATAAGAAGTATTAATCAATTAAATACAAAATCATTAATTTCAAATACAAATGAATCTGAAAGTTTAATAGTAGCTGAAGAAGAGGTTGAACAAATAGTAGAACAAATTGATGAAGAAGAAATAAGTTTAAAAAAAGAAATGATTAAGGAATTATTAGGATTCTATTCTAAATTTGAAACTATTGATCCAAATTACACATTTAACGAAATCAACAATATTATTAATGAAAATATTGGTACAATCATTACAGATGAAAATTTAAATATTATTTTAACTAATTATAAAGGTAAACAAATTGATAAACCATTATTTAGTTTTTATAATTATGCTTACTGTCCAAAAATTTTATTTACAAAAATATTTATAAAATACTATTACACTCAAATGGAAAAAGATAAAAAAATAGAATTTTCATATAATATAATATATAATGAAAAGACCAATCATGTAATTATTACGACACAATTCGAATATATACAAATATTATCTCTTGTTAATAATTCTATTTGGAATTCTGGTGAAGTTAATAATTTAAATTTATATTATAAATTCTTCCTCACTAATAATTCTAGCTTCATTATGTTATTTTATTATATGATTGAAAGACAAGTAAAAGACATTAATTTATTGATTAATATGATTGATAACTTATCTATTACTACACCCAATCAGATTAATACATTTAGAAAGTTTATTTTTTCATTTAATATTTTTGATATTATGGATAATAAATCAAATTTACAAACTAAAATAACTGATTCATTTGTACAAAAACTAATTTTAATAAAGTCTATAATAAATGATTTTAAGTTCTTTGAACATTTTGTAGATGATAAATTGTTATCTATTTTTAATGATAAACAAATATATTCACAAGTTAGAGATTTAGAATCAATTGCTAAATCTCAATCTAATTATATTACTAAAATTTTATTATATTATTTTGCTAAATCAAATATTAAAATTTATTATTTTGTACCTAATGATATTAGAAAAATTAATTATTTAAGTAATAAATATCAATACATTATATTAGTAAACACTAGATTTAATATTTATAAACAAAATATATATAACATAACAAAATCAAATATGTTAAATGATTTATATGGTTCAGTTTTTATTAAATTATATACCGAATATTCAAATTTCATAAATAAAAATAAATTTTATATGAAATCAATACAAAATATTATTATAAAATACTTTGATATATATCCAGTTTATGATTTTAATTTAGACAATGTGTATCAATTTTATGATTTTCATTTTATAAATCTATCTTTAATGGTAAATAATAATATCCCTAATAATAATTCAGCAAACTATCTACTTAATTTTAATCAGTATGAATTAACTAATAATGATTTATCATCTCAAGTTATAGAATATTCAATTTCAAATGAAAAATACTTTCTTAAACTAGAAGAGATACCAAAAATTTTTGATGAAGAATTGTATCTTAAATTTACAAGTAAATATAATAATATATATACTAAAAATATGACTAAGTCAACTAATCCTACCACTACTAATACAGGTGGTAGTATAACTAAAAATAAAAAATACAAAATAGTTAAATGTAAAAAAATTGATTAAAATAATTTCTACATATATCATATATAATAATATACTTTATTAAAGATGAAGCTTTTGTACTGTGCTTTTTTCTTCGTTTTACAAATAAGTATTATTAATGCTTATTTATATGGTAACCGAATTAATATTTCAGAAATTGAAACCTTAGAAAAAATAGATGAGGTGTATGATAGAATTTATAAGGAACTTAAAGAGTATAAATTACATAGAAACGATCTTGAAAAATTTAATGATATACATGATTACAAATGTTTTGGAGAAAAATATAAGAAAAAATGCGTTATCAATTCAGATTCTTATGAACACATCGATTTTGTTAATTATACAATCGGTAATAATACAGTTTTAGAATCAAAAGAAAAAAGTTTATTCAATAAATATGTAAATAATTTTAAATCAATTAACTATTTACATTATAAAAATGAGTTTTTACTTGAAGATTTAGATGATTTTGATGATTATTATTATCAGTTTCCTACCGAATTATATGCTTACGGAGGTTACTTTAGATATACTATTGATGAAGAATCCAAAATAAAAATATTAAATTATCTTGATTCCACAAGAACTCATTTAAAAAATATTCTTGACTATATTAATGGGACAAATCAAGTATTGGAACATTATAATCCTGATATTATAGCAAATTATAATATTAATTATCGCATCATTAAAAAACACAGAAATAAATTATGGTGGTACGAATTTTTTGGATGGTTATTTTGATTATTTATTTATATAATTTCACAAACCATTAGCTTTATTTATAGGTATAAAATTTATATATTTAATTTTATTATTACCTAACTTTTTGTATAAATTTTTATACAAAACACAAATATTTTTAACATCATTGTTAATACTATAATAATATTCAATAGACTTTTTATGATGCATTAAATTATACCATAATATCCAGTTCGCATTTTGATAATTATTTTGAATATATTTTTTATATATGTATTCAAAATCAATATTGTAATCCGTTTTTGAAACACTGCTAATTTGAATATTCGTATATTCATCGTCAAAATTATCAAGCCAAGCTGTATTTACTTCAAAATCAGTGTCCTTTAATGGATTAACATACTTTGTTTCTGTTTTATTTATATCAAAAATTTTTATTGGCTCACATATCTTATTTATAAAATTGTTTAGTATATTATACATCAAAAAATATTTACTAAATTAATAGTCTATATTTAATTAAAAAAAAATATTTATTCATCTGATTTATCTGATTTATCTAATTTATCTGGCTTATCAGACTTATCAGATTTTTCATCTGATTTATCTGATTTTCCTTTACCAAATTTTATAATTTCATCTACAAGCCCTTTATCTAAACATACTTGTGCATTCCATGTTACATCTTTTTTTAGTTGTTCATCCAGTTCCTCTTTTGTTATTTTTGTTCTAGTTAAATAATACGATTTTATATGTTCCATTAGTTGTCTAGAATTTTCTAATGATTCAACCATATGAGTAAATTTTCCCCATGTTCCTGCTCTTAATTCATGGATTAACATAAAGGAATTTTCTGTGATATATCTTTTTTTACCAGATAGACTTAGTAATGTTCCTGCTGATGCAACAAATCCCTTACAAATTGTATGAACTGGTACCTTCATTCCTTGGATAGTATCTATTGCTGAAAAAACCTGGTATACTAAACCGCCAGGTGATGTTATGTATAATTTTATTGGAGGAAGATTTACATTTAATTTAAAATTTTCATAATCATCATCATTTTCAATATCAGAAAGTTTTCTCTTCATTTTCTTATGTTTTTTTAATATTTTTTCTTCTAATCCAAGTAATTTTTCTATTAGAGTTGAAATTGATTTATGATTTATTCCTGCATTAAAATGTATTTCATATTGATTTTCATTTACATTAATAAAATCCTCTTTTTCAATATTCATAGAATCATTTCCGTTCATTGTTTTATTATATATATTGTATTATTATACTTTTATATCAATTAAAAAAATTATTTATTTAAGATAAATACCTAATAACTTTTATATTTTTTCTGTTATTATTTTATTCAAAGTCCTTATTAGTGATCTTATCTCTCGTTCATTAAGTTTATCTCCTACAACCTGTTTTATTTGTGTGATTTCATTTTCTCTTAAAAATAAATTTAATTTTATACTCGAAATTAAATATCCTGTGTATTTTTCTAAATATTCTTCAGACAGTTTTAACTCATGGTTATCTTGTTGATTTGATTCTGTTTGTTCATTTGACTTATCTGATTCATTTGACTTATCTGATTCATTTGATTCATTTGATTCTTCATTTTCTTCTATTTGAGAAGTTTGGTCTGAATCATCTTCATTTTCATCTAAATCTTCATCTAAATCTTCATCTAATTTATCTGATATATTTGATTGTTGAGTTTTGTTTTTAATATTTTCATCAGTTTGTGAAACTTTTTCATATTCAGCTTGTACATACGCTTTATAATTATTTGACAATATCATATAAGTGAATGGAATATCAATAATATATTTTAAAGGTGAAAAATCATTTTGTTCTGTGTATGAGCTAAAATCAATTAATTTATGGAATAATACCAAAGACAATATTAGAATTGAATTTAAAAATACAACTAAATTATAATTTTTACTTGAACAAAATAGAATAATCAATTGAACAAATATATTAAACACTAGTATTACATTATTATTTTCATTATTAAGTACACTTTCAATATTATTAAGATAGGTATTATTACAACTAAACATTTTTATTATATAAAAATTATAATATTTGATAAATAAATCAATTTTTGTATATTAGATATCTTTTTTACTCAATATATCATTAATAGTCCCCCAGCTTTCTTTAATTGATAAACAGCTAAGTAATCCCATAAAGAATTGAGTTATGTAGCAACAAACTGAAAGAACAAAAATAATTATAAGATAGAAATACATATTTACAAAATCCTGTAAGTACTCAACAAAATCCATCAAAATATTTAAATTATGGAACATTAAGTAGTTTAAAATCACAAATACACAATTTATATTAAATAATTTATTAAATTTGTTTCCGTCAACACTATTTTTTGATGAATAATTGGACAACGTAGTCAATAAAATAGCTACTATTTCAATTAATATATTAGTAATTAAAATAAATTTTACAAAAGTTAAAAACGCCATTAATATCAAACTTTCATTCATAGCGCAAAACAAATACAATTTTGTTAATATTTTTGAATTCATTCTGATAAATCTAATACTAGATATTGATATTATATCTCTAATATTATATAGTTTTTTCAATAATTTTATAATATAAAAAAATTGAATATTTAAGACTTACTTGTACATAAGGAATCTTAAATATTATATATTAATAAATGTCTAAACAAACAACAGTACGAAAACGCTATGATCGAGTTTTTTTTCATGGACCATGCTCTGATGGAGTATCATCATTATGGTGTGCAAAACGTTATCTAATAAGTGGTTTTGAATCAGTTCAATGTAGAGCTGGTTCTGATCCTGAGGGAAACTTTATTGGTGAAAGAATTTTATTCGTTGATTTATGTCCAAGTTTGGATTTTATAGTTAAATTTAGCAAAAAAGTTAGACTTATTACAATTCTTGATCATCATAAATCAGCTTTAGATATGTACAATGAAAATATACAAGTGCTCGATACTATTCCAAATCTTGAGTTAGTTATTGATATGGAAAGAGCAGGATGTCAAATTACTTGGGATTTTTTCTTTCCAGAAGTACCAAGACCAGCATTTATCAATTATGTAGCTGATCGCGATTTATGGTTATGGGAATTACCAAATTCAAAAGAAATTAATGCTGCAATGTTTGAAAATAGTCTATTCGATCCATTATCACTTGATAAATTGGATAATTTACTTGTTAATCCTGAACAAAAAATGTTAGAACTAGAAGTTCAAGGAAGAATTATTATAAAGTTACAAAAAAGAGAATTAGATATTGGTATTGCAAAAGCCATTAGATGTGAATTTCAAATTGAAGACACTACATACAAAGTTTGGTTAGGTGGTAATATTAGTATGAGTTTAAGATCAGAACTGGGTAATTTACTTGTTAATAGAAATTTTCCTGACGGTACTAGACCTGATTTCGCAGTTATTTGGGTCTATGATTTTAAATCAAATGAATGGTGGCTTAGTTTTAGAGGTGGAGACGAATCACCAGATTTATCTGTTATTGCTAGAAAAATGGGTGGTGGTGGACATGGGCTTTCTTCTGGGGCCTCAATTAAGGGTGGTAAAACATTATGTGATTTTTTTAAGATACTATAAAAAATTAGTTTTTACCCATATACCTTTTGTGTATATTTATATTATTATGTATATCCAAATAACTATTTATCTAGATTATGTAAAAATAAAAAAAACTTATAATAGACCAATGATTTATTTATAGACTAAAACTTTTTGATGTTGAAAAGTCTGGGATAACACTATTAATGGTTGAATCAGATTAAAAAAAAGAACCTTTATCTGATTTTTTGCTATTAGAATAGTAAAAGAATACAATTACAACAATTACAATAATTATTAACCATAAGTTATCCATTAACCAATTTGAACCTGATTTTGATGATTTAGTTGTGCTGGTTGTATTGGTTGTATTGACTGTTGTTTGTTGATTAGTTTCAGAAATAATTCCTGTGGCTTTGGCTGCAGCAGCAACAGTTTCAGTGGTTGTATCGACTACTCCGCCAACAGCTTGACCAACAGCTTCACCTGTAGCACTAATAGCACTTCCTACAGTTTGACCTAAAGTTTCAGTTGTGACATTTACAACACCACCTACAGTTTGTCCTACAACTTCTCCAGTCATGTTAACAACGCCACCTACAGTTTGTCCTACAGCTCCACCAGTAAAATTAATAGCTCCTCCAACTCCTTGACCAACTGCTTCAGTTGTTGATTCTAAAATACCACCAACTACATTTGTAACAGGATTTAAAACACCACCGACAACATTTGTTACAGGATTTAATACAGGAGTAACCATATTACCAGCAAATTCACCAGTAGTATATATAGCACCTCCTACAACATTTGAAACTGGTGTAATAACAGGACTTACTACACCCCCAACTATACCAACAGTTTGTCCTGTTACATTACCAACAACATCGGTAACAGGATTAGCAACTTTACCAATTAAATCACCACCGGTAGTTAATGAACTGTCAACTACACTTAAAATAGGATTAGTTACATTACCAGTAAGTTCACTAGCAGTATATAATACATTTCCTAATGGAGTAGTAACTGGGCTTATTACATTACCAACAGCTCCAGCAACAGGATTGACAATATTGGTGATTGGACGAGTAACTGTTCCAACTGTTCTTGCAGTAGAATCATAAATATTGTCAAAAATTGTAGGTTGGTCAGCGTCTTTAAATGATTCTCTTGTTCTAGCAAGTTTACTTTTTGCTATTTTTTCTTGGAGTTGTTCCATTTCAGCTTCAGTCATAGGCTGGTCTTTGTTTAAATAATAATTATTAACAACATAAGAATCTGGGTCTGATGAATCAGTTGAAGCAACTACAGCTGGAACTGCTAATGCTCCTGCATAATAAGGACCCCAACCATATCCACCATACCCACCATATCCACCTCTATAATAGTTATTTACATTTTTAGTATATCCACCATGACCACTATAACCACCTGGTCTACCCATTCCTGGACTTACTGGTCTACCCATTCCTGGACTTGCTGGTCTACCACCTGAGCCTCCTGATCTACCCATTCCACCCATTCCTGAGCCTCCTGATCTACCCATACCTGAGCCTCCTGATCTACCCATACCACCACGGGCTCCACCTCCACCTCCCATACCTCTAAAAGGTTCAGCAGTATTTTCAACTACAACACTAGAAGTGTCCATCCAGTCTTGAGGATTATCAAGAGCTGGACTATCTGTATAATTATCAAGTTCATTTTCAAAATTATAAGTAGAAATATTTTTAAGAGCATTAATATCAGGTCTAACATTAGCAGAATTTAATCCAGTTAAATCGGCAAATCCAGCAGAATTGTAGTCAGCTCTAGCAAAATCTCCAAGAGGAGTAGATCTACCTCCGAAATCATCGAATGCACCAGCTCTACCAAAGCCTCCGCTCATACCACCCATACCACCACGACCTCCACCGCCGCCTCTAAAGTGTTCTTTCTTCTCTTTTTCTAAATCGTAATATAAAAAATCACTCATTATATATATTTATTATATATATAATAAAAATTAATTGTATATTTAAAAAAATCAAATTGAAACTTTGATTTTTCAATTTATTAATCAGAACTATCGGACTCTGAATTATCCGAATCATTTGAATCATCCGAATCATCCGAATTATTTGAATCATCCGAATCATCTGAACTATCCAAATTATCCGAATCACTAGAATCATCTACTAAGTCAAATTCCAAAACAAAATCATCTTTATTTATTGGTTTTATTTCTTTTATAACTTGAATTGGTTTTCTAGTGAGAGAATGTAAATTAAAAGTAATAAAGTCGATAACTTTAGTATCCACATTAAAAATACTAGTACCAATTCTCCCTTCTAAATCAGAAGAATAATAAATAGTATTATAATTATATTTATTAATTAAATATTTAATTTCATCAAAACACTCAGTAATTTTTTGCATAATATCAATTGTAAAATAACTGTATCCACCATCCTGAAGTGTACCAGTAATAACCCCAGCGCTTCTGGGTTTGTCTAAATTTGAATATTTATTAAAACATCTAATTACAGCATTACCTCCACCTTTTATATTAGTGTTATGATGTTCCTCATTATCATTAAAAATAAAAAGAGAATTATCAAATTCTTCTTGTTGTATCATCCAATTAAAATCACCAAATTTATTAGAACCAGAAAAAATAGTTCCAATAAGATTAACATTTAAATTAAACATATTATCTTCCATTTTCATAATATAACAAATACATATATATAATGCTAATCAATTTTTTTATCGTGCTTTACAAATGTATCAAAAGTTAACAACTTTTTTACAATTTTATATTTATACTTAATATTAAATTCATCAGGAATAAAATATAATACATTATATAAATCACTACTCTTGTCTGTATGCATGAATTTTTTATATTTATAATTATGTAATGCTTCAATAAATTTACTAGCACTAATTGTATCAATATCTCTAGGTTGAAACCAAAAATCAATTTTAATATTTTTTTTATTTAACAAACTTATATATTTTGAATATCGTCTAAGATTTTTTAAATTAACTTCAGAAATTATTTGTGAATTAGTTTTTTCATTTGTATTAGAATCATAATCTAATTCATCACCTCTAACTATAACCAAGACATTTGAATTTAAAACAAATGGATGAAAAAATATTTCTCTATTTCTAGCCCTAAACATATATTGAATATTTGGATTATTATCAAACACAACATCTAAATATAATTTTAATAAGAATGAATTGTATGAACTAGGTACACCATGTCTTTTTGAGTTTCCAATTTGGTTAATAATTATTTTACAGTTATCACCAAAAACAGAAAAAACTTGTTTAATAGAGTTTATATGACCAATATGAGGAGGACAACAACATCCATTGAAAAAAATACAATAGTTTAATTTAGGATTAAATGGATAATCTTGACCAATATTTTCCCAAAAAAAATCAGTTTTTAAATTTAAACTATTATTCTCAGATACAAATGTATTTTTTATGAAATTTATATTATTTTGAAAATTAGTTTCATTTTTAACTTGAATACTACCATTAAACATGATTTGATATTATTAATATATTATATTATTTTTCATTTTGATATATTAATTCCCAGACATTAAGTTTGGATTTTCTACCAAATCTTTGAGCTCTTCCAAGTAACTGTTTCTTTATTTCTTTGTCAACTTTATGAAAAAATATAAAATCAGTAGCATATTCGATATTTAATCCAACACCAAAATAGGAATCATCAATTAATAATACTTTGATAGATGGATTAAATTTAAAATCACGCAATACACTGTCTATTTGTTTAATATTTCCTCCATTTAATTCAGTATATTCAAATCCTAATTTATAGGATATATTTTTTAAATAATTACTTAATCCTCTATGTTTTGTATATATCAATACTTTTTCACCAGTAATATCTATAATTTTATCTAATATCATAAACTTATTAATTTTACTCTTCATAAATGATTTTATATTACCACTTGAATTTTTAAATTTTTCTTCCTTATAAGAATCTTTTTGATGAGGATTTTTACATCCAACACATTTAAATTTATCTTCTACTTTAGAAAAACATGATTGACATAATATATCATTACATTCTGATCTATATATAAAAATTTCATTATTATTGAGAGAGTTTTCTAATATACAATCCCAACATTCTATACACAAATTATTTCTCTCAGCTGACATTTTAATTTTTAAATAAATATTTAGATATTTATCTCTTTTTTGTTCTACTTTATTTTTTGTTTCAACAACTCTATTATACTCTTCTCTATTGGGAAATTTAAGTTTTTTCTCTAAATCTTTTAATATATCTTCTTGTTCGTTTACAACTCTTCTTGAATAAATATATAATTGTCTAGTAATTTCCTTTGTGTTTTTAACTGAAAATCCATCGCATTCTGCACGTATTTCTGTATAATCATGTGCATTTATTAATTCTAGTTGGTTTGTATCTAAAATATTAATTAATATGTTATCAAGATAAAAATCTCTACAAATAAATAGTTCTTTTTGTGGTTCAGGTAATTGAATAATTTTGTCAATAAATTCTTTCTTACAATAACATTCATTTTGAAGTAATTCGGGAAGATACAAATCAAAAACTCCTATTTTAGCTTTTAAAGAATTTTCATCAAAAACTCTTTGGATTGATGCACTTATAAACCATGTAAAACCCGAATTAATTGCATTCATTAAAAGACTTTTCATTGTGTCAGCTTCATCAAAAAATACTCTACGAACTTTACATCCCATAGAATTTACAGTTGATGCAAATACACCATAGTTTAATGGAGTTGTAATTATTATATC
>JACCED010683038.1_pt1 | contig 13435 bp, 17 predicted proteins | sample 7455021 | NCBI WGS metagenome assembly JACCED01 (sample SAMN15323456, study PRJNA562643) | freshwater metagenome | isolation source: river surface water | place: USA:Blue River Watershed | collected 2017-08-19 | reverse complement strand
TTGTCAGTGAGCCACTTGTGAACGCGGATCTTTTTGGGGCCGATCTGCCCGCCTTTATTTGCAAGTTGGTCTAGTGAAATTGAGTAGAGTCCTAGTTTGCGTTGCTCGGGTGTTTGACCACGCTGTAGGGCATCAAACAGCATGGATTCCACAATGCTGATGTATTTAGCCAGCGCCCGTTTGGCAGCCGCAGCTGGCTTGGGAAAAGCCTTCTGCAGTGCTGCTTCTACCGACTCATGGACTGAGAGCTTTATCACTGGTTACAAATTCCTTGCAAATGAAATCTAGGTTTACCAGTCTATTTAGCACCTTTTTATAGATTTCACGACTACAAAAAAAGTCACAGACATATAGTAATTTAAATACTTGAATTAATGAAACTTATTGGATATCCAAAGGCATTGACACCAAATAGCCAAGCAAACCGATCCTTTGAATTGAGATTCAGAACAAAAAACCAAACAAGTCTTTTTTTTTGAGTTTCGACTGACATCATTTTTCGGGCCGGAAAATATAAAATTACCAAAAAGTTAAGGTGCGAGGCAACCATGGCATTTAGCAATCAAGAACTAGGAAAAATTGATAGCATCATCAGTGAATGGTGCTTGAATAAAGTACCTGTCCAACTTAAGAGCAAGATTGACTACGACTACGAAATTGACGGACAAGCTATATCAATTTATGAAGTGAGGCCAAAGTGGCAGGGCTCACCCGGTGAAAAGTCCAGACACCCTGTGGCGCGATTCAAATATGTCAAATCTAGCGCACTCTGGAATATTTACTGGTTGCGCCAGACGGGTAAGTGGCAGTTATATGAACCCGCCAAAGCAGAGTGCAGCCTTGAAAATGCTTTGGTCGTAATTGAGACCGACGAATTCGGTTGCTTTTTCGGCTAATGATTCAGCTCAGATCTTTAGGTTGGCAAGATACCCTGCAGGACATAAAATCATAAAAAGACGGGCTAAATTTGAAAAAAATCATCATCATTGCGGGACCCAATGGCGCAGGCAAAACCACTTTTGCCCGCGACTTTTTACCTGTAGAGGCTAAAACACTGCGCTTTATCAACGCAGACTTGATCGCTGCAGGATTAGCGCCATTCAATCCAGAGACTGCGTCCTTCAAGGCTGGTCGCCTGATGCTTGAGGAGATTGATGAGTGCGTGGCTGATGGACACAGCTTTGCTTTCGAAACTACGCTGTCAGGCTTGGCATATTTGAAAAAAATTGCAGTTTGGCAAGCCCTTGGCTATCAAGTTAAGTTGTGGTTTCTTTCATTGCCCAATGAAGATATCGCAGTTTCGAGGGTTGCACGCCGTGTACGACAAGGCGGGCACAATATTCCAGAAGATGTAATTCGTAGGCGTTTCAAGGCAGGTTTAACAAACTTCCATGAGCGTTACAGTAAAGTGGTTAACTCATGGGCATTATTTGATAGCTATCACCGCCCACCTAAATTAATTGACTGGAGCAATAAGTGAATCCCAAAGATATACGTAATTCTTCAGATCCAGATTTAGCTGGCTCATATGCAGCAATGCTGCGAGCAGCTCGTTCAGCAGAGGATGTTGCTATCAAAACCAACACCAGTATTTTAGTTTCACTTAATGGCAAAGATGTAGAGTTGACAGCAGCCGATTTAATCAAGCTGCGTGACCAAGAAGAGCAAAAATCGCAACATTAAATTGAAAATTCCAAAACACAAAGCCAGCTGTTTGCTGGCTTTTTTTTGCGCGCTTCTGTCACTCAAAGTGATAAGTACATGATGCACACTTACCAAGCATCAGTTCGCGCACAAGTCAAAGGCCGCAGCCAAGTGATCAAAACAGAAGTTCGGGCCATGAACGCGCAGGAAGCGCGTTGGTTGCTATGGGCTCAGTGGGGGTTTCACAGTATTCAAGCAGGTCCGAGTCAGGTCAAAAACCCAAAGTAAATTCTAAAAAAGCTTATTGATGCATCACTTCCAACGTAGATCTAATTTACGGTTTTGTGCAGCGCAATCGCGCAGGTAAAGGTTAATTAAACTTTGATATGGAATACCAACTTGATCAGAAATTTCTTTAAAGTAGCCTATTGAGTCCTCATCCAAACGAATGGTGATCTGCTTCTTTAACTGAGAAGCATAAGGATTCTTACGTGCCTTGCTGAAATCATATTCTTTTCTCATAGTGCACCTTTTATCGATATTGCTTAGATTCATACGCTGATGCTTTTCGTGCTGAAATGATTCTGATCACATTTCCTTCCTCACGATAACAATGACAAACCAGCACAACTTTAAGTGTGCTGCTAAGACCCATTAAAACAAACCTTTCCTCATAATCAGAGTGGTCAGGGTCATCAATCAACTTTGCATTCTCGTCAAAGAAGACTGTTCGAGCTTCATCAAAAGTAATGCCATGCTTCTTTTCGTTAGCAGAAGCTTTTTTTGGATCCCATTCAAATTTGATATTACTCATAACTACACTGTAGTTTATTTTTAAAAATTCTACAAGAGCTTGACTTGGCTAGTATTCACTAGGCAGCATGATGACCCATTGCTCACCATCCCAGCATGCATAGAGAGTGATGGAATTCATGGGAAAGTCAGTGTAAGGAATCTCCTGCCTGGCGTGTTCATGATCATTACCGTCCTCATAGATCATTACAGCCCTGCCCTCCGTTACTTCAACGCGGACCAACACAAACCAATCCGCTGTGCCAATTTCGCATAAGTGGCTGGCAATGGCATCCATCATCCAAAAGCACTCTGCGGCTTCAGCCAAGTACTTGGTGCCATCTGTCAGCAGATGCCTGCGACTGATACGGTAGTACTTTTCAGTGCCAATAAATTGATTCAATTGGCTGGGATCAAACTTCTTCATTTCTGTGTCCTTTGTTGCTTGCATGAACACAGTTTGTTTTCAGACGCGCAGATGGACAACCGACATTTGGTAACCTGAAAAATTGGACGGATACCGAGTAAAAATCACCATAGTGATTTGATAAGTACTTCCTATAAGTTTTTCGCAGCCAAAGTTTTATCAGTCGCAAGGACTCTTTAGGCCAGCGCTTAAAACGCCCTACAACGCTAAATTTCCATGAAACACATACGCTGGGTGCCGGACACAGCGATAAACGCTTGCAGGGCTTTTTTGATGCCCTACTACGCTGGGCACTGAAAGAGTGCGAAAGCTGTGCGGAAATCTATGAAAATCAACATATATAAAGATTTCGCACAACGGCTGTTGAAATCATTGAAGATTTTTTCAGTGAAAAAGTTATCCACAGCCTATCCAAATCGCCCTGCTCTTGCTCTGTAACCCGCCAATTTGGAAGGACTCAGGTTGCTCTGATAAATATGTGAAAACACAATGCAATTAACGCAAACACATGATTTAGGAGAACTTGAATGGCACAAGCAAAAACACTGACAAAAGAAGAAATGACGCGTGTATTGGACTACATCAACACGCGACGCTTCGCGCAACGAAATAGAGCAATGATGCTGCTCACACACCTTGCTGGTTTAAGAATCGGTGAAGTCGCTTGCTTGCGATGGAGCGATGTGATGAACTTGGACGGAACAGTAAAGGATGAGATCCGCCTTCTACCCGACATGACTAAGGGTAGACACGCTCGGACAGTTTTCGTCAACATCAAGCTGCGCGAGGAATTGCAAGCTTATGCTGAGCAAGCCAAGTGCGTGGATCGCAGCTACCCATTTTTCGCAAGCCAAAAAAGCGTTAAGGCAGGGTTTAGTGCAAACAGCTTAGCACAAACGTTTGCCCTGCTTTATGAAGGCGCGGGTCTTGAGGGTGCTAGCAGCCACAGCGGTCGTAGGACGTTTTTAACAAACCTTGCCAACAAAGGCACAGCAATACACATTTTGAAAACGCTTGCTGGCCACCGCAGCATCAGCACTACCGCAGCATATTTGTATAGCAGCCCAAGTCAGTTGAAAGCAGCTGTTGAATTAGTTTGAGAGAGCTTTAACATTACGCTAAATAAAATATAAATTTAAGCGACGGATTATTATTACCTGCTTGGATATCAAGATTGCTCAGGCCGATGATCTGTTCATAATTAAGAACAGGTTAACGCAAGCGATAGACTCAAGTGCCAGCTAGTGATCCGTTGCGATAGGGTTTCGCACGGTAATGAATTTACCCCCCAGGTCAATATTCTGTCCGACGCACAGACCGACCCTTGATACGGCTACGTTATCCGCATCATTTAGACAGATAAGATTGGATTGGCAGAATTCATGATGTCGCGTTATTTTGAATTTTTTAAAGTGATATTTGCCAAAGCTGAACGAAGGAGTGGCTGCTTGAGTCCGGGCGATGTGGTCTCTGCAAGTGTGACGATTGGCTTCAACCGACGCTGCTTCTTCACATCATGGTTTTGTGCGATGTCCCCTAATTTGTGTGCTAGGTATGGATTGAGGAAACGCTCACGCACTACTGTCAAGTAATTAAGAGCCTCCACGCCATGCCCCAAGTTCTGAAAAATTGGTAAAACTTCGTCTGCCCACAGCGTCTCAAGATCGGCGCGAAGAAGTGGGTCATTCATTGCATGAGCTACTGTTTCGTCTACCGCTCGCGCATCGGTCAGCCACCGTTGCGCAAGATAGGTGTGGCCTGCGTTAAGGAAGAATAGTTTCAATCTCTCGAATCGTTTCAGGTCATCCGTGACCACGATTGATTCATGAGTGCAGGGCAAGACCAAGCGTTCTTGTCGTTCAATGGCCCATAAAGCGTAAGGCTCTGCAATTGCGCCTACCGGCTTGATGGCTTCCGATACGATTCGGTCGACCAAGGAATTGGCCCACACACAATGGTCATGCAACCATGCAATGAAGTCGTCAGGCTGGTTCCACTTCCGCGCCAGTTGTGATACCACATCCCTAAGCGTGTCTCCGTTTCGCTCGACCAACTCACATGGGAATATCGACAAGTCAGCCTTTGGCTTCACAACCCAACGATGTACCAGCAGAACAACCAGTTTGGCAGGGAAACTGCGGGGCACCTTTGCCGTTTGGCCGATCAAATCTGCTGTGTCCCGATCATCTATCTGATAGCCTCGATCGGCAGTGTTTGAAATGATCACTTTGACGTCACCTGCCATGTGATCCACAACTAATGGCCAATCAGAATTCGCGTCAAAGGCCATGTGAATTGATTTGCACGTCAACAATTGATCAATTCGTTCTCCGCGTGACAGACCGCGAATCATCACTGGATAACCCTGGCCGTTGCAAAAAGCTGCAACTCGCTCTGCACTTGCCGGACTGCCAGTGGTTTGAACTACTGTGATACCGCCCAGTGCTTGCCCAGCGTCCATCGCCTGGGAAACAAAGAGATCAACATGTGCTTGCAGAAATCGGCTTGTACCAAACTGCAGGATTGGCTGGCCCATTTGTCTCAGCACTCCACGATAGCCTTGATAACTCCCTGCGTAGGGTCGAGTAGTTTCGGAAAATTTTCGGGTACTTCCGCCAGGGTCATCCGATGCGTGTTGAGCGCTTTGTCTGGAATCAATCCAGCGCGCAACGCGTTAAGTACAGTTTCAAAATCTTCAGTAGTTGCATTGCGACTGCCCATTAATGTAGTTTCACGTTTGTGAAATTCCGGGTCAGAGAATGTGATTGACGCACCAACCACTGAAATCAAAACATAGGTACCGCCATGTGCTACGAACTTGAAGCCACGCTCCATGGCTTTAGGGTTACCTGTGGCGTCGAACACCACGTCGAAGAACTCGTTATCAGTACATTGCGAGAGTTGCTTCTCGTCATCAGGGCCTAACTGCACTGCAGCATTAACGCCAAGATGCATGGTGCAAAACGACAGTCGATCTAGACGTCCGTCCAATGTCGTGACAGTGGCACCCCGCATCTTTGCGAAAATCATCGCGGCCATGCCGATTGGACCTGCGCCGACCACCAAGACACGCTGCCCCTGCAGTACGTTGGAACGACGTACCGCATGGGCACCTATCGCAAGGAATTCAACCATTGCTGCCTGATCCAAGGTAACGCCCTCAGCCTTGTGGACGAACCTCTGTGGCAGACTGAGATATTCGGTGAACGCACCGTCGCGGTGTACGCCCAGAACCTGAATGTTGACGCAGCAATTGGTCTTTCCCTGACGGCAAGCTATGCATGTCCCGCAGGAGATGTAAGGCATGACATAAACCGTATCGCCAGCTGCTAAATGACTTCCACTTGGAGCCTGCTCAACAATTCCAGACAACTCGTGGCCCATGACCCTTGGATATTGGAGGTATGGTTGATTGCCAGTAAAAATGTGCAGGTCGGTTCCGCAGACGCCTACGCGCTTCACACGCAGCAGGACTTGATCTGGGCTACGAGTTGGAATGTCCCGGTTCTGGGCGATTAACTTGTTTGGCGTTTCACAGACAACCGTTAGCATGAATTTCTCCTAAGTTATGGATCAAATTTAGACATCAACACGTTCAAATGGGTTCATGTACATCCTCAACCAACACTGCCAAGTTCTGCCCCGCACGCACATGACCATTGAGACCGTGCGCATAAAGCATGCCACTTGACTGGAAGAACACTGGCTCTGGCTCCAGACTGGGACGAGTAAGGGCGTGCATTAGACCAGCAACTTGACCCACCTCTATACGATCTCCCAGTTTGAAGCAGCGCTCGAAATAACCATCCATCGGGGCAAATACATAGGCTTTTCCGCCATTGATACGCGTCCAGCGTGTCTTCTCACCGGGCCTGGTGGCGATGTGTGGCAACACACCGGTGTGCTTGAGAACCCTGTGCGTGGCTTCGCGAGTAGCTTGTACAGAGTCTCTAGTGACCCAGCCACCCATTCCCATTTCAGCCGCCAATGTGGGGATACCTTTCAACGTGGCATAACCGGCCGCAGTGCGGTAGTCACCCATGTTGCTAGTTTGTACTGTGATGCCAACCCCGAATACCTCGGCTAGGCGGGCGTTGGCTTCGATGAGGTCTGGCGGCATATCGTCGGCCATAACCACATGAGCACTGGGCTGAATAAAAAGCGTCCGCCCCCCGGCGTGAAGGTCCAAGTAAAAATCAGCGCGGCTAAGTATGTGGTCAGTCACATAGCGAGCAATTTGCTGCGTCGGCAAACCGTGATCGTCTCCTGGGAAGACTCGGTTAAGGTTGAGGTGGTCGATAGGCGAGGTGCGGCGACCGGCTTTTAGGGCTGGTGCATTGAAAATGGGCAGCAAAATCAATTGGCCAGCTACCTCACTCGCCTGAATCTGGCGCATCAACTCGGCGATGACGATCGGCCCTTCATACTCATCTCCATGGACGGCGCCTGACACCACCACCACTGGGCCCTGCCCGTTTTTCATGGACGCGGCGGGGAAAGGGATAACACCCCAGGCATCGTCATCTGGCGAGTGGGGCAGGTAAATCGTACCCACCTGCTTGCCGTCCCGCTCCCAGTCAATATCGCTGAATACCGTTGTGCTCATAGTAAGTTCTTCATGGTCTAAATGGGTGCATCCCAAAGGGCCGGCACGGAGAGGGCCTGGGCTACATCTTTGGCGATAGCTTGCAGCAGCCGGTGGCCCTTGTCAGGACTGGCGGCCCAAGCTTCACCGATCAGCCCCTGGCGCGAACGAGTGCCGAGTTGCTGCCAGCGGTAAATGCCTGGATTGACTCCAGGGATCGCTGAGAGACCTGGCACCAAGGGCGACCGGAATTTTTTTTTGAGAGGCTTGACCGTCTCGGGTGAGAGTGCCTGTAGCATGGAGGTCTCGGCCTCACAAGCGTGCAGCACACGCTCTTGGTGCGTGAGAATGTCCGCGATCGAGGCCTCTGCAATTTGCCAGTAAGTACCTGCAGCCAAGGGTAGTTGCAGCTCCACTGTCAGCTCAGTGATGATCGTTTCCAGTGCCGCAATGTTGCCACCGTGTCCGTTCATGACAAAAATGCGACGAAAACCATGCCTGGCTACTGATCGCACCACACAGCCAACCACCGCGGCCATGGCCGAGTAGTTCAGGGTCAGCGTGCCACCAAGAGACATGTGGTGCTCCGACATGCCGAAGGGAATTGCTGGCGTGACCAGGGCGCTGAACGGGCAGCGCATTTGTTGCGCTGCCCGCTTCGAAATCTCGTAGGCGAGTCGCCAGTCGACCTGGGTTGGCAGGTGGGAACCATGCTGCTCAGTAGCGCCCAGCGGGACTATCACCACAGTCTTCATGCTCGCTGCGCGCACCAAGTCTGGAGCAGTCATCCGGTCCCATCGGACTTCACTTGGCCGATGGTTTTTTTTCACAGGGATCCCATGGGGTCCATCTTCCGATATAGCCATTTCTGGTGCAGCTTTTCCAACTCTCCATTCTGGGTATTGAAATACACAAAAGAATCGAGCCACCGCACTAAGTTGTGCTCACCCATTTTTACACCCATGTGAGCCGGGCTGTTTCGAATGTTGAACTTGAGATCAAACTCTTTTTTCGGATTCATTTTGGCCAGTGCAGGGACTACCACACTGTTGGAGGCGAAAAGTTGGGCCTTGCCTGTGACGTATGCCGAAATGGCAGTGGCGTCATCTTCCGTACGCATAATGTTTGCTTTGGGATTGGCGGCGGAAAGGGCCATCTCCTGGGCAGTGCCTTTGGCTGCTGCAACATTGAACTTACCGAGATCACTGGCCGACTTGACTACAATATTTTTTGGGCCATACACCGCCAGTGATGTGTTGGCATAGGGTGCGCTGAACATGATCTGCTTGGCGCGCTCAGGTGTCAGACCCATGATGGAGATCACCACATCAACTTTGTCGGTAAGCAAGAAAGGCAAGCGATTGGCGCCAGTGAGTTGTACAAGTTCGGCTTTCACGCCCAAGGCTTTGGCCACCATATTGGCAACATCAATGTCATAGCCTTCTGCTTCACGGTTAGCATTCTGAGTGCCAAAGGGCGGCACATCCACTGGCACACCAATTCGAATGACACCGGCGGTCAAGATTTCCTGAAAACGATCGGCCATTGCATTGCTGACAAGGCCAAGCGAAAGCAAGGCGACGGCTATGTGGCGTGTGAATTTTTTCATCATCACTATCTCCTAATTGATACCAAAAAGCCTTCCTATTTATTCACCCAACCAATTTGGCAGGACGACTTTGCCCGGAAGTAACGACAAAATTCCCCTAGCTAATCAGTGCAACACTGCACTGAGAAAGCTCTCTAATTCCGGAGTCTTCGGATTAGCAAAAAATTCTTTGGCTGGCCCTTGCTCCCAGACCTTACCGTGGTGCATGAAAACAACCCGATTCGCCACACGGCGCGCGAAATTCATTTCGTGGGTAACCAGCAACATGGTCATACCTTCACTTGCCATTTCCTCCAGCACCAGCAGAACCTCGCCCACCAATTCCGGGTCGAGCGCTGATGTGATTTCATCGAACAGCATCAGGTTCGGTGCCATGGCCAAAGATCGCGCAATGGCCACCCGCTGCTGCTGTCCACCTGAAAGTTCATCGGCATAAGCGGTGATCTTCTGTTCAAGGCCAACCTTGCGCAGCGCCACACGTGCCAAGGCGGCTGCCTCAGCACCCGGCACGCCCTTGACGATCATGGGGCCCAAGGTGATGTTGCGCTCCACTGTCAGGTGCGGAAACAGGTTGTAGCTTTGAAACACTGTGCCCACGCGTGCGCGAAGTGCACGCAAATCAGCGCCTGGATCATGCACCGCGACACCGTCGACCCAGACCTCGCCAGCCTGCACGGGCTCAAGGCCGTTGATACACCGCAGCATGGTGCTTTTCCCCGAGCCAGATCGGCCTATGACCGCGATGATTTCACCCTTCTCAATGCTCAGGTCGACATTCTGCAAAATGGTGTTGCTACCGTAGCGCTTGACCACGGATTTCAATTCAACGAACGACACGTCGTTTCCTTTCAATTATTCGGCTGTAACGGGTGAGGGGGAAACACAAGCAGAAATACATCATGGCCACGAGCAAGTAGACAGAAAATGGTTGGAAGGTGGCTGCCGTGGTCAGTTGACCCTCGCGCGTCAACTCAACGAAGCCGATGACAGCACCGAGTGAGGTGTTTTTAATCAGTTGGACTATGAATCCCACTGTGGGCGGGATAGCTATGCGGAAAGCCTGCGGAATAATGACGTACCGCAACTGTTCAAAGTAAGACAATCCGATCGAGACACCGGCTTCCCACTGAGTTTTGGGGATCGCCATCAACGCGCCACGCCAGATTTCACCCAGGAAGGCACCAGCATAAGTCGAAAAGCCCAGTGTGGCCGCCACCAGGGGCGGTAGCTTATAGCCCCAAATGGACAGGCCAAAATAAAAGATGAAAAGCCATCCAAGCAGCGGAATGCCCTGCACGATGCCCACGTAACCGAAAGCAAATCCGCGCAGTATCCTGAACCGCGACGCTCCCATGCTCGCGACCACCAAGCCAATAGCGCCGCCCCCTATCAAGGCCAAAAAGGCCAACCCAATGGTCCAGCGAATCGCGAGGATCAGATAGTAGACGTCGGTGAGGGAAAGTTCACGAATCATTTTCTGCGAAAAATCAGGTGATAGCAGAGGCTAAATCCGCCACGCAAAAGGAGCGTCAGACCTAAGTACAGTAGCGAAACGACGATGTAAACCTCGAAATCCCTAAAGGTCCTGGACTGGATGATGGAAGCCGTGTGAAACAGGTCGGGCGCCGAAATCTGCGATACCACGCTCGTGGCCAACATCATCAGCACGAATTGACTCGACAACGATGGGTAGACATTTTTCAGCGCGGGAATCAGCACCACGTGGCGGAAAATTTGTGGCTTGTTCAGGCCCAAGGAGATCCCGGCTTCAATTTGCGACTTGGGAATACTTTCAATGCCGGCGCGAACGATCTCTGCGGTGTATGCTCCAAGGTTGATGGTCAAAGCTAGCACACTCGCCGTCATCACGTCAAATTCGATGCCAACGCCCGGTAAACCGAAATAAACCAGAAACAGTTGAACAATGAGCGGCGTGTTTCGTATCACTTCGACGTAGGCCCGTCCAAAGCTGCGTAGCCAGGCGCTTCCGTAGACCAAGCTCACCGCGACGGCAATTCCCAGGATGAATCCCAAACCAATAGTGATTGCACTAAGTTGCAAGGTCATCATCAGACCATCAAAAATTGCGTCTTTCTGGGCCAAGACGTCTCTGAACTGAAAGTTGTATGTCACTTTGTATATGAAAATATATTTTATTCGCAAAAAAGTTTTTCCAGATCAGCCATCTTATCTGGCGTAATACTCAGAAAAATTCATGGAAAACCCTTGATTGCGAATAATTTCTACCAAGATACAGAAAAAATCCCCATGAAGCACAACAAAAATTTTCTTTGATAAAATAAACTTTTTATCTGTGAAAGTTAAATCATGCCAACTGACAAATCTACGCCCAAATACACAGCGCCGGCCCTCGAAAAAGGGTTAGACGTTTTGGAAGTCCTCGCAGGCGCTGAGCAGCCCATGGGTTTGAGCAGCCTTGCTAAGGCGATGGGACGGAGCGTTAGTGAAATTTTTCGTATGGCTTTGACCCTTGAGCAGCGGGGTTACATCATCTTGGATGGTGATGATCGTTATCGCCTAAGCCTCAAGATGCTTGAGCTATCCCATCGGCAACAGCCACTAAGATCCTTGGTTGCTACAGCAACGCCCGTAATGCGGGAGTTGGCTGGCCGAGTCTATCAGTCTTGCCATTTGAGTACTTACCATGACGGTCAGTTGCTTGTGGTGGCACAGGTCGATGCGCCTGGGCCGTTCACTATGGGCGCCAAAGTGGGAGCGCTTGGCAAACTCAGCGACACCGCATCTGGAAAGGTCCTCTTGGCATTTCGCGATGACGCAGAGCGGACTCGCATGCTCGCTGCACAAGTCCGTATTCATGGTGAATTAGAGATCGATGCTGCTCATCTCTTTCAACAGATTGAAGATATCAGAAGAAACGGGGTGATTACATCGCCCAGCAGCCGTGTCCGTGGTTCCATAGACATTTCTTATCCCATATTTGGCAATGGTCGAGAGATCATGGCCGCCCTGACTGTGCCCTATTACGAGAGACTGGACAGACCGCAAAGTCCTAGCATTCCAGACACTCAGGAAATCGGGCGAGAAATTGCCGTGCGTCTGTCAAAGCTGCTTGGCTACGGAGGCGACTCCGAGACAGCGTAGCCGCCAGCAGCACCAATGGGTCCAGCGAAACCGATTCGATCCGCAAGGGCTAATCTCAGGATATTTTTACAACGCCCAATACTGAGTATATGACCTGCCTCTTACCTGCCGTACAAAGCGATGGAACATTGTCCACAATTTTCTGAGAATGGCGCCAATGAAAAAATCCTGATTTACCGAAGAGCAAATCATTGCAACCAATTGAACAAACTCGCTGCCCTATCTGACTTGAGGAGAACAGCTGCGCCATGGAAATGTCTAAAGCCACTGATAAAGAAACGGAGCGATGCTGTTGTATATGAGCAGTTTTTACACCCGATGTAATGAATCAAGTACCTAACTCGGCCTTACCTCCGGCTACTCGCCGAGTCTGTTACCTTTTCACAATAATGGCCACAGCGAACCCTGGGCAAGACTCCGCTGGGTAATCTGCTGGTAGATGTACTCCAAGCTTATCTTTGACCCACTGGCTTTTTTTTGGCGTGAAATTTGCGCACAAGGTAGACGTTAACTACTGAGGCAGAGATTCTCTGAAATTCGGATGCAGTGCTAGGTCATTTTTTACTCATCAGCACGCTCTTTAATTAAGGGATGATCTATCCGCGCGTCCTCGCCAATACGTCTGATTGTTACCCTCAATTCCTTGAAGCAATTCGACCATCCTCGCGGCATCAAACTCAAACGCATGAGGTCGAATGAAAAGCGCGAAAGCACCCAGCTCGTAATAGATCAATGATGCTGCTCACACACTGGGCGGGTCTAAGGATTGGTGAAGTTGCTTGCTTACGATGGAGCGATGCGACAAACAGCGACGGTCAAGTAATAGATGAAATTCGCTTGCTACCCGACATGACCAAGGGCCGTCAGGCACGCACAGTATTTGTCAGTGCCAAGTTGAAAGCAGAATTACAAGCCTATGCAGCGCAAGCTAAGTGCGTGAACCGTAATTACCCATTCTTTGCAAGTCAAAAGAGTATCAAAGAAGGATTCAGTGCAAACAGCTTGGCACAAAAGTTTGCATTGCTGTATGCGGGCGCTGGACTTGAAGGTGCGAGCAGCCACAGAGGACGCAGAACGTTCCTCACAAACCTTGCTAACAAGGGCAAGGCAATTCACCTGCTCAAAACGCTTGCTGGACACTGAAGCATCCAAACCACTGCCACTTATCTTTACAGCAGTCCCAGCCAATTGAGAGCCGTTGTTGAGTTGGCTTGAGTGAGTTTTCGAATCTCTTTTGACCTACCTACACATTGAA
>JACCED010742790.1_pt1 | contig 13437 bp, 11 predicted proteins | sample 7455021 | NCBI WGS metagenome assembly JACCED01 (sample SAMN15323456, study PRJNA562643) | freshwater metagenome | isolation source: river surface water | place: USA:Blue River Watershed | collected 2017-08-19 | reverse complement strand
TATCAGGTGCAACAAGCAAAAATTGCGATTGCAAATGGTGGCATATTTGTTGGATTAGGTCCAGGCAATAGTCAACAAAGGAATTTCTTACCACAAGCTTATAATGATTTTATTTATGCTGTGATCATAGAAGAATATGGATTATTAGGAGGGGCATTTATCATTTTTATTTATTTAGTTTTTTTATTTAGATGTATCCGAATATTTAGAAAGTGCCCTTATGCATTTGGTGCATTTTTAGCACTAGGGTTAAGCTTTACATTAATCATTCAAGCAGTTGCGAATATGGCTGTGAATGTAGCCATTGTTCCAGTGACAGGTGTGACATTGCCATTATTGAGTATGGGTGGAAGTTCCTTCATTTTTACCTGTTGTTCTATAGGATTGATTTTAAGTGTAGCAAGAAATGTGGAACAAATGGAAGGTAAGGCTCCTGTTGAAACAGAAATAGAAATTCCTAACGAAAATATGGAGCCAGCCAATGCCTAATCAAGCATATATACCTTTACGTATGATTATCGCTGGCGGTGGGACAGGCGGACATATCTTTCCTGCCATTGCTGTAGCACAAGCAATACAAAGGTTACAGCCAGATGCTGTCATCTTATTTGTAGGCGCACAAGGGAAAATGGAAATGGAGAAAGTGCCACAAGCGGGATACCAAATTGTTGGCTTAACGATTGCAGGTTTCAATAGACAAAATATTTTCAAAAATTTGACTTTGCCATTTAAGTTGATTAAAAGTTTTATTCAAGTTAGAACCATCTTCAATCAATTTAAGCCGAATGCGGTTTTTGGAGTAGGAGGCTATTCGAGTTTTCCTGTTTTAAAATATGCGCAAGCAAAAGGGATACCTAGTTTTATCCATGAAGCAAATGCATTTGCTGGAAAAGCCAATCAATGGTTAGGAGCACGTGCAACAAAAATATTTACGGGTACAAAAGGAATGGAACAATTCTTTCCATTCCAAAAAATTCAGATCACCGGTAATCCAGTAAGGCAAAATATTGCTAAGGGCACAATCGATAAAGAAGCTGCCTTATTACAATTTGGTTTATTACCTAATCATTTTACATTATTAATTATTGGAGGAAGTTTAGGTGCTGCATCTATCAATCAAGCGATTCAACAAAACTTAGCAGCATTTGAAAAAATGGGTATTCAATTAATTTGGCAAACGGGCAAACCCAATGCCTCAATGTATCAAGCTGCTGCAAGCCAATTTGGAAATGTATTTGTGGACAGTTTTATCAATGATATGAGTGCAGCTTATGCCGCAGCAGATATGGTGGTGAGTCGTTCAGGTGCTATGGCAGTGGCAGAAATAGCCATGACTGGTAAAGCATGCATTTTTGTACCCTATCCACATGCAGCCGAAGACCATCAGACATTCAATGCAGAGGCGTTGGTAAAAGAACAAGCTGCGCGAATGATTGCAGATAAAAATGTGGTTGCAGAATTATTCCCAATGATTGAAAATCTAATCGCTAATAAAGCAGTGTTGAACGAAATGCAGACAAAAATAAAATCATTTGCTTGGGAAAATGCAGATCAAGTGATTGCAGCAGAAATTATTCAAGAAATAGCATCTAAATAACGCAATAAATATGAATCCTCTAACTCATTTGAAACTAACAGATTTAAAACATATTTATTTTATTGGCATTGGTGGTATTGGCATGAGTGCATTGGCTAGGTATTTTAATACGCAGGGCGTGATTGTATCCGGTTATGATAAAACACCAACAGCATTAACAGATAGTTTAATTGAAGAAGGTATCGCAATTCATTTTGAAGATGATTTGAATCAAATCGATAAGGAAGCAACCGTCATTGTGTATACACCTGCCGTACCATCAGATCACAAAGAGTTAAATTTCTATAGAGACAATAACTATGTAGTAGTCAAGAGAAGTGATGTATTACAATGGGTTACAGAAAATGCATTTACAATAGGCATCGCTGGCACGCATGGTAAAACAACAACGACTTCGATGACTGCACATATTTTGAGACATACAGGTTATGGTTGTAATGCATTTTTAGGAGGTATCGCATCTAATTATGATACCAATTTTTGGAGTCATGAAAGAAATGTAGTGGTTGTTGAAGCAGACGAATACGATAGAAGCTTTTTGAAATTATCACCCAATATTGCTGTTATCACTGCTGTAGATCCAGACCATTTAGATATCTATGGAACTGCAGAAGAAGTATTAAAGGCTTTTGGACAATATGCCGATAAGATTAAACCTGGAGGCACATTGATTCAAAAAATGGGTACGAGTGTAGAGACAAGTGCATCTGATAAAACTGTTTCAACCTATGGTTATAATCAAGCAAAAGCAGCCTATCATTCAAGTGCATTAAAAGTAGTGGATGGTTCTTATGTATTTGATGTGGTGCATCCAAATGGGGTGCTTAAAAATGTGGTATTGAATATGGGTGGCCTTCATAATGTTGAAAATGCGATCGCTGCAATTGCCATAGCATTGTGTCTTGGAATTGAAGATGAAAAAATCATTGCTGCGGTTGCAGACTTTAAAGGCGTGAAACGTCGCTTTGAATATAAAGTGAAAACTGCGAACAAAGTATTGATAGACGACTATGCGCATCACCCAGAAGAACTAAGTGCATTAATTAGTGGTGTGAAAAGTATTTTCCCAAATCAAAAAATGGTTGTCGTATTTCAACCACATTTATACAGTAGAACACAGGACCAAGCAGCAGGGTTTTCCGCCACATTGGATCAAGCAGACGAAGTTATCTTATTACCAATTTATCCTGCAAGAGAATTGCCTATTCCTGGAGTGACAAGCGAAATGTTATTATCGGGAATGACCATTGAGAAAAAGCAAGTGATGTCAAAAGAACAACTCATGGCCTGGGCTGCTACAACAGAAGATAAATTAATCGTGATGGCTGGTGCAGGCGATATTGATGTATGCATTAATCAAATTCAAGACATCTTTACTAAGTAGTACATGAAAAACTGGCAAAAAATAGCAATTAGGATTATTTGGAGCATCGCTGCTGCGGGGCTTATTGTGCTTTTTGTGGTTTCATGGAAGGCAAAGAATGAAAAGCAATTAACAGATATACAAATTGAATTAGTTGGGGAGAGCGCCGAGGCTTTATTTATGGATGAAATTGCTATTCGAGTTATTTTGAATGAACAAGGATTACAAGTAGGGATGCCTATCGAAAAAATTAATTTAACACAATTAGAAAAATTTATTGAAAAAACAGAATGGGTAAAAAATGCAGAATTTTTTATCAATAATAAATTGGTGCTAGAAGTAAAAATTGAACAGAGAATTCCAATTGCAAGGATATTTACTGCAAGCGGGACTTCATTTTATATCGATAATGAGGGGTCGAGGTTGCCGTTAAAACAATTAACAGTATTGAATCTGCCTGTGTTTACAGGGTTTCCAACGGATCAGTTAAAATTATCAAAGCCAGATAGCATATTGTTAAAAGATGTTTTATTTTTTGCAAAGACCATTCAAAAAGACAGCTTTTTCATGGCCCAAGTGGCCCAAGTGAATATAGAACCGAATGGCACTTTTCAAATGGTACCAACCCTTGGAGATCATCTAGTTTTATTGGGAACAGTTGATCAGCTAGAGGATAAATTGAATCGTTTATTTACATTTTATAAAAAAGTATGGGTGAGTTCGGGCATCAATGCCTATCAATATATTGATTGTAGGTTCAATCATCAAATAGTGGCCTTAAAGAAAGGGTTACAACCCATTCAGTTTACAGGGGATTTTACGTTGCTCACGGGCGACTCTACTTTAATGATGCCGGCGCCGGTGGCCAAGGTAGATACAACAGCCAAAGTGGCGAAGCCCAAATCAACAAAGGAGATTACTAAGAAAAAAGTTCAACCAAAAGCGGTGAAGTCCAAGGCTAAAATGAACAATAAAGCTAAAAATAATACGTTAATTATAAAGAATAAGACTGCAAAGGCCTTAATGCCCAAGAAGTCGAAGTCTCCAACTAAGAACAACTAACAACTAAAACCTATAAAAATGAGTCAGAACGATTCTCCCATCATTGTGGGTCTTGACATTGGTACAACAAAAATTGCTGCGATTGCCGGAAGAAAGAATGAATTTGGGAAATTAGAAATCCTTGGATTTGGACGTGCAAATAGCAATGGAGTGCAACATGGTCAAGTATTAAATATTGATCAAACCATTAAAGCGATCCAACAGGCTTTGCAAAACTGTCATTTAAGCAACCCAGATTTAGAAATCCACGAAGTATATGTGGGTATCGCTGGTCACCATATTAAGAGTTTACAAACAAGAGGAGATCAAGTAAGACAGGATGCTGAAAATGAGATTCAAGCTTGGGAAATTGAGCAATTGATCAATAACCAAAGAAAAACCTTCATACCTGCAGGTGATCAAATCATTGATGTGATTCCACAAGAGTTTCATGTAGACAATAACCAAAATATTAAGGATCCAGTTGGTGTAAATGGGGTTAAAGTTGGCGCTAATTTCCACATCATTACTGGAGACAGAAATGCCATTCGCAATATCAATCGTTCGGTTGAACGCAGCGGATTAATTACAAAAGATTTAGTACTTCAGCCTTTAGCTTCTGCAAGCGCTGTAATGAGCGATATTGATATGGAAGCGGGTGTTGCAATTCTAGATATCGGTGGAGGTACAAGTGACCTTGCTGTATTCTACGAAGGTATTTTAAAACATACCGCTGTGATACCTTTTGGTGGCGAAAATATCACCAATGATATTAGAATGGGATTGGGTGTGTTAAAAAGCCAAGCTGAAGCAATGAAAGTGCAGTTTGGAAGCGCATTGTCTGATGAAGCAAAAGCAAATGCTTATGTGACCATCCCGGGTTTAAAAGGCATGCCTGCAAAAGAAATTAGCGTAAAGAATTTAGCTGCAATTATACAAGCGAGAATGAGTGAGATCCTTGATTTTGTTACTTACCATTTAAAGCAAGTTGGATTGGATAGCCGTATGTTGAATGGCGGTGTGATCTTGACTGGTGGAGGATCTCAATTAAAGCACTTGATTCAATTAACTGAATATATTACTGGTTTGAATGCAAGAATTGGATTGCCAAATGAGCATTTAGCACCTAATCATATTGACGAATTAAAGAAGCCAATGTATTCTACATGTATTGGTTTGATTTTAAAAGGGTACAATGATTATGAGCAAAATTATAAAGTGTTTACAGAAACCTACAAAAAGGTGGAAGTGCCTAAAGCATTAACTGTAAATGCACCAGTTTCAAATCATTCAAATACTGCTCAAAGAAACAATCCACAACCAGTGGCAACAACAGTTTCGGAGGAGCAAATTGAAAAAAGAAAAAGTAAGTTCTGGGATCGTTTCAAGAACAACTTAATCGAAATTTTTAACGAAGAAGAAGACAAACCTTTAGCATAAAAATTACCCACATATCGTTTATAACTTATAGAACATAATCGATTGAAATCAAGTAATTTAGAGCTAATTACGACTAACTAACCTAACTATAAAAACAATTCCGAATGATTCAATTTGACTTACCTAAGCAAAAATCATCCATTATCAAAGTACTTGGTGTTGGCGGCGGAGGAAGCAATGCCGTTAATTTCATGTTTCAACAAGATATTGAAGGGGTAGATTTTATCATATGTAACACAGATTCTAAGGCGATCGAACAAAGTTTAGTGCCAAATAAAATCCAACTAGGGCCACATTTGACCCAAGGTTTGGGTGCTGGTGCGGATCCTTCTGTGGGTAAAATGGCAACCGAAGAATCTTTAGAAGAGATCAAAAGAATTTTAGAAGTGAATACCAAAATGGCATTCATTACAGTAGGAATGGGTGGTGGAACGGGAACAGGTGGCGCGCCAATCATTGCAAAAATCTGTAAGGATTTAGGAATTTTGACGGTTGGTATTGTAACGACTCCATTTGGTTTTGAAGGGCCACGTCGTCAAAAACAAGCCGAAGAAGGCATCAACGAATTGAAACCGTACGTAGATACTTTATTGGTGATTTCAAATGATAAATTACGCATGCAATATGGTAATTTGAAAATGAAAGAAGCATTCACCAAAGCGGATAATGTGTTGGCTACTGCAGCAAAATGTATTACAGACGTGATCAATAGCCGCGGTCATATTATTGTTGACTTTGCTGATGTTTGCACAGTGATGAAAAATGGCGGTGTAGCTATATTAGGCAAGGCAGAAGTTGCTGGAGAAAACAGAGCAGAAAGAGCGATCGAAGAAGCATTGAATTCACCATTATTGAATGACAATGATATCAAAGGCGCAAAATGGATTTTATTAAATATCAATAGTGCCGAAGGGGAATATGAATGTAGCATGGATGAGTTAGAAGCCATCAATTCTATTTTACGTGCACGTACAGGTGAACACAGCGATGTGATCATGGGTATGGGCTACGACGAAACCTTGGGTGATAAATTAGGCATTACTTTAATTGCGACTGGATTTGAACACAAAGATCCATTTAAAAAAGAAGCAGTTAAAGAAGTGGAAGCACCAGTAGAAGAAAAGATTGTGATGACTTTACAATCAGAGCAAACAATACAAGCAGACCAAGTTGCGCCAATTGAACCTACTGCATCAGTGGAATCAAATGAGCTAGTTGCAATTGAGACAGAAGCTCCAGAAGCATTGGTAACACTGGATGAGGTAGCATTAACAATAGATGAATTAGCACCTACAATGCAAGAATTTGCAATGCCTGAAATGAGTAATGTTTATGTTTCAGCACCAGATTTTGAGGAAGAGGAAGAAGTAGTTGCGAGTTTTGAAGAAGAACTGATTTCACAAGAAATTGTGCTAGAAGACTTTAATGAAACAGTTGAAGAAGAAGAAATTGCAGAAGTATTTGAATTGAATATGGAAGAAGAAGCAACTCCAATTTACAATACGGAGTTTGTATTGAACAAGCCTGTCAATATTTATGCTGAAGCAGAATTAGATGCAGCTTTAGAACTAGAACCAAACGTTGAAGCAGTTGCTGAAGTAGCAAATGAAATCACTGCAGAAGTAGTTGTGCCAGCAGAAACGGAAAATTTAGAGACCTCATTCAGAAGCGTGGAAATGGAAATGGAAGAAGAGCCAACCATGCAATTGGTTATGCGTGAAGAATCATCTTTAAGTGCTCAAAATAGACCTCAGCATTCAAGTTTTGATATTTCAATGGACAATTCGGAAGAGCAAAGACGTAAAGTGGCTGAACGTATTCAAAAATTAAGAAATCTTTCTTTCAATATTAACAATGGTTCGGATCCTGGTGTAGAATTTGACGCAGTACCTGCCTATGTTAGAAGAAACCTAGACTTGTTTGGCAATACCATGGCTTCGGTAGAAAACTATTATAGTAAGTACACTGTTGAGCAAGATGAGAATAACCAAACACAGATTTCTACCATCAATTCATTCTTGGATGGTAAAAAGCCAGATTAAAAATCGTTTTTATAGAACAGTTGATTTAGTTGGAACCCTGCCTGAAAAGGCGGGGTTTTTTTATTTACCTTTAGGTATGCAAACAATACTCATTACAGGTGGAACTGGTATGGTTGGCCAATCTTTAACCAACTTATTATTAAATAAAGGATATCAAGTCATTGTATTGACTAGACAGCAGAAACAATCTAGTCGTTTAAATTTTTCTTTTGCACAATGGGATTTGAATAAAGCTTGGATCGATCCAGCTGCTATTGCTGCAGCGGATTATATCATTCATTTAGCAGGAGAAGGGGTGGCAGATAAAAGATGGACTGCTACAAGAAAAAAAGCCATTTTAGATAGTCGTGTTCAGTCAAGTGCATTGCTTGTAAAAGCATTGAAAGAAAATCCAAATAAAGTAAAAGCGATTGTTGCTGCATCTGCCATAGGTTGGTATGGTCCAGATAATGAAAAAAGCATAGCTTCAGGTTTTGAGGAAACAGACCCAGTGGATCCTAGTTTTTTAGGAGACACTTGTAAACAATGGGAGGAAAGTATGCATCCAGTAAAAGCAATGGGCATTCGACTTGTAACCATTCGAATTGGCATTGTGTTTAATAAAATGGGTGGTGCTTTGGCTGAATTCATGAAGCCAGCAAAGCTAGGCGCAGCAGCTATATTGGGAGATGGCAAACAAATAGTGAGTTGGATACATCAGCAAGACTTGAACCGTCTCATCTTATTTGCATTGGAACAAGAACAAATGAATGGTGTATACAATGCAGTTGCGCCAGATCCAGTGCCTAATTCAATTTTGACAAAAGCAATTGCCAAGCGTTATCATACATGGGCGATTCCATTTCATGTGCCAAGCATAATTTTAAAAATCATGCTAGGAGAGATGAGTGTAGAAGTGTTGAAAAGTGCCAACGTAAGTGCATCAAAAATCCTTGCAGCCGGATTCAGCTTTGACTTTGCAAGTATGGATGAAGCGCTGGACGATTTATTAATTTCTAATTGGTCTGCCAGAAGTAATCACTGATTGAATACGTTCTAAAGTTTTCTTTTCGCCACAAAGACTTAAGAAAGCTTCACGCTCCAAATTCAATAAATATTGTTCGTTCACAACAGTTGCTTCACTAAGATCACCTCCGCACATCACATAAGCTAATTTACGAGCAACTAGTGCATCATGGTCTGTTGCATAACCGCCGCGCCACATACCATTGATTCCAGCATACAATGCGCCAAGACCAGCTTTGCCCATCACTTTAATATCATTGCGTTGAATTGGTTGTGTGTAACCAGCGTTAAAAAGTTCAAGTACTTGTTCCTTTGCTTTTGCAATACGTCTAGATTGATTCAGTATAATTTGATCCTGTCCTTTTCTAAAGATGCCCATGTCCATCGCTTCATGTGCCGAAGTAGCTACTTTAGCTGTTGCAATCTGCAAGAATCTATTTTTTAATGTAATTGTTTCAGGTTCTTCTGCATGCATTTCATCGGATGCACGTAATACAAATTCTTTGGTACCACCACCACCAGGAATCACACCTATGCCTAATTCAACCAATCCAATATAAGTTTCTGCTGCAGCACAGATAGCATCTGCATGTAAATTCATTTCACATCCACCACCCAAACACAATCCGTGTGGTGCTGTCACAACAGGGATAGAAGAATAACGCACACGCATCATGGTGTTTTGAAAAGTACGAACAGCCATGTCTAATTCCTCATATTCTTGTTCAATGGCTAGCATAAAAATCATACCCACATTTGCACCAGCACTAAATAAATTACCATCATTGGCAATCACTAAGCCTTTACTTTTTTCTTCGGATAGTTGAATGGCTTTATTCAATCCTTGTAATACTTCTCCACCAATACTATTCATCTTTGTATTCCAACTAAATCCAAATACATCATCGCCGATATCTACCAAGTTGCATGCGCTGTTAGTCCAGATTGTTTTTTCCTTAAAATCAGATAGAATAATAAAAGATTCTGCTCCCGGAACTAGTACATAATCACTTGTAACAATATCATAATAATAACGCTTGCCATTTTTAGTGGTGTAAAAGGATAAGCCTTTTGCTACCATGGTTTCAACCCATGGCGCGACAGCAACACCTGCTGCTTTCATATCCTTAATTACTGCATCAATCCCTAATTCGTTCCATGATTCAAATGCGCCAATTTCCCAGCCAAATCCTGCTTTCAAGGCATCATCTACGCGATACAATTCATCACTGATTTCAGGAATTCGGTGACTGATATAAGAAAATAAAGCGTGATGAAAAGCTTGAATAAATTGCCCAGCTTTATCTTTTGAATGGTATAATACTTTTAATCTTGCAGGTAAATTATCTACCGCTTTTGCCGCATCAATAGAAGCCATTTTAGTTTTCTTACGAGGCTCATATTCAAGGGTCGATAAATTTAAAGTCAATATTTCTTTGCTAGTAGCTGTCTTTACTTTTTTGAAAAATCCTTGACCAGTTTTGTCACCAAGCCAATTTTCGGCAACCATTTTCTCCAACCAACTAGGAAGTTTAAAAGTGGCTTTTGCTTCATCATTCGGACAATTTTCTGCTACACCTGTTGCTACTTTTACTAAAGTATCAATTCCAACTACATCCGCAGTTCTGAATGTGGCAGATTTTGGACGACCTAAAATAGGGCCTGTTAAGGATTCAACTTCATCAATGGTTAATCCTAATTTTTCCATAATATGGATGACACTCATCATGCTAAAAACCCCGACTCTGTTGGCTATAAAGGCAGGTGTATCTTTACATAAAACAGTCGTCTTCCCTAAAAATACATCCCCATAATGCATATGAAAATCAATCACCCACTGCGCTGTTTTTGGCGTAGGGATGATTTCTAATAATCTTAAATACCTTGGCGGATTAAAAAAGTGTGTTCCGCAGAAATGTTGTTGGAAATCTTCCGAACGACCTTCTGCCATTAAATGAATTGGAATACCTGATGTATTGGAAGAAACTAAAGTACCTGGTTTACGGTATTGTTCAACTTGGTCGTAAATTGTTTTCTTGATATCTAATCTTTCCACAACCACTTCGATGATCCAATCTGCATTTGCAATTTGATGCATGTCGTCTGTGAAATTTCCAGTACGAATATTTTTAGTAAACGCACTTGAATAAATAGGAGATGGATTAGATTTGATAGATGCCTGCAATGCATCATTCACCAATTTATTTCTTTCTTTACTTAGCTTACTTTCTTCTGCCCCTGGTTGTAAGCGATCTAACAATAAAACTTGCACGCCAATGCCTGCAAAATGACATCCGATTCTTGAACCCATTACACCACTTCCAAGGATCACGACCTGCTTTATAGTTGGTTGCATAGTATAGCTTTTCGTAAAATTAGTTAGTTATGCAACTATTTTCAAAAAAATTTTCATTTTTGTAAAAAAAGGGTCAAAATAACCTTTGGTTGCCTCTTTTAACCTTTTAACAAAACGGGGAGGAGGGTTCAAAGCTTTAGAGTACATTTGTACTATGCAGGTCGATCCTTCTTTAGTCAATCATTTAGCACAGCTTTCGAGGCTGAATGTGTCGCCAGATAAAATGGATAAATTAGTGCAGGATATGCAAGATTTAGTCCAATTTGTAGCAAAATTAAATGCTTTAGACACTACTGGGACAGCCCCCTTAATGCATATGGGTGACGCTAGCAATGTATTGAGAGCAGATGAAGTAACAGGAAGTATGACCAATTTGGAAGCATTATCGAATGCGCCAGATGCAGCAGCACCTTATTTTAAAGTACCAAAAGTCATTCGTAAATAAATAATTATGTCAGCAGTTATTGAACTTAGAGCAATTCAGAAAAGCTATTTTATGGCCAATCAAGCTATCCCGGTTTTAAAAGGGATCAACTTGGATATCAATAGAAACGAGTATGTCGCATTAATGGGACCATCGGGTAGTGGTAAAAGTACATTGATGAATATATTAGGATGCTTGGATTCACCAACAGCGGGTACCTATAATTTAAATGGACATGATGTAAGTGCGATGTCAGATGATGAACTAGCTGGTATTAGAAATATTGAAATAGGATTCGTCTTTCAACAATTCAATTTATTACCAAGATTAACGGCAGCAGAAAATGTGGCTTTGCCATTGGTATATGCGGGCATCCCAAAAAAGGATCGTATCGAAAGAGCATTAGTTGCGCTAGAAAAAGTAGGCCTTGCAGACAGAAGTCATCATAAATCAAATGAGTTGAGTGGTGGACAGATCCAACGTGTGGCGATTGCGCGCGCATTGGTGAATAACCCATCTATTTTATTAGCGGATGAGCCTACAGGTAATTTGGATTCTAAAACATCTGTAGAGGTCATGGAATTATTTGGTAAAATCCATGCGGGTGGTAACACAGTCATCCTTGTAACGCACGAGGAAGATATTGCTCAATATGCACACAGGGTGGTAAGATTAAGGGACGGAAACGTTGAGACCGATACCTTGAATCAAAAACACATTTAATTTACTAGATACTGAACTAAGTGTCTTTAGTTTTGTTATAAGGTTATGAAAATTTACACTAAGGCAGGAGATCAAGGAAAAACATCTTTAATTGGCGGTACAAGGGTGCCTAAAAGTCATATTCGTATTGAATCTTACGGTACAGTGGACGAATTGAACTCATTCATTGGTTTATTGAATGATTTAGTAGTGGATGCAAAAATCAATGCAGATTTAAAAGAAATTCAAGATAGGTTGTTTACGGTAGGTTCTAGTTTAGCATGTGATCCAGAAAAAGAGTCTGCATTGAGAATTCCAGATTTAAAAGAGGAGGACATTTTAAGACTCGAAAATGCAATGGATGCAATGAACGAAGTACTTGCCCCAATGAAATCATTTATCATACCTGGTGGACATCAAGCAATCTCCACTGCGCATATCGCTAGATGTGTTTGCAGAAGAGCAGAACGCTGGTGTGTGAATATGCAAGAAGAAGATTTATTTGTAGAGACTTTAGTGATTAAATATTTGAATCGTTTAAGCGACTATTTATTTACACTAGCTCGTTATATTGGGCATTTGAATGGGGTAGCTGATCTACCTTGGAAGCCAAGAATTTAATTACACAGATTTTACACAAAAAGGCCGTCTTTCATAGTAAGCGTTCTGTCACTCAATGCAGCTAATGCTTCGTTGTGCGTTACAATTAAAAAACTTTGGTTCAATTCTTTTTTCAAACGTAGAAATAATTCGTGCATGGCATGTGCATTCTCACTATCAAGGTTGCCAGTTGGTTCATCTGCAAAGATGATTGCTGGTTGATTAATGAGGGCCCTAGCTACTGCAATTCTTTGTTGCTCCCCACCAGATAATTGGTGCGGCTTCTTATCTTGTTTATCTGCAAGTCCTAAATAATCTAATAATTCAAGGGCTTTTTTTGCCACAGTTTTTTTATCCTGCTTGCCGATCCATCCTGGAATAGCAATATTTTCGATTGCAGTGAATTCGGGTAATAAATGGTGAAACTGAAATACAAATCCAATTCGGGTATTTCTAAAATGCGCTAATTGTTGGTTATTCAATTGATCAATCGCAACTGTTTCGTAAAAAACCTGTCCTTTATCTGCCTTTTCTAAGCTACTTACAATATACAATAGGGTCGATTTGCCGGCACCCGATGGGCCAACAATAGAAACCAATTCTCCTTTGGATAACTCCAAGGAAACGCCTTTAAGGACGGGTACTGTCCCATATTGCTTCCATATATCTTTGGCTACAAGTAGTTTTGGCTGCATCTCCATGGTGCAAACCTACGATTACCCGGTGAAATTTGTCAAAATTTAATAAAATGTTTACATGATGTAGAAAAATCAGATTTGGTTATATCATTTATACGGCTACTTTTGCAAAAAAGAACCCTATGTTTTGGACATTAGAATTAGCCAGCTATTTAGAAGAAGCGCCTTG
>JACCED011510093.1_pt1 | contig 13442 bp, 12 predicted proteins | sample 7455021 | NCBI WGS metagenome assembly JACCED01 (sample SAMN15323456, study PRJNA562643) | freshwater metagenome | isolation source: river surface water | place: USA:Blue River Watershed | collected 2017-08-19 | reverse complement strand
GTATTATCGAGCAAGCGCCAGCCAGTGATTTTTTCAAAGAGTCGCAAAACGAAAATGCCCGCCGTTTCTTGCGGGGCGATCTGGTCCTCACCTGATGGAGCCTGAAAATGAAAAGGCGTGACCTGATCGTTTCTGCGGCCGCTCTGGCACTTGCCCTCACCATTCATCTGGCTCATGCGCAAGACAAGGTCATCACCATTGCCTCCACCACTTCGACAGAGGATTCGGGTCTCTTCAATCATATTCTGCCACTCTTCAAGGAGAAGACCGGCATTGCTGTGAAAGTGATTGCACAAGGGACCGGTCAGGCGCTCGACACGGCGCGGCGTGGGGATGCGGATGTGGTGCTTGTTCATGCGCGGATGCAGGAAGAAAAATTCGTGGCCGATGGTTTTGGTGTGAAGCGATTTGACGTCATGTATAACGACTTCGTGCTCATTGGCCCCTCATCAGATCCGGCCGGCCTCAGGGGTGGCAAGGATATTGTCGCAGCGCTCAAGACGATTGAGGCAAACCGCCTGCCATTTGTCTCGCGCGGTGACAGGTCAGGAACTCATGCCGCAGAGCTTGCTTTATGGCAGCTGGCAGAGCTTGATCCATCTGTCAGCAAGCCGCGCTGGTATCGCGAGATCGGGCAGGGCATGGGGGCTGCACTCAATATCGCGAATGCTATGGGCGCTTATGTCTTGGCTGATCGCGCTACATGGCTCAGCTATCGCAACAAGGCGGGTTTATCGGTTGTGGTGGAAGGGGATCAGCGCCTCTTCAATCAATATGGCGTGATCCTCGTCAATTCGGCCCGACATCCGCATGTGAAGAAAGAGTTGGGGCAAGCCTTCATTGATTGGATTTTGTCCAAAGACGGGCAAGGCGCGATTGCTGCCTACAAGATCAATGGCGAGCAGCTCTTCTTTGCCAATGCAACCCCCAGCCATTGATCTTGCCTTGGCCAAGCCGAGATGCATAGTGCCGGCATGAATAGCGGCAACTCTCCCCAGAGCCTTGGAATGCTAACAGCGCTTGATGTCGCGCTGGACCGGTTGCGCGCCTTCGCGTCACCTGTCGCAACGCAGCGCCGGCCTGTCTTGCAAGCACTGGGCCGCATTCTTGCGCAAGATGTGATCAGCCCTGCAGCGCTTCCGGCTCATTCTCGCGCCATGCGTGATGGCTATGCGCTTGCGTCGCAGGAGATAGCTGGCGCTTCAAGTTATTCACCCGTCTTGCTGATGCGGGCTCCAGCGCGTGTCACGATTGGCGACAGGCTTCCAGAGGGAAGTGATTGCGTGCTTGATGCAGCAAGCCTCGATATCAGCGGGCCGATGGCGCAGGTCCTGAGCGAGGCTGCGCCGGGCGAGGGAGTCCGCCGTACGGGAGAAGACGCGCCGGCTGGGCAGATGCTTTTGCGCAAGGGCCATAAGGTCACGCCGCGCGATTTACTCGTCCTGCATGAGGCAGGGTTGAAGGATGTCGCGCTCTCCATCCCGCGGGTTACGCTGATCAATCGTCATGAGGCGCGTATCAGCACACAGATGATCGCCGCGAGTGTGAGAAATTTTGGCGCCGATTGCCGTGAAGCAGATGCGCTTGATCTCGATGGGGCCGATCTCATCATCACGGTGGGTGGCACTGGTGAGGGAGCGACTGATTGCATGGTCGCTGACCTTTGCTCGCTTTGCGACATGTTCTGTCATGGTGTTGCCTGTGCACCCGGTCGCAGCTTGGCGCTTGGGCGGCATGGCAGCGCGCCCGTCATCGCTCTTCCGGGCTCACCTGCTGATGCCATGGCCGGTTGGCTATTCCTCATCAAGCCGCTGCTCAGTGAAATGACCGGGCGTGCCGCTGAAGCGGCTCTCTGCTTGCCGCTGACCCAAAAGCTCGCCTCGCGCGTAGGAGTGGCCGAGGCTGCCCTGTTGGTGCGCCAGGGTGATCACTTTGTGCCGCTGAGCCTTGGTGATATGCCCTTGCGCCTCATGGCAGAGGCGACCCATATCTGCCTTTTGGGCGCAGCTAGCGAGGGCCATGCTGCGGGTGAAATCATCGAGGCGTATTCCTTTGAATGATGCTTTGTCACAAGCACAATTCCTCACCATCCTCACAAGGGAGGAGGCGGTTGCGCGGTTTGATGCGGCACTCTTCCCGCGTCCCGGCGCGCAAGAGCGTGTGACGCTCGGCCAGTCACTCGGTCGGGTGCTCGCAATGGATGTCTTTGCTCCCATTGATGTGCCGCCTTTTGATCGCTCCAATGTGGATGGCTTTGCCATTCGCGCCCTCGATGTCGCGCAAGCCAGCGATGCAACGCCCATTCGTCTGCGGCTCAATCAGGAAGAGATCCATTGTGGGACCGCGCCCCAGCTTGTCGTGACTCAAGGCACAGCGACGCCGATTGCCACAGGCGGCCCCATTCCGCGCGGCGCTGATGCGGTGATCATGATTGAACATAGCCAGCCAGATGGTGATGCGGTGCTCCTGCGCCGCTCCGTTGCGCCGGGCCAATTCATCTCAAGTGCTGGCTCCGATATGGCGCGCGGCGAATTGCTGCTGCGGGCTGGTGTTGAAATTGGTGCGCGCGAGATCGGCATGATGGCTGCCTGCGGCCTTGCGCATATTAATGTGATGCGCCGTCCGCGTGTGGCGATCATTTCGACAGGTGATGAACTTGTGCAGCCGGGTGGAACACTCAATGCCGCGCAAATTTATGACACCAACGGCGCCATTGTCGCCGCAGCCGTGAATGAAGATGGCGGCGAGGCTGATTTTCGCGGCGCTGTGAAAGATGAGGAACAGGCGCTTGAGGCCGCCATGCGCGACGCATTGGCACAAAGCGATATGCTGATCCTCTCCGGTGGCACATCGAAAGGCGCGGGCGATCTGACCCATCGCATCATTTCGCGTTTGGGTGCGCCCGGCATTATTGCCCATGGCGTCGCTTTGAAGCCGGGCAAGCCGCTCTGTCTGGCGGTATGTGATGGCAAGCCGGTGGTGATCCTTCCCGGTTTCCCGACATCGGCCATGTTCACTTTCCATGACATCATCGTGCCTGTGCTGCGCCGCATGGCGGGTCTGCCGCCGCGCAGCGAAGCGCGTGTGGAGGCGCGCTTGCCAGTGCGGGTTGCCTCTGAACTCGGCCGTACAGAATTTGTGATGGTTGCTTTGGTGCAATCGCAGGATGGCTTGCTCGCCTATCCAACCGGCAAGGGTTCAGGCGCCATCACCTCCTTCACGCAGGCCGATGGTTTCCTGCGTATTGAAGCGCTGGCCGATCACGTGGCTGCAAGCACGCAAGTTGATGTCACGCTATTCACGCCGCATCTGCGCGTGCCCGATCTGACCATTATTGGCAGCCATTGCACTGGGCTTGATCTCATCACGCGTGAATTGGCGCGGGGGGAATATCTCACGCGCAGCATCGCTGTCGGCAGTCTGGGTGGATTAGCGGCAGCCAAACGCGGCGAATGTGACCTTGCGCCGATCCATCTCTTTGATGAAACGAGCGGCGCATATAATCGGGCTTTCCTGTCAGAAGGTCTTGAGCTGGTGGAAGGCTGGCGACGTCTGCAGGGCATCGTATATCGCAAGGGCGATGCGCGTTTTGACGGGCTTGATGCAGAAGCCGCCGTGGCAAAAGCTTTGCGCGATCCTTCCTGCCTCATGGTCAATCGCAATCAGGGTGCTGGAACACGCATTTTGCTTGACCGTTTGCTCAAGGGCGCCAAGCCCGATGGTTACTGGAACCAGCCAAAGTCGCACAATGCTGTTGCTGCTGCTGTTGCACAGGGACGTGCGGATTGGGGCATGACGATCGAGCCTGTGGCCAAAGCCTATGACCTCGCTTTCCTGCCCTTCGCGCAAGAACATTACGATTTCGCACTTGTCAGTGCACGCAAGTCGCGCGCAGCCGTCGAGGCCTTTCTGCAAGCCTTGCAGTCGCCAAAGATAAGGGATGCTTTGCTGAAAGCGGGCTTCACACCAGCTTGAGGGCGATGGCTTCTGCCTCGGTCAAGTCTTCCGGTGCATTGGCGTTGAAGAAGGGATCATAAGGCTCAGCTGACCATTCGACGCTGACAAGCTTGTAGCGCGCAGTCCAGCGATCAATCTTGCGCAGACCTTCTTCGACCAGTGCGCGCCGCAGATCTTCGCGCAGGCTAACTTTCCACAAACCCACGACCGGATGGCTCTGCCCCGCAGATTGTGCAACAACGAGATCAGCGGCTTCGCGCTGTTGGGCCTCTTGAAAACGGGTCACAAGGTCGCGCGGCAGAAAGGGACCATCCCCTGCTACGCTCACAAGCCAGACGGCTTGCTGTTCTGCAGCCCAATCGAGCCCCGCGAGAATACCAGCCAGCGGCCCCGCAAATCCTTCGACCGTGTCAGCAACGACTGGCAAGCCGAAAGCGGCAAAGCGCGATGCATCGCCATTGGCATTGAGCACCAGCCCATCGCATTGCCGGCCGATGCGCTCCATCACATGTGTCAGGATGGGCTTGCCTGCAATTTCACGCATAGGCTTGTCACCGCCGCCCATGCGACGGGCCAAGCCGCCTGCGAGAATGACACCAACTGTCTTCATGCGTCTGCCGGATCGCTGCCGTTTTTCTCACGCGCGCGCAGATAATCTTCCGTTGTCATGATCGGTGGGCGTGTCTTGGCTTCGTAAGGATCGAAGCCCTCATTCATCACCGCCTCCACACGGCAATCTTCGCACATGCGCACGACATCAATGCGCTTGGCATTGGTACCGGTGAACATCCAGTGCTTGTCCGCGAGCTTGCCGACGATCTTGTCGATCATGCTCTTCGTCGCGAAAGGTTTGGAGCAGCCAATGCAATGGAAGGGTTCTTCTTCCTTCACGATGCGCGTCGGTGCATTCCAGGCGCGGAAGTCGAGCTGGGGCTTCAGCGTGATGACCTTCTCAGGGCAGGTTGCCGCGCAAAGGCCGCATTGCACGCAGGCGCTTTCGGTGAAACGCAGCATCGGAATTTCGGGATTGTCACCAAGTGCTCCGGTCGGGCAGGCGGTCACGCAGGAATGGCACAATGTGCAGCCATCCACATTGACTTCAACCGTGCCGAAGGGTGCGCCCTTTTCAAGGGGCACAACATCCACTGGCGTGGGTGCAGCGTGATGCAATTCGCGGAAGGTGATTTCAAGCACCGGGCGCTTGGCGCCACGCGGCTCAAAGCTTGCCGGACGCGGGGAAGGCGTGCCGGGGACAAAAGCATCAAGCGACGCGCGCAGCTGATCAGGATCATCTGTCTCGATGATCTTGATCAGGTCTTTGCCAAAGCCCAGCGCCTCAACAATGCGCGCTGTCATTGCGCTGATCGTTTGCAAGCCCGTCATGTCATGTTTTGGCTTCGCGCGGGCAAGCACGGCAAGTCCGGTCGCGCCATAAGCAAAAGCACCCGCCAGAACTTCAGGGCTCAGTTGCGTCACTTCATTGACCCGCAGCGGCAATACATGTGCCGGCAAGCCATTGCTGAAACGTGCCAGCGCATCAATCAGCGGTGCACCATGATCGCCATCATGCAGCAGGACGATCGGCTTTGTCCCACCGGCGTCCAGATAGGTGCTGACCAAGGCGCGCAAGCGACGCATCAGCGCATCAGCGGCAGGCAGGGCATAGGAGGCCGCACCTGTGGGGCAGACAGAGGCACAGGCGCCGCAGCCAGCGCAGATTTGCGGGTCAATGGCGACATGGTCACCATTGGGCGTGATGGCCCCCGTGGGGCAGAGATCGAGACAGCGGGTGCAGCCCGTGATTCGCGAGCGCGAATGGGCGCAGAGCTTCTCCTGAAAATTCACGAAACGCGGCTTGTCGAATGTACCGACCAGTTGTGCAGCTTCATGGATGGCTTTTTCGACTTGCGCGCGGTCACGCGGATCAGCGCGCAAATAGCCCGGCCGCAGATCATGGGCGGGGAAAAGCGGGGTGCCATTGGTCAGATCCAGAATGATGTCGCAGGTTGAGACCGCACCATTCGTGCTGGCGCCAAAGACCAGACGATCCCGCGAGGAAGGTGATGGCAGGGCGGTGTCATCCACCGTCAATTCAAACGCGCCGAGATAGCCCTTGGCATTGCGGATATGGCCTTTGACGATGGGAAAATCGCGACTGGAGGGCGGTGTGACATCGGCCGGCTTTGAAAGCATCACGGTCACATCGAGTCGGTCGGCCAATCGGCGGCCCGCTTCAATGGCGCTTTCGTCATGCCCATAGATCAGGATGACGCCTTCGCTTGCCAGCGTGACAAGAGACAGCGGGGGCATGTCCTCGCGCGCGGCGGCGATGAGGGCTGCGGCTTTGGGGCCGGCCTGCGCCCCCTGGTCCGACCAGCCGCCCGTTTCGCGGATATTGGCGAAAGTGAGCGAATGGGTGGCGCCCATGTCTTCGGCCACTTCGCTGAACAGCGCGCTTTCCTGCGTACACGCGATTGTGACCGGGCCGGGCTCGGCCAGAAGCTTCTTGAACAGGTCCAGCTGCGCGCCGCAGAGCTGGTCAGCACGGCCTGTCACCCCGCCGCAGCCTTTGGCAATGGCTGTTTCGTCAAGGGTCATTGTCTTTTCGCAGCTACAGACAAGCAGCCGGGGCTCTTGCATGGGTCATCATCTCCGCGGGCCTTGCGCCCTCATCATCTATATAGGGTTGCACAGAATGGGTACTGGTCGCGCTCACTTTTGATTTTTGAGCAGCTCCACCCCATGTGAAGGCAAAGCCGTCTGGAAATTGGTCGCCCATGTCCTTTACGCCTAGCTCATCCCCGCTGGATTTGCCGCCCGGCTTCTCACTTGTCGCCTTGCGCGAATTGGGAGACGCCTATGCCCATGCCTGCGAAATCGCGGGAGAGCGGGGGGCGGGTACGCTCGTTTGGGTTCGCCGTTATGACATGGTGGAATTCGCGGTGGTGCTTGAGCCGGATGAGCCGCTGGTTTCGGCGCGCCGCGCTCATTTCGCTGCCATGAATGCGATGGCCGATGCCATCGCAGCCCATTGCCCGCCAGAACGGATGGTTGAGTTTCGCTGGCCCGACACGCTGATTTTTGATGGTGGCCTGATCGGCGGCTTGCGGCTTGGCTGGCCGCCGGATTGCGGTGAGGATCAGATCCCGGATTGGCTCGTGGTGGGCGTCATGCTGCGCGCGGCAGATCTCAGCCATGTCGAGACCGGGCTTGCGCCGGGCAGCACAGCCCTTTTTGCCGAGGGCTTCGATCTTGTCGATGCCAATGCCCTGATCGAGAGTTTCGCCCGGCATCTCATGACGCATTTCGATCGCTGGAAGGAGCGCGGTTTCAAGGCCGTTGCGCAGGACTTTTTCGAGCGTCTGCCCAAGGGAAAAGCCGGCGAGCGTCGGGCGATTGACGGCAATGGTGATCTTCTCGTTCATGCCCCGCTCGATAAAGGTCCTGCCAAGCGCACGGAGTTTCTTTCGATGCTGAAACAGGCGCAATGGTATGATCCCGCCTTTGGCGCGCCGAAGCTGGTGTAAGCATGACCAAATTGCCACGCACCATCCGTCTCGATCCGTCCGACACATTTGTCTTTGAACATGCTGCGGAACCGGGGGAATGGGCGGTATCGGGTGCCTTCATGTTTGTCGATTGCGATCCTGAGGCGCTGACCCACAAACAGCGTACGGCCTTTCGCGCCGGGCTTTTGGGTGTAGAGAGTTTTGGCTGGTCAACGCTTTGTACGGTTACGCAAGCAAGTGACGAAGAGCGCATGCAGCTGGTCGAGACGCTGGCGCAGAGGTTGGTGCAAAATCTTGGTGCCCCCTCGCTTGAGGTCGCCCGCATGGCGGCTGAAGAAGAGGTGACCTTCGCGCAGTCGCTCTGCCATCATGCAGTCGGCACCATTCTGGCGGTGCAGCGCGAGATGGAAGAGGGCGAGATTCGCGAACGCTTCCGCACATTGCATCAGCGCGAGAAAGATCCGAATGCAGACCCTTTGCATCAATATGCACGGGCCTTTACCCTCGTTGAAGATGATGGCGATGAGATCGAGGAACAGGTCGATCTCATGGGACTGATGAAGAGCGATCGCACATGAGAGAATTCTGGGTATCTTCCGGCCATCACCTGACGCGTCGTGCTGATCATGGCGGGCTCATCGCCACGCCTGAACTCATCATGGCCTATCTCGCGCGGCCTGAATTGCTGCCGCCAGATGAGGCCTGCGATGCGGAGCGTGCGCTGCATGAGAGCTTGATGAAGGATCCCTTCCGTCCTGTGAGCGAGGCTGATCTGGCAAGGCTCGCAGACCCCGACGCGCGTGAAAACTGGGCCTTCATGATCGGCTTTCGTGAGCGGCTGCGCGCGGCGCCTTCGCTTGAGGCCGCCTATCTCGATCTTGCCCGCAAGGGCGCTGGCGGCCTGCCGCCCATGATGCTCAATCAGCTCTGTCATCTCGTGCTGCGCAATGCACTTGATGACTGCGATGATCCTTATGTGCTGCGTGCGGGCGAATTGTTTTATCGCACCCAGAAAGGCACCGCACATGATGGCACCTTGTTGCTGGCTGATGCGGAAGTTGTCGAAGTGCAACAATCCCAGTCGCGTGACATTCATCTGACGCCATTGACCGCGCTGCTCGATGAGGTCCCGGAGTTTGGCGATCTCGAAGTGATGAATGACGACAATGCCTGGACCTATTGGTCGCGGTCTGACGCCCATACGATGATCATGAATATTGGCGGCAATGCCAAAGCCCGCGAAGGTTTGGCTCGCGTCATCGAGCGCTGGATCGGCCATCTTCTGGCCTTGCCCGTCAAGGTAGAGCCGCTTGCCAAGGTGGAAGATCGTGATTGGCGCTGGTTTGTCGGGCTCGACACCGAAGGCACCAAAATCGGCAATGCACTGTGGACTGGCGAGGGCACATCGCCTGATATGGGTGAGCGGATTGTCAGTCTGATGCAGCTGCGTTTTGAGGATGAGAGCCGCATCAAGCCGGAGCTGCGCGGCAAGCCCATTTATCTCATTGGCGCACTCGATGGAGAAAAGCTCTGGCGATTGAAGCCGCAGAACCTGCTTGCAGGTTTACCGCTGATGGACACAAAAACATCATGAGCCAAGATCTCGATCACATGCGCTCAGTGGGGGTCGTGCTGGCGCGGCGCAAGATTGACAATCCGTGGATTGACCACGCCTGGACGCCACATGCGATCTTCTGGCCCGCGCCGCAAACGCCCGCCGCCACGGTGATTGCCGAGGATGAGGCGGTGCGGCTGGTTTATGTGGGCGAAGCAACAATCGAACTCTTCACGGCTGAGACGGGGAATTATCGCGACAATCTCCACTCCGGCGCGGCCGGGCTTTGGGTTGCCGCTCGCAGTGATCCACAAGGGGGCGTTCCACAACTGGTCCGCGTCACCGCTGATCCGACTGAGGGAGAGGCGCTGTTTGAAGCTGGTTGCGACATTGTCGCGCCGCTTCCCATGCCAGCTGACATTGCCACCTGGCTCACCGCCTTCGTGGAGGCCTTTCATGTCGAGCGCGTTTTCCTCAAGCGCAAGCGCGATCGCAAGGACAGGCCATTCGAGCGCGGACCGCGTGAGGGCCAATCATGAGTGGTGAGGACGATCATTTTCTCGCGCGCTGGTCCCAACGCAAGCGCGAGGCAAGGCAGAAGGAGGCAGAGCTTCCGGCGCAAACTCCGGCTGACGCTTCGACAGAAGCAACGCAGCCTGAAGAAGAGCCTTTTGATCTCTCGCAACTGCCCGATCTGGAAAGCCTGACTGCCGAGACGGATATCAGCCTCTTCATGCATAAGGCCGTCCCGGAGCAGCTGCGCAATGCTGCCTTGCGCAAGATGTGGGTGCTCGATCCGGCGATCCGCAATTATGTCGGTGAAGCGCTGGACTATGCATGGGACTGGAACGCGCCGGGCGGTGTGCCGGGCTCCGGAGGAGAGATCACACAAACGGCGCTCGACTTTGCTCGCTCACTTTTCAGTGAGGTCAAAGACCACGAAAATGTGACAAACGTATCTGATCGTGAAAAAACCGATATCCAAAATGACAGCGAGCTTACAACGCAAGAGGGCGCTCCTTCGCAGCCCATTGCACAAAAGCCCCCAGAACAAGGCGCTACCGCAGGGCAGCACGATCTGGAGAGCGAGAAGGGTGCGATGACCACTTCCTCTCGTAAGCTTCGACATGGCGGCGCATTGCCGCGCCCATCGACGATGAGTTGAAGTGATTTCTTCTGCAACTTGTGCCATGAAGCTCAGCAATCGGATAAGTCCGTGGAAGTGAGTCTGTCTTTCGGAGTGACCCTTGGTTCAGGCGGCTATGGCTGTAGGACGCGATATCGACGAAATCGACCTGCTGCGCGGCGCTGAATACTCATTGCTGGCCGCTCTGCTGGGTGCCGCGCCGGGTGCAGAATTGCTGGCCCGCGTGGCAGAGCTGAAGGGCGATGCAACGCCCTTGGGGATGGCACATATTGCGCTGGCTGATGCAGCGCGTGCCACGAATGAGACCGATCTGGGGCGGGAGTATTTCAACCTCTTTATCGGTGTCGGTCGCGGTGAATTCCTGCCCTATGGCTCCTATTACCAGACGGGCTTTTTGCATGAGCGTCCTTTGGCGCGTGTGCGAGAGGACATGGCAACGCTGGGGATTGAGCGCGACGGCCCCTCAAAGGAGCCTGAGGATCATATCGCGATCCTGTGCGAAATCATGGCTGGCATGGCACAGGGCGTATTCGAGGCAGATGTCGATCAGCAGGCACGTTTCTTTGATCGGCATCTGGCTCCCTGGGCGGCTCGTTTCTTTGCTGATCTGGAGATCAACCAGACGGCAGTTTTTTACAAATCGGTTGGCCGTGTCGGCCGTACCTTCATGGAACTCGAACAAGAGGCTTTCAAGCTACCGCATTAAGGGTCGCTTGAAGCTGGTAGCAAAGTTGAACCGGAGGCTCGTGTCATGACGACAACGAACGAGAAAACTGAAAAGGGTGGGGTGGATCGCCGCACATTTTTCCGTGCTGGTAGTGGGGCGGCCATCGTGGCTGCTGCAACCGTTGCGGGCTCACAGCCTGCATCCGCATCGGAATCGCAGAATGACCGCGTCAAGGCGCGTTACCGCGAAACCGATCACGTCAAAGCTTTCTATCGCGTCAATCGCTACTGAGGGAGCCTCTTATGCTGACGAAGAGAAGGGACTCTGTCTCCACGCGCGCCCGGATGTCTGGCGTAGCCGCAGGTTTGGCCTCCGGCGTTCTGGATCGCCGTACATTTCTGCGCCGTTCTGGTTTGACTGCTGGTGCGGTGGCTGCCGTTGGCGGCATGTCGCTTGGCAGTGTTCGCAAGGCTGAAGCAGGCCCGGTGGCTGCTGGCGTCAAGAGCGAGCTGAAGAAGAATATCTGCACCCATTGTTCGGTTGGCTGCGCAGTCATTGCCGAAGTGCAAAATGGCGTGTGGGTTGGTCAGGAGCCTGCTTGGGATAGCCCGATCAATCGCGGTTCGCATTGCGCCAAGGGCGCGTCGGTTCGCGAACTCGTTCACGGCGATCGCCGCCTGAAATATCCGATGAAGCTCGTCAATGGCGAATGGACCCGCATCAGCTGGGATCAAGCCATCAACGAAGTGACCGCAAAGATGCAGGAGATCCGCGCCAAGTCGGGTGCTGACTCGGTGTACTTCCTGGGCTCTGCGAAATTCTCGAATGAAGGTGCTTACCTCTTCCGCAAGCTCGCGGCCTTCTGGGGCACCAATTCGGTCGATCATCAGGCGCGTATCTGCCACTCAACGACGGTGGCCGGTGTGGCCAATACCTGGGGCTATGGTGCACAGACCAATAGCTACAACGACATTCGCAATTCCAAGACAATCGTCTTCATGGGTTCGAATGCCGCTGAAGCTCACCCGGTCTCGCTGCAGCATGTGTTGACCGGCAAGGAGCAAAATCGCGCCAATATGTTTGTGCTCGATCCCCGCTTCACCCGCACGGCGGCCCATGCGACGGAATTCGTGCGCTTCCGCTCCGGCACCGACATCGCGGTGATCTGGGGCATGCTCTATCACATCTTCCAGAATGGCTGGGAAGATAAGACCTATATCGCGCAGCGCGTCTATGGCATGGACCAGATCCGCGCCGAATGCATGAAGTGGACACCCGAAGAAGTCGAGCGTGTGACGGGCATTCCCGGTGCGCAGCTCAAGAAGGTGGCCGAGGCATTTGCCAAGGAGCGTCCTTCGACCTTCATCTGGTGTATGGGTGGTACGCAGCACACGGTCGGTACGGCCAATGTGCGCGCTTACTGCAACCTGCTTCTCGCCACCGGCAATGTCGGTGTGTTCGGCGGTGGTGCCAATATTTTCCGCGGCCACTGCAACGTGCAGGGCGCGACCGATTTCGGTCTCGATATCGGCAACCTGCCTCTTTATTACGGCCTCGTGGAAGGTGCATGGCGTCACTGGGCGCGCGTTTGGGACGTGCCTTATGACTACTTCCAGTCGCGCTTCGACGAAGTGCCGGCAAAGGCTGGTCGTCCGGCGCGCACGCGCAAGGAAAATATGGAACTGCCGGGCATTCCTTCGACCCGCTGGTTCGATGCGACCAACTTCAATGCGGATGACGTCGATCAGCGCGATGCGCTGAAGGCGATGATCATCTTCGGCCATGGCGGCAATACGGTTCCGCGTATGCCTGACATGGTGAAGGCGCTTGAGAAGCTGGAACTGCTGCTCGTGGCAGATCCGCATCCCACAACCTTCGCCGCGATTTCCGGCCGCAAGAACGGCACCTATCTCTTCCCGATGTGCACGCAATTCGAGACGGAAGGTTCGCGCACGGCGTCCAACCGCTCGGTGCAGTGGGGTGAGAAGGTCGTCAACCCGATCTTCGAATCGAAGGATGACTATGAAGTCATCTACCGCATGGCCCAGAAGCTTGGCTTCGCCGATCTGATGTTCAAGAACATCAAGGTCGAGAACAATCGCCCTGTGCCGGAAGATGTGCTGCGTGAAATCAATCGCGGTGGTTGGTCAACTGGCTATTCGGGCCAGAGCCCTGAGCGTTTGAAGGCGCATATGCGCAATCAGGACAAGTTCGACATCGTCACATTGCGCGCCAAGGCGGATGTGCCGGAAGTCGGCGGCGATTATTACGGCCTGCCATGGCCCTGCTGGGGCACGCCAGAAATTCGTCACCCTGGTACCCACACGCTCTACAACACCAATCTTCACGTGAAGGATGGCGGTGGCACCTTCCGCGCTCGCTTCGGCGTCGTCTATCAGGAGAAGCAGCCTGATGGCACCACGAAGAATGTGAACCTGCTGTCGGAAGGCTCCTACACGCTGGGTTCAGAGATCAAGGATGGCTATCCGGAATTCACCTATGGCATCCTGAAGAAGCTTGGTTGGGACAAGGACCTCACCGAAGCGGAAGTCGCGAAGATCCAACAGGTCGGCGGTGCAAATCCCGACAATCTGGGTTGGGCGATTG
>JACCED010327575.1_pt1 | contig 13447 bp, 2 predicted proteins | sample 7455021 | NCBI WGS metagenome assembly JACCED01 (sample SAMN15323456, study PRJNA562643) | freshwater metagenome | isolation source: river surface water | place: USA:Blue River Watershed | collected 2017-08-19 | reverse complement strand
CGCGACCCGTTTCATCCCCTCCATCAAGGATGGCGCATCCGCCGCCTCGTATGGCTCATGGCGTCCGACGAAAGCGCGCAGCAAATCGTGGCAGGAAGGGAGCCGCAGATTCACCCCAGCATCATTCAACAAGCCGCCTGCGAACTGATAGCCCAACAAGTCAAATGGACGCCTCCTTCAGCCAACGCATCACACCAGAATACCGCGCCACCCCCTCTCCCCGCCCCTCCCTTCCCGTAAGGAGCCGCACGTCAAACAACGCGACGTCGCGTCAAATCAACCCGCAGCACAGCACGCATCTATCCACCTCATGAACCTTCAGCGCAGTGCGATGCGCGAAGGCGGCGCGCCCGCTATTTCACTTCAACCCACAGGGCGTCCAACTGCTCCAAAGGCGCATTCTCCATCGCAATGCCCCGCTCGCCGGCCAACCGCTCAACCGCGCGAAACCGGCTCGAAAACTTGTGCGTCGCCCGGCGAAGCGCGACTTCCGGATCCACCTTTAACTTTCGCGCCAAGTTAACCGCCGCAAACAGGAGATCACCCATTTCCTCCTCAAGCCGACCTTGCGGCTCACCCTCCGAAATCGCCTCCGAAACTTCGTCCAACTCTTCGCGAATTTTTTCGAAAACCGGACCCGCCTCGCGCCAATCCATCCCCTTCGACGCTGCGCGCTTCTGCACTTTCGCCGCATGAAGCAGAGACGGCATTGCCTCGGAAATCCCGTCCAACGCTGAGGAAACCGCGCCTCCCTTCTCCGCTCGCTTAATCTCCTCCCAACGCGTCACCACCGCCGCCGCATCCGCCGCGTGCTCCGAACCAAACACGTGTGGGTGCCGGTGAACAAGCTTCTTGGAGATCGCCTGAGCAATCTCCGTGAACGAAAAACGGTTCTCTTCCTCAGCAAGCTGCGCATGAAAAATGACCTGCAACAAAAGGTCGCCTAACTCTTCACAAAGATCCGCATCCACGCCGCGCTCAATGGCTTCCACAACCTCGTACGCCTCTTCAATCAGCGACGAACGCAACGACAGATGCGTCTGTTCGCGATCCCATGGACATCCATCGGGCGCACGTAACCGCACCATAATGGAGCGAAGTTCAAGGAGCGCAGCTGCGGCAGCAGAATGAGAGTCGGACATGACAGTAAAGAGAAGGGACGCTGGGTTATTTGCGCGCTTCCCAGACCTTGATGTCATCAAAAAGTCCGTGTTTTCCCGCGCACCCCAACTCGATTTTCGACTTAGTGGCGTGCCCGATTCCCGAAGACTTCAGGTAACCGACAGGTTTCCCATCAAGGCTCACACGCATCTCTTCCCCAACGGTTTCCACCGTGAGGGTGTACCAATTATCCTTCTCGAGCTTCACAGGGAACCGCGCCGTACGTCCGACCAGCAGTTTATCAGCTTCAGCCTTTCGAGCCGGATCCATGCGCATCTCACGAATGTCGTTACGCATCGTCCCGTCCCGCTCGTCGATGAGGGTCACCGCATCGAGCCGAACCTGGGCTCGGCAGATGTGCCCGTAGTGAGCCCCTTTGTACTGCCGATCATCAAACTCAACGTCCAACATGGTCGCACCTTCAAACCGAATCCTAACCTCTACAATGCTATCACGCGTGGGAACTTCGAGACCGTGAACCGCTGCATGAGCTTTGACTGCGGGTTTTCCGTCCGCCGCAGGCTCGTCTTTGTCGCGCGTCTGAATCCCTTTAAGCACCCCATCTTCCACGCTGAACGTCGGCACCACCCGATGCCATGGGGAATCACTCTTGGATTGAGAGAAATCGTCTGAAAACAAGAGCCGCCCCTTTAGTGCGAGCGGCTGCGTCGGCACCTCTGCCGCAAACGAAGGAAGAACCAGGAATCCGAGACCAACAAACCAAAGGAGTGATTTCATAAGCAAAAGAGCGCAAACAACCGCCCTCCCACCTCAGCAATCCCCCTGCCGCCCCCGGAGGGCGGGTTTTCAACCCGCCTCCCCGTCCCCTCCCCTCCCTCACCGCACCGGTATCGCCGGGAACGGGAAATCCAACACCTGCGATGAACCCAGCTGCCCAATCGAAATCGTGCCTGTCACCTTGAAGCCAAACTCCCTCGGCAACCGCGCCCCATCCGGGCCCCCTGGAATCGTCAACGCGTACACCACAAACTTCGACCCGTCCGCCATCAACAACCCAGGCTCCGTCACATTCGTGTAAACCGCCGTCCGCGCATTAAACGCCGACACCGTCCCGCCATCTGCCGTCCACGTCGCAACCGGGTTGTTCAAACTCGATGGCTGAATCATTGCCACAACCACCGACAACGACCCATCCGGCCGCACCTCAACCTTCGGCGGCGGCGCCATCGTCACCTCAAACCTCGGTCCCGGTGCCGCCTTCCCGCCGCTGGCCGCCAACCACGTCGACTTCAAGAAGCCCAAGCCCAACTCCCCATTGTTCGCGTACCCTATCGCCGCCAGCGTCATCGTGTTCGACGCCAACACCGATTGCGCATTCCCACCCACTCCAATCATCCACCGAACCGACGCGCTGTACGCCGGAATCTGCGTCGGCGCGTACTGATTCGTATCCAACGTTCCGCACTGATTGTGAACGTTATTTCCCCACGCCCACAACGCCCCCGCCTGAGTCAACGCAACCACATGACTCCGTCCAAACGACACAGACTTAAACAACTGCGCCTGAATCGATGCCACCAACTTCGGCACCAAAATCGATTCACCCGCCGTCCCATGCCCCAACTTCCCGCTATCGCTGAACCCCCACGTGTACAGCTTGCCCGTCGCATGAATCGCCGCACTCGCCAACACGCCCGCATCAACTGAAGCCCAGTTGTCCGTCCCAATCACCACCGGCACCGCACTGTCCGCCCCGCCGCCCTTCCCAAGCTGTCCCTTGCTATTGTTGCCCCACGTCAACAACTCGCCCGTGGTCCCGCCAACCACCCGCGCTCGAATCCCCATGCTGTGCTGATCCCCCGCCGATGCCTGCAACCAATGATCCGTTGCAGCGCCAACTCGCACCGGCGAGAACCGCGCCTCCGTCGTGCCGTCCCCAATCTGTCCGCTCCCATTCGCGCCCCACGCCCACAACTCGCGCACCCCTTCCTCATTAACTCGAATCCCCACCGCGTGCGCGCGCCCAGCCGATACACTCACCCAACCCGTCATCTCAGACACCTGCATCGGCAACGCACTCCCAATCCCAGATCCATTCCCCAACTGACCCGTCCCATTCGCACCCCAACCCCACAACGTCCCATCCGTCGAAATCGCCACCGTAAACTGCTCTCCCGCACTGACGTCCAACCACGTCCGCTCAGGGCCCACCGGTTGCGGCGTCACCACCACCGCTTCGCCGCCCGTGCCCGTCTGCCCCGCGTCGTTAAGCCCCCACGCCCACAGCGTGCCATCAAACCGAATTCCGAGTACGTGCGACGCATAGTTCGTCGCATCATCACTCGCGCGATGGCGCGACGCCGTCAGCTTCCGGTACGCCGAATAATCCGCAGGCATGACAAAAAACGCCCGCTCAACGGGTTTTGCACGCGAGAAGCGCGCATTACCCTCCTGCGTTGCTTGAATCATCACCACACCCGTCTTGCCCGGCTTCAAACTCACCGTCCGCCCATTCGTCCCACCAAGGCTGACAATCTCGCCACCACTCAGAATCTCGAAACTCACCGGCAAGAACGAGGTCGACGATGCCGACAAATCAAACGGGCCATCCCCCGCCTTGCGATTGTTCACCGCACCAAACGTAATCGTTTGCGGATCAGCTGTTCCAGAAATGCTCACCGGCCCAATCTCACGCTGCGCCCCAATCTTCGACACCGTCTCCGTCGCCACAACCGCGTACTTCCCAGAAGAAACCGTGGTCGTCACACGCGTCACCGTCAGCACGCTCTCCCATAACCCCTCCCCAGGCTCCCCAATCTCCTGATTCACAATCGAAACCACGTCCGGCGTTGTTCCGCTCCCTGCCGCACCCGTTGGATCCAATGCCGCAGGATTCATGTTGTGTTCCAGCGCAACCCCATTCCGCTGCCAGCCCAACGTCAACGACCCCACACACTTCACCACCGCTCGGAACACCAACGTTCCTCCGGTTCGCGCAGGTCCAGGCAGCGCTCCCGCCAAATCCGTCAGACTCAGAATCTCCGGCCCGCCTTCCCACAACCGCGCCACCTCCGTCGTCACCTCGCCATACTCATTACGCGCCTGCACCCAATAATCCCCCGCAACCGGATTGGCCCCGTCCACATCCTTCACCATCAGCGGCAGCGTGTAGGACGACGCTGTCGCACCCGCAATCGCCTCACCCGCGCCACTCGTCCCCTTCAACTTCCGGTACCACTGGTAGCTCATCGGCGCAGTCCCGCGCACCGTCGCACTCACCGTATGCGCCATCCCCATCGCCACGTACCGCGAAACAGGTTGCGTCACCACCACCGGCGCCTCCACCACCTTCACCTCCACCGCCTCAGATACCACCGGCGGCACGTCCGCCAGCACCAACCCCCGCGCATCCACCGCATTCACCCGCACCGAGTACATCCCGCCCTGCGCAAACGCAGCCGCAGCAACGCTGTACGTTGTCCCATTCGCTCGTAGTAAATCCTTCCCGTTGAACATCCACTGGTAACGGAACGGACCCGTCCCCACCGGGCTCGCAGCCGCAGTCAACGTGAACGGTTTACCCACAAACACCGCCCCACCACCGCTCAAAGGTTGCACCACAATCGCCTCGCACACCCGCACCTTACTCACCACCGAATCCACAAAGCCCGCCGCATTGCTCACACGCACCTTGTAATCCCCCGCACTCGCCAACTCCAACCCCGTCAACGTCAACGTTGCCGCAGTCTGTCCACTCAGCGCCTCCGTCCCCTTGTACCACTGATAACTCAACGTTCCATTCGATGCCGGCGCAACCTGCGCATTCACCTCCACCGTCAACGCCAACTGTCCGCCCACCATCCGAACCACCGATGCCAGTGGTTGGGTTTTGATCGTTGGCTTCACCACCTTCCACAAGCGCACCTCGCGACTCGACGCCTTACCCGCTAGGTTCGTCGCATCAGCGCGGTACACCGTGAAGTCCGCTTCCACCAACTTCTCAAACGCCAAGGCGTTCGTCTTCGTGCCCTTCACTAGGTTCACCACTTCTCCAACCATCACGGTCGACGTCGTCGCTACCCCGCTCGCACCCTTCCACCACTGATACGTCATCGGCGCTAACCCACTGGCTTCCACCCCAAAGCTCGCCTTCCCACCCAACAACGCAAACACCTCCACCGGTTCACTCTCAATCTTCGGTGAACCCACAATCGATAAAACCGCGCCCGCACTCACCACCGCGCCCACCGAGTTCTTCACCTCCACCGTGTACGTCCCTGCATTCGCCGTCGCAACCTTCGCAAACCCGTACGTCGGCAACGTGGCCCCCACAATGTTCACCCCTCCCTTCTTCCACTGATACGTCAACGTCCCATACCCCGTCGCCACCACGCTAAAGTTCGCTGGCTGGTTAAACTCCACTTCCATCCCCACCGGTTGCGTCACAATCACCGGCGCCGTCGGCGTAGGCGCCGCAACCACCGTCAACTTCGCCACCGCACTCTCCACAAACCCCGCCGTATTCGTCACACGCACCTTGTAATCGCCCGCATCCACCGGCTTCACACCCGCCTTGCTGTAGACCGTCCCCGTCGCACCCACAATGGCCACGCCCCCCTTGTACCACTGATACGTCAGCGTCCCATAACCCGTCGCCTTCACCGAGAAACCCGCCGTCCCTCCCTCATCAGCCGTCAAATCCTGCGGCTGCTCCAACACCACCGGCGCCATCCGAATCGCCACCGTCGCGCTCGTCACCGAACCGCCCACATTCGAGACCACCACATCGTACCGGCCCAAATGCTCAAACCCCGGCGACGCAATCACGTACTCCGCCCCCGTCGCACCCTCAATCGGCAAACCGTCCTTGCGCCATTGGTACTTCAACTCCACCCCCGTCGCCTCCACCACAAACCGCGCAGGTCCACCCACCGCAGGCTGCGAATCCACCGGTTGCTTGGTAATCACCGGCGCCTCAATCACCGTCACCACCGCCGCGTCACTCGTCACACTCCCCGCCTCGTTCGTCACACGCACCGTGTAACTCCCCCCATTCGTCTTGGTCGTCGTCAAATCCAACACCTCCTTCGTCGCACCCGTCACTGCAGTCGTTCCCACAAACCACTGATACGTCATCGGCAACAAACTCTCAGCTCCCACCACCAACGGAACCCGCGCCCCCACACCCACCTGCGCGCCCACAGGTTGCGTCACAATCACCGGCAACCCAGCCACCGTCACCCGCGCCGTACGACTCGACACACTCCCCACCACGTTCGTCGCCACCAACACATACTCGCCCGCATCCTCTGCCTTCGTCGTCGACACCAAGTAGCCCGTCGACGTCGCGCCCGCAATGCTCACCCCATCCTTCTTCCACTCGTACGTCACCGCAGGAATCCCCGTCGCTAAAGCAGACAACTCCAACTTTTTACCCAACACCGCCTGCACGTCCAACGGCTCCTTCGTAAACACCGGCAACGTGTTCACCGTCACCTTCGCCACCTGACTCACCAACGGCACCAACACCCGCGGATTGCTCACCTCCACCACGTAATCCGCTGCGTCAGACGCCTTCACCGAATCAAACACCAACTCATTCCCCAGCACCCCCGTCACCGCCACCCCGTTCTTCTTCCACACATACTTGATCGGCTGGCTCCCCGCGGTCACCACCGCCAAACGAACCGGCGTTCCCTCATTCACCACCACACTCTGCGGCTGCGCCTCAATCGTTACCGGCAAATATTCCACGCGCAGCTCCGCCCCAATACTCGTCGCCACCCCAAACTCGTTCTCAGCCACCACTTGATAAACGCCAGCGTCCAAATCGGATGCGGACGAAACCGTGTACGTCGCGCCACTGCCCACCACCGTCGTTCCGCGCTTCCACGTGATCCGCGCGTCCTCAGGATACACCTCCGTGCGGAACGCAAACGTGCCGCCCGCAATCACCTCACCACCCACGGGGTCCAACCGAATCACCGGCGGCCGCTTCACCACCAACCGCGCCGAGTTTGTCGACACCGGCTCTCCCACGCCATTGCGTCCCACCGCATAGTAAAACCCTGCCCGCTCCACCTTCACCTTCGTGAGCGTCAACACATCATCCACGCCGCCCGACACCGCCTGCGCATCCTCCTCCAACCCGCTCGCCGTCCAATACCACTGCACCAAGATCGGCGCGCTCCCACCAAACCCAACCCGGAGCACCGCATCCTCGCCCTCGTTCACCGCCACATCCACCGGATGCGTCACCACGCGCACCGGCTGCTTCACCGTCAACACCGCCTCCAAACTCGACACCTCACCAAACGGACTCTTCACCTTCGCAAAATACGTCCCTCCCATCGTCGCCACCGCGTCACGGAACGTCAGCACGCTCTGCGTCGCGCCCGCAACTTCCGTCACCTGCGGCGCTGTGCTACCCGCCACAACCGTCTTTCGATACCACTGATACGTCAGCACCCCACTCCCCTTGGCCGTCACCGCCATCGTCGCACTCGCCCCTGGCAACACCGCAATGTCCCGAGGCTGATCCACCACCACCGGCTTCGTGTTAACCACCACCTCCGCCTCATTGCTCGCCGTCACACCCCCAGCATTCTTCACCTCCACCCGGTACTTGCCCCCGTGCCACGCACTCAACGCTTTAATCCGCACTCCCTTGCTATCCGCTGTCTCAAACTCCAACGCTGCAGACGTCGCGCCCTTCACAAAAACGCCGTCCTTCAACGCCGCCCCATCCCTCAACACCACTCCATCCTTCATCCACTGATAACTCAACGGCGCCACACCCGTCGCCACCACCGTCAACTTGCGCCCCAACACACCCTCCACCGCCGCAAACCCAACCGGTTGCGTGGTGATGAGCGGACGATCCACCAACGTCGCCACCGCGTTCGCGCTCGTCACACTCCCCTGACTGTTGGTCACCACCACTGTGTACGTCCCTGCATTCGCTTTCTGGAAGTTGCTCACCTCCAACGTCGAAGCGGTCTTGCCCGCCAACGCCGCTCCATTCAACCGCCACTGATACGTCGGCTCCGGCGTTCCTCCCGCTTCCACACTCATCCGCAACACCGCACCCGTATTCACAATCGCTGCCGAAGGCTGACGCTGGATGAACGGCGCACGCAGCGTGGTCACGCGCACCGGCACGCTCGAGACAAATCCCGACCCGTTACTCACGCGAACCACAAACTCGCTATTGTCCGTCACCGCACTCGGCGCGTACGAGAAACTCGCGGCTCGCGCTCCCGCAACCGCGTCGCCATTGCGATACCACTGGTAGGCCAACGGTGCGGACCCCGTCGCCGTCACCGAGAACACCACCGGCTTGTTCACGACCGTCGTGAGCGAAACCGGCTGCTTCGTGATGACCGGACCCGTCCCCAACGCCAACACCCCGTTCGCACTGCGCGCGCTGCCGTACGGGTTTGTGACGCTCACCGCATACGTTCCCGCTGTCCCCGCGCTTGCTGCGACCCGCAGCGCTGTCCCCGTTTCCCCAGGTAAGAGCACGTTATTGCGGAACCACTGGTAACTGAGCTGCGGCAAACCCGTTGCGCCCACCGAAAACACCACGGGCGTGCCCGTGCTCACCGTCGTGCTCTGCGGTTGCACCGCAATCACCGGCGCGCCGAACGGATCGGTGTTTAAACGAATCTGCGCTGCGCGCGAATACACCACACTCCGGCCCGCGCTCACGCGCACCGTGTAAACGCCCGCAGTCACAGCAGTCGCATTCGTCCGATAGAATGCCGACGTCGCGCCCGTCACCGCCACCCCGTTCAAGTACCACTGGTACGACGGCGCCACACTGCTCTCCACGCCAACCCTCAACTCCACCGGCGCATTCGCAGCCACCACTTCATCCCGCGGTTGCCCCACAATCCGCACCCAATCCTCCACGACCGCACCCTCTTCCACCACCTCCACACGCCCGTTGCCCCGCACATTGCGCCACTCGCTCACCCGCCCGCTCGGCCACTTCACCACCACCTTCTCCGCAATCTTCACCCCGTCACCCAACCCAAACAAAAGCCCCGCGCGCACCACCTCGCTCCCACTGCTCCCACCAGCCAGCGCCACCTGCGTCACTCCCCCCGCTGTAACCTCCACACGCGCCCCGTGCCCGTCTCGCGCCGACACCACCCCACGCAACACCACGCTCAGCCAACCAGCCCCACGATCCGCCGCCCCATTCCGGTACACGCGGTCAAACGCCGTCCCCGCCCCGCTCGCCACCCCGCTCACCACCAACTCCATGTCACCGTCCCCATCCAAATCCGCCGCGTACCCACTCAAAAATAAGTTCCCCGACGGCAACACGTCCCGCACTCCCCACGCCTCACCCGACTCCGCATAACTCTCCCCACCCATTCCACGCCACAACCGCGCACGCAAATCCCCAAAGTTGTGCAGACCCGTCCACACCACATCCCCGCGCCCATCCAAATCAAAGTCCGCAACCACCACCCCATGATGATAATACCGCGAACTCGCCACCGCCTTCGTCAACACCTCACGGTACGTCCCATCCCCGTTCCCGTAATACGCGTGCGGCCTCGATGATCCAGGCCAATCACTCGACCCGTTCAACAAATCCAGCTTTCCGTCCCCATCCAAATCCGCCGTCACAAAACCCGACATCTCCGACGCATTCCGAATCCCAGATTCCGCCACCTTCGTGTACCCCACCACTCCCGTCGCACCCGTTTGCAAGTACACCCATCCCGCATGCCCCACGTGCGTGTCCTGTGGCCAGCGCCCGTTCGTCTCTATCACCACAAAATCCAGCCGCTGATCCCCGTTGGCATCCGTCAACGAAAACACCGGCTTGCCGAACGGTAACTGCAACACGTCCACCGACACCGTCACAAAACCGTCCGCACCCAACCAATACTTCCGACCCGTCGCCGTCTCCACACTCACCTTGTTCAACCATGCCGAAATCCGCCCCGGCAACACGTTCCCGGCCACCGTGTGGTTAAACACAATGTCCAGCGCGCCATCGCGATTCACATCCACCAACGCCAAACCGCCCTGACCCGTCGCCCACCGCGCAACCGCCTCCGTATTCACCACCGCCGGCGCCGCACGCAACGCAAACACCCCCGCCGTATTCACCCACACCCCAAGCCCCTTCGCATTCCAAACCACAACATCCTCATCCCCATCGTTATCCACGTCCCCCACCGCCACCAAACCCGTCGCCAAATCCAACGGCAACTTCGACGCCACCGTCACATCCTCATACCGCATCCCCCCTCGCGACCGCCACAGCCGCACATCGTTCGCTCCCCCCTCCGTCACCCGTACCAACAAATCCGGCTGTGTCCCCATCCCTCGATCCAACTCCGCAATCAATGTGTGCCGTGGCAACGCCGCACTCCACCCACGCACATCCTCAAACAAAGATCGACGTAACACCGGCACCACTCGTCCCACCTCACCAACCTTGTACCCCATGTCCGCCACCGTCCCATCCGCGTCACGCGGACTCTCCGGGGACCCCGCGTCAATCGCCGGCGATCCCGTCAACAACCCAAAATCTCCGCTCGCCGCATTCGCGAACAGCGGATCCCGCGCAATCACCCCGCGCCCATCCACCACATGCTCCACCCCGCGCACCGCCCACGGCGCTCCCGCTCCAAACGCCTTCACCTCAAACACATTCGCCACCGCCGCAGTCGTCGATCGCCCAAACTGTACCGCCGTGTACGTCGTGTTCGGCGCCCCTTCCACCACAAACCGCATCCGCACCCACAACGCCTTCGCTCCCAACACCGACCCAGGCAACTCACCATCATAACTCCAATCCACACCCCACTTGCGTTCCGTCAACGAATCACGCAACCCCACCCACGTCACCCCGTCCTTGCTCACCTCCACCAGCGAACACCCACTCCCGCGCCCACCCGCTTCCGTCGAATAATCAAACGCCGTGTCCGACGCCTTCAACACAATCCGACGCGCCTCACTCCCAAACTCAAACTTGTACACCAAGCTCCCCTCCACCCCATTCGCTGCCGGACCCCAATACGTCGCCGCCGGCGTCTGCCACTCCGTGTACTTCTTCATTCCCACACTCCCCGTCAGGAACTTCTCCGCACCAACCTCCGCCACATGCTTGAACCCAAACTCAAACATCGGCGTCTCAATCCCCTGCACCGCGGAATATTCCACCCGCGCTCTAGACCCTCCACTCTCGCGCACCGAAATCCCGCCCACCTGCGCTCCACTGTTACCCCACAAAATGGAGTCCCGCACATCCACCCACCCACGCTCACCCAACGCCACCCCGCCATTAACCACGCCGCCCGCACCCTCACTCCGATTGCCCTGCACCGTCACCCGCGCCATCTCCACCGTCCCGTCCTCCACAAACACGCCCCCTCCCTGCTGCACCGCCACGTTATTCACAATCAAGCAGTTGTACAACAACGCCGCTCCTCCGCGCACATACACCCCGCCCCCGTGCGTCACCGCCGTCCGCCCCACCCCAGCCTGCCCGTTCCCCTCCACCACGCTGTCCACCAACGTGAAGGACGCTTCCGCATAAACCCCTCCCCCAAAATACCGCACACCCGCCGCCGTCGGCACCGCCCTCCCGCTACCCCCCGTCACACGGAACCCGCGAATCACCGTCCCGCCAGCTCCCGCGTCAATCACCACCGCCGCATCTCCCGCCACCCCGCGAATCACCGTCTGACCCGACCCGCTCTCCGACTCCACCGTCACTCCCTTCCCCCGAATCACCAACGTCCCATCATACGTTCCCGCACCCACCACCACCTTCGCCCCATTCGCCGCCGCATCCAACGCCTTCTGAATCGTCACATACGGTTTACCCTGCGTTCCATCCCCCGCCGTATCACTCCCAGCCTTCGAAACATATAACGTCGTCGGCGCAACCACATTCCGCACCACCACCACAATCGCCTCACTCCTCGCCTCTCCAAACGCATTGCGAACCACCGCCTGATACACCCCGCCCGCAGAAGGCGCAGCCCCAGCCAACGTCATCGTCGACGTCCACACGCCCCCAGACTCCACCGTCCCAACCGCGTACGGCGTCGCCACCGCTACCCCATCCTTCTGCCATTCCACCGTCAACACACCGCTCCCACTCGCCTCCACCTTCAACACCAACGCCTGTCCCGATGGCAACGTCTGCGATCGGGTCTGACTCAACACCACCGGCGCCCGCTCCACCATCGCAGCACCCCCCGCCTCAAGGTCATACAACGCCTTCACCTGCACCGCACTCAGCGCACGATTGTAAATACGCGCATCATCCAGACTCCCATACCACTCCTGCTTCCCATCCTTCGCCCCGCTCCCCAACAGCAACGGACCAGACGTGTACCGCCCCGGCGTCGCCGAAACCATGCTCGTCTGAGGCGCTAGCGTCGCCGCAAACTTTCTCTCGCCCGCAGACAAGACCCCAAGGTCAGCTGGCAGCCATGGACGCAACGTTTCCTGCGCACTGGCAACCACTTCCCCGTTCCGGTAAATCGACACCGCATTGCCCTCCACCACCATCGTCACCATCTGCCATTGCCCATCCACCAACGCCGCATTGCTCGTCGCCATAGTCCCCCACGCGTTCCCTCCAGCCGACACCTTCAACGCTCCCGCTCCCGCTCCCGCTGACCGTAACACCAACGAATCCAAACTCTGACCCGGCGCACCCAACCGCTTCGTCAACATCGAAGGCTGAATCAAGGCAAGGTCCTCCCCCGCAAACTCCGGACGCACCCACACATTCATCGTCACATCCCCAGGCGGACGCAAACTCGGCGCATCCGGCACCTCCACATACGCCAACCGGCTCGCCGCCTGAACCACCCCCGTTGCACCCATCCCATACACCGTCGCAGTCCCGCCCAACGCTCCGCGACCCGCAAAACGCATCGCCGCGCGCGCGCCGCCAAACCGATCCGTCGCCGCCACCGTCCCCACCGCAACCCCATCGTTCCGGAACGGAGTCATATCCACACCCGACCCCTCCAACGGGTAGTAGGCCATCAACCCGCGCCACAACTCAAAGTTACCCCCCGTCACCTCCACCTTGATCGGGTCCGAAGACGCCACCCGACCCCGCGCATCCGTCACACGCAAGACATAGTTCCCCTGCTTGGCCAACGTCATACCCCCCAGCGCCAAGCGCTTCGCCGTCCCTGACGGAATCTCTACCCCGTCCTTCGACCACTGATAACTCAACGGCCCAACCCCCATCACCACCGGGTCCAACGCCACATCCGCCCCCGCCGCAAACGGCGTCACCACCACCGGCGTAATCACCGGCGCCGCGTCG
>JACCED011205099.1_pt1 | contig 13448 bp, 14 predicted proteins | sample 7455021 | NCBI WGS metagenome assembly JACCED01 (sample SAMN15323456, study PRJNA562643) | freshwater metagenome | isolation source: river surface water | place: USA:Blue River Watershed | collected 2017-08-19 | reverse complement strand
GTCGGGGTTATAATTCACCCGCTTTATGCGCACATCCAAGAGGTCGATTCCAAATTCCGAAAGCTTCTTCGCCGCGTCTTTGGCAATTTCTTCCTCCACTTTTTTCCTCCCAAACCGAATTGGAGGTAAGACCCCGATTTGCCCCACACCCTCGGTCTTGAGGGTTGCGTCCCTGAGAGGCACACGATTCTTGTCCGTGCGCACAATTTCGATGAGTTCATGCCTCGCAACAGCGTTGCGGGTTTCACTCCCGAGAATGTCCTCCAGTCGCGAGAGCGCGCTGCGTTCGTCGTGCAATCGGACAAAGTACGTCTTCGCATCAAGAATCCGCCACCGCGCAAACGTTTCGACGCGGATGTACGTCTTGTCCTTGGTGGGGATCGCCACCGGCGCGCCATCCCATTCCAAAAACCGCCTGTCGATGCGGTTAATGTCTTGGATAAACGGAAGCTTAAAATGAAGGCCCGGCTCGGCGATGGGCTCGCCCACGGGCTTGCCGAACTGGGTGATGATCACCTGTTCCGCTTGATTGATGGTGAAAGTGCTGCTCGAAAGCGCGAGACCGCAAACCACGATCAACAGCAACAGAGGTAGTGTTAGCTTTCTCATTAGCGGATCTCCATGGCTTTGCCGGTTGCTGAGTGCGACCCCATCTGCAGCGGCAGCACGGGGAGCAGGCTGCTCAAGGAATCATCGATAATCATCTTTGATCCCGCTTTTGGAAGGACCTCCGCCATCGTCTCAAGGTAAATGCGTGTTCGCGTGATTTCCGGCGCCTTCAGATACTGCTCCAAGGTCTGCTTGAACGCGGCGACATCGCCCTCCGCTTCGTTGATGCGTTTGAACCGATATCCCTGCGCCGTGCTGAGCGTCTGCTCGGCCTGTCCCTTGGCACGCGGCACAGCCTTGTTGTACTCGCCGTTGGCGATGTTGATCGCATTTTCGCGATCCTGCTGCGCACGGTTGACCTCGTTAAAGGATGACTCCACCTGCCTCGGAGGATTGACATCCTTGAGCTGCACTCCATCCACGCGGATTCCGAGTTGATAAAGCTTTGAGAGTTCCTGCATCCGCGCGAGCGCGGCCACCTCAACTTCCTGACGGCCGATCGTGATCACCTCGTCGACCGAGCGGTCTCCAACAACCTCGCGCATCGATGACTCCGCGATGTCACGAAGGGTCAGGTCGGGATCCCGCACGTCGAAGAGATACTCTTTCGCGTTGTCTATGCGGTACTGCACCACCCATTCCACCAGCGCCGCGTTCAGATCGCCTGTCACCATCGACTTTTCATCGTTCGGAGATTTGCCCACTTGAAAGCGGTTGGTGAATCCTTGGGACGCAAAGCCAAACTCCATCTTCAACTGGCGGCGCGTCGGGAGCACCACCACATCATCGACTCCAAGCGGTATTTTAAAGTGCAACCCCGGCTCGACAATCCGCACGAATTTCCCGAACCGTAAAAGCACTCCCTCGGATTCGGCCGCAACCGTGTAAAACGAGCCAAAGACAGTGGAGATCGCCAGCAGCCCCAGCAGAGCGCCTACAAACGCTTTTAAGGAGAAGAACTGCGGAAAACTCGGCATCGGCCTCATCGGGTTACCATAAACATCAGCCATAGCGTGTATCCTTACTTCGCATCTGGCGCATGGCAAGCCACCCGATTTCCATCTGAGGGCGGCAAAAACCGCTACTGAGCACCGGATCCCTGCAACAATTCGGGTCGCACCATCAGTTCAACGACCCGTTCCACGTGCTTGGCCAGCATGTCGTACTCCAGGTTCACCCGCTCGCCCACGGAACGCTCCCGCAGGTTGGTCACCGCCCAAGTGTGCGGAATGATCCACAGGGTGAACTTCTCAGGTTCGAGATCTGAAACTGTGAGGCTGATCCCGTCCACGGCGATGGATCCCTTGCGCACCACATAACGCCTGCCTTCGGGGGGCAACGCCACGTCCACGCGCCAATCAGCACCCGCCGCCTCGATCCGCAGAATCTCCGCCGTGCCATCCACATGGCCTTGTACAAAATGCCCGCCAAACCGCGTCCCCGCAGCCATCGCGCGCTCCAAATTGACAGAAACGCCCGGTTTCACCGCGCCCAAGCTCGTCCGCGCCAGCGTCTCCTGAAGCAGATCGAATCGTGCGACTTCGTTTTCGATTGCCGCAACCGTCAGGCAGCAGCCGTTGACCGCTATGCTGTCACCAATCGCGGACGCCGCGAAAATCTCGCCCCCTTTGAGGTGCAAGCTGACACCGCCGTTAGAATTGTTGCGAAGCCCGACGACTTCTCCCGTCTTCTCGACAAGTCCGGTAAACATCCCCTCAAGCTGCCCCGTCCGAGCCAAAAGGTCGAGCGTCCGGGAACCTACTTTTGCTGGGGATCCAGCGAAAGGTCGCGCCCCATCATGTCCGCGAGGGTTTCCGGCCAGTCAGGTCTTTCCATAAAAGACGGGTTCGCGGACTGAAGGATTTTGTAGCGTCGGATGAACTCACGGTTCACCGCCGTGTCGCGCACCCCCAGTTCGGGGTAGCGCGCAACCGCGCGTTTCTTGGATGCCTCAACCTGTTCGGCAAACTGCACCTGGGCCATGCCCTTGAGCGCTCTTCCCCGCTCAGGTTTGGTTTTTTCCTCCACCGCCTCGACTGCAGCCGTTTCAGGACCCGAACTGGCAAAAAGCCCCGCGATTTTGCGCAAGCCCAGCATCAGCCCGGCACTCAGCAAAAAACCGACCACCCCTGCGATCACGCATCCCCGCAGAGCCTCCTTGAACATCGCGCTTGCCACAGGCTCAGTTCAAAAGCTTCGCCAGAAACGGGACCTCGAAAGGAATGTTTAGAAAACCCGCAATCCCAATCCCCATTCCCGCTGCCAGAAACACGAACGCCACCGCGCAAAGCGAACGTCTCTCCACCAACGCGGCCATACCGCACAACGCAATACCGACCGACATTGCGGCGTCCGCGAGGTCAAACTGATCCCCCTGCCTGTCGAGTTCCTCGTACTTCTTTTCCAGCGCCTGGGTGTCCTGTTTGATCTTTTCCTTTTCCTCCTCGTACCGAGTGATTTTTGTCGCGTACGCCGCAATCTTCGACTCCATCTCACCAATCGCCTCGGGAACCGCGCTCGCGGAAAGTGTCTTCATCACCTTCAACTGTTCCATTGTCGCCTCGGCGAGGTTTTGTTTGGTGCTTTTGGATTGAAAATATGCCCAGCCGTTCACCGTCTTCGCCTGGGTGTCTGCCATCGCCTGATTGATGTTCCCCTCCTTCACGCTGCAAAGTGCCATGAAAGTCCCCGCCAGCGCGACGGCGATGGAAATCGCGGTGTTCAGGGAACCAGATGATTGATTCGATGCGGTGGATTCAGTCGGCGTGCTCACGGTCAATACGAGTGTAAATTTGGGATGTGAATTTTCGCGGTAAATTTGGATTCAATAATAACCGACGCGGCGGAGTTGCAGGCAGGAATTTTTCAGACTGCTCCATCCAATTTGCCAACAGACAGCACTTCGGACTGAACGCGCCCGTCCTTGAATCGAGTCACCATCCGCGCGCCGGGCCGCACATCCTCGACACTGCGCACCAGCGCTCCTTCTTCGGTGAACGCGATGCTGTATCCCCTCTCAAGCGTGCCCTCCGGGGAAAGCAGCACCAGCATCCTCCCCAACCGCTCCAAATCGGCACGGTTCCGGCGCATTTGATCCGCACCCGACCTCTCGAGCCTCGCCGCGATCCCTTCGAGCTGCTGCCTGCGAAGCGCCAACACCTGATCCGGCCGATGCTGCCGCACAGAGGCCGCCAACCGCTCCAACAACGACCTTCGCGACGCCACCGCGTCCCGCATCGCGCGCCCCAGCGCCTCTGCCGCACCGTCCAGCTGCTGGGCCGCATCGGCAAGCCGATTGCGCGGCTCGCGGAACAGGGCGCTCTTCGCAAGGAAATCGAGCTTCTGCAAGAAGGCGCGCACTGCGCGGTACGCCATGTTCTCGATGCGCTGCGCGTGCGAGCGGACTTGGTTGCTCAAAGTCTGCCCGTCGGGCACCACCATCTCCGCCGCCACGCTCGGGGTCGCCGCACGGTGATCCGCAACAAAATCCGAGATCCTGAAATCCGTCTCGTGGCCGACTGCTGACACGACCGGGATCGCCGATGCGTACAGCGCGCGCGCCACGATCTCCTCGTTGAAACACCACAGATCCTCGATGCTCCCGCCGCCGCGTCCGGAAATAATCACGTCAATCACCGGCAGGCTTTTTCCAGATTCCGCGTTTAAAAAAGCGAGGCCCGCCGCGATTTCCTCCGCCGCCCCCTGACCTTGAACCTTTGCAGGATACACCAGAACACGAACCCACGGCGCCCGGCGCCCGAGCACTTTCAACATGTCCTGTACCACCGAACCGGTAGGCGAAGTGAGCAGCGCGACCGTCTGGGGAAACCGGGGAAGAGGGCGCTTGCGGCCCGAATCGAAAAGCCCCTCCTCCTGAAGCCGTCTTTTGAGCGCCTCGAACTTCGCCTGCAAAAGCCCTGCGCCGGCGGCTTGCACCGACTGGACGCTGATTTGAAACTTACCCTGCGCCTCGTACACCGTTGGGGTTCCGCGGATCTGCACGGCCATGCCGTCGCTCAGCGGGATAGCCCTGCCGGAGGCGCGCCCCGCGAACCACACGCAGGCCACCTGCGCCTTGGCGTCCTTCAAGGTGAAATACTGGTGCCCGGAGGGCTGCATCCTGTACCCGCTGATTTCCCCCTCCACGCAGACGGCCCCAAGGGAATTTTCCAGCATTCGCCTGACGGAAGATGTGAGCTCGTAGACGGAGTAAACCTTCGGAGCACTCAATTGTTCGGCGGGCTCGGGCATAGGGAAAGGATGCCCGAATCAAGGAAACTCGAAAGCAAGAACTGCGAGCGGAGGGGATGCTTGCCCTTCCCATGGGGTTTGCCTAATTTGAGCGGCTCTATGTTTGAAGGCACCTTTACCGCCCTGGTCACGCCGTTTCGCGATGACCGTCTGGATGAACAAGCGTTTTCCCAACTCATCGAAGAGCAAATTCAGAAGGGAATCACCGGCATTGTTCCCGTTGGCACCACGGGCGAGTCCCCCACCTTGGATCATTCTGAACACAGACGCGTGATTGAACTGGCGGTGAAAACCGCTGCGGGCAGGTGCAAAGTCATCGCGGGGACTGGCTCGAATTCAACCGCCGAAGCGGTGGACCTCACGCAGGAGGCCGAGCGCCTCGGAGCGGACGCAGCCCTCTTGGTCGCGCCCTACTACAACCGCCCCACGCAGGAGGTGCTTTTCCTGCACTACGCAAAAGTCGCTGCATCCACCAAGCTGCCGCTGATGCTCTACAGCATTCCGGGACGGTGCGGCATTGAGATTTCGGTGGAAACCACCCAGCGCCTCGCCTCGAGTTGCTCCAATGTCGTGGCGATCAAGGAAGCGGGCGGTTCGGTGGAACGCGTGAGCATGCTCAGGTCGGCGCTTCCCGCGAATTTCGAGATCCTCTCCGGCGACGACTCGCTGACAGTGCCCTTCATGAGCGTGGGCGCTGTGGGTGTCGTGAGCGTCGCCTCCAACCTCGTGCCTGACCGCGTCTCGCGGATGGTGCAGGCCGCGCTGCAAGGTGACTTCGCTACGGCGCGCAGGATGCATTTCGAACTCTACCCGCTCTTCAAGGACCTCTTCATCGAGAGCAATCCTGCGCCCTCAAAAGCCGCGCTAGCCATGATGGGCCGGATCCTGCCCGAGGTGCGACTTCCGCTTTCGCCGCTCTCCAGCGCGAGCAGCGCAAAACTTCAGGCAACCCTCAAACTTTGCGGCCTTTTATGAGCAGTCCCAGTCCAATACGTGTTCTCATCAACGGATCGCGGGGCCGCATGGGCCAGGCACTCGTGCAATGCGCAAAAGACTTCGATGCGCTCACGGTCGGCGCCGAAGTGGACGCAGGCGACGACTTCGCTGGCGCGCTTCAAAACTGCGAGGCGGTCATTGATTTCAGCCATCACGCAATCATCGAAAGCGTGCTGGACGCGTGCGTCACTTCGCACAAGACGCTGGTGATCGGCACAACCGGCCATTCCGACGGGCAGATCGCGGCCATCCACTCTGCGTCGAAGCAAATCCCCATCGTGTTTGCTCCAAACTACAGTGTCGGGGTTAACACCCTTTTCTGGCTCACGCGAAAAGCCACGGAGATCCTAGGCACCTCCTTCGATTTAGAGGTTGTGGAAATGCATCACCGCATGAAAAAGGATTCGCCCAGCGGCACCGCCAAGCGGCTCGCAGAAATCCTCGCGGAGGTGCGAGCGCTCTCGTACCAGAACGACACGCGGCACGGACGCCACGGCATCGTCGGTGAACGCACGCAAGACGAAATCGGCATGCACGCGGTGCGCGGTGGAGACGTCGTCGGAGATCACACGGTAATTTACGCCGCGATGGGCGAACGCTTGGAACTCACCCACAAAGCCTCGAGCCGGGACACTTTCGCCCGGGGCGCTCTTCGAGCTTCCCTCTGGGCGCACGGCCGGGCTCCGGGCTTGTACGACATGCAGGACGTGCTGGGCCTCCACTAGCGCGTCCTCCGCTCACAAAGCTCACAAAACAGCACCTCCACAAATGCGCGCAGGCATCGCCCTTGGCTCAAACATCGGGGACCGCCTCGAAATGCTTGTCGAAGCGCGCCACCGCGTTTCGCATCTCGCAAACGCAAAGGGCCGGGTCCTCAGCTCGCGTCTCTACGAAACCGATCCAGTCGGCACGGACCCCGATGCGGAGCCGTTTCTGAATGCCGTCATTGAAATCGATTTCGACGGCCACCCCACGGCGCTGTTGCAGGACCTGCAGTCCATCGAAGCCGCCATGGGCCGCCCTTCAAAACGACCCCGAAACGCGCCTCGGACCATCGATCTGGACATCCTCTACGCAGGGAATCTGGTGCTTTCCAACGCACATATTGTGATCCCGCATCCCCGCTTGCACCAGCGGCGCTTCGTGCTCACCCCGCTGGCCGACATTCAACCGAACCTGCTCCTGCCAGGTCAGGAACACACCGTTTCGCAGCTCCTCGCATCACTCAAAGACCCCGCCGGAGTTGCACTGGCGGCCCAACAGTGGGAGATTGTCGGTTAAGCCGCCGCTCCCTAGCACCCCGCGCCACCTGCACTGCCCAGCACCAGATACTCCGCGTGTTGATGGCGTCCGGCCCTTGGAAAAGCGATCCAATCCGCAGCACCAGACATCCCCTCGATTGATTTCCGTGAGCAAAGAAAGCCTCTCCCAAGCCGCCGCGCGCAAGCGCAAAGCCTCCGGCGAACCGATCTCGGTGCTCACTGCGTATGATTACCCGACGGCAAAGCTGCTTGAGGAAGCGGGCGTGGACTGGCTGTTGGTGGGGGATTCGCTCGGGATGGTGGTGCTCGGCCATCCAGACACGACCCACGTCACGCTTGCGGACATGCTCCACCACACCGCCGCGGTCGCGCGGGGCGCCACAACCACGCCGATCATCGCCGATCTTCCGTTTCAGACGTACCAATCGCCCGCTCAAGCGTTGGAGTCTGCGCGGGCCCTCATCAGCGCGGGTGCTCATGCGGTGAAACTCGAGGGCGGCGCTGAAATGGCCCCGCAGATCCGCGCGATCGCGGAGGCAGGCATCCCAATCATGGGCCACATCGGGATGCTGCCCCAAAGCGTGCTTCTGGAAGGCGGCTACAAAAAGAAAGGCAAGACACCGGACGACGCCGCGCGCTTGGTGGAGGACGCAAGGGCGATCGAGGCCGCAGGTATCTTCGCCATGGTGCTGGAATTGGTTGTGCCAGAGGCCGCGAGCCGGATCCGCGAGGCGCTCGATGTGCCCACAATCGGCATCGGGTCGGGTCCGGACTGCGACGGCCAGGTGCTTGTGACCAGCGATCTGGTGGGCGGCTTCCCGTGGTTCACCCCGAAATTCGTGAGGCCGCTCGATAACATCGGAGAACGGGTCCGGGATGCCGCCAAGCGATTCCGCGAATCGCTGAAAAAGTAGGCTCCCGTCTTTTTTACGCTCGGATAACACTGTAAGAATGACGACCCTCATCCGCCGTTTCACCAGCCTCCCCGACACTCCCCCCGTAATTCCAAATCCCCCTCACTCCATGACCATCCCGCTCCTCCCAAAAATCCGCCCCTCTCTCATCGCCGCTTCCGCGCTGCTTCTGGCGTGCGCCGGATCGCACGCCGCATCGACATTCACCTTTGCAGACACGCCCGGAAGCCATCTCGACATTTGCAAAAACGGCGTCCCGCTCGTGCGCTACCAGTACAAATACGACAATTCCTCGCCGGAAAAACTGCAGGAAACCTACAAGCCCATCTTTCATGTGATGAACATGAAAGGCACCGCGCCAATCACCAAGGGCGCCGGAGGCGATTTCACCCATCACCGGGGCTGGTTCATTGGATGGAGTAAAATCACGACGCCCTCCGGGACCGTGGACCGCTGGCACATGAAAGGCGGCAGCCTGATCCACCAGAAATTCCTTTCACAAAAATCTGACGATCATTCAGCCACATTCACGGCCGCATTGAACTGGGAAGGCGCCACGAGCGAACCGATTCTCTCCGAGGAACGCACCTACATCGTCACCGAGGCACCCGCCCCGGCGTATGTGCAGGTGGAGATGCGCTCCAAAATCAAGGCGCTCACCGGCGAGACAAAGTTGGATGGCGATCCCGAACACGCGGGATTCCAGTTCCGCCCCGCCAACGAGGTGGACCGGGCGAGCACGGTGTACGTGTTTCCAAAGGCAGAAGCCGATCCAAAAAAAGACCGCGATTACGCCTGGGTTGCTGAAAAATTCATGCTCGCAGGCACGCAGTATCATGTTGCGTTTTTGAACCACCCGGAAAACCCAACCGACACACAATTCTCCGCGTACCGCGACTACGGTCGGTTCGGGGGATTCTTCAAAACAGTCATCCCCGCGAACGGCACGTTTGAGATCAAAGGAAAACTGCTCGTTTCCGAGGGCAAAGAGCTCTCCGCCGAATTCATTCAAAAAGCCGCGAATGCCTTCACCGGAAAAGTGAGTCCAACCCCGGCCATCACCGAGCGGCCTGCAGATGTCCCGCCCCCCAAAAAAGCCGAGCCCGCCAAGAAAACCGAAACGCCAGCAGCGCCAGCTCCCGCAGCGAAATAAACCCTGCCCGGCGCGTCATACACCACCCACCATGTCGAATCAATTTGGCCATCTCTTTCGGATCAGCACTTGGGGTGAATCTCACGGAGGCGGAGTCGGGGTGGTGGTGGACGGCTGCCCGCCACGGCTCGCGCTGAGCGAAGAGGACATCCAGATCGACCTCAACCGCAGGCGCCCGGGACAAAGCGAGATCGTCACTCCGCGCGCGGAGGAGGACCGCTGTCAGATTCTCTCCGGCGTCTTCGAAGGACTCACGCTCGGCACTCCCATCGCGGTGAACGTCACCAACAAGGACGCGCGCCCCGAAGCCTACCGCGAGATGGAAAGTGCGTACCGGCCCTCGCACGCGGATTACACTTACGACGCCAAGTTCGGGATCCGGAACTGGCAGGGCGGCGGCAGGACTTCTGCGCGCGAAACCATCGGCCGCGTCGCCGCCGCTGCGATCGGCAAAAAAGTGCTCGCATCGCTCTGCCCGAAACTCGAGGTGGTCGCGTACGTATCCTCAATCCAACATCTGCACGCCAAAATCGACCCGGAAACGGTGCGCTTCGCTGATGTCGAATCCAATATCGTGCGGTGTCCGGACGCTGAGATGGCCGCGCGCATGATCGACCACATCAAAGAGGTGCGTTCAGCCGGGGATTCCGTGGGCGGCGTGATCGAGTGCGCCGTGCGCGGCGTGCCCCCGGGACTCGGCGAACCGGTGTTCGACCGATTGGAAGCGGACCTCGCCAAGGCGGTGTTGAGCTTGCCGGCCACCAAAGGGTTTGAAATCGGGTCCGGCTTCGCGGGCTCGCTCTTGCGCGGCTCCGAACACAACGACCATTTTTACATGGAAGGCTCGCGGGTAAGGACGCGCACCAACCGATCCGGTGGCGTGCAGGGAGGGATTTCAAACGGAGAAACCATCTTTTTCCGGGTGGCGTTCAAACCCACGGCGACGATTTTCCAATCGCAGCCAACGGTTTCGCGTCAGGGCGAGGAAATCGAACTCAAGGCGCGGGGCCGCCACGATGCGTGCGTGCTTCCGCGCGCGGTTCCGATGGTCGAAGCCATGACCGTCCTGGTCCTCACCGACCACGTGCTCCGTCAGCGCGCGCAGAACGGCGGCTTCAACCCTGCAGGATAGCTCGACCATTCCCGCGCTGCTTCCGCGCCCCCGTAGAAAACACGCCGCGCCCCAAGCACCTCATCACCTGTTCCCCCGATGCCGATTTCCCCCGCTGAAATACCGACTTGGATCTATGGCTGCCTATCATTCTGGCTGCTCACAAGCGTGTGGATTGGTTGGCGCAACGGAGTCGTGCGCCAGATCGTGTCCCTCGCAGCGTTGGGCGGCGCGGTCGTCTGCGGATACCGGGCGGGACCATTTGTGGCGCCGCTGATTCCTACGTTCGGGTTCCCGGTTTTTTTGCGCCCTGTTTTCGGCGGCATCCTCATCGGGGCACTCATCTGGATCATGGCCGGCGTGATGTCCTCCATCATTCTCCGACGCACTGACGACCAGGATTTCGGGATCATCCGGTTCGCCTACGGATTTCTCGGCGCGATTCTTGGGCTGGTTTCTGGCTTGGCCATCATCGGGCTTGGAGCGTGGGGACTGCGGGTTTCGGGAAGCTTAGCGGAAGGGATTCAAACGGGCATGAAACCAAAGGCCCATCCCAAGTCTGCGGCCGCTCCGACGGCGACCACCACACCACCGCCAGCCGAGCAGGAATCGGGGTTGCTGTTGCTGCTTAAAAAAGAGCTCGATGCATCGCCTCTTGGCTCCGCCATGAAGACGCTGGACCCGGTTTCGCCGAAGTCCTACCAGCGACTGGCTAAAATCGGGCAAATCCTCGGTGACAAACAAGCCACTGAGAGGCTCCTTGCACTCCCTACACTCCAGTCGGTTTCCAAAAACCCGAAGCTTATGGCGCTCAAAGACGACCCCGAATTTGTCGCAGCCATCCGTGCGGGGAACTTGGTGGAGGCGCTGAAAAATCCAAAACTCCACGCAGCGGCGAGCGACACCCAGATCCTCACCACCATCGGCACGCTGGACGTGGACAAGGCGATTGATCAGGCGCTTGGACTGACTGCGCCAGCGCAGCCCGCGCCGGCGGAAAAAGCGCGTCCCGCCCGCTGAGCTTCCCCTCTAGCCAAGGCGGCGGATTTCGTTCAGTGTCGGCGTTCGATTTTCCATGGCAACGCGCTACATACCCACCATCGGTCTCGAGGTTCACGTCCAGCTCAAAACCCGCAGCAAGATGTTCTGCGGCTGTCCAGTCGAGTATGGAGCCGGCCCGAACGAGCACACCTGCCCGGTGTGCCTCGGCTATCCCGGGGCGATGCCCGCCATGAACGAGCAGGCGCTGCGCTTCACCGCGTTGACCGGGCTGATGCTCAACTGCGAAATCCCGAAAATCTGCAAGTTTGACCGGAAAAACTACTTTTACCCGGACATGCCGAAGAACTACCAGATTTCGCAATACGACATGCCGATTTGTCTCGGAGGCGGCGTCCCGCTCAATGATCTGGCGTATCCCAAAGACGCGCAGAAGAACATCGCATCCCCCGGAAAAACCGTGCGTCTCGTGCGGATTCACCTCGAGGAGGACGTGGCCAAGAGCACGCATTTTGAAACCTCGACGGGCATCGATTTCAACCGTGCAGGCACGCCGCTCATGGAGATCGTTTCCGAACCGGACATCGACTCTCCCGAAGAGGCGTTCGCATTTCTCACCGCGCTGCAGCAAATCCTCGTCTACGGAAACGTGAGCGACGCGGACATGGAAAAGGGCCAGTTGCGTTGCGACTGCAACGTGTCCATCCGGCCCGAAGGCACCGAAAAGCTCGGCACGAAAATCGAGATCAAAAACATGAACTCGATTTCCGGCGTACGCCGGGCGCTCGCCTACGAGATCCAGCGCCAGATCGAGGTGGTTTCCGCAGGAGGCAAACTTGTGCAGGAGACCCGGCGCTGGGACGATATCAGCGGCCAGACGAATCTCATGCGGGTCAAAGAAGACGCCCACGATTACCGCTATTTTCCAGAGCCGGACCTCATGCCTGTGGACACTTCAGCGTTCATGGACGAAGTCCGCGCGCTCAAACCGGAGCTTCCTGCGGAGAAAAAAGACCGCTTCGTCAAATCCTACGAGATCACCGAATACGACGCGAGCGTGCTCGCTTCGGACCGCTTGCTGGCGGACTACTTCGAGTCGGCGGCGCGGACTTCCCAAAAACCGAAGAGCCTTGCGAACTGGATTCTCAACGACCTGCTCAATGCGCTGAGCGCGGCGGAAACCAGCATCGCTGATTGTCCGGTGCCGGCGAGCGAGCTGGACGAACTGCTCAAACTGGTCGATGCCGGAACGATCAACGCGCGGCAGGCCAAGGACGTGTTCGCTGAGATGTTCACCAGCAAGAAAACCGCCGCGCAAATTGTCGAAGCCAAAGGACTGCGCCAGGAGAGCGACAGCGGGGCCATCGAGGCGTTGTGCAGGCAGGCGATCGACGCCAGCCCGAAGGCCGTCGAAGAGTACCGCGCGGGTAAGACCGCCTCGATCAATTACATCAAGGGACAGGTCATGAAGCTCTCGCAGGGGAAAGCCAATCCGGCAGTCGTAGGTGAAATGCTCGCGAAACTGCTGAGCTGATCACAAACCAGAGCGCCGCCGCTCCGGGGATCTGCCCGAAAAAGCGAGGGCGCAACAGAACGCCGCGAACCAAAGCGCGCACAAGAGCCCGCAAGGGTTGTCCGCGGTGGATGGAAAGCGTGCGGCTACGGCGTTTTCTGCACTACGGCCCCGCATGTCGGGCACGGCTGGCCGGGGATCGTCGGATGCGCATGCGATGCGGCCTTGGGCGCCTCGTCGTCCATGCTCTCCGAACCGAACAGCGCGACCATCATCGCCTTGCCCACGATGTTCATCAACATGCCGAACAACGCCAAGCCTAGGAACATCGTGCATGCTGCCACAATCCTGCCGGGCACGGTCACCGGGTACATGTCCCCGTAGCCGACCGTTGTGAGCGTCACCACGCACCACCACATCGCCTGCGGCACCGAATGGAACTGTGTATCCTTGGCCCACTGGACGCCGTCTTTTTGGGTGGTTTCAAGCTTGGTTTCCACGGGCGTCGCCGCCTCGACCACCTCGGCCTCCGGCACCACCAGATCAAAGAACCCCTGCTCGGGCTTCCATTGCTTGATTTCCCACGTGCCGTCGAACTTTGAATCCCCGCTGATCACCATTTTTCCTCCTGACAGATCCC
>JACCED011773146.1_pt1 | contig 13453 bp, 3 predicted proteins | sample 7455021 | NCBI WGS metagenome assembly JACCED01 (sample SAMN15323456, study PRJNA562643) | freshwater metagenome | isolation source: river surface water | place: USA:Blue River Watershed | collected 2017-08-19 | reverse complement strand
TACATACTTTGCTAATAAAGGTATGTACTTGTCTAGCGGTACAGACGGGTTTGCTGGACAAGGTAAAACAGAAATTCGTTTAGATAACACAACTGGTACCTTTGAAGTTGGCGATACAGTAACATATTACGATACAGATGGTACAACAGTATTAGCATCTGGCACGATTGCTAAGAAAGATACAGACGACAAGATTTACTTAACAGGTAAAGTAGAAGGATTAGAAACATCATTTGAGCGTGGTAGTAAAACTATCACAGCATACGGAAATGCACAACTATCTACAAGTGTTAAGAAATGGGGTAGTGCAAGTTTATCATTAGACGGTACTAGTGATTATGCACAAATACTAAACAATAGTGATTTTGCATTTGGAACCGGAGACTTCTGTTTAGAAGCATGGGTATATCCTACTACTACCGGTACTTACAGAACTATATTTGATTTAAGAAATAACTCCGGCGACGGCGGCGGCATTATCTTAGGTATATCGGACACTAACGGGTTATATGCTTATTATAACTTCGGGTACCTTGGTGGACCGATTGGAACTGTTGCTATCAATACATGGACTCATGTTGCATTAGCTAAAGTATCTGGAAACACTAGAATATTCGTTAACGGTACTCAAGTAGGGTCAACTTATGTAGATTCAAATAATTACAGCGCACGAGGTGTTCGCATTGGTGCCGACCCAAATGGAAACTATGCACTAACAGGATACATCGACGATGTTAGAATTAGCAAGGGAAGTGGTCGATATTCAAGCAACTTTACAGCACCAACAGCAGTTTTACCTAACGATGCTTACACAGTACTTCTAAGTAGATTCGACGGTGGCGACACTAGTACAAATCTTGTCGACGAAAGTATTTTAGTTCAGGATGTTCGTTCGAGTTCAGGCGGAACAAGTAATAAGATTACACTAGTTGACTATTCAGACTTCGGTGCTGAAGTTCGAAGTATTGGTTCTGCTTGCGTATACGGTGACTATGGTATTTACGGTGACGGCCTTGGTGTTGTTGCATACTTAATTGGACAAAACTTAGCCTACATTGGTACAGGCAAGCGTAGCGACAACGATGTAACTTATGTAATTCAAGATAACGAAGTTACAGAACTTAACGGTGCTAAAATTTATTACAGCTCTGTTGACCACAAAGGTGATTACAGAGTTGGCGATTTATTCTATGTAAACCAAGCTGACGGTACAGTAACATTTACAAGCAGTAACTTTAATATTACTTCTACTACAGGTGTAACATTCACTGACGGTGTTAATACAACGACTATTGATGGTACAAAAGTAGAAACTGGTAATATCAGAATTAGTGGCAATACTATTGAAAGTTTATTAGGCGATGTTAATATTCTTTCAGCTAGTGACGTAATTAACTTACAAAACGATGTAAACATTACAGGTAACTTAGATGTTACTGGCAATGTAACTATTGGTGGTAATATTACTTTAGGTAATCAAGATACTGATACTATTAACTTTGTTGCAGGTATTAACAGTAACATTATTCCTAGAGCAACAGAAACATATGACTTAGGTACTCCGCTATTACAGTGGGCAAATGTTTATACTGGCAACTTACACGTTGACAACATTAACGTAAACAACAATGTAATTACGACAGTTACAGGTGATGCTAACTTAGAATTACGTGCAGCCGGCACAGGCGAAGTTTACGTTCCAAGCAATAACGTTCAGATTGATAACAACTTAACTGTTAACGGTACAACTAATCTTGCTAATACAAACATTGGCACAGTTGGCACACCTGCAACTGTTACTCACATAGGCGATTTAAATCAAACAGGTAACGTAGTTCAAACAGGTGACTATCACGCAACTGGAACTCTTACTGTTGATAACGTTGCACAATTCGAAGACGTTAAGATTGACAATAACACAATCTCAACAACTGTAACAAATAATGACTTACAATTAGTTGCTAACGGTACTGGTAAAATTTATATTCCAAATAACGATGTACAAGTTGATCAAAACTTAACTGTTATTGGAACAACAACTACACAAGCAATTAATAGCTCTGCAAGAATTTCAGCAAATCAATTCTTCACAGGCGACATTTTAATTGACGATAATTTTATCGAAACAACATTAACTAATTCTAACTTAAACTTGCAAGCTAATGGTACAGGTGTTATTAGAATTGAAGAATTTGATTTTAGTTCAAATGTTATTTCGTCAAACTCAACAAGTGATATTGTAGTACAACCAGGTACTGGTAAAACTTTAACAATTAGTTCAACTCAAAGTATTATTGTACCAATCGGTACAACCGGTGAGCGTCCAAGTCCTGCAACCGCAGGTATGATTCGTTACAATACTTCATTGGCAAGATATGAAGGTTATGACGGCGCAGATTGGATTCGTTTAGATAGTCGTGTTGTTGACTTAGATGAAAACACATACATTACTGCTGAATTAACACCTGGCGCAAATGATAACACAATTAGATTTTACAACGATGGTAGTTTAACAGCTGATTTAACATCAACTAGATTACAAGTACCGCGTGTTGAAGTAGACAACATTGTAATTGATAACAATACTATTAGTTCAGTTACAACAAATACAGACTTAATTTTTAACGCTACTGGTACTGGTTCTGTTAAACTTGCAAACTTTGCGTTTAAAGATAACGTAATTACTAACACGGTTACAGATAGCATAACTACTATTACTCAAACAGGTAATGGTTATTTTAAGATTGCAGGTACTAACGGTTTCGTAGTACCAACAGGTAACAGTACTCAACGTCCTGCCTATGCTGTATTAGGTATGACTCGTTATAACTCAGAAGTAAAACAATTAGAAATTTTCAACGGAACAACGTGGGAATCAGCCGCAGGTTCAAGTGGTGCTATTAACGCCGCAACTGCTACAGATTTAGCGATTCAAGTTGTATTAATGTTAGGATAAGACATGGCAAACTTTTTTAAAAATAAAGTAGTTACAGAAGTAGGAACAGCAAGTGTAGACCTACTAACAACTACACCATCAACAAGAGCTACAGTAATTGGACTTAGTTTAGCTAATCTAACCGCTAGTAACATTCTTGCAAGTATTACAGTAGAAGACGATGCAGGTACAGTAGGGCATTACATCAAAGATGTTATTATTCCGCCAAACCAAAGTCTTCGAGTAGTAAACGGCGGTGAAAAATTAATTATCGCTCCGGACAACGTATTAGCAATCTCGTGTAGCCAAGATGCCGCACTAGACGTTGTTATGAGTTATGTAGAGATTGCTTAAGGAGATTATTATGACAACATATTACATTGGCGCACAAACAAGCGACGGAACAGTAAGATATTTTTATGGACTACGTAGAGATGATGACGGAATGCTTTACTTTGTAAAGTCTGATCAGCTTACTGACGAAAATGATATTATCATTAATAATCCAGGTTTAACAGAAAATGACTTTACTGATTTCCAGTATGGTGTAGATTTCTTTGATGGTCGCTTGGAACTAGACCATAGTCGTCCTTACTCAAATTTGGAATGGGATCAATACCGTTGGGATAATAGAAATATATTCTATTACATAAATGACAATGGTGAGTTTGTTGTACGCTTAAATAAGCAATACACTTATCCACCTGGTTCAGAAGTAATTTAATTCAACCGTAAAAGTCAAACAAGGAAAATACAATGGCAGAAGAATTTAAAATTGGTAGATTGCGATATACATGGAAAGGCTATTGGGCCGACGGTATCTTCTATAATCGAGATGCTGTTATTAGCTACGAAGGCAAAACATACGTTTGTTTAGAGCCACACACATCTACTAATTTCCAAGCAGATTTAACTTATGTTACCGGCGGTGGCGAAAGTAGACCACGTTGGTTGCTAATGATTGATGGCCGTGCATGGAAACAAGCATGGGAACCAGACACATATTACTTTGTCGGCAATATTGTAACTTATAGTGGTGTTGTTTACATTTGTGCAACCCAACACACTAGCGGTCCAACAGCCATTGACTTAACTAAGTGGACAGTATATTCTCAGTTTGACAACTGGAGTTCTAACTGGACTCCTTTAACAGTTTACGGTTTCGGTGACATTGTAAGATACGGCGGTATTGTATATCGTTGTACAGTTGATCACGTTGCGGCTTCTAGTACATCTGCTGGCCTTGAAGCAGATTTGTCAAAATGGGAAGTTGTAAGTGCTGGTATTGAATACAAACAAGTGTGGGCAGAAAGCACACGATACAAACTTAATGACTTAGTCAAGAGCGGTACTGACATTTATATTTGTACACTAGGACACACATCTACTTCAACATTTGATCCTACTAAATGGGAACTATGGTTCCCTGGACAGCAATACACGGGCGGTTGGTCTTCTACTGTTGTTTACCAGCCCGGCGATATTGTTGTTTATGGTGGTTATTCATACATTTGTAAAGTAATTAACAACTCAAATAACATTCCGTCAACTGAAGTTGCTGAGTGGGAATTGGTAACAGAAGGTTACCGTATGAGAAATCAGTGGGACAGCGGAGCCGAATATAGAATCGGTGATGTTGTGCGCCACGGCGGCACATTATACTCTGCTATTGCTGATAGCACAAGCGAAGACCCAACTGACTACTCTGTAACAACAACTAAACAAGCTCCTGTTTACAACTGGAATCCAATCGTATTTGGCGGTACAGTTTCACAAGGTCCGGCTGCTCCTACGCCTGGACAATATTATGTTGTAATGAACTTTGCAGTTCCTCCATCATCTGTACCAGTTATTGATGCGTGGGAAGTAGGTCAAACAATGACTCTTCAGATTAACGGTACTATTCCACAATCTGGTACATTACAATCTATAACTGGTGGTGGTGGCAGTTATACTGCAATCCTTGACGAAACATTTACTGACTACGGTACAGTTACAAACATTACATTTACTGGTGTGGATACTGGTAATCAATTAACTGTTCAATCTACTGCTAACATTGTTCGCGGCATGACTGTAACAGGTGCCGGATTTAGTCAAGGTCAGCTAGTAGCATCTGTTGATGGATTGACAACTATTACATTAAGTGATCCACCAAACGACACTATTCTAACAGGACAGAATATTGAGTTCATCGGTGTTAACCATCCTTATTGGGTAGTTGTAGTGCCAGGCACAACTTGGAAGGGATTCTGGACAACAGGTACTGTCTATGTATCAGGCGAAGTAGTAGTATGGCAAAACGCAACATACAAGTGTATTAAGAGTCACACAGCAAGCTCAGTGTTTAGACCGGATCTAGATACAACAAACATTTATTGGGTAGCGTATGCGTTACATGCAAAAGAAAATGCCGGTAACACACAAGGTGACTTAGTATCATTTAAAGACGGTGCACCTACTGCTATTCATATTCTTCCTGACGGTGCAGAAGAAGGCGCAACTGAAAAATATCTATTGCGTGTAACAGGAACTCAGCCAGTATGGACTAGAATGTTTGTATTGCCTGATGTATTTTATGTTGCAACTGACGGTGTAGACGAACCTGACTTAGGTAGAACAGTTGACCAACCATGGGCAAGCGTAGCGTATGCGTGTGAGCAAGTAGCTAAAGGATTTTTCTTTCAAAACGCAAACGAACTATTAGTTAATAACAAAGACTTCTTGGTTGAAGAAATGTACCAATGGATGCTCAACCAGAAAGCTAATAATACGACTCCATTTACAACTTCATCAGTATTTGATGAATATTCGACACGCCGCGATGCAAAATTTGTTATCGATGCCGTATCACATGATATTGTTCGTGGTAGTAACAGTCGAATTGTTACTGCAACTAGAGCATACTTTAAAGAAAATAGCAACTCGTCATTCTTTAACGAAGATACAGATGCGGCTCAAGCATATATCGTTGCATCATTAAGAAAACTTGAAATGATGATCAGTGATATTTTAGATAATACTGATCCAACAATCAATTATCAAAAGTTAACAATCGTATGGGATTCTGGTACAACATATCAAACAGATGATATTATATACGACGATGGCACTGGTGATTTTTATATTAGCTTAATTGACGATAATACTGATGTACTTACAGTAACAGAAAGCTGGGCATTGATTCCGTTATGGGACGGCTTAACAGCGTTTCAAACAGGAGAAATTGCATACCATGATGGTACTTTCTATACTAGCTTAATCGACGACAACTTGGACGAAGTAACAGTTGAAGCTAGCTGGGAAGTGATTACAGGCGCTCCAGTATTCATCGAACAATACAAGAATCTAGCAATTACAGTTGAGGCAAACTCATACACTGAAATTACATCGCTAATGGATATCTTAATTAATGCAATTGAATTTGCTTCAACAGATGACTTGCCATTAATTAATCAAGGTCAGACAGCAACGATTAATGTAAAAACAGGTACATACTCAGAACCCTTACCAATTGTAGTTCCTGATAACACAGCAATCGTCGGTGATGAATTGCGCGGTACTGTTATTCAACCAGCATCTACAGTTTACACATCTACAAGATCATCAAGTTCAGTAACTAACAGATTTACTTTACAATCAGTAGTAGGATTAGAAGTCGGAATGCCAATTCAATTCTCTGCGGCAACAGTTAACGATGACTTTGGTGGTGTTAACTTAGGCTTTACATATTACGTAATAAACATTACTAATAAGACTATTCAAATTTCGGAAACTGTAGGCGGCGACCCAGTTACTCTTACAAGCGGTTTTGGTCTAATGACTGTTTATGCCGGCGACTGTCTAAAAGACATGTTCTACATGAGAAACGCCACAGGTATGCGTAACTGCACACTAACAGGCTTAGCAGGTTCTTTAGGTGCACCTAACACATTTACAACACAGCGTCCAACCGGTGGCGCATATACTAGTTTAGATCCAGGGACAGGCCCAGAAGATACTCGCGCTTGGATTGTGTCAAGAAGCCCATACATTCAAAACGTAACAACGTTCGGTGTTGGGTGTACAGGTATGAAGATTGACGGTCGTTTACATAACGGCGGCAATCGTTCGATGGTTGCTAACGACTATACACAAATTTTATCAGACGGTATTGGTGTATGGTGTACAGGCCCACGCTCGTTAACTGAGTGCGTTTCGGTGTTCTCATACTATAACTATGCAGGTTATTTTGCCGAAGACGGCGGACGTATTCGTGCAACTAACGGTAACTCATCATATGGTACATACGGTGTTGTAGCTGAAGGATACGATGATACAGAAGTGCCTATTAGCGGCGTAATTGACAACCGTTCAGATCAAGTTCAAGCAAGTGTACAAAGTGCGTTTGGTACTAACGCTGAATTGTTGTCTGTACAGTTCTCTAATGCAGGTTCTGCATACGCAGAACAAACAACTAACTTGTTAAAATATAGTAACTTGTTTACAAGTACTTGGGTAAACGATGGCAACGTCAACATTCAAAAGAATACAACATCACCGTTTGGTAACACAGATGCTTGGACGTTAACTGGTAATACATCGTCTACTGACACAAGTTATATCTATCAAAATATTTCAATACTACCGGCCGGTATTCAGTATAGTAACCTTACAACTGTTAACGTTACAGGTTCTGGTATTGGCGCAACTTTTGATATTACTGTAGGTAGTACAGGTTACAGCGCAGTAGTTAATACTGGTGGTAGCGGGTATGTTAACGGAAGCGAATTAAGAATTCCAGGTAGTTCATTGGGCGGGGTTGATGGCGCAAACGACTGTTTCTTAACAGTTACATCTTTGTCAGGTAGTGCTGTTCTAGGTGTTTCAGTAACAGGTACTGTACCTACAAACAGTAACTTAGGTTATACTATTAGTGCTTATGTAAAACAGGGTACATCACCTTCTGTTGATATTGCGGCTATCTTCAGCGGTAGCACAACAGCAACTACATTATTAAATTATAACTTCTTAACTGAAACATTTACACCTAGTGTTGATGCAAACGGTGCGTTACCAAAGTCATACGACAAGTTAGAATTAACTAACGGTTGGTATAGAATTTGGATGACTGTGTACGACAAGCCAGCATTAAACTCTACACTTCAAGTAAGAATTTACCCAAGAAGCAAGACAGGTTTAACTGGTAGCACTCGTATATACGGCTTACAAGCACAAGTAGGTGACGAGCCAACATTCTACCTTGAAACTAATACTAACCAATATGCAAGTTACGCAAACTATACTGTAACAGGTTCTGGTACAGGCGCAGACTTGTTAGGTGATGAAATCAGATCTAACGCAGTATTTGAAACTCGTATTACTGATACAGGTACAGGTACTGGTGGCAGAGGTTATTTGATTGCATCTAACACAGCTCAAGGCGGTGACGATCAAACAATTTTACTAGCAGGATCAGATACAAATCTTGCAAGTAACTACATTGGTATGAGAGTGTTTATTCAGAGCGGTACAGGCGCTGGTCAATACGGTTACATTTCAGCGTTTGACGATGCTGTTACTAAGTCTGCAGAAGTTCTTAAAGATTCTTTTGTTCCATTAAACATTACTTCAACAGATGTAACTGGTAACATCTTTACGTTAAGCGCAGGTAACACAGATACATTGTATTTGAACCAACCTGTACAGTTTATTCCAACATACTATAACACTTCTGTTACAAATACATCTATCGATTCGTTAACAATTAACGAAGTAGTAGGCGGATCGACAAACATAATGATTGTTGATAATACTGCTAAGTTAACGGTTAACATGCCAATTCAGTTCTCTGGATCAATTTATGGTGGTGTAACAACTAACTTTACGTATTACATAAGAGAAATCTTAAGCGAAACCTCATTTACAATTAGTTCAGAAATATACGGCTCACAGTGGCTATTGAATAGCGGCACTGGTACAATGACTATGACTTTCCCAGGATATAACAATTATATCTATGGTAGTACAGCTAACATGCAAGTTAACATGCCAATACAATTTACTGGCGTGTCAATTGGTGGACTAGTTAACGGTACAACATATTATGTGAACGAAGTAATATCTGGATCTAAGTTTACGATTTCTTCAACACTAACTGAAATAACAGCAACAGCTACATCGTCTGGTACAAACTATATTACTACCTCGTCAACGGCAGCATTAGTTCCAATGAACCCGATTAAGTTTACTGGTTCTACATTTGGAAATATTACAACTGGATCAACTTATTATATTAATAAAGTTGTTAACTCGACATCATTCACTGTTGCAAGTTCTCTAACAGAAGTACAAGCAACAGCAACAGAAACATTAACAAACTTGATCACAGTTAGCGATACAACAGGTTTTGTTGTAAACAACCCAATTCAATTTATTGGTAATACAACTGGTGGTATTGTAAATGGTACAACATATTACATTCTAGCGATTAATGATGGTACATCATTTACTATTAGTACAACACCTGGTGGTTCAGCTGTTAACTTATCAACATCTGTTTGCGATGTATTAGTAAGAACAGCACCGGCTGCTACAACATTAACAACAGCAAGTGGATCTATGACTGGTACTACTACTAACGCTAAGTCAGTATTGTCAACTGGTTACGGATCAATGAGCGGCACTTACTCGACAAACTTATTCGGTAATGCAGTTGCTGGAACTACTTATTATGTTAAAACTATTCCTAGTTCGACTACATTTACAGTTAGTGACACTAGCGGCGGCACGGCAGTTACTCTTAAAACAGATACTGGTTCAATGAACGTAGCCGCAGTAGGTTGGGATCATATACACCCAGGAACACCTATTGAAACTCAGTTAGACAACTCAACTGTCTACTATGTTGAACCAAGAATTACATACGAAGCACCAGGATTTAGTCAAACTGCTTCAACAATTAATACAGCGGCACTAGGAACAGCGTGGGCTAGCGTAGCATACGGTAACGGCAAGTTTATTGCTCTTCCAAACGGTAACTCTATTGCAGGCGTTTCAACAGATGGTGCAACGTGGGAAGCATTATCATTACCTGCTACTGCATCGTGGTCAGGAATTGCCTACGGTAACGGTTATTGGTCTGCAATTTCAAGCGGTGGCTTAACATCAACTAAAGCAATTTACTCTATTAACAACGGCGAAGGCTGGAGAGAAACTCAAATGCCTTCTGCTAGCACTTGGTCAGACATTGCTTACGGTAACGGTAAGTTTGTTGCTATTGCGACTGGTACTGCTAACTCAGCTTATTCGACAAATTACGGTAAAGACTGGAGTGCCGGTAGCGGACTTCCGAACGCTACATGGACTGGCTTAACATTTGGTAAAGGTAAATTTATTGCCGTAGCTAGTGGTGGTACAACTGGCGCATATAGCAACAACGGAACAAGCTGGACTTCTATGACACTACCAGCGTCGACTACTTGGTCTGATATTGCTTACGGTAACGGTATCTTTATTGCAGTTTCGAGCACTAGTGCTAGACCAGCATACAGTCAAAATGGTACAACATGGTATCAATCTCCATACACTATTGATGGTGTAAACAAGATTACATACGGCGAAGGTGTGTTTGTTGCAATTTCTAGCACAGCAGGAACAGCATACACATCAGAAGATGGTATTCAGTGGACTAAGAGAACAGTATCTAACGACAGTTACGGTGCAATGACTTACGGTTACATAGGTGCAGACTATGAAGGTGTGTTTGTAACAGTAGCGGGTCAAACAACAGGTAGTACAATTAATGCCGGTTGCAGAACAAAAGGTAGAGCAACAGTTACTTCTGGTTCAATTACAGGAATTAGCTTAATCGAACCTGGTTCAAACTATTCTACTGCACCTGCAATTACAATTAGAGATCCTAACGTAACTATTTCAGCATCTACTTCTGTACGTATCGGTAATGGTGCGTTAGCTAACCCAACATTTATTAGTTCAGGTCAAGACTATAACACTAACTCTACAGCGATTGCAATTAACGGCGGCGGTTATGCTGATACTTTCCAACGTGGTTTAACATTGATTGTTAAAAACTTATCATCATTACCTGCACCGGGCGATAACTTAGTAATTGCCGATAACAGTAAGATTTATAAAGTTACAAATGCTACTCCTGTTTACGGTACAGTGGCTCCTAACATCAAAGCAAACATTCAAATTTCTCCAGAAATGACTGTTGCGTTAAGCCCAGTACACGAAGCCGCAGTAACAATTCGTACAAAGTACAGTCAAGCACGTTTAACAGGTCATGACTTCTTGAACGTAGGTTACGGTAATGCAATAGAATCAAATTATCCTAACTTACCACCAGATACTGTTCTTGCTCCGCAGGATCAAGCAGTTGAAGCAAACTATGGTCGTGTATTCTATACAAGTACTGACCAAGACGGTAACTTTAAAGTTGGTGATTTGTTTGGCGTTGAGCAGGCAACTGGTATTGTTACATTAAGTGCTACACAGTTCGGACTAACAGGTCTAGAAACATTGTCACTTGGTGGTATTGCAGTTGGTGGCGCAAGCGTTATTGTTAGACAATTTAGTACTGATAGCACATTTATTGCAAACAGTAACAGTATTATTCCTACACAGAGAGCAATTAAAGCATACTTGACAGCACGTTTAAGTCAAGGTGGTGCTAATACATTTACAGGTCAGTTGATTGCTGGTACTGTAGTAGTTGGTGGAGCAGACAAAATTAGAAGCACTATCCCAGAAGGTCTTGCAGGATGGGTCGTAAACATGCCAGTTATGACTAGATTCCAGGGACAATTTGCAGGATGGGACGGCGACGGAATGGCACTATCATATTTTATGAAATCATTCCACCGCAGAGCTGGAACTTTTGGACGATAATTAAAGTGCAAGATTTACAGTAAGATAAATACAATATCAGAGGAAACAAACATGGCAGAATTTAGACTAGGTAGAATTAAGTTTGTATGGCAAGGCGACTGGGCCCCATCAACTCCATATGTGGTAGATGACGTTGTTAACAACGCCGGCAAGAGCTGGATTTGCGTTGTTAGTCATACATCATCATCATTATTTGTAACTGATAGCGACTTTCCAGGTGCACCAAGATGGCACTTAGTAAGCGACGGTACAAGTTGGACAGGCGATTGGGACATTGACACATACTATAACGTTGGTGATCAAGTTAAGTATGGTGGTAACGTTTATATTGCCAATGAAGCTCACACATCTGCCGCAGACACTGACTTAGGTCTTGAAGACGACATAGAAAAGTGGGATCTACTAGCAACATCATTTTATTGGACTGGTCCGTGGGACAACGCTACACGTTATCGTGTAAATGACTTTGTTACATACGGTGGTACAACATATTTCTGTAACACAGCTCACACATCTGCCGCAGTTAACGCAGTACTAGCAACAACAGGTGCAGAAGCAACTGGCGGTACAGCGACCCTAACATTTGCAAGCCAAGTTGTTCCTCCATATGCAGTTGGCGCATCAATTACTGTAGCAGGCGTAACTCCTACTAGTTTTAACGGAACATTTACTGTTACTGCATGTACAACAAATTCTGTAAGTGTTGCATTAGTAGGTACATTAGGACCACAAACTATTGCAGGTACCGTAACTGGTACTAGCAAATTAGGTTTAGAAAAAGACCAATCAAAATGGACATCATTTAATAACGGTCTTGTTTACTTAGGCGACTGGACAAGTGCTGTTCGTTACAAAGTAAACGATGTTGTTAAGTATGGTTCTGGTTCATGGATTTGTATTGCCGCACACACATCAACATCTAGCTTTGACGATTCGAAGTGGAATGTGTTTGTTGAAGGTTTAGAGTTTGAAGACTCATGGTCTAACTCAACTGTTTATCAAATTGGTGACGTAGTAACATACGGTGGTTATTCATATATTGCTAAACGCAATAACGTTGGATCTAACCCATCAACTGGTGTAGACGCAACAGCCGATTGGCAAGTTTATACAACAGGTTTTAACTTCAGCGGTGATTGGAGCGATAGCACCGCTTACAAAGTAGGCGATGTTGTTCGTTTAGGTAGCTACACATATCTAGCTATTGCAGATAACACAGGTGAAACACCACCTAACTTAACATACTGGAATCGTTTAAACACTAACCTTAAGTGGACAAACGTTTCTCAAACATACACAGCAGTTGCTGGCGTAAACGTTACAGGTATTGGTTCTGGCGCAACATTTGACGTTACTAGAAATGGTACACGTTATTCAGTTGTAGTAAGTGCTGATGGTATTAACTACGAAGTAGATGATCAAATCTTAATAGCCGGTGATGACATCGGCGGCATTAGCCCAGCAAACGATTTAATTCTTACAATAACAGCCGCGACATCTGGAGCAATCGACACAGTTTCCGTTGAAGGTTATGCTGTTACTTGGACTAGTGGTCATGGCTATGTGCAAGGCGATGTTGCATTCTTTGGTGCCAACAGTTACATTTGCGTATTAGAACATACTGCT
>JACCED010929660.1_pt1 | contig 13459 bp, 9 predicted proteins | sample 7455021 | NCBI WGS metagenome assembly JACCED01 (sample SAMN15323456, study PRJNA562643) | freshwater metagenome | isolation source: river surface water | place: USA:Blue River Watershed | collected 2017-08-19 | reverse complement strand
TGCAGCACCTGTTGGGTGATCACAAAGCGTGGCGCGTGCAGCGACTCAAACATATGCGTGAAGATGCGGGCAATGGCTGGCACACCTTGTACGTCGTTGAAGGGATCTTTGAAGCGGGCATCGTCGGTGTAAATGCTGGCTAGGCGCGTGATATCCGCGGCTTGAAGCTGCTCAAAAAAAACCACCACGCGTTGCAAGGCGGCTTCAGGCGTGTCGGGCGAGGTAGGGGTAGTTGTCATCGTGGTTTACAAGCCTGTGCTACGCCGCACCAATGCAAAATACCAGCGGTAAGGCAGCAAGCGCAACAGCAACAGCACGCGTGTGAAGCGTTTGGGAAAGTGGATGTGAAATTGGCCAGCACGCCAACCTTGGATGATTTCGCGCGCTGCCGTCTCGGGTGTGATGAGTGCCGGCATTGGAAAATCATTGGCGGCCACCAGTGGCGTTTCAACGAAGCCGGGATTGATGATGCTCACGCCAATGCCGTGGGGGGACAGGTCGTAATACAGGGTCTCTGCTAAGTTAATCAGTGCCGCTTTGGTGGGGCCATAGGCCAGGCTTTGCGGCAAACCGCGAAACCCCGCCACGCTTGAAATCAAACTGATGTGACCGGCACCTTGCGCCAGCAGGTCGGGCAACACGGCATCAAGCACCCGCAAGGCGCCGGTGTAGTTGACATCGAGGTGACGCAGCATGTCTGGCAAATCATAGGCGTTGGCACGCATGGCTTGGTAATAGCCCGCGCAGTACATCACCACATCCAAACCTTGCTGTTCTTTCACATATGCGGCAGCGCGTGCGATCGCGGAGGCGTCGCTCACATCCAGCACGACCGCTTGCGCGCCTGGATGGGCATCGACAAACTGTTGCAGCAAATCCGCCTGACGTGCCGAGACCACGACGCGTGCACCAGCGGCATGCAGGGCTTTGGCGGTGGCCAAACCAATGCCACTCGATGCACCAATCAGCCACACGCTGCGACCATGCCAATCGGTGAGGGGCGGATTGAAGGGTTTGAACATGGGCATCTCAGGGTTGTGCGCCAGCCAACAACTGTTGACGAAGTTGGCGTTGCGAGGTCTCGGGTGCGAGCCAAATGCCGAAGAATCGTTGCGCGAGCTCGGCATCACGCAGGTCGCCCAGCAGTCGGTCTTGGTGTAACAACTGCATGCCCTTGTTGGGCTGGTAAACGCCGGTGAGCGTGTCACCCACGCGCACATTGGGAATCAGGTTTTGCAACATGGCAGACCACGAGTGTTGTTGCGTCGCCGACAGTGGCTTTTGGCCCTGCATTTCATCCATCGAGCGCTTGGCAATGTCTGCTCCTTTGAAGTCGCGCAAGTAGCGCAACTCCAACACCAAGGTTTGTGTGGCCCACGTTTCGGGCGCAAAGCGGGTGTTCGCCCATAGGCTGGCGTCGTACACCTCAAAGCCCCAGTAAGTCAGGCGTTGCTGTCCAATCAGGCGTGGGCTTTGCAGCAGGCTGCGAAGCCGAGGCGGTGTGTTGTCTGCCTCGGTCTGCGCTTGTGCCGTGCCCAGTAAGCGGCAACTGGTGCCGATCACCGCCAGTTGCCAGCCCAGGGTCACTGCGGCGCGTCGTGTGGTCATGGCTTCACGAGTGTGAATTGCAACACGTCGGTGTTGTGCTGCTCGAAGGCTGCTTCGCAGTACGCCAAGTAGAACTCCCAAATGCGGATGAAGCGTTCATCGAAACCCAATTGCAGCACATGGGCTCTGTCGGCCATGAACTGCTGGCGCCAGCGACGCAGGGTTTCGGCGTAATCAAGGCCGAAGGCCAACTCGTCTACCACCTTCAGGCCTGCGCGTTCGGCCTGTGCACGGAACTCGCGAGGGCATGGCAAACAACCGCCTGGGAAAATATATTGTTGGATGAAGTCGGTGCTCTTCACGTAGCGTTCAAACAGCGCGTCGTCGATCACGATGGTTTGAATGCAAGCCTTGCCACCTGGTTTGAGCAAGCGTGCCACCGTGTTGAAATAAGTGGGCCAATATTCTTGGCCGACGGCTTCTAACATTTCGATGGAGCAAATGGCGTCATAGGGTCCATCGTCGATGTCGCGGTAGTCTTGCAGGCGCAAATCGGTGGTGCTTGTGAGGCCGCGTTGTTGCATGCGTTGATGTGCAAAGGCGAGTTGCTCGTGGCTCAAGGTCACACCCCGCATATGGGCGCCAAATTCGGTGCCACCTAACTCGGCCAAAGCGCCCCAGCCGCAACCGATTTCCAAAATGCGATCACCTGCTTTGGCATCCACCATGCGCAGGGCACGTCGGACTTTGGCGGTTTGGGCATCGGCCATCGGCTGAGAGCGGTCGTTGTCAAACCATGCCGACGAGTAGTTCATGGTGGGGTCGAGCCACAGCTCGTAAAACGCGTTGCCCAAGTCGTAATGGGCATGGATATTTTTTTTGCTGTTGCTGCGTGTGTTGCGATGTAGCAAGTGACGCACGCGGTAAAACAAACGGCCCAACCAGCTGCCAAAAATCAGATCGTCCATGGTGCGTCGATTCGCGACCAACAACTGCAACAACGCCGATAAATTGTTGGTGGTCCAATCGCCGGCAATGTAGCTTTCGGCAAAGCCGATGTCACCCGACTTCAGGGCTTGCGTGAGCGGGTTCCAGTTGTGCAAATGCAAGGTGGCATTTAGCGCATGGCCCGACGTGGGGCTGGACCCAAATTGTTCCACGCGGCCATCGGGCCACTGCACATGCAACGTGCCGTGTTGTAAGTGCTGCAGCAAAGCCACCACGCGGCGCGCGGCGGCGGGCATGGCTTGCGTGGCTGAGTTGAGGGATGCGGTAACGGGGGCCGAGGTCGTGTTGGTGTTCATGGCAGTGCGTATCTTTTCGTCAACGTGTCACAAAATCTTGTGGCGGGGTGGGTTTGGTAAAAAAGGGCACGCGCTTGAGCCACAGCTTCAAGGCTTGCCAATGAATGCGCGCCATCACCATCAGGGTCATCAGCGGGTAGCCCCACAAAGCGCGTCTGAGGGCGGCTTGGGTGAGAGGTTCGAGTTGACCGTTCACGCTGGTTTCAATCAGCGGGCCTTGCGCGTCGTCATGGTCCACGCGCGCGACCGTGCGATCTGTGGTGCGCATGAAGCGAAAGCGGTAATCCCCTTGGACCGCACAGAAGGGTGAGACGTGAAACACCTTGTTGGCGTGTTGCGTCACGCCATAGCGGGGGCGATCCAGCAAATAGCAATGGCGTTCACCGAAGGTGTTGTTCACTTCGACCACGATGGCGCGCAAGCTGTTGTCTGCGGCATGGCAATACCAAAAGCTGACGGGTTTGAAGGTGTAGCCCAGCACGCGTGGGTAGCAATGCAGCCAGACTTCGCCTGTGGCGTCGGTGATGTTTTCGTGTTGCAGCAACGCATCGAGCCACGCCAAGGCGCCGCCTTCCGCGGCACTGCGGCCATCGCCGTGGTCGGCGTCATGGAAGCTGATGCTGCCTGCACGGTTGATCGGCAGTGGTGCCGTATGGGCGGACGCTTTGAGACTGCGCATGGGCAACATCAAAAAGAAAGTCTTGTACGCAAACGCGTGGTGTTTGGGGCGCAAGCGTGTGTGGCGCACTTGGCCAAAGCCAATCATGGGCACGGCGGCGACAGATGGGCTTGGGCTCAGCATCATGTGGCATGTGTTGGCAATGCAGCCAACAAATTGTGTGCAGCAGCGCGTCCTGCTTTGTAGCCGTCTTCATGAAAGCCATAGCCCATCCATGCGCCGGCGTACCAGGTGTGCTGTTGGCCTTGCAGTTGTGGCATCTGCGTTTGCGCTTGGATGGCGGGCAAATCGAACACAGGGTGGGCGTAGTCGTAAGCACCGATCACATGTTGGGGATCGATCTCACGCACAGGGTTGAGCGAAACCACCACGTCTTGTGTGAAAGGCAGGGGTTGCAGCAGGTTGAGCCAGTAGTGCAAACAGACACGGGTGGATTCGGTGCTGTCTTGTGCCGCACGTTCATAGTTCCAAGCCGCCCACGCTAATTTGTTTTTGGGCATCACCGATGTGTCGGTGTGCAACACAGCGCGGTTGGGGTGATAGCGAATCGCACCCAAGGTGGCTTGTTCTTGTGGCGTGGGTTCAGCCAGCATGGCCAGCGACTGGTCGGCGTGGCTGGCCAAGATGACTTGGTCAAAACGTTCTGCACCGGCATGGGTTTTCAACGTCACGCTGTGTGCATCGCGTTCAATGCGCAGCACGGGGGTGTTCAGGCGTTTGTCCGCAATCCCTGCAAGAATTTTGTCAACGTAGTGACGCGCGCCGCCCGCCACGGTGAACCACTGTGGGCGGTTGTTCACTTGAATCAGTCCGTGGTTGTGACAAAACCGAATCATGGTGGCCACCGGAAACTTCAACATTTGATCGGTGGGGCAACTCCAGATGCAGCCCAGCATGGGCAGCAGGTACCAGTCACGAAACGCCTCGCTGAATTTATGCGAGAACAAAAAACCACTCAGGGGTTGAGCCAGTTCGTGGTCTTCGTTGCGTTCGGCCAAGGCGGTGGCCAAGGTATTGAAACGAATCACATCACGCAACATGCGCAAGAAACTGGGGCGAAACAAGTTGCTGCGCTGGGCAAACACTGTATTGAGATTCGCACCGTTCCATTCAAGTGCGCCTTGGCCGTTGTCGCGAGGCACTTGCACCGAAAACGACATGTCTGACTTGGCGGTGGCGACTTGCAGGTCGTCAAACAGCGCGATCAGCCCCGGGTATGTGCGTTCGTTGTAAACCAAAAATCCCGTGTCAACGCCGTGGGTCTGCATGCCGGTGGCGGTGGGCAAGGTGACGTCGACGGTGTGCGTGTGACCGCCAAAATAATCACCCGCTTGAAACAGCGTGACCTCCGCATGACCCTTCAGGTGATGCGCAGCAGACAAGCCGGAAATGCCCGAACCTACGATGGCAATGCGCGGCATCATGGCGCTGTCACCTTGGTTGCGAGTTCTTTTTCAACCGCTTGAACAAAGCTTTTGTCTTGTGGCCCAGTCATGCTGCTGAAGCTTTGGATGGTTTGACCGTCTCGGCTGATCAGGTATTTGTAAAAGTTCCATTTCGGCGTGGTGCCTGTCTGAGTTGCCAGTTGCTTGAACAAGGGCAGCGCCTCGGGGCCACGCACGGTGGTTTTTACAAACATAGGGAATTTCACCCCAAAGGTGTTTTCGCAAAAATCGGCGATCTTGGCGTTGCTGTCAGGCTCTTGTGAAAAGTCGTTGCTGGGAAAGCCCAGCACTACCAGTCCGCGGTCTTTGTATTTGGCGTAGAGCGCCTCTAGGCCTTTGTACTGCGGGGTAAATCCGCAAAAGCTTGCCGTATTCACCACCAGCACCACTTGGCCAGCGTATTGGCAAAGTGCTTGTGGTTTTTCGTCTTGCAGGCGCCCCACCGTGTGTTGCAAAACCTTGGGGCAGGTCGCGCTGGTGTTGCCCCCGAGCGACTTGACGTCAGGGGTCGCGAGGGCGGCGTTGAGGTTCAGAGAGAGCACCAAGCCAAGTAAAACGATCCAATGATTCACAAAACAAACCTTTCATACGGCACAATCATGGCGTAAGATTGCATTATTGTCTAGGACAAACTCATTCCCCGTGCACACAACTGGGTCATCCATCCATGAACACACGTGACAGTACAACCATTGACCTGACCATTGCCGCTGTCGAGCGCGACACGGGCATTGGCAAGGACACGCTGCGGGTCTGGGAGCGTCGCTATGGTTTTCCGGCGCCAGCGCGGGATGCCAACGGTGAGCGCATTTATCCCATGGTCCAGGTGGAAAAACTGCGTGTCATCAAGCGCTTGATGGACCAAGGGCATCGCCCGGGTCGCATTGTGGCGCAGTCTATTGAGGCGTTGCAGCATTTGAGCCGAGGTGAGGCCTCGCTGCAGTCTTCTCATGCGCCGCACCGAAGCGAGGTCGACGGCCCGTTGACGGCTTGCATTGCCATGTTACAAAGGCAAGACGATGAGGGCTTGCGCAGCCATTTGCTCAAAACTTTGGCGCAAGAGGGCTTGCAAAAATTTGTCACTGATTGGGTGGCGCCATTGACCAGTATGGTGGGTGATGCGTGGGCGCGCGGCGATCTTGCGGTTCACGAAGAGCACCTCTACACCGAGTGTGTGAGCAACATCATGCGTCAAGCGATTGCATCTATCCCCAAAGGCGCGACACTGACGGGGCCCTCGGTTTTGCTCACCACGTTTCCTCAAGAAGCCCATGGCTTGGGATTGCTGATGGTGGAGAGTTTGTTGAGCTTGCAAGGCTGTCGCTGCGTGTCACTTGGCACGCAAACGCCTTTGCGTGACATTGCCCAAGCGGCGATTGCGCATGAGTCGGATGTGGTGGCCCTGAGCTTCAGCGTCAACATGAATCCCAACCAAATTGTGGATGGCCTGATGGAACTCAAACTTTTGATGCCTGAGCACATTGAAATTTGGGTAGGAGGTCAGGCACCGGCGTTGCGACGCCGTGCGATGGACCATGTCCTCGTGATTCAAGATCTGGCGTCGATTCAAGCCGCAGTGAACGCGTGGTCCAAACGTTGAGAGGTGCTGCCTAAAATGGCGGCACATGACACATCCAACTTTTCCCCCGCCTGAGTTTTTAACGAAATTGGTGTCGCGCCAAGCGGCACCACAACGCGTACAGGCGTTGCGTGAACAAGGCCCCGTGGTCTTTACCAATGGTGTGTTTGACGTGCTGCACCGAGGGCATGCCTCTTATTTGGCACAAGCCCGCAGTTTGGGGGGAAGTTTGGTGGTGGCGCTCAACAGCGATGCCTCTGCCAAGCGTTTGGGCAAGGGGCCAGACCGGCCCTTGAACAATGAAGCCGATCGTGCGGCACTCATGGCCGCGTTGGCTTCGGTGAGTTTGGTCACTTGGTTTGAAGAAGACACCCCGCTCGAACTCATCACGGAATTACGCCCAGACATTTTGGTCAAAGGGGGCGATTACGACATGAACAAGCTGGCAGAAACCCAAGTGGTGCTGGCCTATGGCGGGCGAGCCCTGGCCATTCCTTTTCTCGACGGTTATTCCACGACGGCGCTGGTCAAAAAAATTCGACAGGGATAAGCCTCACGCCTGCGCGGGTGCATCAAACACGGTGTGCCAAAGCACTTGAATGGCTTGGCATTCGTCGACCAATTCAGTGGTGGGGACTTGGGTGGGTTGTTCATTCAAGCGTGCCCGGTGTTGAACCCGCCGCAATTCACGGTAGGCGCGCCCAGCGGCAGCCCCGACGCCTGCGGGCAACAAACCGGCGTCTTCTGCACGCAGCAGCAGCGCAATATTCCCTACATTGCCCAGTAATTCGGGGTGGGTTTGGGCATGAGCCAGCACCAAATATTGCACCGCAAATTCAACATCGACCATGCCACCGCGGCTGTGTTTGACGTCAAACAAGGTGGCGGCAACCGCATGCGCTGCGCGAAGTTTGTCGCGCATGGCCACGATCTCTTGGCGCAAAGCCAGTGGGTCGCGCTTGGCCATGATGACGGCGGCGCGCACGTCATCAAACCGACTTTTCAATTCAGGCGTGCCCAAGCAAAAACGAGCCCGTGTCATGGCCTGGTGCTCCCAGGTCCATGCGGTGTTGTCGCCGCGTTGGTTTTGGTAATTCGCGTAGGCCTCAAACGTCGAAACCAGTAAGCCCGAGTTGCCATTGGGTCGCAATGCGGTGTCGATTTCGTACAAATCACCTTCGCCGGTTTTGACGGTCAACCAATTGATCAGTTTGCGCACATAGGCGGCATAAATTTCGCCAGCGCGCTCGTGTGTGTCTTCATACACAAACACGATGTCGAGATCGCTGCCGTAGCCGAGTTCTTTGCCACCCAACTTGCCGTAAGCCAAGATCGCGAACTGCGGCACGTCGCGGTGGGCTTGCTTGAAGTTTTGCCAGACCCAGCGACTGGTGACTTGCAACACCACGTCGGCCAAGGCGCTCAGGTCATCGGCCACTTGTTCCACGGTGATGCGACCTTCCACATCCCGCGCCAGGGTGCGAAATACCTCGGCATGGTGGGCACGACGCAGCAGGTTCAGCAAGGTTTCTTCATCGGCTTGGCCCGTCGATTGCAAGGACGCCAAACGGCGTTCTAACTCGTGTTCAAACTCGGCAGGCACAAAGCGTTCGGCCAACAAGGCTTCACCCGCCAATTCATCAATCACCCCGGGATGTTGTAGCAAATAGGTTGCCGGCCATCGGGCCAAACCCAGCAGACGCAACAGTTGTTCATGCACGCGAGGGCGCTCTACCAGCAAGGCCAAATAGCTTTCACGGCGAAGCAAGGGCTCGATCCAATCGCTCCATCGCACAGCAGCTTCTTCGCTGACGCGGCCTTGGGTGACCCATGTGTTGGTGCGTTGCAAAAGTTTCAGCAACCGCTGCAGACTCGCCTCACGCAAAGCGCGCACACGAGGTTGTTCAGGCCAGTGGGCCACACGTGCCTGAAGCAAGGGGTGGAGATGGGGCAACAAAGAAGCCAGATCCACAGGTTCCGTCGACGCTGTTGGGCATGATTTGCAGTCGGACGGTGTTTTGGGGGTGTCTCTTTGCTCGCCTGCGCCAAGCAGTCGGTCAAACTCATGCGCCACCAACTCCCGGTGGCTGTCGAGTTGTGCCAAAAAGTCGCAGCTGTCACCAAACCCCATGGTGAGGGACAACCAGTTCAGATCCTCATCGTTCGTTGGCAGCACATGGGTTTGTTGGTCGTCCAGGTATTGGATGCGGTGTTCGACTTGACGTAAAAACACATAAGCCTTGGCCAACGCATCGGCTGTTGTGGCGGGCATCAAATTGGCTTGGCTCAGGCGCGGCAAGGCCTCAAGGGTGGGGCGCCTGCGCAACTCCGGAAAGTGGCCCCCGCGTACCACTTGCAGTAACTGCACGGTGAATTCAATTTCACGAATGCCGCCGCGTGACAGCTTCACATCGTTGGCGCGTTCGGGTCGTCCCGCGCTTTGTCTGGCCGAGTGGTTGCGAATTTGTTGATGCAAGTCGCGCAGCGATTCGAACACGCTGTAATCCAGGTAACGTCGAAATACAAAAGGCAAAACCGTTTCGCGCAGCGCGGTCGCCTGCGCCTTGGCGCTGGTCGGGGCGACCACCCGACTTTTGAGCCACGCAAATCGTTCCCATTCGCGGCCTTGCACCAAGAAATACGTTTCCAAGGCTTGCCGCGACACCACGCTCGGGCCGGAATTTCCGTTGGGGCGCAACGCCAGATCCATGCGAAACACAAAACCATGGTCGGTGATGTCGCCAATCAGGCTGTAAATCAGTTTGACTGCTCTGGCAAAGTAATCGTGGTTGCTGATGCGTCCGCGTCCGTCGGGCAAGCCGCGGGTCTCGCCATCTTCGTCGTACACATATATCAAATCGATGTCGCTCGATACATTGAGTTCGCGTGCGCCAAACTTACCCATGCCAATGATCCACAACACGGCGCGCTCCCCTTGCGGGGTGGTGGGCATGCCAAAGCTGGCGTCGAGTTGTTGTTGGGCCTCCAGGTACGCCACATTCAAAGCAAACTCACCCAGTTCGGTCATGGCGCGCGTCACCACGGCCAGCGGTGCGCGCTGTTCACAATCGAGCACCACCAACCGCTCCAGCACCAGCTGACGCAACATGCGCAACGCATCGCCACAACCATGGGTTGCACGCAAGGCATCAAAGCAAGTTTGCAGGGTTTCGATGGTGGGCGCCCCAGCGGGCAGCAGGTGCAGATCAGCGCCATACCGGCGACGCAGTCGCTGGACAACGCGCGAATAAGCGCTGAGGGTGTCCATGGAGGAGGGGATAATTCCGTTCACGTTGCTAGCACCATGAATAACTTGTCAGATTCCGAGATAACCACCAACCCCGCGGCTGCACCTGATTTGAAATCCAAGTCGGGTTGGCTGCGCGTGATGAATGGCATGTTGCATGGGGTAATCGTGGCATGGGTGCTGATGATGCTCGCATGGGGTGCATTGCATATTTTTATTGTGCCGCGAATTGACGCTTACCGTGAGGTGTTGCAACAACAAGCCTCGCGGACTATAGGGCTTCGTGTGGCCATTGGCAGCATCCGTGCACAAGGGGGCTGGTTGGTGCCTTGGTTTGAGATCAACGATGTGCAGTTGTTCGGCCGCGGAGGCCGCGAAGCTTTGCGGTTGCCCCGCGTGGTGGCGGCCATCTCGCCGCGCTCGGTGGTGATGGGCAAGTTTGAGCAAGTGGCCATTGAGTCGCCAGAGCTTGAAATTCGCAAAGACGCCCAAGGGCATCTTTGGGTGGCCGGTTTGGACACCACGCAAGCGGGAGACGGCAGTGCGGCTGATTGGGTGTTTTCGCAGCCGCAATTGCTGGTGCGTCGGGGTGTGGTGCATTGGCGCGATGAGAGTCGCCCCCAACAATCACAGAACGCCAGTGCTGAGCTCACCTTGCAAGACGTTGACGTGTCGTTGGTCAATCAGTGGTTCAGGCACGAGCTTCGTGTTGATGCCACGCCGCCGCAGCCTTTAGGCCAGCGGCTTTCGGTGCGTGGCAAGTTTTACCAAGTGCCTTGGCAGCGTGCAGGTGACATCACGCATTGGTCGGGCGAGGCTTTTGCCGATTTGCCGTTGGTGGATCTTGCAACATTGCGCCAGTGGGTGTCTATGGACAAAGGCTTGTCTTTGCAAGAGGGCCGTGGGGCCTTGCGCCTGTGGTCGGACATTCAACGTGGATTGCCGGTGGGTGTGACAGCCGATGTGGCTTTGGATGCTGTCGATGCCCGATTGGGTGCAGACTTGCTGCCCCTGGGCTTGCGCCATGTGCATGGACGTGTAGGCGCGACATGGTCAGACCAAACGGTAGAAATCAGCACGCAAGATTTGGTGTTTGACACGCAAGAAGGTGAGCATTGGCCCGGTGGTGTATTGCGTGTCAGTTGGCAAGGCGATGGGCGTGATGCCGGCACGGTGAATGCCGACCGCTTAGACCTCGAAGCGCTCGCGCAAATTAGTCAACGCTTGCCATTGCCCGAGGCCTTGCGCACCCAGTTGGCACGCGTACAGCCCCAAGGACAAATCAACCAACTCAAAGCAACCTGGCAAGCCAAGCCAGACCAGTCCCTTCAGTACAGCGCAAAAGGACAAGTTCGCCAGTTCAGTTGGCAACGCGATACGCAGACGGACAGTGGGTTGGCGAGTTTGCCCGGCATACAGGGCGCTCAGCTCATGTTTGATTTGAACCAAGCAGGCGGCAAAGCGCAGGTCACCTGGCATCAGGGCAGCGTCACGCTTCCCTTGGGGCTCGAACAACCGCGCATCGCTTTAGACGATGCGGCTGTTCAGTTGGCGTGGCAGCGCAGTGGCGATGATGTGGCCGTGCAATTTACCCAAGGCCGTGTGGCCAACGAGGACCTTGCTGGCGAATTCAGCGGGCAATGGAAAACGGGGGCTGGCGCGCATCGCTTACCCGGCGTTTTAGATTTGACCGCATCCATCAGCCGCGCCAAGGTCACGCGAGTGCATCGCTACTTGCCCGACACATTGCCTGCCGAAGTCCGCCACTATGTGCGTGACGCTGTGCTTGCAGGTGAGGCCAGTCATGGCGTGGTGCGACTGCGTGGCGATTTGAAAGACATGCCGTTTGAGAATCCCAAGCTGGGCGAGTTTCGGGTTTCAGCGCAGGTGGCGCAGGGGCATTACGCCTATGTGCCGCCAGCCCCTGTAAGGTCCAAGGCCGCCCCCGCCCCTGCTTGGCCTGCATTGAAAGATGTGACGGGTGAACTGGTGTTTGACCGCAACAGCTTTGGCTTTCAAGGGCGAACACAACTGGCCGGTGCGCCGGATGTGATTTGGCAAAAAGTGGACGTGCGCATTCCTGACTTGACGCACAGCGTGGTCGATGTGACAGGCGAGGGCGGTGGTCCCTTGGCGCAAGTGCTGCAGGTCGTCGCCAATTCAGCGCTCAATGAGTTGACGGGCACGGTGTTGAACAAAAGCCAAGCCACGGGATCTGCGCAGTACAAACTTGCGTTGCGTTTGCCCCTTGATCAACTGCACTTGTCTAAGGTGGAAGGTAGCGTCACGTTTGCTGACAACACATTGCAAGTGCTACCCGGTACGCCGGTACTTCAAAAAACGCGCGGCACCTTGCAATTCAATGATTCGGGCTTCAGGCTTAAAAATTTACAAGCACAGTTGCTCGGCGGTGACGCCCAATTGGAGGGCGGGTTGTTGTTCACCAACCCGAGTGATCAATCACCGCTTCGACTTCAAATCAAAGGCAACCTCACGTCAGAGGGTTTGCGTCAAGCCCGCGAGTTGGGTTGGGTGTCAAGGTTGGCGCAACGCGCCAATGGCAAAGCGGCTTACAGCGCCACCTTGGGGTTGCGCCGCGGCAAACCAGAGTTATTGATCAGCAGCAACCTCAAAGGTATGGCCTTGACTTTGCCGGCACCGCTTAACAAAGTGGCCGGTGCCAACTTGCCCTTGCGTATCGAAACGCAGTTGACGCGCGAATCGTTGCAGCCCAAAGCACGTGTGTTGCAAGATCAAGTCACCGTCGCGCTGGACCGCCTGGTTGCTGCGACTTACATCAGAGATGTGAGCGGTCCACGTGCACGCGTTTTACGCGGAGGCATCGCGGTGGGCTCTTCGACCATCGATGCGCTTTCCTTGCGTGACAACGCGGTGGCCTTGAATTTGCAGTTGCCCATGGTGGACTTGGACGCGTGGGATGCCACCCTCACGCAACTCACAGGCGCGCATTTGATCAAGAGCAAGCAGACAGGCAAAGTTTGGCAAGGGCAAGAGTCGGCGAGTGATGACGCCCAAGAGTACTTGCCCAACTTTGCGGCGTTGCAAGCCGACCAAATTAAATTGGCAGACCGCGTCATTCACAAAGTCGTGGTGGGTGGAACCCGCCAGGGCGACTTATGGCGCCTGAACATCAGCGCCGATGAGTTGAATGGTTCGGCCGAGGTGCGCCCATCCAATGGCAATGTGCCCGCTCAATTGTTTGTGCGGTTGGCCTACTTGAATATCCCGCCCAGCTCGGTGCCCGATGTGGAACGTTTGTTGAGTGAGCAACCCAGCAGCATCCCGACCCTGGACATCGTCATTGCCGACCTGACTTTGCGTGGCAAAAAATTGGGGCGTTTGGAAATTGATGCGGTCAACCGTGTGGGTGCCAAAGCTGCGCGTGAATGGCGCTTGAACAAATTCAATGTCAGCCTGCCTGAGGCCACGTTGACAGCCAATGGCAGCTGGATGGCCGATGGCCCGCGGTCACGACGCACGCAGTTCAATTTTGTTTTGGCTATTCGCAACAGCGGCGACTTGCTCACGCGTTTGGGAACGCCGGGTGCGATTCGTGGGGGTGAGGGGCGCTTGGACGGACAGGTCTCGTGGCAAGGGTCGCCGATCACACTGGATTACGCCAGTATGTCGGGCCAT
>JACCED011293878.1_pt1 | contig 13462 bp, 5 predicted proteins | sample 7455021 | NCBI WGS metagenome assembly JACCED01 (sample SAMN15323456, study PRJNA562643) | freshwater metagenome | isolation source: river surface water | place: USA:Blue River Watershed | collected 2017-08-19 | reverse complement strand
TCTCAAAGCGGCTGGCGAAAAGAAAGTTAACGTGATCAAGGTTGTTCGCGCGCTGACTGGTCTGGGCCTGAAAGAAGCTAAAGATCTGGTTGACGGCGCCCCTTCCACTGTTAAGGAAGGAATGAGCAAAGCTGACTCAGAAGCTGCCAAGAAAGAACTGGAAGAAGCTGGCGCGACTGTTGAGCTTAAGTAAGCACGTTGCAATTGTTGTATAACACTGAAATCGGACAGAGATATCTCTGTCCGATTTCAGTGCTTTGAGTTTTTTGCCAATAGCGTTTAAAGAATGCAATTTCTTGTTAGTTAAAAGAATTCGGTGGCGGGGTTGTCCACGTTCAGTGTGGACTAAAGTTCAGACAAGTACTTCAACTCAGAGAGCTTTTTGGCACGTAGTGCAGAGCCGCTGAAAGGCGAGAGTCAAGTACACACTTGTTAGGAAAAACACTAATGGCCTATTCGTATACAGAAAAAAAACGTATCCGTAAAGACTTTGGTAAATTGCCAAGCGCAATGGATATTCCATATCTTTTGTCTACACAGATAGATTCTTTCCGTCAATTTACCCAAGCTGATTTACCTGCACAGGAGCGACTCGACCAAGGTCTGCACGCGGCGTTCAAGTCTGTATTCCCAATTGTCAGCTATTCCGGCAAAGCAATACTCGAATATGTCAGCTACGATCTTGGTAAACCCGCATTCGATGTGAAGGAGTGCCAGCTCCGTGGCATTACTTATTCAGTGTCGTTGCGCGTAAAAGTGCGATTGATTCTTTTCGATAAGGAGTCAACGACTCAGACGATCAAAGATATCAAAGAGCAAGAAGTCTACATGGGTGAGATTCCCCTGATGACTGAGAGTGGTACGTTTGTCATTAATGGCACGGAGCGAGTTGTTGTATCTCAACTGCATCGCTCGCCTGGCGTATTTTTTGACCATGACAAAGGCAAGACCCACAGTTCTGGGAAGCTCCTCTATTCCGCACGAATAATTCCTTATCGCGGTTCTTGGCTCGACTTCGAATTCGACCCTAAAGATATGGTGTTCGTTCGAATAGACAGACGTCGCAAATTGCCTGCAACTGTACTTTTGCGTGCGTTGGATTATACGTCGCAAGACATTTTGTCTATGTTCTATGAGAACGACGTGTACAAGGTCACAGGAAAGGATGCAGAGATTGTGCTGCAGCTTATCCCTTCCCGTCTGCGCGGCGAGGTCGTTAACTTCCCTATCGTTGATAAAAAGGGGGAGGTCATTGTTGAAGAAGGGCGACGTATTACCGCTCGTCATATCCGCCAGATGGAAAAAGCCAAGCTGACCGAGCTTAAGGTGACGCACGAATTTCTTTATGGCGAGGCGTTAGCCAAAGACATTATCGATCCAGAGACTGGAGAGATTATCTATCAGTGCAACACACTGATAACGCATGACATGGTGAATGGCATCATTAAGGCTGGCATCAAAGAATTTGAGACAATTTACACAAATGATCTGGACTGCGGTCCATTTATTTCTGACACGTTGCGCGTTGACTCAACAACCACTCGCCTTGAGGCATTGGTTGAAATTTATCGAATGATGCGCCCTGGCGAGCCGCCCACAAAGGATTCTGCCGAGAATCTTTTCTCGAACCTCTTCTTTTCCTCAGAACGTTACGATCTTTCTGCAGTGGGACGCATGAAGTTTAACCGTCGACTTGGTCGTGTTGAGACTGAAGGCTCGCCTGTGCTAAGCACAAGCGACATAGTTGATGTCGTTAAAACGCTGGTCGCAATTCGCAACGGTTTTGGTGTGGTGGATGATATCGATCACTTGGGCAATCGCCGTATTCGCTCCGTGGGCGAAATGGCTGAGAACCAATTCCGCGTTGGATTAGTGCGTGTTGAGAGAGCAGTAAAAGAGCGCCTGAGTATGGCTGATTCTGAGGGCCTGATGCCTCAGGATATGATCAATGCCAAGCCAGTTGCGGCCGCTATAAAGGAGTTTTTCGGCTCCAGTCAGCTTTCTCAGTTTATGGATCAAAACAACCCGCTGTCCGAGGTTACCCACAAGCGACGAGTTTCGGCACTTGGGCCAGGCGGTCTGACCAGAGAGCGCGCGGGTTTCGAAGTGCGCGACGTGCATCCTACCCATTATGGTCGAGTTTGCCCGATTGAAACGCCTGAGGGGCCGAATATTGGACTTATCAACTCGCTCGCCACTTATGCGCGTACCAACTCCTATGGATTCCTCGAGAGTCCTTACAGAAAAGTCGTCAATAACAAAGTGACCAACGAAATCGATTTCTTGTCTGCAATTGACGAGAGCGAGTTCGTAATTGCGCAAGCTAGTGCGCTCTTGGACGAGAATGGTGGTTTTATCGAGAACCTGGTTACGGTGCGCCATAAGGGTGAGACCACCTTAATGCCTCGCGACCAGATCAACTACATGGACGTTGCTCCGCAGCAGATGGTGTCTGTGGCGGCCGCGCTTATTCCATTCCTTGAGCACGATGATGCTAACCGTGCATTGATGGGTGCAAACATGCAGCGCCAGGCTGTTCCGACCTTGCGTGCTGAAAAGCCGCTGGTGGGTACCGGACTGGAGCGCAATGTTGCTGGAGACTCAGGTGTTTGCGTTGTGGCTCAGCACGGTGGTGTTATCGAGAGCGTAGACGCATCTCGAATTATCGTGCGCGTGCGTGACGAAGAGACACAAGCAGGTGAAGCTGGCGTCGATATTTACAATCTCACCAAGTACACCCGATCCAACCAGAATACTTGTATCAATCAGCAGCCGCTGGTGAAGCAGGGCGATGTGGTTGAGCGCGGCGACATACTTGCGGACGGTCCATCTGTAGACATCGGTGAGTTGGCACTTGGGCAAAACATGCGTATCGCGTTTATGCCTTGGAATGGATATAACTTCGAAGACTCTATCCTGATCTCCGAGCGAGTTGTGAAGGAAGACAGGTTGACCACGATTCACATCCAGGAACTTACCTGCGTGGCCCGTGATACCAAGCTGGGTTCTGAGGAAATCACTGCGGATATCCCTAACGTTGGCGAGGGCGCTCTGAGCAAACTGGATGAATCCGGAGTTGTCTACATTGGCGCTGAAGTCAGTGCTGGCGATATCCTGGTCGGCAAAGTGACACCTAAAGGTGAAACGCAACTGACGCCGGAGGAGAAGCTGCTCCGCGCAATCTTCGGCGAGAAGGCATCTGATGTGAAGGATACCTCTCTGAGAGTGCCAACAAGCGTGAAGGGAACGGTTATCGATGTGCAGGTGTTCACTCGTGACGGTCTCGAAAAGGATCAGCGAGCGTTGGAGATCGAGAGAGCCCAGCTTGGCAAGGTTCGCAAGGACATTAACGACGAGTACAAGATTGTCGAAGGGGCTACCTTCCACCGGCTGCGAAGTGCGCTGCTTGGCAAGACCGTTGCTGGAGGTCCGGGACTGAAGAAAGGGGCAGTGCTGAGTGCCGAGTTCCTGGATTCATTGCCACGTGATGATTGGTTCAAGTTACGTCTGGCTGAGGATGAGCTGAACAAACAGCTTGAGAGAGCCGAAGCTCAGCTGAAAGAGCGTCGTATAGAGCTCGATGATCGCTTCGAAGATAAGAAGCGAAAGCTTACCCAAGGTGACGACTTGGCTCCCGGTGTTCTCAAGATCGTTAAAGTGTACTTGGCGATCAAGCGTCGTATTCAGCCTGGGGACAAGATGGCTGGTCGTCACGGTAACAAGGGTGTTATCTCTGTCATCATGCCAGTTGAAGATATGCCGTACGACGAAAGTGGCAATCCTGTTGATATCGTTCTGAACCCGCTTGGCGTTCCATCACGTATGAACGTCGGTCAGGTTCTTGAGACGCATCTGGGTGCTGCAGCTAAAGGTTTGGGTGATCGTATCAACGTGATGCTTGAAGAGAAGCGTCACGTTGCAGAGGTCCGCAAATTGCTGGATCAGATTTACAACAGCGTCGGTACCAAAAAGGAAAATCTGGACCTTCTGAATGACAAGGAAATCATGGAGCTTGCGCACAACCTTCGTTCTGGTGTGCCGATGGCTACACCTGTTTTCGATGGTGCAGATGAGTCCGAGATCAAAGAAATGCTCAAGCTGGCTGGGCTGGATGAGAGTGGTCAGGTCACGCTCTATGACGGTCGTACCGGAGAAGCGTTTGACCGCAAGGTGACAGTCGGCATTATGTATATGCTGAAGCTGAATCACTTGGTCGACGACAAGATGCACGCTCGTTCAACCGGCTCGTACAGCTTGGTCACGCAGCAACCTCTTGGCGGTAAAGCGCAGTTCGGTGGTCAGAGATTCGGGGAAATGGAGGTCTGGGCACTGGAAGCCTATGGTGCTGCTTATACTCTGCAAGAAATGCTTACAGTTAAATCAGACGATGTGGCTGGTCGCACCAAGATGTACAAGAACATCGTGGATGGTGATCACCGCATGGAGCCTGGGATGCCCGAGTCGTTCAATGTGTTGTTGAAAGAAATCAGATCGCTCGCTATCGATATGGAGCTGGATGTTTCCGGCAAGTGAAAGCGGCCGCCGCCTGCAGCGATGCTGCAGGTCGGCATCTGAAGCCTTGCAAGGTTTGCTTTAGTAACACAACGAATTAGTGATTTTATGAAACCTGTTGCCACTGCGCGTCAGGCGGAGGATATAGAATGAAAGACCTGCTAGGGTTGCTTAAATCCCAATCACAATCTGATGAGTTTGATTCAATTCGGATTGGGCTCGCCTCCCCGGAGATGATTCGGGCTTGGTCCTTCGGTGAAGTCAAGAAGCCGGAGACTATCAATTACCGTACTTTCAAGCCTGAGCGCGATGGCCTGTTCTGCGCCAAGATCTTCGGACCAGTAAAAGACTACGAATGCCTTTGTGGCAAGTACAAGCGATTGAAGCACCGCGGTGTTATTTGCGAGAAGTGTGGTGTTGAAGTCGCTCTTTCGAAGGTTCGTCGTGAGCGAATGGGGCATATTGAGCTTGCCAGTCCGGTTGCTCACATTTGGTTTTTGAAATCTCTTCCTTCGCGAATCGGCTTGCTGTTGGATATGACTTTGCGCGATATCGAGAGAATTCTCTATTTCGAGTCATTTGTCGTTACAGATCCCGGCATGACTACCCTTGAGAAAGGTCAGCTACTGACTGATGAGCAGTACTACGAGGCCATGGAAGAGTTCAGTGATGAATTCGATGCCAAGATGGGTGCGGAAGCTGTTCAGCAATTGATGAAGGATATGGATGTGGACGGTGAAGTTGCACGTCTGCGCGAAGAGATCCCGCAAACAAATTCTGAAACCAAGTTGAAGAAGCTTTCCAAGCGATTGAAGCTGCTGGAAGCATTCTCAGAGTCGGGTAATAAGCCCGAGTGGATGGTGCTGACAGTATTGCCAGTGCTGCCTCCAGATCTGCGCCCGCTCGTGCCACTGGACGGAGGACGTTTTGCGACATCCGATTTGAATGATCTGTATCGTCGAGTGATAAACCGAAATAACAGATTGAAGCGACTGCTTGACTTGAATGCTCCCGACATCATCGTGCGCAATGAAAAGCGCATGCTGCAGGAGGCTGTTGATGCCTTGCTGGATAACGGTCGTCGTGGTCGTGCAATCACTGGCTCGAACAAGCGCCCGCTCAAGTCTCTGGCGGACATGATCAAAGGTAAGCAGGGACGATTCCGTCAGAACTTGCTCGGTAAGCGAGTGGATTATTCTGGCCGTTCGGTCATTGTGGTGGGGCCAACCCTTAAGCTGCATCAATGCGGTCTACCCAAGAAGATGGCGCTTGAACTCTTCAAGCCTTTCATCTTTGGTAAGTTGGAGCGCAGAGGGCTTGCGACAACCATCAAGGCAGCCAAGAAGATGGTAGAGCGCGAGACAGCGGAAGTGTGGGATATTCTCGCCGATGTTATTCGTGAACACCCGGTATTGTTGAACCGTGCGCCCACTCTGCACCGACTCGGCATCCAGGCGTTCGAACCCGTGCTGATCGAAGGTAAAGCGATCCAGCTGCATCCGTTGGTTTGTGCTGCTTATAACGCCGACTTTGACGGTGACCAGATGGCTGTTCACGTGCCTCTGACGCTGGAAGCACAGCTCGAAGCGCGTACCTTGATGATGTCCACCAACAACATTCTTGCCCCCGCAAGTGGTGAGCCGATCATTGTGCCGTCCCAGGACGTTGTGTTGGGGCTGTACTACATGACACGTGCGCGCGTTAATGCTAAAGGCGAGGGCATGATTTTCTCTGATGCGGCTGAGGTTCAACGTGCTTATGAGACAGGTCATGTCCATTTGCAGGCGCGTATCAAGGCTCGTATCAGCAGCACTATCATCAACAGCGAAGATCAAAAAGTGACTTCGCGTGAGATGGTCGAAACCACCGTGGGCCGAGTCCTTTTGTTCAATATCGTTCCTGCAGGTCTGCCATTCTCGATGGTCAATCAGAAGATGACCAAGAAACAGATATCCGGCATTTTGAATGCCTGCTACCGCTATGTTGGGCTGAAGGAAACTGTAATTTTCGCAGACCAGCTGATGTATGCCGGTTACAAATATTCAACCCGATCCGGTTCTTCGATTGGCGTAAACGATTTCGTCATTCCAGTCGAGAAGGCGGCCATCATTGCACAAGCCGATTCTGAAGTTGAAGAAATTGAAAACCAGTACGCTTCTGGTCTTGTGACTCAAGGTGAAAAGTACAACAAAGTCATTGATATCTGGTCGCGTGCCAACGATCTGGTCGCGAAATCAATGATGGACGGTCTTTCTACTGAGCCGGTTATCAATAAGGAAGGAAAGGAGGAGCGTCAAGAGTCGTTTAACTCTGTCTACATTTATGCAGACTCTGGTGCTCGAGGTTCTCCTGCGCAGATACGTCAACTCGCCGGTATGCGAGGCCTGATGGCGCGTCCAGACGGTTCAATCATCGAGACGCCAATTACGGCGAACTTCCGTGAAGGCCTGAGCGTGGTGCAGTATTTCACTTCTACTCACGGTGCTCGAAAAGGTCTGGCTGACACCGCATTGAAAACCGCTAACTCTGGTTATCTGACGCGTCGTTTGGTTGATATTTCGCAGGATCTGGTAATTACAGAGCACGACTGCGGGACAACGGATGGGTTGACGATGCGACCTGTTATTGAGGGTGGCGACATCATTGCTCCTCTTGGTGATAGAGTACTTGGTCGGGTGTTGACACAAGATGTCGTGGATGACTCCACTGGTGAAGTCATCGTCGAAGCCGGCGTTATGGTTGACGAGCGTCTGGTAGAGAAGCTTGATGCGCTTGGCGTTGATGAGGTGCAGGTTCGTTCGCCTATCACGTGCGAAACTCGATTTGGTATTTGCAGACTCTGCTACGGTCGTGACCTGGCCAGGGGGCACATTGCCAATGTCGGTGAGGCGATAGGCGTTATCGCTGCGCAGTCCATCGGTGAGCCAGGTACCCAGTTGACCATGCGTACGTTCCACATTGGTGGTGCTGCTTCGCGAGCTACTGCGGCGGACAATGTCCAGGTGAAAACCAAGGGCAGCGTGCAGTTGCATAACATGAAGACAGTAGAAAACATCCAGGGAGCGCTGGTGGTGGTCTCTCGCTCTGGTGAGCTGCTGGTCAGTGACGAGGGCGGTCGTGAGCGTGAGAAGTACAAACTTCCGTACGGCGCAGTTATCACGCTTGGGAAGAATCTCAAAGTGGACGCTGGTCAGATAGTCGCGACCTGGGATCCGCATACTCACCCGATTATTTCTGAAGTGGCCGGTAAGGTAGCGTTCGCCAACATGGAAGAAGGCATTACTGTGCGACGTCAAACGGACGAAGTGACGGGGCTCTCCAGTCTGTCCGTTATCGACCCTGCAGAGCGATCCTCCGCTGCGAAAGAGCTTCGACCTGCTGTGACATTGCTGGGAAGTAACGGTAAAGAGCTCTGTATCCCTGGCACCAACGTGCCAGCGCACTACTTCTTGCCAGCGAATGCAATCATCGCGATTCAAGATGGCGCAAATCTGAATATTGGTGACGTTATTGCCCGTATTCCGCAAGAGGGCTCCAAAACTCGTGACATCACCGGTGGTCTGCCACGAGTTGCCGACTTGTTTGAAGCGCGCAAACCCAAAGAGCCCGCAATTCTTGCGGAGATATCCGGAACAGTCTCGTTCGGTAAAGAGACCAAAGGTAAGCGTCGTCTGATTATTACACCAAAAGATGGTGTTAACCCGATCGATGGCAGTTCGTTCTATGAGGCGCTCATACCCAAGTGGCGCACCATGACAGTGTTTGAGGGTGAGTATATCGAGAAGGGGGAGGTCGTGTCTGATGGCCCACCCTCTCCGCACGACATCCTGCGACTGAAAGGGGTGGAGGCTCTATCCGAATACATAGTCAATGAAGTGCAGGAAGTTTACCGGCTTCAGGGTGTGCGAATTAACGATAAGCATATTGAAGTCATTGTCAGGCAGATGCTGCGCAAGGTGGAGATTGCTGAAACCGGTGATTCCGGATTCATTAAAGGCGAACAGGTAACGTTGACTCAGGTCGCCGAGGAAAACGACAGAATGCGTGCCGAGGGCAAAGTGGAAGCTCGCTTCCACCGTATGCTGCTTGGTATTACCAAAGCTTCTCTGGCTACCGAATCGTTTATTTCTGCCGCGTCCTTCCAGGAGACTACTCGTGTCTTGACCGAAGCTGCAGTTACTGGCAAACGTGACTTCCTTCGTGGGCTAAAGGAGAACGTGGTGGTAGGACGGTTGATCCCCGCAGGAACTGGTCTTGCTTATCACGAAGCGCGTAAGAAATTGCTTGCTGAAAACGCTTCCTCTGAGGGTTCTTCAGTCAGTGCCAGTGATGTTGAGGCAGCATTGACTGAGGCTTTGAAAAGCGGCGGTTGATGAAATCGAGCACTGCGCCTTATAGTAAGAAGTTGACTATGAGGTGTCGGATCATTAAACTCTCGCATCCTTTATTCTGGGTATTTGTGAAGCCTGTCATTCTAATGGCCGGCTGCGCACTCCCTCGATGCGAGAGCTTTGGCTCTCGCAGTACGAATATCTCTATATGCTTCTGAGGTTTTAGAAGTTTCCTGAGGATTCCGGGTTGATTTCCCTCACCTGTTTGTTGGGGGATAACTTAAATAGAAAGCAAGTGTCGGTTAGGAGTATTGAATGGCAACTATTAATCAGTTGGTCCGCAAACCAAGACAAAGCAGGGTCTCCAAAAGTGACGTGCCAGCTTTGCAGGGTTGCCCGCAAAGAAGAGGCGTATGCACTCGTGTATATACCACGACGCCAAAAAAGCCAAACTCGGCGTTGCGTAAGGTTTGTCGTGTGCGTCTGACCAATGGCTACGAAGTGACTTCCTACATTGGTGGTGAGGGTCACAACCTGCAGGAGCACTCTGTTGTATTGATTCGCGGCGGCAGGGTGAAGGATCTTCCAGGTGTGCGTTATCACACAATTCGTGGAAGTCTGGATACCTCTGGGGTTTCTGATCGTAAGCAGGGTCGCTCCAAGTACGGTGCAAAACGTCCAAAGTCCAAGTGATAAGATTTGCCCGTAGCTGAAAGGCTTCGGGTTCGATGAACATGTAAAGTAAGGCTGAATGTCTGCAGTGCACTCCGTGCTGCGGGGGATTTCAGATAACCTGAACGTAAAGAGGTGAGTTATGCCAAGAAGACGCGAAGTAGCAAAACGAGAAATTATTCCTGATGCCAAGTACGGAAGTAAAATACTTGCCAAGTTTATGAACCACGTAATGGTCGATGGAAAAAAATCTGTTGCCGAGACCATTGTGTACGGCGCGCTTGAGGTCGTGAAGAAGCATTCAAGCGATCCTCTCGAGGTTTTTGAAAAGGCGCTGGATGCGATTGCCCCCATGGTTGAGGTCAAGTCTCGGCGAGTAGGTGGTGCGACCTATCAGGTTCCGGTTGAAGTGCGTGCAGAGCGCCGTGCTGCGTTGGCAATGCGCTGGCTGGTTGAGCATTCCCGTAAGCGAGGTGAGAAGTCCATGGCGCTTAGGCTTGCTGGTGAAATTTCTGATGCGGCTCAGGGCCGTGGTAGCGCCGTCAAGAAGCGTGAAGACGTACACCGTATGGCTGAGGCCAACAGAGCGTTCTCTCATTACCGTTTCTGATAACACTGAATTCAAATCATTTAATTAATTGAAGGTACGATCGTGGCCAGAAAAACCCCTTTGAGCCGATATAGAAACATCGGAATTGTAGCTCACGTGGATGCAGGCAAGACCACAACCAGCGAGCGAGTTTTGTTCTATACCGGTGTTTCTCACAAGATTGGTGAGGTTCATGACGGCGCGGCGATCATGGACTGGATGGAGCAGGAGCAGGAGCGCGGAATTACAATTACGTCGGCTGCTGTAACCTGTTTCTGGTCGGGCATGGGAAAACAGTTTCCCGAGCATCGTATTAACATCATCGACACCCCGGGGCACGTAGACTTCACTATTGAAGTCGAGCGTTCTCTGCGTGTACTTGACGGTGCTGTTGTGGTTTTGTGTGGGTCCTCAGGCGTGCAACCGCAAACCGAAACCGTCTGGCGACAGGCGAATCGGTATGAGGTTCCCCGGCTGATTTTCGTTAACAAATTGGACCGAACCGGAGCTGATTTCCTGCGCGTTGTTAAGCAGGTTAAAGAGCGTCTTGGTGCTGTTCCGGTGCCAATGCAACTCCCGATCGGGTCTGAAGATACCTTCAAGGGCGTGGTCGATCTGATCAAGATGAAGAGCATCATCTGGAATGAGGATGACCAGGGCACTACTTTCAAGTATGAAGACATCCCTGCAGACATGCAGCAAGCCTGTGGCAAGTGGCGTGAGCATATGGTTGAGGCGGCTGCCGAAGCTAACGACGAGTACATGGACAAGTACTTGGGCGGCGATGAGTTGACAGAAGAGGAGATCATTCTCGGTCTTCGCAAGCGTACCTTGGCGAGCGAGATTGTGCCTACGTTCTGCGGCTCAGCGTTCAAGAATAAAGGCGTACAGGCTGTGCTTGATGGCGTTATTCAGTATCTGCCGGCCCCGACTGAAGTGAAAGCTATCGAAGGTGTTTTGGAAGACGGCACAGTCTGCGTGAGAGAGGCTGATGATGCTGCACCATTTGCCGCATTGGCGTTCAAGATTGCAACAGACCCCTATGTAGGTACGCTGACCTTCTTCCGTGTGTATTCTGGCTTCCTTAACTCGGGAGATGCGGTTTACAACCCGATCAAAGGCAAAAGAGAGCGAATCGGGCGTATGGTGCAAATGCGCGCCAACAACCGCGACGAGATTAAGGAGGTGTACGCAGGAGATATCGCAGCAGCGATTGGTTTGAAGGATGTGACCACGGGTGAGACGCTTTGTCATCCTGATCATATAATCACGCTCGAGAAGATGGATTTCCCCGAACCTGTGATTTCTGTAGCCGTTGAGCCCAAAACTAAGGCTGACCAAGAAAAAATGGGTATAGCGCTGGGTAAGCTGGCTCAGGAAGATCCGTCTTTCCGCGTTCAAACTGATGAAGAGTCTGGGCAGACAATTATCGCTGGTATGGGGGAGTTGCACCTGGATGTGCTAGTTGACCGCATGCGTCGCGAATTCGGTGTCGAGGCCAATATTGGTAAGCCACAGGTTGCATATCGCGAAACAATTAAGAAGTCTGTTGAAGTAGAGGGTAAGCATGTCAAGCAGTCTGGCGGGCGTGGTCAGTTTGGACATTGCTGGTTGCGTCTTGAGCCGCTGCCGCCGGACGAAGAGTATCAGTTCGTTAACGCCGTAGTTGGCGGTGTGATTCCAAAGGAATTTATCCCGGCTATCGACAAGGGCGTTCAGGAGCAGATGAAGAACGGTGTGCTGGCTGGTTATCCCCTGCTTGCGATGAAGGTCACCGTATTCGACGGCTCTTATCACGATGTGGATTCGAGTGAGATGGCGTTCAAGATTGCAGGCTCGCTCGCAATGAAGAAAGGCGCATTGCTCGCGGATGCGGCGCTTCTTGAGCCCATAATGAAGGTTGAGGTTGTTACGCCGGAAGAGAACATGGGCGATGTGATGGGCGATCTCAATCGTCGACGAGGAACTGTTCAGGGGATGGATGATAGCCCCAGCGGTCGAGTAATCAATGCGGAGGTTCCTCTTTCTGAGATGTTCGGATACGCGACTGATTTGCGTTCAGCTACTCAAGGGCGAGCCACTTATACGATGGAGTTCCTCAAATACGCTGAAGTGCCAAACAACATTGCAGAGAGCATTATCAGCAAGAATAAGGGTTAAACATGTTGCGTGGCGCGCCCCCACGGTGCGCCCTAGCTCTATTAATTGAAGCTTGAATGAGGTGATATTGTGGCTAAAGGTAAGTTTGAGAGAAAAAAGACACACGTGAACGTTGGTACGATCGGTCACGTAGACCATGGCAAGACGACGCTGACTGCGGCTCTGACACGTGTATGTGCGGAGACTTGGGGTGGCGAGATGCGAGCTTTCGATCAGATCGATAACGCTCCGGAAGAAAGAGAGCGTGGTATCACGATCAACACTTCCCACGTCGAATATGACTCTTCAATTCGCCACTATGCGCACGTTGATTGTCCTGGCCACGCTGACTATGTGAAGAACATGATCACTGGCGCGGCGCAGATGGATGGTGCGATTCTGGTGGTGTCTGCCGCTGATGGTCCTATGCCGCAAACTCGTGAGCACATTCTGTTGTCTCGTCAGGTAGGTGTGCCGTACATCGTCGTGTTCATGAACAAAGCGGACATGGTGGATGATGCGGAACTGCTTGAGCTGGTTGAGATGGAAGTGCGTGAGCTTCTTGAGACCTATGACTTCCCGGGCGATGACACTCCGATCGTGATCGGCTCTGCGCTCAAAGCGCTTGAGGGTGATACTTCTGATCTTGGCATGCCGTCAGTGCGCAAGCTTGTAGAGACGCTGGATGCCTATATTCCTGATCCTGTGCGCGACGTCGAGAAGCCGTTCCTGTTGCCAATCGAAGATGTGTTCTCTATTTCCGGTCGCGGCACGGTGGTTACTGGTCGAATTGAGCGTGGCATCGTTAAAGTGGGTGACGAGATCGAGATTGTTGGTCTGAAGGACACGACGAAGACGACGTGCACAGGCGTTGAGATGTTCCGCAAGCTGCTGGACGAAGGTCGTGCAGGCGAGAACGTAGGTGTGCTTCTGCGGGGCACCAAGCGTGAAGACGTAGAGCGCGGTCAGGTATTGGCCAAGCCTGGTTCGATTACACCTCACACCAAGTTCGAGGCAGAGGTGTACATTCTGAGCAAGGAGGAAGGTGGTCGTCATACGCCGTTCTTCAAAGGTTACCGTCCTCAGTTCTACTTCCGTACCACGGACGTCACAGGTGCATGTGAGCTGCCAGAGGGTGTGGAGATGGTGATGCCGGGTGACAACATCAAGATGGTAGTGACGTTGATCAACCCGATTGCGATGGACGATGGTCTGCGTT
>JACCED012471587.1_pt1 | contig 13465 bp, 20 predicted proteins | sample 7455021 | NCBI WGS metagenome assembly JACCED01 (sample SAMN15323456, study PRJNA562643) | freshwater metagenome | isolation source: river surface water | place: USA:Blue River Watershed | collected 2017-08-19 | reverse complement strand
TCTTATTATTCTTGTCATGTTAATTCCTTGTATATGTATAAACCCCACAAGTTCCTGGAGCGCATTGTATAGTCATCGCTCCAGCATCTGGGGTTTGAGCTGTTTGCTGCACACCAACTGTCGCTCCAGTTGATCCACTTAAAGTCAGACTGAATGTCTTATCGCCAGAACCAGTTTGTAGACCATTGATGGTGTTACCGCTATTAGTAGTTCCATTAGTATTGATTATAGAGAAATTATGATTCCCAGAACCATTCTGATCTATATTTATCATGTTTGCAGTACCATTTAAATTATGTATGTTTGCAACATGTTGACCAACACCTTGTTGTAAAATATTGATACCATTGTTTATACCAGATTTTATTTCTACACTAGCAGTCTTCACACCTGAATCTTTTTGATCAATAGAAATTGATGTATTATCTACTGCGCTAATTAATCCAAGATTAATTGTTGTCGCATGACCAGAACCATCCTGTAAAACATTGATGTTATTATTATCACCAATCTGCTGTATGTGTATGGTGTTGTCTGCAGCGAAAGCAGAGAATGAGAGAAATAATAATAGATATTTCATTAATTCTGTCTCAGAGTTATAGTAGTAGTTCCACCAGTATTGATTCTATTTTTAACTTCAATAGATCCTTGATACATGTGAATAGTGCTATTTTGATTTGTTGGAGTAGTAACTGACATAACATTACTACCATCATCTCTAAACAATGTTACATGTGGTTCATCAACAACAGCTACGACTCCGCTGATTGCTCTATAATCTGGAAGCAGACCACTAGGTGTAGAATTCAAAAGATTAAGTTCAGCAGCCAGTTGTGCATTAATAATATCGAGTATATTCTCTAAGAAATTTTGGTCAAGTAAATTTCTTGATAGTTTATCTTGGAATGTTTGTTTGGCTTGATCATCAAGAACATTTGTTAACTGTTCTTCTTTTAAAAAGTTTTGATCAAGAGCACCTCTTTGTTGCATTCTAGTTTGTTCTTCTTGTCTCTGTAATTCTTTTGGTGGAGCCACGATAAGCATATTGTTTATAGCGTCTGCAGATAGATTAAGAATAACTGGTCTTAGCGGTCTAAGACTTCCATCAGTAACTTTTGTAGCTTCAAATGGTTTTGTTAATGTTACCATACCTGCTTCAGTTATGACATCAATGATGCCAGTGTAACAATCTCTGGCTATATCAATTGGAGTTCTTCCAGGAGGACAAGTTGGTAGAAGAATAATTGTTGATGCACCAACCTCATCAACTGTCGCAGTGAAGTCAGTCCCACGAACTGCGATAGTTGCAGTTGGAGTAGTAATGTTTACATTTTGATTATTGTTGTGGGCAATTTGCCCTGATGCATATCGAACAGTACCCAAAGCAACCTTCATTGCTAGTTTACCACTCTTAGCTTTTGGATCGTAGACAAAGTCATCAATGACTAGTCTAGAGTTTTCATTTACCTGAACTGTGGTATCATCTTTAAATGTAATTCCAACTTTACCACGAGTTGTTCTAATCGCATCGTTCATCTCAACACCAGTGCCTTTCGATCCAGAAAGAGTCTGTTTGTCTCTCTGGATCGAAGGTACTGCGTTTACTTGTTCTGTGATACTACCAACTGGAGCAGCTAAACACGGTAGATATAAGAATAGTAAACATAATATGACATATTTCATATTAACGATTTATTTGTACAATGTTAACAGTATTACCAGAACCTGTACCAATGTAATTAGCAATGTTGTTGCCAAGAGATCCACTCTGTGTAATAGCAGTGGTGTTACCAGAACCATTAATAGAAACTGTTGCACTGTTTCCAGAAGTGCTACCTGACTGAGTAATGTTAGTGACATTACTTGCTCCTACTGTAGTAACAGAAGCAGTGTGCATATCACCAGTCTGAGATATAGTAGTAGCATTACCGCCACCGCCTGTATTGCTATTGGTTATAGTATTTTGGTCACCAGCAACAGTAGCGTCAAAGTTGTTGTTATTACCACCTGATTGTAATGAGGTAACATTATTTTCTTGCCCAGTCACAACTACATTAGTGACACCAGCATTACCCACCTGAGTAATATCAATTGTGTTGCTGGCGCTGGTTGCTGTTCCATCTCCATTAGAATTAATAGTGGCTAAAGCATTGTTACCTGTTTGGTTATATGTAACAGTTGGATTGGTTGAAGATGTAGAAGTTTGGATACCCAATCTTAATGTATTCCCAGAACCAGTCTGAGTGATTGCTACTTGATTGTTATCACCAGATATTTTCATTGGTGTCGTACTACCTGTTCCGACACCTGGTAGTCCACGAACAATGTTACCCACTCCATCTTGAGTAACATTGATCGTGCTATTATCTCCAGCCTGATCAATGTATATGCTGTTATCAGCAGCATGCCCCGACAATGACATTGCAGCCATTGCTAGGATTGCAGTTAGTTTTCTCGGAAAACTGCCAGATCCTGTTCTACTTTTTTGCATTTCCTTACCTTATCTTTATGAGGTTAATTCCTGTTGTACTCCCATAATTATCAAGGTTGTGTCTCTGGAGTTGAGGTTGGGTTCACAACTGCTTCTTTTTTATAATCCCATATACCTCTTCGTTCTCCTTCTTTTATTAATTCCACAACTGCTGCTTCTATGGTCGCTTTGACCGCCATCGTGCCAGCTTCGTTAATAGTCAATCCAGTTTCAGCTTCAAATGCCTGTGTACCATTTTGTATAAATTTTAAAACTGCTATAGAGTCTGCTGTGGAATAAACAATTTTCTGAACAGCGACTGAAACAAGAACCTTTCCTGTATTAACAGAAACTGCTCTTAGGCTAACAGTAACAATATCCTTTGAATATTGAGTTTGTTTGCCGATACCCAAAAATCTATGTGCAGCGCCACCAGATTCATTACCAGAATCATAACCAATAATACCACCCTCAAGTATGATTCCTGCAAATTGCAGTGGCATTAGTGGTTTAGCGTTTTGTCCTTCATATGCTTCTCGCATCTGACGAATAATAGTTCGTTCCTTTGTCAGATTATCAATGTTGGTTCTTTCTACTACATCAAACCATTGTCCTCTACCTACATCTTGAAGAGCACGAATTAAAAACACTTCAGCACCCTGTGTAACAGCAGTGCTAAAAGAAGCAATTCCTGGAGTTGGCTTTCTTTGTCCAGTTAGATCTTTAAAATGATAAACAGCAACTGTTACCTTTTTACCATTTGGAGAAGGAATAGCATCAAACTCTTTTTCTAGTTTATTGACAACAACCTCTGGTTGAAATTCAAGACCAGATTTTTGCTGTACTGCACAACCAGACAAAACTAACAATGATAGAATTAGGATGTATTTCATTGGAATACAAACTGACCCAATGGTACAGTTATTTGTGTCTGGTTACCAATAGAATCGGTTACAGTAAGATAAACATTAGAACTATCTTTCGTCCAAAAGATAGTATTACCTTCAAAGTTTAGAGATCCACTAGTAGCACCACCAGTAGCAAACATTGCTGTGGCGAGGTTTTGAGAGATCTGTGCGTATATACGAGACTCTAAATTATTTAAAAATTTCTTTATATTAGTATTAGAAGCCTCTGCTTTCGCTTTATCTAATGCAGCTTGTATATCTTTTTGTATCTGTACTCTACGAGTAAACTCTTGATTCTCAATCGTCAATACATGAGATGAATAACCACTCCCATTGAAAGATGGAGATTTAAAAGACTGATCTGGTAATGGAGTTGCATAAACTACATTACTTGTCAGAGTTGCTATTAGTATTCTTACGAGTGTCACTCAGTTCTCCTTGGTCTCGCAACGAAAGGATAACATTCACTTTTTGGTTTAGTCTGATCAAATCATTATCCAACATACGGATGCGATCGATTAGAGCAATTAATACATTATTTGCTTCACTCGTTACTGGTTTAATTTCGGTAGTTACCCATGTCCACACATAGTAGACAAAATATCCCATGCCACCAGCAGCGACAATAGGAAACCCATATTTGTTAATTAGTCCTACGATATCCATTTATTTTCCCTTCATCCCAGAAACCCCAAGGATTATAAATTTTCTTTTCTTTTTTTTGCGGTTCTTTAAAATAAAGAACATATGCAGATATCAAAACCAAACATTCTAACATATAGAATACTAGAAAAGACTCTAGTATCATTAGTCTGGCTTTCTATGTAAAACAACTCTTCCTTGAGAATTCACTTTTAACATAAACAAATCGCCATCCTTCCAATTAGAAGGTAGTGTTCCCCAATTATTGGTATTTGGTTGTCCTTTAATTTTTAGTTCTTCATCGAACATTATACCGTTTTCATGGATATCGAAAGTATAGTCAACATATAGCATTAATCTCTCCTTGCATCAGATTGTTCTGATCTAGCAATTCTATCTAAATCAGGTGGGATATGGAGTGCGTGACTTACTTTAGTATCAATTCGAATGACATCGTGGTTCATTGCAGCAACACGCTTGTCCAATGCCATAATGATACCAGCCATGCCTTTTACAGCACTAGTCACACCAGCTAAGATAAATTTAAGGGTTAGAAAGACGAAATATCCTGCTGCAATTGCTGCAGCAATGGGAAACCCAACTTCGGCTACTATTTTGAAGAATTCCATATAAATCCATTATTGTTATTGTTATGAGGATCATAACTTATTTAGGATTAATGGACTTCTTAGGGAGTGATTCTTCTCCCTGCAGAATCATATTCAACTGGTTTTTGTCTTGGTTGAAGTTCTTCTACTTCTTTTTCTATAGTTTTAACACCAAGCATATTCTGTACTTTATTTAAAAATGAATTAGCCTTTGGTGTTTCTTTTTCCATTCTTTGATACAGTTCAGGTTCCCAGTCTTTTGTTGGTTCATCTACCTGTATATCAAGGTCATCACCATCTTTATGTATTTCTATAGAGTCTTGTAGTTCTATATTATCATTAGTTTTTATGCTGTTGTCAATATTTTCTTCAACAGGTGCTGGTAAAGAACTCTGTTCTTTCTTAAGATTCCAGTTAGCAGCAACTAGCATTAAAACTGCTAGTGGATCAAATACAAGCACAATCATGATGATAACCCAACGAACTGCTTTTTCAAGCACATCCGTTTCTGGATTATCACCATATATTAATGCAGCGATATACTTTATTGGTCCTACTTCTGCTTCGACTTTCCTGACTTCTGCTGCGATTGGCGCACGCTCTTCGTTGAGTTTTGCGATCTTGGCTTGCGCTGTACCGATTTCGTTGAGGATTCTGGTACGATCTCTTTGTTGGTTTCTACGGATGGTAATGGCTCGCTCTGTTCCACTGGCTTCTGTGGTTCTGGCGATCGTTTGATCAACTTGAGCATCGAGTTGAGTAAGTTCTTTACGACTTGCATTAATATTCTCCTTTTCGGTTTTAATTTTCTCATCAATGAGAGCTAACTTTGCGGAAACATCACCAGTTGGTATTGCTTGGTCTAAATGTGCTTTAGATAAGAATCCAAAAATACCCATCGATGTCAATAACATTAATGTTATCAATGCTGTTAAAAAATATGCTTTAAACAACTTGGGTATCTCTACCCAATTTCTATACAACCAAGATGCCACTACTAACTTAGATGCTTCTAGTAAAGATCCCATTATCATAATGGGTATTGCTGCAGCTGCAAAGATTGCGACTAGCCCTGCCACAGCATAATACGCTGCGACAGCTGAAAGTCCTAATGCTACTGTAAATAGTAAATATGTCATAGTTTGTTTTTAATATGAGAACCATGAACTCGGACAGATATTTGTCCATTGTAGTAGTCGTCTGATTCTAATACTCTTCTCCCAAATTGCTCTCGTGCTTCTATGTATGAACACTCAGCTTTAGATTTACAAAAGAATAAAATCTCTCGGGTGAAGTTTTCCTTACCAAGAGAGATTACATCTTTATTTAGTTCTTCGCTGGAACCATAATATTCAAGCCAATCAGAGTCAACCTTGGATCTGATCTTCTTTTTCTTTTTCGTGCCATTTTTTAACTTAACTACTTTGTAGCTAGTTTTGGAAAATTTGGCTAATTTCTTACCAATATACATACGACTGGTGGCTTTGTTTGTAATTAAATAAACAAAGCCAACACAGTCTTCAGGAAGTTGTTCAACAATTTCAGAATTATAAGTCCACATAATGGACTATTTATTCTAGTCCAAAGACGCTATTTTTTTCTCGCAGATTCTTATTTCATCTTTAATGTGTAACTTTTCTTTTTTAATAACCTTTTCGATATAATCTGGTTGTCCAAGATTCAATCTTCGATCTAACTCTTCATGTCTTTCTTTAAGATGTGAAATATGATGTTCGAGTTTTTCTTTAGTTACCATTAGAATCTCCTTATTCTTCGTCGTCTAATTCTTCCTCTTCATATATGTCAGCAGAGCAAACAGGACAATAGACAATGTCAGCAGTAGAGTAATCATCACCCTTAAGAATTATCTTTCCTCGTGCTTCACAACTCTCGCATTCAAAATATTTTGTTGTCATAATTCTCTTCTATTGTTATAAGTTTTTGATGTTCTGGTAAGTATAGATATTTTATATCACTTCTTTTAAGAGTGTCAATAGCGTGGTCAAGTGTTTCTACCATAGAATCACCTGCTAAATTAAAACTGGTATTAAAAAGTAAAGGTACACCTGTTTTATCTTTAAATGTTTTAATTAGGTTGTAAAAATGATAGTTTTGTTGTTCTGTAACAGTTTGAACACGACATGTTCCGTCAACATGTACAACAGAAGGTATGAATTCTTTTTTATCAGACTTAACATCAACAGCGTACATCATAAATGGACTTTCTTCTAATCCAGCCATATCAAACCACTCTTGACAATCTTCTTTTAAAACAGATCCAGCAAATGGTCTAAAATACTCTCTACCCTTAACAACATTAACAATGTCTTTGCCATTTTTAATTCTTGGATCAAATAGTATAGATCTATTGCCCAATGCTCTCGGACCAGCCTCACTCTTTCCTTGAAACATTCCTACTATATGACCAGATGTTAATAATGCCACAACATCTTCATAAGAAACATATGATCCTTCATTACATGTAATAGTACTGGTTCCTGTATATAAAGAGGTCTGTTTTCTTATGTTATTATCTTTATATATTAAATGGTATGCATATTTAGCAACACCAATACTTGTTCCACCATCATAAGAAAGAGGATCTACATATAGATTAACATCAGATGGTAAATTTTTTCTATAAAAATAATTGGCGACGCAATTCAATCCATATCCACCACTAAAAGTTACATTTTTGCAACCAGTTTTCTCTATACTCTTTTTGATTAGATCCAAACAATAATTTTGAGATATATGTTGAACAGTATAACTTAAATCTTCCCGTGAGTGTTCATGAACATTATTAATTATACATCTAGAGCGATCTGATGGAGCTTCTTCATAATCTATATCAACTAATTTATTGCCATATGAAGACAACCCCATTACTTTACCGCAATCTAAATTAGAAAACCCTAATTGAACACTAGTCTCAGCGTACAATATTCCAACGCTAGGTTTATTTACAACTTCTATTTTATCGGATACATATTCTTGGCATAAAGATTTGTGATTAAACAATCTTTTAAAAATCGGTTTAAATGTACTTGGGTATGATGCAAGGTAAATACTTTCAACTTCTGAACCATGAGCATCATCAGAAAAATATTTGTATGCACCTAATGCGTCTACTACTACGCATATACTTTGTTCGAACCCAGAGGCATAGAATGCGTTACTTGCGTGATATAAATGATGTTCGTCTTTTTCATCGGCTAATATAAAAACTTGGGTGTCATGTTCTATTAACCTTTTCTTTTTACAGTAGACTATAAATGGATTATGCGCAGTCGGGTAGGGATCATTTTTTGAAACAGCAAGATAATCTAATTTATCTGTATATTTAAAAATTTCATCAATTGATAAAAATGGATTATTATCGTGTTTATTCCTAGAAAGTCTTTCTTCCTCAATATAAAAAACTAATTCTCCATTTTTTAATAGACATGTCGATGCATCATGTCCCGTGGCAATTCCAGCTACCCAAATATCTCTCACATATACTCCTATTATACTGAAAACGAACTACCACATCCACAAGTAGATTTTGCATTAGGATTTGATATGACAAACTGAGAACCTTTTAGTTTATCACTAGTATAATCTATAGTAGCATTCTCAAAATACTGCATACTCATAGCATCAACTATTAGTTTATCAATAACAAAATCGTCTTCTTCTTTGTCTTCCTCGATTGTAAATCCATAATTGAAACCAGAACACCCACCACCAGAGATGAATGCTCGTACATATTTACCCTCTCCATCAGAAAGAATTTCTGAGATTTGATTTTTGGCGTTATCTGTTAGATTAATCATGAGCATGCACACTTTAATTGATAATCATGTATCGCTGCTTTAATTGCATCTTCAGCAAGTATAGAGCAGTGAATCTTAACTGGAGGTAATGCTAATTCTTCTGCGATTTCAGAGTTTTTGAGTTTAGCAGCATCATCAATATGCATACCCTTAACCCACTCTGTAACCAGCGAAGAACTGGCGATTGCTGAACCACATCCATATGTCTTGAAACGAGCATCTCTAATAATACCATCTTCATCTACCTTAATTTGTAGTTTCATCACATCACCACAAGCAGGTGCACCAACCATACCAGTGCCGACTGATGGGTCATCTTTATCTAAAGAACCAACATTTCTAGGATTTTCATAATGATCTATAACTTTGTTTGAGTAAGCCATTATTTTTCCTTTGCTAAACCTAATTTGTTAAAAACTTTAAACCACATCCAACCAATATCAAACTCCCACCATTTTCTACTTAATTTAGGGTTTGCTGGATCTGCATGATGATTGTTATGAAATTCTTCACCACCAATTATAATGCCAAAAATAGAAATATTCTTTGATCGATCTTTTGTTTCAGTATTACGATAACCCCACCAATGACCTAAACCATTTATAACACCTGCTGCCCAAAATGGAATCCAAATCATTTGTATACCCCAAAGCAATAATCCAACCCAACCAAATACGATCAAGTTGAACACAAGGAGAATGCTAATGCCAAGTCTGGAGTGAGGAGTGTATATGTTGTGCTCCAACCAATCAGTAGGAGTACCACTGCCATATGTATCAACCATGACTTTATCTTTTGATGCTTGTGCATATAGTATTGCTCCTCCAAATAAAACTCTCCAAATACCATAAACATGAGGTGAATGTGGATCACCTTCTTTTTCACACAACTGATGGTGTTTACGATGTATAGCAACCCATTGTTTAGTAATCATACCAGTTGTTAACCACAACCAAAATCTCATAAAGTGTTCTAATGCTGGGTGAAACACTATACCCCTATGTGTTTGTCCTCTATGTAAATAAAGAGTAACACAAACAATGGTGATGTGTGTCATCACCAATAAGTAAATTAAACTAATCATTCATTCTCCACTTGTTTTCTGGTAGTCCGTAGTCCCATTTTGGATCCATCTCAACATTCCATCTAGTAGTGGCTACATGAAAATCAGGTATTTTCATTTCTTTAGGATTACTCGCTGGTTCTAAAATTAGAACACGATTGTTTGGTTGTGCTGCGAATTGTCCATTATCTAATTTGATAAAATTAAAAGATTTGTGATCTTCAACATCTTCACTATGACCACAATCAATTGTATTAAAATCTGTATGTGCAGAATCTACAGTAAAAAGATATTCTCCCTCTGCCCATGAACCATCTTTCATTTTTATTTTACATCTCATGTTAGCTATCATGGCTTTTTTAATGACAGTTATATCATAAGACATACTGTTCCATAGCTGTAGAAAGTCTAATGGATATGGATCTCCCTCAATCGGTTTCCAGCAATAAGCATGTAAAGGAAGTTTATCGTATAATGCACCATAGTGATTAAGATAACATTCAATACGAAATGCTTGGCTTCGTAAAGACTTAATACTTATCCACCAGCAAGGTTCAAGTTCCCCATGACCTTTTTCAAAGTCATAGAGAAACTCTCTGCGAACAAAACAATTAACAGGTGGAAGGTTCGCAACTATATGTGCCATTAAGCAGCCTTACCCCAAACATCTCCCCATGAACCAGACAGAGCACCTTTAGCGTAATCAGTTACACGATTCTCAAAGAAGTTTCCGTGCACTGGTGCGTTAATCATTTCTTCTACCCATGGAAGAGGATTTCTCTTCACTTTAAATACACCCTTCATGCCAAGAGAAATTAGACGACGATCTGCGATATAGCGGATGTATTGTTTAACATCTGCAGCTGAGAGATCACGCATGTCACCATTGGCATAACAGAGATCAATAAACTTATCTTCTAGTTCTACCATCTTCTCAGCGATAGTATAAATCTTACTCTTCAACTCATCGTTCCAGATTTCATTATTCTCTTTAATAAACTCTTTGAATAAACGAATCATATTCTCAGAGTGCATCGTTTCGTCAACGATAGACCAAGTAACAATCTGACCCATTCCCTTCATGATACCATGGCGAGGGAAGTTCAACAACATAATGAATGAAGAGAACAACTGCATCCCTTCAGTGAAAGCACTGAACACGGCAATGTGGGTTGCAGTTGAAGAAAGAGTTCCATTCTTTGAAGATAGATCAAGAACATAATCGTGCTTATCACGCATTTCTTGATATTCTAGAAACTCGTTGTATGTTGACTCTGGCATTCCAAGAGTCTCAATCAGATGTGAGTATGCAGCGATATGTAGTGCTTCACGAGCAGCAAATCCCATAAGCATCATACGAATTTCTGGTTGTGGGAAATATGGAAGATAGTTATTCACATAACCACCAGCAACATCAATATCACCTTGTGTAAAGAATCTAAAGATGTTAGTCAGAAATTGTTTCTCTTCACTATTTAGCTTCTTTTTCCAGTCCTTAACATCTTCTGCCATTGGCACTTCAGTATGCAACCAGTGTGCTTGCTCGTGTTTCAACCATGCTTCATATGCCCATGGGTAGTTAAATGGTTTGAAGTATGTTCTCTGATCCGTTAAATTATTTTTTATTTTCATTTTTTATTGTCCTATAATTTTCATTTTTTGTGCTAATGTAACTCTCTGTTCTCTACAATGTATTGTTGGCTCTAAACCAACATGCATTAATGAAGAATCAAAAATAACAATAGAATTTGGTTGTGGATATACTACATGCATATTATTTTGACGATCTATAATTACAGTGAAACCACCATATTCTGGAAACCATTCTTTGTTGGTGTAATATACTGCAGTTATGTATTTTTCATTTGGATTATTACTCTCTAATAGGTCAGTATGTAAATCACCACACTGACCATGCGCTTGACCATTTAGATATAATCGTTCAGTTTCAACTTTTATATTCAAAATAGATTCAATTTTATTTTTAAAGGTTTCTTCTATCTGTCTACATTTACCCCATTTAGATCCCCAAAGATTTTTGACCCAAAAGGTTCTCGCTAATGGAGTATCATCAGAAATACCAGCAAATTCCCAAACATAATGATCAGAATAATGATCTAGACCTTCAATCTCTTTTTCTGTTAAGAAGTTCGGAATTTTATATACATTATCAATATTAAACATTTATCCCTCGCAAGCTAAACAGGTATCTGCATCTCCTGTTAATGCATGTAAGTCGATTTCTTTAATGACTTCTCTTTCGATACGCTTTGATACTTTATCTGCTTTAGCAATCTTATCACTACGGCAGTAGTACATAGTCTTCAAACCTTGCTTCCATGCTTGGAAGTGAACAGCGTGAATATACTTAATGTGGCTATCAGGTCGGAAGAATACATTCAACGATTGTGCTTGGTCGATATACTCTTGACGATCTGCTGCATGCTGAACTACCCATCTTTGATCAATTTCCATAGATGTTTTGAAAACATCTTTTGTCCATTCATCCATCCATGTCAGGTGCTGGACAGATCCATCATTAGCAATAATAGAAGACCAGATATCATTATAATCATTTGTTGATATTGTGTCCCCATCACCTGCTAAATGTTTCTGAATAACTTTGTCAAGATAACGATTCTTATTTAAGTGAGAACCCGATAGAGTGTCTTGGCGATAAGCATTGGCACGATAAGGTTCAATAGAAGGACTAGTGTTGCCCATAAGAATGGAAGAAGAAGCATTGGGAGCAATAGCCATAAGATGACTAAACCTATTCCCAGTACCCACTGCGTCAGGTGCTTCACCTCGCTCCAATCCAAGTTCTTTATTAGCGACATCTAATTTCTCTCTTATATTTTTAAAGATGTTTTTGTTTCTACCAATAGCCATAGGTGTTTCCCATGGTGTATTATTTTTCTGTAAATAAGCATGCCAGCCCAAAGCACCGATACCGATACTTCTTTCTCTCATAGCAGAATACTTAGCTCGTTTGATAGTAGAAGGTGCGTGATCAATAAAATACTGAAGAACATTGTCAAGCATTTCTGCAACATCACGAAGGAAAGTCGGGTGGTCTTTCCATTCATCATAATATTCTAGATTAAGAGAAGACAAACAACAAACTGCGGTTCGCTTCTCATTAGTGGGAAGAATAATTTCTGAACAAAGATTGGACTGATGAACTTTAAGTCCTTTATCTTTTAAGTGTTGTGGTAGTTTACGATTTGATTCATCAATAAAATGCAGGTATGGTTCACCAGTCATCATACGCATTTCTAGAATTCGTTGCCACAGTTCTTTGGCTGAAACAGTTTCACGAATTTCTTTCGATGCTGGATCAACTAACTGCCAAGAATCGTCAAAGTTTGGATCAAGCATTGACTGCTCAATAAGTTCCATAAATGCATCTGGAATATTAATACCATGATGCATATTCAGAGTGCGCATGTTCTGGTCGCCAGTTGGCTTGCGCATCTCTAAGAAGTTTATAATATCAGGATGAGAGATATCAAGGTAAGCAGCGTAGCTTCCACGACGAGTGCGACCTTGACGATATGCAAGAGACGAGGCGTCATACATTTTGAGGTGTGGCATAACCCCAGTGGACTTGTCGTCAGCTGAACGGATACCAAAACCAATTCCAACGCCACCACCAAGCATAGAAAGCCAATTAGTTTCTGATAGATTATCAACTAGACCCTCTGCAGTATCTTCAATGTAGTTAAGGAAACATGATATAGGAAGACCACGCTTACTCCGACCGAAGGATAAGATAGGTGTTGAATACGACAACCAGTGTTTGCTGGAATATTCGTACAACCGCTGAGCATGTTCTGCATTGCTACCAAACTTACTGCTAACGAACGCAAATCTTTCTTGTGGTGATTGTTCTTCATCCTTCATGTAACTTTCTTTTAATCGTAGTTTCCCAAGTTCATCGAACAACGAATCAC
>JACCED012367969.1_pt1 | contig 13469 bp, 11 predicted proteins | sample 7455021 | NCBI WGS metagenome assembly JACCED01 (sample SAMN15323456, study PRJNA562643) | freshwater metagenome | isolation source: river surface water | place: USA:Blue River Watershed | collected 2017-08-19 | reverse complement strand
TGGTAGGCGCTGGTGCGCATGAGCTCTTCCATGAACAGCTTGAGTCCGCGGCGCAAGCGTTCGAGCTCGGCGGGCAGCATGAAGTAATCCGCGCTGTGTCCTTCGGCGGGCTCCAGGGCGCACAGCTCGGCGCAGGCATCCTGCACATCGCGGGTGATGTCATCCATGCCCGCATCCACCCAGCTGGCCTGGAACGGTGCGCCGAGCTCGTAGGGCGATGACCAGCCGACCATGCTCCGACGCAGGGTCTCCGGCAGCGCCCGGCCGAAGGCCGTGAAGCCCGGCACGCTTTCGCAGCCGGTGATGACGAGGTAGACGGGAAACTGCAAAGCAAAACGGTTCTGGGCCAGCCAGAGCCGGCGGTGGATGGCCTTGGCCCGAGCGCCCAGGTGCAGCCCGGCCTCGGGTCCGCTGTCGGTCAGGAGCGACGCCGGCAAGGCCACCACCACCGCGTCGAAAGGTCGATCGGGCCGGTACTTGCGGCACAGCCCCAGGAACTGATCCCACACCTGGCTGCCCGCAGAACCGGTCTCGTCGGGCGAGCCCAGGTGGCCGCCTTGCAGCTGGATGGCCACGCCCTTGTCGAAGAAATTCCAGTGCAGGCCGTGCGCCGCAACGCTCAGGGAGGCGTCGGTGCTCAAGGCGCTGGGAATGCCGGAGGCGACCAGCGGCAGGAGCTGCTCGGTGTCCGCTTCGTTGAGCACCAGCGTCCAGCTCAGGTTGTAGCGCTCGGCGCGCGAGGCCAGGTTGGCTTCGATCAGCTCCACCGCGTGCCGAAAGGACTGCTTGAAGGAGTCCATGCTGAGCTGGCGAACCGGGGCGGCGCCGGGCGTCTGGCGCTCGCGGTCGGCGCTCACCGTCGCGGCCCACAAGACCAGCCCCAGCACCAGCAAGGCGATCGCCGCCAACGCCAGCAGCGCGATGATCGCGAGGTGGTCGGTCAGGAAGTTCAGCACGTCAGACCTCCCTCCCCGCCCGGCGAGACCACAGGCGTCATCGGCCCCGCGGCCGAATCGATCGCTTCACGCACCGGCCAGGACTGCCACAGCCAGAGCAGCTCGGACACCGCCAGCAAGCCCAGCACCACCAGCAGCGCCATGACCCACCAGCGGCTCAGCCGTGGCAGACGCCGGGCGGCCAGATGGGTCAGGGTGCTGGCGTAGGCCTCGGGCGAGAGGGTCCGGTCGCGCCCCTGCAGGTCGGGTGCGCGCTGGTAGATGAACTGGAACAGCTCACGCCGGTAGTCCGCGATCTTTTGCAAGGAACCCGTGCCTCGGTAGCGGCCCTGGAATCCGAGCGAGAGCACGCTCAGATACAGACGCGCGATCGGACGCTGGGCCGGCTCGCGCTGCGACAGGATCTGCTCGATCTCCTCGAAGACCTTTTCGCCCGCGCTGCTGGTGCGAGACAGTTGGGCTTCGATCAGCACATGTCGCCAGTGAGGCCGCCCGGCCCAGTCGGCATTGATCAACAGCTCATCGGCCAGCGCGGCCTTCAGATATCGCGCGTGGAACTCGGTGTCCGCCCCCGAGCGGCCGCCGATGCGCCGAGCCTCCAGCGTCTGCAACTCAATGAGCTGCACCAGTTGCTGGCTCAGGGACTGGGTCGCCGCAACGGCCTCGGCCTCACTGACCTGGTGGACCGCCTGGCAGGCCAAGTCGAGCACGCCATAGAAATCGCGAAACTGGGCCGAGGGGAAGTCGACCCCGCCGACCAAGGTGGCGCCGCGGGCCTGCGAGAGCAAGGAGGACAAGGCGATGGGGGTGGGCAGGGTCATGTCGGTCATGTCGTGGGGCGTGCGCACTCAACCTTTGAGGAAGATCACCATCTCGTGGGGGCGTTGCATGGCGCTGGTTTCGTTGGCGTTGCTGATGACAAGGTCCTGGCCCGCGGCGATGAAGGCCTCTGCCACATCGATGGCGAACAGGGTGTAGCCCGCGCTGGAGCGCAGACCCAGCTCTGGCGCGTCGTCGATCCGGCGGCGGGCGGCGCCCAGCACGCGCCGCTCGGACAGCGAGGTCCAGACCGTGCGCGAGCCGATGACGGCCCCAGACATCCAGGCCACCAGCTCGCGCTCGGGCTGGCCGCGCAGGCCCACGACCAGGCGCGTGCCCGCAGCGACCGACGCCAGGGGCACGCTGAACGCACCGGCGTCGAAGTCGAACAGGCTGGTGCGCCACTCCTGGCTGACCTCGCCCGCAAAGTCCTCCAGCGCGTCGAGCACGGGCCCCAAGGCGGCCATCGGATCGTCATGCACCCAGGCCGGTGGCAGCATGGGCACGGCGCCGGGTCGCAGCGTGGCCAGGGGACCGAGCTGGGCGCACAAGGCCAGGTAGAGCGCATGGGGCGGCACCGACGGACTGCGCAACAAGGCCTCCAGCACGGGCAAGGCGAACACCAGGCTGGCCAGTCGGGCCTTGCCCTCCAGGATGGCCAGCCGGTCCTCGATGCGGGATGAAGGGTCCGAGGTCTGCTTGACCAGAAAGGCGGCCTTGCTGCGCATCTGGGCGGCCAGGGCCTGGGCACGCTGGCGCACGTCGCTGTGCAGCGGAACCTCCAGCCAGGCGGGCTCGTAGGCGCCACGCTTGTAGACCTCGTTGTCCTTGCGCACCGTCATGAGCTTGAGCGACAGGTAGGCGGACGAGGGCCGCTCGCCCACGGCCAAGGCGAGGTTGGGCACGGCGCGGGGCATGTCGACGGGCAAGGCCTCGGAGATCTCGTCCTCCACCCGCTCGCCCGGCACACCACGAAACCGAGCGGGCTGGGCACTGACGCGCAGAGAGCGGGCCTGGCCGACCGTGAGGTAGATCGCGGCGGGCGCCTCTTCCAGCTGCGCGGCCAGGGGCGTGATGTCCAGCGCCAGGTCGGGCAGGCCCGGCGCGGACGCCGGCCAGGTCACGGCCATGCCATCGGGCATGACCGCCTCCAGCGCCAACACGCGCACCAGCCCGTTGGTCAGAAGGCTCTCGTCGATGTCCAGCCGCCGCAGGCCCCAGCCCAGCGGATGCGCGGCGAGGTGCTGCCACGCGATCAGGTCATCCACCCGCGCGCTCTCCTGCTGGAAATGCTGGGGGCTCAGGAGCATGCCTTCGTGCCACTGGATACGCGGCGCGGGCGGGGTCGGGCGATGGGTCATGGGGTCGGGGCTCATTTCGTCGTGTGGGGCTGCAGATCCGAGCTGGTGAAGCCCTTGGGCCCCAGCTGCAGCAGGAACGCCTCGCCCTTGGGCTGCAGACGTTCGCGGTGCTCGCCCGGTGAGGCATAGGCAGCAAAGGCCAGGATGGCCAGCGCGTGCTGGTGGATCTGCGCAGGGTCGGTGAGCCTGAGGGTCTGGCCGGGCACCACCTCCACGGACACCACACCGAGCGCATCGGGGAAGGTGCGCTGGGTGTCACCGCGGGTGGCAAACCATTTGGCGGCCGGGGTGGCCGAGAGGGATTCGACGAGAGCCGGATCGCGCACGAACACCAGATCGAGCGCCACCGGGCTGTTCTGGTTGGCATCCGCTGCGGCCGCGATGGTGACGCTCTTCCAGGAGGGGGCTGTGGGGTGGGGCTTGCCGGCCCCGACGAGTTCTGCGCCCGCCGACATGATGGAGTCCGTCAGTTTGGTGATGCTGCTGCACGCCGCGAGGCTGAGGCTGGCTGCGAGCACGAGCGCAGGTGCGCAGAGGGCGCTGCGCTGATGGGGCCGGGGCGCGGCGAGCCGGCAAGGCGATGTGCGGTCGCGCGGGCGCGGTGGGGGGGTCGTCATGGAATCCTCGCCTTCAAAGACAACGTGTGCTGGGTGTCCAGCAGGCCCACGCCCAGGCCCGCCAGACCCGCGGCGAGCAGCGCGAACAGCACCAGACCCATCAGCAAAAGCGCATCGCGCGGACGCAGCGACAGCGCGACGCGGGGGCGCACGACGCGCCGTGCCGGTTCGACTACGCGCGGCACCCCGGTCAGGAGCGGGCCGGCCGCCAGCGTGACCCAGGGCGCCACGACCACGATCGATACCAGGTTGCGGATGCCGGCCGTGAGCGGCTCCAGCAGCACAAGCGTGGGTAAGAGGGCCTCGAGCGGCAGCCCGAGCCAACCCAGTGCGAGGCCTGCGGCAGCCAGCGTCCAGCCGCTGGCGTAGGCGACGCTGGCCAGGGCTGCGGCCGTCGACGCCAGCGCGATCACGCCCAGATCGGTCACGCCCAGGGGCTTGCCATACAGGTGGGCGGCGAACACCGCCAGCACCCCGAAAAAGAGCGCATCGCCCAGTCGCACGAAAGCAGGCAGAAGGGGCGCAGACAGCTCCATCAGGTCGCGCCGACCGCCCAGGCGGTTGCACATGGCGTCGATCAAGCCCGGTACGGCGGCGGCCGGACCGGTGGAGAACAGGCCGATCACCAAGGGTTCGCGCAGGGCCCCGACCACGCGATCGACAGGCTGGCGCAGCCGCAGCGCCGTCACCCCCAAGGCCAGGGCTGTGACCGCCAGAGCGATCAAGACGAGCGGAATCAGAAACGCCTGCATGCGCCCGAGCAGCGCCAGGCCCAGGGTGTGGACGGACGCAGCCGCCATGGCGAAGGCAAACAGCGGCAGCCAGGCATGGGCCCGCGCCATCAGGGTCTCGAGGCTGCGGTACACGCCCTCGGCAAGCGCCAGAAACGCGCGCCCCCGCTCGCCCCCCTGAACCGCCAGGCCCACGCCGAAGAACACCACGCCGATCAAGGCACTGACCAGGGTGCCGTAGGCCAAGGCGCGGTAGCCGTTGTCCGGCACCACCGTGTCCCAGGTCAGCGCCGCAAACGCGTCGGAGGATTCAGCCGGTTCAGCCCGCAGGGCCACGGTGGGGATCGCCTCCACCTCCAGCGCGGCGCGCCCAAGGGCCGTGGCCATGTCGGCGCCACCGCCGGGTTCGGTGACCACCAGCATCGCCAGGCCCGCCGCCAGGCCGGCCAGCGCCATCATGGCCAGAAGGCCCGCCAGCAGCAGCGCCAGCAGCCGGCGCATCGACCCCGGCTGCGACGGCCACTGGCGCAACCCGGACCAGACCGCCAGCACGATCAAGGGCAAGCCCACCATGTTCAGCAGCGCGATGTAGGCTTGACCTGCCGCACTCAACCACGTGAGCTTCAGCGGTGACCACGCGCCCACCGCGGCGCCGCACAGGATTGCCAGCAGCAGCCGGGCGCCGGGACTGAGCCAGGGTGTGCGCATCACGCGGCGCCCTCCGCCAGGGCCTGCTCGATCGCGGCCAGGGCCAGGGCGCGGGTGCTGTCCACCAGGGTCAGGCCCGCAGGGTCGCAGTGCCGCGCCGCCAGGGGCAGCTCGGTGCAGCCCAGCACCACACACGACAGGCCCTGCCCCGCCGCCGCAGACTCGCCCGCCTTGACCTGGGCGATGCAGCGGTCCACGTCGTCCTGCACCGCCAAGGCGTCGGGCTCGACCGGCTCCAGCCCGGCCTCACGCAGCGCGGTGCGATACAGGCCCGACCGCTGCACACCGCGCGTGGCCAGCACCAACACCGACGCGCCCGGCGGTTGCTGCAGCCGCTCGACGCAGGCCCGCGCGATGTGCAAGACCGGCACCGCCGACTGTTCGCACAGCTGTGCGTGCCAGTGATGGGCGCTGTTGCAAGGAATTGCCACCAGATCTGCACCCGCGCGCTCGAGCACCTGCAGGCCCTCGAGCAGCGCGGGCAAGGGATCCGGCCCCAGCCCCAGGATCGCCGCGCTGCGATCGGGCACCTGCGGCCGGAAGGCGGCCAGCACCGGGATGTGGTCCTGGTCGCGCCGGGCCGGCGTAAGCCGCACGAGCTGGTCCAGGAAATCGACCGTAGCCGCCGGACCCAGACCCCCCAGAACGCCGATCGTTCGCATGGCTAGACCTCCAGCGGCCGCGGGCAGATCAGTGCCACAGCCGCGCAGTTGCCCAGAACAATCAGCACCGTGCGACCGATGTCGCACAGAGGCTCCACCGCCAGGAACAGCACGAAGGCGGCCTCAAAGGGCAGGCCCAGGTAGCCGCTCGTGGTGCCCAGCATGGACAGCGTCACCACCCCGCTGGCGCCTGCGGAGGCGAAGCCCGCCAGGATGGACATGATCGCGACCAGACCCAGCTCCTGCAGGCTCAGCTCTTTTCCGTAGAGGGCTGCGATGAAGAGCGTGGCGCTGACGTAATAGAGGATCGGACCGGTGCGCAGGAGGGAGACGCTCAAGGGCACCAGCAGCTCCACCCGCATCCGCGCGAAGCCGAGCTTGTCCGCCATCGCCTCGATCATGGCGGGCATGCACACCGCACTGTTGCGGGTGACCACGGCCAGCGCGAACGGGGCACGCAGCGCGTCCAGAACCTGGGGCCAGGACTTCCCGCTGCGCCGCCGGATCAAGACGACAGCCAGCACCACCAGCGACAAGGCACTGCCGGTGAAGGTGGCGACGAATCCCGCCATCGGCCGCAGCGTCTCCAGGCCGCTTTGCCCGATCTGCGCCGCCGCCATGCAAAAGAGCACGAGCGGCACCGGGTAGTTGAACCAGCGCGTGAGCGTCTGGCAGGACGCATAGACCGTCCCGAGTGCATCGATCAAGCCCTGAGAGACCCGCACCGGCACCTGCCCGGCGGCGAAACCGAACAACAAGGCGAACACCAGGGCCTTGAGGGTCTCGCCCTGCGCGAAGGAGGCGAAGACATTCGACGGAATCAGGGTGCCCAGCACATCGCGCAAGCTGACGTCGCCCAACTTCCCTTCGTCGGGCGCCTCGGGGGCGTGCAGCTCGATTTCCTGGCTCCCTTGCCGGCTGTCGCTGCCCACGATGCGCCCGAAATCCGCCCGCACCTGCGGCGACAGCTCGGCGCCCAAGCCGGTCAGCCGCGCACTGGCCAGGCCCAGGGCGGCCACCGCGCACGCAAACACAAGGAACACCCACAGCACACGCGCCAGGGTCTTGCGCGTGCCGCCCTCGCGAAACAGGTGCTGCAAGCTGAAGATGACCGCCGAGACCATGAAGGGCAGGACGATCATCTGCAGCAGGTCGACGTACACGCCCCCGACCACGCCCAGTCGGCGCGCCGCTTCGGGCTGCCAGGCACCGAAGGCGCCGCCCGCCAGCAGACAGCCCACCACCCACCAGGGATTCAAGGCCCAGGCCTGCCAGCGGCTCCAGGTGGGGAAGGACATCGAGGACATGGGCGTGGGCACCTCTCAACGCAACTCTTTGAGCACCGAGTCCACGGTGAGCTTCTCGGCCCGCAGGCCGACGAACTTGTTGACGAAGGCCAGCAAGGTGGCGTTGCGCACCCCGACGGCCACGGCCAGGGCATCGGTCAGGTCCTTCAGGATCACGGTGCGCAGCGTGAGCACCAGCCCGGGGTCGTCCTGCAGGATCCGGCGCACCTCGAACTCGTCCCGGTAGGCGCCCATGACCTGCCCGCGCCGCACGGCATCGATCACCGCCTCCCAGGTCGGGTAGGTGACGATGCGGGCGCGGGGGAAATGGCGCGGCGCGAAATCTGCAAACGAGGAGTTGGCGATGACCGCCAGCGAGCCCTCGAAATTGCGAATGGCCTGGGGCAGCGTCCGATCACGCAGGAGCGCGGCGAACGCGACCCGATGGAGCAAGAGCGCGTGGTTCAGCGTCAGATAGGGATCGGAGAAATGCACCGACAAGGCGCGCGCCAGGGTGTGCGAGAGCTTGCTGATGCCCAGGTCCGCCTCCCCACGCGCCACGAACTCGACCACCTCATTGAAGGTGCGCGGGGACCGGTCGATGCGCAGCGTCACGCCCAGCTCGCCGGCCAGCTGCTGCGCCATCCGCACATCACTGCCCACCAGCTGCTTGTTCTTCATGTGGAAAAACGGCGGTGCGTCGGTGGCCGCCATGGCGACGACGAGCTCGCCCCGGTGCAAGATGGCCCCGATGTCGGCGGCCACCAGATCGCCCCGGGGCAGCCGCACCATGGGAGGCTGGGGCTGGGCCTTCGCCTGGCTCTGGGCCCAGCTGCCCGGCGCGGCCGCCCAGCCCCCCAGCAGCCAGCCGGCCATGACGGCCAGGCCTTGTCGGCGCTGCGTCCTCACGGCCGCCCCCCCGAGCCACCCACGCGCCCCGCGCTGGCCGCCGGGGCGACCGATGGGGCGGATGGGGCGGATGGCGCCGCCTGGGTCGCCGGCGTCACCGGCGCCGCTGCGGCCGGGACCGGCGCGAGCCGATGACCCAGCTGGATCCCCAGCAAGAACGCCAGAACCAGCAAGGTGAGCAAGCTCAAACACGCCAGCAGCAGAAGACGGGGGGTCAGGCTGAATCGGTAGTCCATGGGAGGGCGCTCGGTCGGGTTCAGGGAACGGCCACCGTGAATTGGCCAGGCATGTCGATGCCGATGACGCCGCCCCAGTTGCACGCCAGCTTGGAGCTGTTGTTCAGGGCCGGCAGGTTGCCAATCTGGACGGTGGGCGAGCCGGGCGACCAGGGCGCGGTCGTCACCGGCAGGCAGGGCATGGGCACCAGACTGCCCATGGCGGCCGCCGTGGCCGCCGCCACCATCGGGTTGCCCATCGAGCGGCACAGCACAAAGGGCAGCACGTTGACCAGCGGCTGGTTGTCCATGACCGTGGCCGCCGGTGTGCCGGTGAACACGCCGTTCTGGGGCAGCACCATCAGGGTCGACGGCGCGGTGCCGAACGAGCAGCGGGTGAGCGCGCCGGCGCAGACTTGTTGTCCCATCTCAGTCGCCCCTCACGATCTGCAGCAGCCGCTCCAGCGTCGAGGGCGCGCTCTGGACCGCACCGGTCGACGCACCCGGCGCAGACGGCGCAGACGGCGCACCCGGCGCAGACGGACGCTGGGGCGCCCCCACGGGCACACCGAGCCGGTAATGCACTTCTTCGATCAGGCGGCCCCCGGGCCCGTAGCGACGCACAGGCCCGTGCAGGAGGTTGGCCCGGTAGGTGCACGTCTGCATGACGGCGCCGTCGGTCGTGAAATCGGTGGACGGGCCCTCCAGCAGACCCGCGCGGTAATGCGACAGCCGGATGCGGCGCCCTTCGTGCAGCAGCTCGCAGGGGCCATCGAGCTGACCGGCCAGGTAATGCAGACGCGCGCTGGGTCGGCCCGCGGCGTCGAAGGCGACGCTGGCGCCATGCAACTGGCCTTGCACATACTGGTGTTGCGCCGCGCAGCGACCGTCGACAAACACCTTCATCACGCCATGGGGCCGTCCGCCCACATAGCTGCAGCTTTGCTGCAGGCCCCCGCTGGCGTCATGTACCGTCATGGGCCCGTGCAGCTTGCCCGCCTGGTAGTGGGCGCGGACGTGGAGAGAGCCGTCGTCGGCGTACTGCTCCAAGGGGCCCTCCAGCATCCCCGCGCGCCGCGCGCAACGCAGGACGGGGCGGCCCTGGGCGTCGTGCTGTTCGAGGGTGACGGTCGGCGCGTCCATGCTCAGTTCACCTTCACCATCGCGCCCTTGAGCGTCAGCACCGCGCCGGCCTCCACGTTGTGGGACGCGTCGGCCTTGCTGCCGATCATGGGCGCCGACAACGCGATCTCGGTGCCGCCCTGCTGCTGCAACTTCACGCCGGCCTTGGCGGTCAGGTTGGTGCCGGACTCCAGGTTCAGGTCGGTGCCGCTCTTGATCGCCCAGGCGGTGCCCGATTGCAGCTGCGCGTCGGCGTTCGTCTTGAGCGTGAGCGCGCCACCCACCGTGATCGTGAGCTTGCCGTCCACCTTCAGCTCGTAGTCGCCGCTGACGGTGTGCCGAAAGGCCGCCCGGCTGGTGTGGCTCTCGTCGCCTGTCACATCGACCGTGCGGGCGCCCTTGACCGTGTGCGTCTCCTGCCCCTTTTTCAACTCCAGGCTGCGGTCGCCCTCCTCCAGCACATGCACCTCACCGCCCTTTTTCAGGGTCGTCGACAGGCCGTTCTCGATTTCGACCGTCATGTCTTTTTGCGCATGCAGGTAGAAGGCCTCGGCGTCCTTCTTGTCCTCCAGGCGCAGCTCGTTGCCGGCCTGTCCCTGCTTGGAGGAGCGGGTGCGCAGCACGGTCTGGGTCTGTGCGTCTGGCAAGGTCACCGGTGTGGCGTTCTCGCCGTTGTAGACGCACCCCGTCACCAGCGGGCGCTGCGGATCGCCGTTGAGGTAGCTCACCACCACCTCCTGGCCCACGCGCGGCAGCACCAGCGCGCCAAAGCCGTTGCCCGCAAAGGACTGCGCCACACGGATCCAGCTCGAGCTCTGGTCGTCGCCCTGGCCCTGGCGGTCCCACGGAAATTGCACCTTGATGCGTCCGTACTTGTCGGTCCAGATCTCCTCGCCGCTGGGGCCGACCACCCGCGCCGTTTCGCAGCCCGAGGCGCGCGGCAGCGGCGTGGCCAGCGCGGCGCGAAACGGCACGCTAGCGGGAAAGGCTTCAAAGACGTTGGCGTAGCCTTCGTCATTGACCTGGTGGCGCACCCGCTGCAGCACATAGCGCGTGTTCAGTGCGCCCACGAAATGGTCCTGAAGGCCAAAGCAGGTGCCCGCCGCCAGCGCGTAGGCAAAGCTCTCGCCCGCCAGGATCTGGGCCTGCACCTGGCTGGCTTCCACCCGCAAACGCGCGCGGTTGGCGCCTGCAGACACCGAGGCATGCCCCGTCGCGAACTCGTAGAAGCCGCCCGCGCCGCCCGACGCACTGTGGCTGCCGGCCAGCGACGTGCTGGGCTTCTCGAAGTCGTAGTCGTCCGCCGTGGCCTGCTTGAGGGCCAGCTGCCGCTCGCGCCGGAACCCGGTGACGGCATCCAACGGCCGGCTCGCGCCATAGACCGGCAAAAAGCGCAGCGAGGCGGCGCCGGCGCAATCGGCAAACGCCGAGTTCGCATCCGCCAGCACCAGGGTGTGCCCGCCAGCTGCAAACGTGAAGAAATAGAAGATCCCCGCCTGCTCCATCAGGCGGGAGATGAATTCCAGCGCGGACTCGTCGTACTGGACGCAGTAGTCCAACGCCGGATAGCTCCCACTGAGTTGGGCGCTAAAGGGAATGTTCGCCTCCTGCAAGACGGCCTGCACGATCGCGTCTGCCGACTTCGCCTGGTAGATGCGCCGGTCGCGAGACCACCGCAGCAGCGACAGGCGGGGCTCCACCTGCGCCTCGTAGGTGGCGAAGTCGCGATCGAACCCGCTGTGAACAAAGCGGGTGCACAGACCATGCACATAGCGCTGGGGCGCGCTGCCGGCCTGCAGCGTCAGAGTGATCTCCTGCCCCACGATGTCGGCAGGGTCCAGGCCAGGGTTGCCCGAGCGCATCGACACGGTGAAGTCAAACAGCTCGCTCAGACCCTCGCTGCCCCGCACCGCGTCCACCAGCAGATCGTCCGCCCCGAAGGGCGTGGCGACCGTGACCATGCGTCCCGCCTGCGTGAACCCGGATCTCATGCCGCAGGTCCTCCCGGCTGCAAGGGGGCATCACGGAAGTCGTAGGTGAACTGCCCCTCGGGGGACACCGCCATGCGCACCGCATCGAACGGCCGGTGCTCGCACATGCGCTCGAGCACCATGGACGACAGCTGCGGCAGCACCGTTTGCGTGAGGATGAAATCGATGTTGCGCGCGCCCGAGTCCACCTCGGTGCAGCGCGCGGTGATGCTGTCGGTGACCGCGTCGTCCCAGGTGAAGGTGCTGTGGTGGTTGTCGGCAAAGCGCCGCGCCAGGTGCCCCAGCTTCAGGCCGACGATGCGCTGAACCTGTGCGTCCCCCAGCGGGTAGTAAGGCACCAGCACCAGCCGCCCGAGAAAAGCGGGGCTGAACTGGCGCATCAGGTGAGGTCGCAGCCGCTCCACCAGTTGCACGGGGTCGGGGCGTCGCCCGCCCTCGCAGGCCTGCGTGATCACATCCTGCGCCGCGTTCGACGTGAGCAGGATCAGGGTGTTGCGAAAATCGATCGTGACGCCCTCGCCGTCCTCCATCGACCCCTTGTCAAACACCTGGAAGAACAGCTCCAGCACGTCGGGGTGGGCCTTCTCCATCTCGTCGAGCAGCACCACGCTGTACGGCCGACGCCGCACCGCCTCGGTCAGCACCCCGCCCTTGCCGTAGCCCACATAGCCAGGGGGTGCACCCTTGAGGCTGGAGACCGAGTGCGCCTCCTGGAACTCCGACATGTTGATGACGATCATGTTGCGCTCACCGCCGTACAGGGTGTCGGCCAGCGCGCACGCAGTTTCGGTCTTGCCCACGCCGCTGGGGCCGACCAGCATGAACACGCCCACCGGCTTGCCCGGGTCGTCCAGGTCGGCGCGGAAGGTGCGCACCCGGCGCGCGATCGCATCGAGCGCCGCGTCTTGTCCGACCACGCGCTCGGACAGCGTCTCGCGCAGGTGCAGCACCGTGTGGATCTCGTCGGCCATCATCTTGCCCACCGGGATACCGGTCCAACTGGAGATGACGTCTGCGACTCCATGCGCGTCGACGTACAGGGGCACCAGCGGCTCGTCGGCCTGAATCGCCTCCAGCCCTTTTTGCAGCCGCTGCAACTGCGCGGCCCGCGAGGCGCGCTCCTCGTCCTCCCCAGCCTCGCCCTCCCCGATCTTGGATTGCGCGCCCTGGGCGATCTCCCGGCGCAAGGCCAGGATCTCCTGCACGGCGCGGCGTTCGTCGGCCAACTTGGCCGTCAGTTGCGCCTGCCGCGCCTGGTGCCCCGCCAGCGTGGCCTGCAGCTCGCGGATCTGCGCGCCGCGCTCCTCGCCGCGCGCATGCGCCTGCTGCGCCAGCCGCAATTCCTCGGTACACAGCGCGATGTCGCGGCCCGCGGCCTCCAGCTGCCAGGGCTCGCCCGAGAGCCCGACCGCCACGCGGGCGCACGCCGTGTCGAGCACGCTGAACGCCTTGTCTGGCAGCGGGCGACCGGTGATGTAGCGATGCGACAGGCGCACCGCATCCTGAACCGCCGTGTCCAGGATCTCGACGCCGTGGTGACGCTCGAGGGTGGCGGTCATCCCCCGCAGCATGTCCACGGCGACGTCCGGCACCGGCTCCTCCACCTTCACCACCTGGAACCTGCGGGCCAGGGCAGGATCGCGCTCGACGTATTTCTTGTATTCGGCCCAGGTGGTGGCGGCGATGGTGCGCAACTCGCCACGGGCCAGCGCCGGCTTGAGCAGGTTGGCCGCATCGCCCTGCCCCTCGGCGCCGCCCGCGCCGATCAGCTGGTGGGCCTCGTCGATGAACAAGATGATGGGCGTGACCGAGGCCCGCAACTCGGCGATCACGGATTTCAGGCGGTTCTCGAACTCGCCCTTGAGCCCGGCCCCCGCCTGGAGCAGGCCCAGGTCCAGGGTGCGCACCGTCACACCGGCCAGCGCCGGCGGCACGCGCCCCTGCACCACGCGCTGCGCGAAGCCCTCGACCACCGCGGTCTTGCCCACGCCCGCCTCGCCGGTGAGGATGGGGTTGTTCTGCCGCCGACGCAGCAGGATATCGATGATCTGGCGGATTTCCTCGTCGCGGCCGCGGATCGGATCGACCCGGC
>JACCED012394229.1_pt1 | contig 13470 bp, 10 predicted proteins | sample 7455021 | NCBI WGS metagenome assembly JACCED01 (sample SAMN15323456, study PRJNA562643) | freshwater metagenome | isolation source: river surface water | place: USA:Blue River Watershed | collected 2017-08-19 | reverse complement strand
GATTCATTGCTAATGACTATTGGTTGGATTTGGGTACGCCTGCAAGTTACCTAAAGGGAAACCTTGATGTGGTTACGGGTGTTTGTCCGTCACCATTAGTGCCGAATGTTGGAAAATCTTTAATAGCATTTAGTGCATCAATTTCCGAAAGTGCGCAAATCTCTGGCGGAAGTGCAATCGGAGAAAATGTTTTAGTTGCATCAAACGCAACAATTTGTTGTTCTGTGATTATGCAAAATTCGGTCATAGATGAAAACGTCAAAATTACTAATTCGATTGTTGGCAACGGTGCAAAAATCAAAAGTGGTGTTGAACTGAAGAATGCTGTGATCGCAGACGGTGTAACAATTTCTAGTTCCCTTCCAGAAGGAGCAAAAGTCGGCTTAGCTGGCGAAATTTTGTAGTTTGCAGTTATTCACAGTGCAAAAATGCCTAAAAATGACTTATGCACAGAAAAATGGACGAAAAGTTCATAATTTGTCAGATTTCGACACTCGCGGGCTTGACCAAAGTGGAATGACATGGGTGTAATTCGCCCCAACACTTTCATTTGAGGAGAGTTTGTGTCTGAAGAACTGTTGCCGCCTGAGAGCGACCCTGCCCTTTCATGGCAAGAAAACGCGCTCTGTGCGCAGACAGATCCTGAAGCATTCTTCCCAGAAAAGGGTGGCAGCACACGCGAGGCTAAGAAGGTTTGCCAGTCTTGTGAGGTCAAAGTCGAGTGCCTGGAATATGCGCTTGCAAATGACGAACGTTTCGGCATCTGGGGTGGCCTATCTGAGCGTGAGCGTCGCCGCATCAAGCGAGCCGGCTGATTCGAGTTCACTCGGTCACTTTGGTAATCCGTAGTCTGATTGCTTAGATACCACCATGTTTGAAGCGGGCAACGCCACCAGTGCGGAAAATTCATTTTTCTGGATTGAAGATGAGCAGAATGAAAACCCGCCAATTGAAATTCTCCACTTTGTTACCGCAGTTGTAATTAGTCAAAACGGTGCCCAGTGGCTTCCTACCACTCTCAAAAATTTACGAAACCAATCTCGACCGGTTGATCAGTTTGTCGCAGCTGATGTGGACAGTTCTGACGCGTCAGTTACTTTGCTGCAAAGTGCAGGTGCAAATTTCATCGTCCACCTTCCAGCCGGTAGCACCCAAAGCATGGCGGTTAATGCTTGTTTAAATGAAGTAGATGACCGGCCAGGCCATGTTCACTGGATGTGGATTTTGCATGACGACTCAGCGCCGGAAATCGACTCACTTGAGAATTTGTTGAAGGCAGCCAATCTAAATCCGAATGCTAGTGTGATTGGTAGCAAAGTCATTGATTGGAATGACACAGAACACGTACTAGAAGTTGATTCATCGATCACAGCTATTGGTACGAGGTTCACTGTGCTTGAACGCGGCGAATTGGACCAAGGCCAACACGACCGCATTCACTTTAGCCACAGTGTGAGTAGTGCTGGCATGTTGGTGCGAGTAGACACTTTTGCGCAACTCGGTGGTTTCACTAATCAAATTCCACACTTTAGAAATGAATTGGAATTTTGCTGGCGAGTTTGGGAAAACGGTCAAGAGGTTGTGGTTGCTCCAGAATCTCGGATTCATCACGCAGCTGCCTCGGTTCGCGAACTTCGCAAACAAACAGGTGAAAAGGGATCTCCACATTTCTTGGATCGAAAAGCAGGGGCGCTTTTAATCTTGTCTCGCACTGCATCAAAGTGGCTTTGGGCGAGATATTTACTTCTTTTGCTTTCAGGCATATTCCGTGGAATCGGTTATTTGCTTGTTCAAGATTTAGCAGCTGCTAGAGACGAATGGCGAGCCACAATTTCTGCGCTACTTAGTCGCGGACGAATCAAAGCATTAAGAGAAACAGTTGGGCCATTGCCGGTTCGCCCCGGAATTCGTCCTAGATTTAATCAACAAGTTAGTTTTGCAGCGACAGAAATTTTGGATGGAATTTCAGAGAATTCAGATCGCTTGTTAGATGTGATTTTCCCAAACCGAGTTCACGCAAGTGATGTGGGATGGAAAGCCGCCGCAATTGAAATTGTGAAAAAACCGAGCACCATCTTGGCGGTCGTCGCAATTCTCTGGGGACTCATTGCATCAAGGTCTGCTTGGTCTGGCCAACAATTGATTTCAAACTCGACTGGTGTAATCCCAACGGATACGCGCGTATTGTGGAATGAATTCATTGCTAACTGGCATGCAATAGGTATGGGCTCTACAAGTGCATCGCACCCGTTGCAGGCTGTGATTGCATTCTTGTCGCTGTTTACGTTTAACAACCCAGCAACATTTGTGGTGCTACTAAGTGCACTTGGAGCTTGGCTAGCAGCACTTTCACTCCATTTGTCGCTTCGCAGTTTCTTGCCACATCCAGGAACAAGAGTTTGGCTAGCCGCAATGTATGGCCTATCGCCAACCATGACCGCTGCCATTAGCGGTGGAGATATTGCATTGGTGATTTCAGCTATCTTGCTGCCACCAACAATTTTGCTTTTACGACGGGCTATGACAAGTTGGCGCGCTGCGGCTCTTGCTGCCATAACCACAGCAATTCTTGCGAGCATCTGGCCTGCAATTTGGTTTGTGTTCATCGCGATTATTTCGTACCAATTAAAGCAATCGGCTGCGGGTAGAGATGTACAGATCCGCTTCGCAAGCATTTTCTTTGGTTCAATTCTTATTACCGCACCATGGTCGCTAGAAGTAATTTTCAACCCATTGCGTTGGTTTGTTGAGTTTGGCGCAAGTGCTCGCGAAATTGCACCTGCGTGGAGCGTTTTATTTGGATCAAGTCAATCCCACCAACACACCGGTTGGTGGTGGAGCTTTGCACTGTTTTTAGTAGCGCTTATTTCTCTGCTAGATCGCAGAACAAATCGAATTAGTTCTATTGCTTGGTCTTTCATAGCAGTAATTGTGGTTGTCAGTTTTGTGGGGCAACTCATGGCAACAGTATTTAACGATGCAATTATTCAGCCTTCACTTTCGGTTGCAGCAATTGCGGCAAACGGCGCCATGATCTTGTGTTTAGCAGCCAGCGCATCAAGTATTCGCGTTCAGTTAACCCGTTCTGAGTTTGGTTGGAGACAAATTTCAACTGCCATAGCTGGCATACTAATTACAGCAATGCCAGTCGTTGGACTAATTCAAAACAGCATAACTGCCGATCTTTCAACTGGTTTGCGCAGACAAACAGAAATTTCTGGAAGTGCGTTGCGCGGGTTCACAGATCCAATCCGACTCAGAACCCTCCTCGTCACGACTGAAGAAGATGGAGCGCTAACCGTTGAGATTCTTGACGGTCGACTGCGCATTTTTGGCGATAAAGAGATTTCTGAAACTTACGATAAAGCTGTGCTCTCGCAAAGAGTCGCTGCCTGGTTGAATGGGTACGATGCAAATCTTGAAAATCCTTTGCGACAGTTAGGAATTGGGTACATTGCCGTTCCATTCCGCGATGACGCAATTAATCGAGTTTCATCTCGCGGTAATCTCGAAAGACTAATCACCGCGAGAAATGAAAAATTGCTACATATTTGGCGATTAACTGATGTTAACTCTCGGGCCTATGTAACAGATGGCATTGATGAATTAGCCCTGACCGATATTCAAAAGGCTCCGCTTCCACCGGATGTAAAAGGTGTCATTACCCCTAGTGGATTTGTTCGTGAATTGCATTTGACCGATCGTTCGTCGGATCAATGGGTGGCAACTCTTGATGGCAATATTCTGAAACGAATTGATGGCGAAACACTTGCATGGAAAATTCCAAAGCAAGCCTCCGGTGAGATTCTGATTCAGTTTGATAGTGGTAGACGATTTGGTTGGCTCGTAATTGCAGGTAGCGCACTATTGGCATTATTGATTGTGCTGGCGCCACGAAGAAGACATAGTTACCGCGATGAATGGTTGGATGAATAATGCTTTCAGACTCTTTCAAGAAATTCCGCGACATTGTCAAACAATTGTTTAATGAATCTTTAATGATTTTTATTGTCATCGGTTTCATTTTGGCTTCTTCTGCGCTTTCTTTTTGGAGAAACCCAACTGTTGGAAGTGTTGAGTTTGCCCCACCCAAACTTGTAAATGACACAATTTGTGTTGCTTGGCAAAACCAATTCTCATCAGCCAAGTCCACTTTGTTTTCGGTGAACGGCGCTTTGAATCAAGCCAGCCAAGAATTGAAAGTTGATGTTGATGGTCGGGCTATCTCGCTAGCGGAAGGATTTTTCCGCTCGTTTTCAATGGCACCAGGCGCATCCGATCGAGTTCTCTCTGACGGTGAAGATTCACCACTACTTACAAACTTTGTTTTTGCATCTGAAGCGCCGCGAAATATGGCGGGCTATGCGGCTGATGTATGTCGCACACCACAGCCAACTTGGTGGTTCAACGGAATCACCACAACCGCTGGTTTTGGCGCATCGTTAGTAATGGTCAATCCAGATAACACTGACACTGTGGTCTCAGTTGAAGCTTTTAGTCAAAATGGAAAATATCAGTTAGGCGAAAATCGTCGACTCGTCATTCCAGGTGAATCAACCAGAACTTTGGATTTGAGCGAAATCATGCCAGGTGTGAAATCTGCAAGTTTGCAGATCAAGTCATTGGATGGACGAATTGTTGCAAATGTTCAAGCTGAAGTGATTAAAGGTTTGAAAACTCGCGGCCGTTCCTATGTAACACCGGTAATTGATTCAGCAAAAGAGGTCGTGATTGCGCGTATTCCAATTACCGCCAAGTTGCCGAAACTTCACTTGCTAGCTACTGACGATGATGCGGTTATCACAGTAACTGCGCACACTCCATCCGGAAGTTTTGTAGTCGATGGTTTAAACGGGGTTCTACTCACTAAAGGAAAACAAAAAATCGTTGACCTAACCCGTGCTCAAGGTGGAGAAGCATTGGCATTGACCGTTTCTTCTGATGAGCCTGTGCTTGCAACAGCAACCTACTTCAGTCGAAACCGTGGTCTTGGTGATTATGAAGTTGTAACTGGGGTGCCAGCGATTAAGGAACACTCAACATTTGTGGTTCCAAGCGGAGCTTCGAAAGTAGCTTTGATTTTGGGTGGAAAACAGGATGCCAAACTCAAAGTTACTGTTCGTACTGCTGGCGAAGTTAAATGGGTAAAAGAAGTTTCCGTAGTCGCTGACAGTTTTGTGACCCAAGTTTTTGAGAACCGAATAGTTGCAGGAAATGTTGTAACGATCGAGTCTGAAGATTCAGAGTTTTACGCAACAGCGATTTTTATGAAATCAAGTTCGGTTGGTGAAATAAGTGCAGTTTTGCCAATGATAGATCCCGAATCCCAAGTTGCTCGTGGTGTCCGGCTAACTTTGGCAATTAGCTAAAGACCAATCGAAAGTGTGTCAAAGCTCTGACTTTGGCAAACCTAGACTTAACCTGTCCCTGTGAGTCCCAACCGAAAATGTTCGCGTCCGTTGTGTTCAAACAACGCGGTGGCAACCTTGACTTACGTCTACGGCGAATCAACCATGGTGCTCGGACCGCTTGCAACATTCAACGAGCCACACTGTTATGACCTGTGTGAATTACATAGCAATGCGACCACTCCTCCGCGCGGCTGGGAACTCATAAAACTTGAAACAAATCCAGAATCACTAAAGCCAAGTGCCGAGGACCTAGAACAGCTAGCGCAAGCAGTTCGCGAAACTGCCCAAAGCGCAGAGCCGGTGGGAGATTTAGAAAACTCCGGACGTCGCGGCCATTTGCAAGTTGTGCGTGACCTGTAACTGCCCCTAGGGCCGAAGGTAGGCTTAAGGTATGCGGGATTTAAATCAAATTATCAAGGCCTATGACGTACGCGGAACATACCCAGATCAAATTAATGCTGATTTGGCTCGTGAGGTAGGCGCGGCTTTTGTTGAGGTGCTCGGAGCCCGCAAAGCCGACGGCGGGCCTGGGGCAATCGTGATTGGTCACGATATGCGGCCGAGTGGACCAGAGCTTGTAGCGGCCTTTGCTGACGGTGTGAAATCACAAGGTTGCGATGTAATTCAAATTGGCTTGTGCTCGACCGATGGTTTGTATTTTGCATCTGGTCACCTTGGATTGCCAGGAGCCATGTTCACAGCAAGTCATAATCCGGCTCAATACAACGGTATCAAACTTTGCAAACAAGGTGCTGCGCCAGTTGGTCAGGAGACTGGACTTCGACAAATTAAAGAAATGATTGAAGCAGGTTGGAAGTCTCAATACAGCGGTCCGGTTGGTCAAGAAACAAAACAAGATTTAGTTTCACAATACGCAAGTTTTTTGAACAAGTTGGTGGACCTAAAAAATATTCGTCCACTTAAAGTTGTGATTGACACCGGAAACGGCATGGGCGGATATACAGTTCCATTGGTTTTGAAAGATCTGCCGTTAGAGATTACCGAAATGTATTTTGAACTCGATGGCACTTTTCCGAATCACGAAGCTAATCCAATTGAGCCAGAAAACTTAGTTGACTTGCAGAAGAAAGTTAAAGAAGTTGGTGCAGACATTGGATTAGCGTTTGACGGGGATGCGGATCGTTGCTTTGTCGTAGACGAAAATGGCGGAATTGTTAGCCCATCTACATTGACGGCATTAATTGCCGAAAGAGAATTGAAGAAACAGCCAAAGGCTACGATTATTCATAATCTCATCACTTCAAGAAGCGTTCCCGAACTTGTGACTGAACTTGGAGGTACTCCGGTTCGAACTCGAGTTGGTCACTCGTTTATTAAAGCAACCATGGCCGAAACCGGAGCGATATTTGGTGGCGAGCATTCTGGCCACTTCTACTTCGCAGATTTTTGGAAAGCAGACTCTGGGATGCTAGCTGCAATGCATGCTTTGGCTGCACTTGGTGAAACCGAACAGGGCCAAACCCTTTCTAGCCTCTTGAAGAAATATCAGAGATATGTTGAAAGTGGAGAAATTAATTCCAAAGTAGATAATCCAGCTGCCATTGTGAAAACTTTGAAAGACAAATACAGCGCAGAGAGCGGTGTAAGTATCGATGAACTTGATGGTCTGACTGTTGCGGGCGATTCTTGGTGGTTCAATGTTCGAGCTAGCAATACAGAACCTTTACTGAGATTAAATGCAGAGGCAAAAACTACCCAAGAAGTAAAGCAATTAACCGACTCTGTCCTAGCAGTGATTAGGGCATAACGTGATTGATCCAAAGATTCTGAAACTGCTTGCATGTCCTTGTGAAAAACATGGACAGCTAGTTGAGGTGGATGACCATTTGCGAAGCCTTTGCTGCAACCAGGATTTTCGAATCGAAGATGGAATTCCCGTATTACTAGGAAATAAGTAATGAACGAAGAAGATATCCTCAACGACATTGATGAGATGCTAAAAATTGATGCAGGAAATATGTTGACTGCAACTGCATCAAGTGGCGCGCAAATTCGTTCGGCTCTTTTGGCGATTGATGAAAAGAAAATTTCCCAAGTCCGAGAATGGGGTAAGCCGCGCTCTGTTGTAATCACTGGCGTTGGAGGTTCGGGAATCTCTGGCCGCATTGCGCAATCACTTGCGCATGTTGCAAGCTCGATTCCGGTTGTCGCAGTAGGTGGTTTTAGTTTGCCAACTTGGGTTGGGCCAAGTGATGTGGTGATTGCACTTTCATGTAGCGGAAGCACGGAAGAGACTATTGCAGGTGCGATTGAAGCTGGGCGAAGAGGTGCGCAGGTAATTGCAATCACAACTCCTGGCTCGAAATTAGATAGCGTCTTAGAGCAAATCAGAGACAGCATTACTTTCCCAATAGATGCTCAGGGTCGAATGCCGCGCGCATCAATGTGGACTTTGCTCACACCGCTATTACTAATCGGTGACGCACTCGGGATTTTTTCAATCAATGCCAAACAGTTGCAGTCTGTTGCTGACTTGATTGATGAAATCAACCGAGACTGCGCTGTTGAAACTCCACTTGATGAAAATCCAGGAAAACTGCTTGGTTTGCAATTCGCACAATCGCTACCAATGGTTTGGGGAACTGGTGCATTTGGTGGCGTAGTTGCATACAGAGTTACATCGCAACTTGCAGAAAATGCAAAGCTTCCCGCAGTGCATGGTGAAATGCCAGAATCACAACACAACCAAATTGTGGTCCTTGATGGCCCCTATGCGCCTGGGTCAATTGAAGATTTATTTGAAGATGAAAACACATCGGGATTAGGTCAATTCAGAATTTTTATTTTGAAAGATACGTTGGATGATGCGGGAGCTGAACGGCGGGCAAATGTCGTTAATGAGATCGCAGGACAACGAGGAGTCAAAGTAACTTTCATCGAATCCCAAGGCTCAGATCCAATCAGCCGAATGGCTTCATTAATTGCGTTGACGGACTGGGCGAGTGTTTATGCAGCGCTTGCATTAGGTATTGACCCAAGTCCGATTCTTCCAATCCTCGAACTTAAATCTAAGTCAAAGGAATAAATTCCAAATGAGTACAGAAGGTGGCATTAAAGCTGTCGTTGCGGCTTTGCTTGCAAATATCGGCATCGCAATATCTAAGTTTGTGGCTTTCTTGCTAACTGGATCATCTTCAATGTTGAGCGAAGCCGTTCACTCTTTAGCTGACTCAGGTAACCAAGTCCTGTTGTTAGTAGGCAATCGTCATTCGAAGCGAACGATTACGGACAAACATCAATTTGGTTATGGCCGCGTTCGTTACATCTATGGATTTATTGTTGCAATTGTTTTGTTTGTAATCGGTGGCATCTTTTCGCTCTATGAAGGCATTCACAAAATTCAGAGTCCAGAAGAAGTGCCAAACACAACTATCGCATTGGCCGTACTCATTGTTGCGATTGTTTTGGAGAGTTTTTCATTGCGAACCGCACTTCGAGAAGTAAATGCAATTCGCGGCAAACGCACGCTCTGGCAATTCATTCGAGCCGCACGCCAACCTGAACTCCCGGTCATCGTCTTAGAAGATATTGGTGCATTACTTGGTTTGGTTTTCGCACTCTTTGGCGTGGGTGCCGCAACTATCACTGGCAACTCTCAATGGGATGGCCTCGGAGCAATTGCGGTTGGGTTATTGCTAGTTGTGATTGCGGTAATTTTGTCTTTCGAAATGAGCAGCATGCTGGTTGGCGAATCAGCATTAGCTGAGGACATCCAAGCTATTGAAAAAGCGTTGCAGAATGCTTCTGTTGTGCAAAGTTTGATTCACCTACGCACTCTTTATGTTGGCCCAGATGAACTTCTGGTTGCGTGCAAGATCGCTATTTCAGGAGAGCAAAGCGGGGCAAATTTGAGTGCCGGCATTGATGAGGCTGAAAACTTAATTCGAGCACAGGTGCCTCATGCTCGATACATTTTTATTGAACCTGACATTCTCAAAACTGTCTAGTGGCAAGGTCGGCGCTACTGCCGATGCTGGTTTAGGCTACGCCCTGCGAGTCGTTATCCCGACCCTATATTGGCAAACCATCGAAGTCTCGAGCCGTTTGTCGCAAGTCCACTTTCAAGGAGTAATTAATGTCTCTTGATGTAGTCACTGCGGCTGGCGTCAATTTTTCAGTAGATCTCGGTTTGGATTATGCAGTTGCAGATCTAAAACTTGCAGATTTTGGTCGACACGAAATTCGCTTGGCAGAACATGAAATGCCAGGCTTGATGGCGATGCGTAAAGAGTACGGTGCAAGCAAGCCACTAAAGGGTGCTCGAATTACTGGTTCACTTCACATGACCGTGCAGACAGCAGTTTTAATTGAAACACTTGCAGAACTTGGCGCCGAAATTCGTTGGGCCTCATGCAATATTTTCTCAACTCAAGATCACGCTGCTGCTGCAGTAGTGGTTGGACCTAACGGAACTCCTGAAGATCCAAAAGGTATTCCAGTTTTCGCTTGGAAAGGCGAAACACTTGATGAATACTGGTGGTGCACAGAACAGATTCTTCGCTGGCCAAATGGCGAAGGCCCTAACATGATTTTGGACGACGGTGGCGATGCCACATTGCTAGTGCACAAAGGTCGTGAGTTTGAATTAGCTGGAGCGGTTCCAGAGCCAACCGCGGCTGATTCTGAGGAATATGCAGTAATCCTCAAACTGCTTAAGCACAGCTTGACCGAATCATCAGATCGCTGGACCAAGATTGCTGAAGGCATCATGGGTGTGACTGAAGAAACCACAACCGGCGTGCATCGTCTCTATGAAATGGCTCGTGAAAATAAATTGCTTTTCCCAGCCATCAATGTCAACGACTCTGTAACCAAGAGCAAGTTCGACAATAAATACGGCTGCCGCCACTCATTAATTGACGGAATTAACCGCGCTACAGACACTTTGATTGGTGGCAAAGTTGCTGTTGTTTGTGGTTATGGCGATGTTGGTAAAGGTTCTGCTGATTCGTTGCGCGGCCAGGGTGCTCGCGTTATTGTCACTGAAATCGATCCAATTTGCGCTCTTCAAGCTGCAATGGATGGTTACCAAGTCGCACGCATCGAAGATGTGCTTGAAACAGCAGACATTTTCATTACTGCAACAGGCTGCAAGGATGTAATCACTGCTGAACATATGTCAAAAATGAAGCATCAAGCCATTGTTGGAAACATTGGTCACTTTGATAATGAAATTGACATGGCAGGCCTTGCACAACTTCCAGGAATCACACGCCTAAACATCAAACCACAGGTTGATGAATGGCGTTTTGCAAATGGCAAGTCGATCATCGTGCTTTCAGAAGGTCGTTTGCTGAACTTGGGCAACGCAACTGGTCACCCATCATTCGTGATGTCGAACTCGTTCACAAATCAAGTTTTGGCTCAAATTGAATTGTTCACCAAGCTTGAAAATTACCCAATTGGCGTTTACACATTGCCAAAGGTTTTGGACGAAAAAGTTGCACGACTTCATCTTGATGCACTCGGTGTGCGCCTTACTGAGCTAACAAAAGATCAGTCTTCATACATGGGACTGAGTTCAGAAGGCCCATTTAAGCCAGAGCATTACCGCTACTAAGAGCAAAACAAAAGCCCCAGCCAAAGCGGCTGGGGCTTTTGTTTTATGGACTTTAGGTCAGTTGTGGAACTTTGCGTGGAAGTAGCGGTACAAAATTACGATTCCAGAAGATGTGATTGGAACTGAGATTAGTAAACCGGCAAAGTTTGAAAGCGTGGTAACTTCAACGTAGTTCAATATTGAACTTGGAATCAATAACATGAATTGATTTAGCGCAGCCCCTGGTAATGCCGAGAGAATTCCAACGATGATTACAACTGCGAATATGGTTTTTCGATTGTTTCGAGACAAAACCAATGATCGCTTAATTGCCTGGAACCCGCCAATGCTCTCGGCCATTGCAACTGGGTAAACCATTGCTAATCCAAGCCAGACCCAAACCAAATATGGAATCAACAAAATCACAGCAATCACTATGAAAGCAGGTGCGGCAATTCCGATAACTACTACTGGAATGAAGCCAACTAAGAAATAAACAGCAGTTGCTACGGAAGCGCTTGTAACTTGCACCCAGTTGATTTTGACATTTGCATTTTCATCAGATTTTTCGAGACCAACCTTTGTCGCAAGTGCAGAAGCAATTAGCGAAGTAATTGCTATGAATGGGAAAGTGATTGCGAGCATTTTGAGAATTGGCAAAATCGCATCTAAGGTCAACTGACTTTGCTCTTCAATACTTCCAGCTGCAGCTATCGCATCATCTAGCGGTTTTGGATCTCCATTCAAAAGCGCCTGTGAGATTGCTGATAGTTCAATCGGATATAGACGTAAGAATGTCAAAGTGACTATTGCACCGATACCTACTGTTAGTAGATTTCCGATGAGAAAAATTTTTGCATTCTTGCTAAAAAGTCCCCAAGTAAGACCTAGAAGCACACTCAGGCGTTCTTTTTTCCAGCCAGATGAAGGCGCTGGAGGCTCGGGCTGATTTGAAGGTGCCTTTGGGCCTTGCCAGGCTGGAGGCTGTTCATTTGACCATTGTGAATTAGACATAAATGCAGTCTACTTTTCCCGAATGGCGAAGGCTCGCCAGAGCGTGGGAGTATTGCCCTATGGCCTTTCGAATCTTGATTGTTGAAGACGACACCGACCTTGCAACAATGATTGACCTAGTGCTGCGAAGAGCAGGTTACGAAACCATTTTGTGCCCTCGCGGCGATACGGCTTTTCAGGTCTTCAAGGATTCGAATCCAGACTTAGTGTTGCTTGACTTGATGCTGCCAGGTCGTAGCGGCTTTGATATCGCCAAAGACATCCGAGCTGAATCGAAGATTCCAATTGTGATGTTGACTGCGCGCACAGATAGCTCCGACATTATTCGCGGCCTAGAAGACAGCGGTGCAGATGACTACATCATTAAGCCATGCGAATCTCAGGTTCTGGTTGCACGCATCAAGGCCAGACTCCGCGTGCATGACAAGCATGTGGTCAAACTTGGTGACATCACATTGCACCCAGAAAGCCGAACCGCTTTCCGAAATGGCGTTGAGCTTGCATTAACAAAAACCGAGTTTGATTTATTGAAGCATTTCGCAATGCATCCAGACACGGCATTTACTCGGGAAGTACTTTTGAAAGATGTTTGGAACTATCGCGGCGTTGATGGATCTGATACCCGACTTGTAAATGTACATGTCCAAAGACTTCGTTCAAAAATTGAAGATGACCCAGAACATCCAAAATATGTTTTGTCTGTTCGTGGCATCGGATACAAATCTGGTACGCCTAGCTAATGAAAATTCGGGAATTCATCCGCCAGTTTCTAAAAACCTGGCGTGGTTCCCTTACCTTTCGCATTCTGCTGACATCGATTTCGTTTTCGCTCGTAATCGCGACATTTGTGTCTCTAATTTCAATCACTTCAGTTCGAGATAGTCTTCTAAGCGATCGAAAGCAAAGTAGCCTCACCCAAGCACAGGCGGGAATTGAAGCCGCAAATCGCGTAATTGAATCTTTTCCAGAGTCTTCTATTAATGGCCAAGAAGATGCAGTAGTAGATGCAATTGTGGGTGCTGTTAGTCAGGTGTCAGCCTCAAATAGTGATTTTGAAGTTCTATTGATTGCAGATCCAAGTTCTTTCACGCACTATGCCCCTGAACGCGGTACTAATGAAATTGCTTACGACAGTGTTTCACCTGATATGCGAAAAGCAATTCGCAAAGAAGCTGCACAGGTATTACAAATAGCCGATTTGGTTTTTCTAGATGGGACTAGAAAATCTGGCATCATTATCGGCGCACCAATTGAAATTCCAATTATGGGCAAATATGAGCTCTATCAACTTTTCCCCCTTCAAAATGAAATTGAGAACTTATCTTTGATGCAGTCTTCAATTGCCTTGGCTTCGGGGCTAATGGCTTTTGCATTTATTTTGGTGTCTTTGCTTTTGACAAGACAAGTTGTTAATCCAATTAGACAAGTAGCCGCTAGCGCGGAGAGACTGAAAGCTGGCAGATTAACCGAACGGATTGCAGTTCG
>JACCED010979536.1_pt1 | contig 13470 bp, 11 predicted proteins | sample 7455021 | NCBI WGS metagenome assembly JACCED01 (sample SAMN15323456, study PRJNA562643) | freshwater metagenome | isolation source: river surface water | place: USA:Blue River Watershed | collected 2017-08-19 | reverse complement strand
CAGGAACACGGTGAGTTATGGCTGTCGGCAAAGAGATTAGAACCAAGATCTCCAGCATCAAGAACACTGCGAAGATCACCAACGCGATGGAGATGGTTGCGGCCAGCAAGATGCGCAAGGCGCAGGACCGCATGGCACTGGGGCGACCCTACGCCACCCGCATTCGTGAAGTGATCGGGCACGTGGCCAATGCGACCCCCGAATACCATCACGTCTACTTCTCCAATCGGGAAGTGAAACGCGTCGGCTATATCGTGGTGTCGTCGGATCGCGGTCTGTGCGGCGGCCTGAACATCAATGCCTTCAAGGCAGCTGTGCGATCCATGGCTAGCTGGAAGAACCAGAACGTCGGCACCGAGTTCTGTGTCATCGGTGCCAAGGCGGCGTCCTTCTTCAACAGCTTCGGGGGCAAGGTAGTCGCCTCCGTGCGCGGCCTCGGCGACTCACCTAAGGTCGAGAGCATCATCGGGGCGGTGAAAGTCATGCTGGATCGCTTCGAGAGCGGGGAGATCGACCGTCTCTACATCGTCAGCAACACCTTTGTGAACACGATGACGCAGAGCCCGGTCGTGGCCCAGCTGCTGCCGCTGGAAGCTTCCGAGAACAAGGAGTTCAAGCATCACTGGGACTACATCTACGAGCCGGACGCACAGGAGCTGCTCGATGCCCTGCTGGCCCGTTACATCGAGTCCCAGGTTTACCAGGCAGTGGTCGAGAACATCGCCTGTGAACAGGCCGCGCGCATGATCGCCATGAAGAACGCCACCGAGAACGCCGGCGAACTGATCAAGGAGCTGGGCCTGATCTACAACAAGGCGCGTCAGGCATCGATCACGCAGGAACTGTCCGAAATCGTGGGTGGCGCAGCAGCCGTCTAAGCCGCCCGAACATGGCCTGTCCCCGCGACCGGCCCATTAGACAAGCAAGATTCTGGAATTCAGTACTCAAGAGGAACCGAACATGAGTAGCGGTCGTATCGTTCAAATTATCGGCGCGGTGATTGACGTGCAATTTCCGAGGGATTCCGTCCCGAAGGTGTATGACGCACTGCAGGTTGAAGGCAAATCCACCACGCTGGAAGTGCAGCAGCAGCTGGGCGACGGCGTCGTCCGCACCATCGCCATGGGCAGTACCGAAGGTCTGTCCCGCGGTTTGAACGTGACTGACTCCGGGGCCCCGATCTCCGTTCCGGTGGGTCTGGAAACCCTGGGCCGCATCATGGACGTGCTGGGCAACCCGATCGACGAGCGCGGCGCCATTGGCGAGCAGGAGCGCATGCCGATTCACCGCAAGGCTCCTTCCTACGAGGAACTGTCCGCGTCCAACGAACTGCTCGAAACCGGCATCAAGGTGATCGACCTGATCTGCCCGTTCGCCAAGGGCGGCAAGGTGGGTCTGTTCGGTGGTGCGGGCGTGGGCAAGACCGTGAACATGATGGAACTGATCAACAACATCGCGAAGGCACACTCCGGTCTGTCCGTGTTTGCCGGTGTGGGTGAGCGTACTCGTGAAGGGAACGACTTCTACCACGAGATGGCGGAATCCAAGGTAATCGACCTGGACAACCTGACCAACTCCAAGGTGGCAATGGTGTACGGCCAGATGAACGAGCCGCCCGGCAACCGTCTGCGCGTGGCCCTGACCGGTCTGACCATGGCCGAGAAATTCCGTGACGAAGGCCGTGACGTACTGCTGTTCGTCGACAATATTTATCGTTACACGCTGGCTGGTACCGAAGTGTCCGCTCTGCTGGGCCGTATGCCCTCCGCGGTAGGTTACCAGCCGACACTGGCGGAAGAGATGGGCGTGCTGCAAGAGCGCATCACCTCCACCAAGACAGGCTCCATCACCTCGATCCAGGCTGTTTACGTGCCTGCGGACGACTTGACCGACCCGTCACCCGCCACCACCTTCGCGCACCTCGATGCCACCGTGGTACTGTCCCGCTCCATCGCTGAGCTGGGTATCTACCCGGCGATCGATCCGCTGGACTCCACCTCTCGTCAGCTGGACCCGCTGGTCATCGGCCAGGAACACTACGAAGTGGCCCGTGGCGTACAGTCCGTGCTTCAGCGTTACAAGGAACTGAAGGACATCATCGCGATTCTGGGCATGGACGAACTGTCCGAAGGCGACAAGCTGATCGTGTCCCGTGCGCGCAAGATCCAGCGTTTCCTGTCCCAGCCGTTCTTCGTGGCCGAAGTGTTCACCAACACCCCGGGCAAGTACGTCCCGCTGAAGGACACGATCGCAGGCTTCAAGGGCATCCTGGCTGGTGAATACGACAACATACCGGAGCAGGCCTTCAACATGGTGGGCAGCATCGACGAAGCGCTCGCCAAAGCCAAGAACATGTAATCGAGCCCCGGCACTGACCCTGCAAGCAGAGAGCAATGATTTATGGCCATGACAATGCACTGTGACATCGTAAGCGCGGAGGAGAAAATCTACTCCGGCATGGTGGAGCTCCTGGTGGCCACCGGCACACTCGGTGATCTGGGCGTGGCTCCCGGCCACGCACCACTGCTGACGGCGCTGATTCCCGGCCCGGTACGCATCGTGCTGCAGGACGGCGCCGAGCAGATCTACTATGTGTCCGGTGGTTTCCTCGAAGTTCAGAGCGGTGTCGTCACCGTGCTGGCGGATACCGCCCTGCGCGCCGACGACGTGAATGAGGCTGCAGCTCTGCAGGCCATTCAGGACGCGAATGACGCGATTGCCAACAAGGACGCCGAGTTCGAGTATTCCCGCGCGGCAGCCCAGCTCGCCGAGGCGGCAGCCCAGCTGCGCGCACTGCGACAACTGCGCAAGTAAGCAGCAAGGGCAAGGAACAAGGGGCGGCGCGAGCTGCCCTTTTTTTATGCACCGCAAAACCCATCGCGTCATTCTCAGTTAAGATAGCTGCCAATTCAGACTCCCAGAACGGCACTGCCATGTCTTCATCCCCACTATCCGCCCTCGACGTCATCATTCTTGCTGCCGGCAAAGGCAAGCGCATGCATTCGGACATTCCCAAGGTCCTGCACAAGGTGGGCGGACGCTCGCTGCTCGCGCATGTGGTCGACACGGCCTTGAGTCTGAAGGCCGACGCCGTCCACGTCGTCGTGGGCCATGAAGCAGAACAGATTCGTACCGCCTTCGAGTCAGCACCCGTCACCTGGGCGCTGCAGGCTGAACAACTGGGCACCGGCCACGCCGTGGCCCAGGCCATGCCGAACGTCAGCGACAACGCCTTGCTGCTCGTTCTCTATGGGGATGTCCCGCTGATTCAGGCAGATACCCTGCGCCAGTTGCTCGCGAAAGCAGGTGAGGGTGCACTCGCCGTGCTGACACTGAACAGCACCAACCCGCACGGACTGGGCCGCATTCTGCGAGACGCCGCCGGCAAGGCCATCGCCATCGTCGAAGAAAAGGACGCCACTGCCGAGCAGAAGACCATCAAGGAAACCAACAGCGGCATCATGGCAGTGCACAGTGCGACACTGCGCCAGTGGCTGGGCCGTCTGAAGAACGACAATGCCCAGGGCGAGTACTACCTCACCGACATTGTAGGCCTCGCCGTCGCCGATGGCATCGCCGTGGAAACCCTGCGGATCGATGACGAACTGGAAGTGCTGGGCGTGAACAACAAGGTGCAACTCGCACAGCTGGAGCGCGACTATCAGCGTCGCCTCGCAGAGCGTCTGCTCGAAGCAGGCGTCACCCTCGCAGACCCCGCACGCTTCGATGTACGTGGCGAGCTGCACTGTGGCCGCGATGTGGAGATCGACATCAACTGCATTTTTGAAGGCAAGGTCGTGATTGGCAATCGTGTGCGCATCGGTCCGAATGTCTGCATCAAGAATGCGGTGATCGGCGACCACGCCGTGATTCATGCCAATTCGCACATTGATGGCGCTCAAGTTGCCGCACAATGCGCGGTCGGGCCTTTCGCCAGACTGCGTCCAGGTACTGTGCTGAACACGGGTTCCAAAATCGGCAACTTTGTGGAAACAAAGAAGGCGATTCTCGGCGAAGGCAGCAAGGTCAATCACCTCAGCTATGTGGGAGACGCAACCCTTGGTCGGGACGTCAACATCGGCGCAGGCACCATCACCTGCAACTATGACGGCGTGAACAAGTTCGAGACAGTGATCGAGGACAATGTCTTCGTGGGCTCGAACACCGCGCTGGTGGCACCGGTGAAGATCGGCGAGAACGCCACCATCGGCGCGGGTTCGACCATCACGGTCGATGTCCCGGGCGAGCACCTCGCGATCGCCCGCGGCCGCCAGCGCAATATCGAAGGCTGGAAGAAGCCAGGCAGAAAATAGGCCCGCGCAGGGCAAAGGTGGTGCGCCGCACAGCGTGCGCGTCGCCACCGTTGAATCATTTCAAGGGAGCAGGGACATGTGTGGAATAGTGGGCGCTGTGGCACAGCGTGATGTGGCGGGAATTCTTCTGGAAGGTCTGCGCAGGCTGGAATATCGCGGCTATGATTCCGCCGGCATGGCGTTGCTGGATGCGGCCACCGGCGCCATCGACTGCATCAAGGCCACGGGCAAGGTGGCCAAGCTGGAAGAATCCATGGCGGCTCGCCCCTTCGAAGGTCGCGTCGGCATTGCGCACACGCGCTGGGCCACCCACGGCGAGCCCAGCGAGCGCAATGCCCACCCTCATCTTTCCTCTGACGATTTCGCCCTGGTCCACAACGGCATCATCGAGAACTATCAGTCGCTGCGCCAGGAGCTTACAGCCCAGGGCTATGTCTTTGTCTCGGAAACCGACACCGAGGCCGTGGTGCATCTCATCCACCAGGCCTGCGTTGGCAGGGGCTTGTCCCTGCTCGAAACAGTGAAGCAGGTCGTCCCGCGTTTGCACGGCGCTTACGGATTGTGCGTCATCAGTCGACGCGAACCGGACCGCATCGTCGTGGCGCGCAGCGGCAGCCCGCTGGTGATTGGCGTCGGCATCGGCGAGAACTTCATCGCCTCCGACGCCCTGGCGCTGGGGCAGGTGACGGACCGCTTCATGTACCTGGAGGAGGGCGACATCGCCGAACTCACGCTGAAGGACGTGAAGATCTGGAACGCCGGCAAGCGCGTGCAGCGCGACATCACCCACATCACCAGCGAGATCGCCGAAGTCGAGAAGGGCGAGTACGGCCACTTCATGCTCAAGGAAATTCACGAGCAGGCACAGGTCATCCGCAACACCCTGAACGGCCGCATCAGCGATACCCATGTGCTGGAAGAAGCCTTCGGTGTGAAGGCTCGCGGCATCTTCGACCAGGTGAAACAGGTGCAGATCGTGGCCTGTGGCACCAGCTATCACGCGGGCATGATCACCAAGTACTGGCTGGAGAACATCGCGAAGATTCCGTCGCAGATCGACATCGCCAGCGACTACCGCTACCGCCACATCATCGTGCAGCCGGGCACGCTGTTCGTCACGATCTCGCAGTCAGGCGAGACGGCTGACACCCTGGCCGCACTGCGCTTTGCCCGCGAGCTGGGCGGCTATGTGGGACACCTGGCCATCTGCAATGTCGCCACCAGTTCTCTCGTGCGCGAATCCGATTTCTGTCTGCTGACCAATGCCGGACGTGAGATCGGTGTTGCTTCCACCAAGGCCTTCACCACGCAGCTGTGTGCACTGCTGCTGCTCACCCTGGTGCTGGCACGACGCACCGGCATGAGCGACGAGACCGAGCAGCAGTATGTGCGCGATCTCAACAGCCTCTCCGGCCTCGTGACACGCACCCTGCTGCTGGACAAGCAAGTCAAGGCGGTCGCCAAGGCCCTGATGGACAAGCATCACGCGCTGTATCTGGGACGCGGGGTTCAGTACCCCGTCGCCAAGGAGGGCGCGCTGAAGCTGAAGGAAATCTCCTATATCCACGCCGAAGCCTATCCGGCCGGCGAACTCAAGCACGGACCGCTCGCCCTGGTGGACGAGAAGATGCCGGTGATTGCCGTGGCTCCAAACGACGAGCTGCTGGGCAAGCTCAAGGGCAATCTCGCGGAAGTCAGCGCCCGCGGTGGCAAGCTGTTCGTGTTTGCCGATGAATCAGCCGGCTTCGAGAACGATCGCAGCTGCAAGGTGGTGAACTTACCGAGTGTTCCGGAAATCCTCGCGCCGATCATCTACACCATTCCACTGCAGCTGCTCTCCTATCACGTCGCGATCTACAAGGGCACGGATGTCGATCATCCGCGCAATCTCGCCAAGTCGGTGACGGTGGAATAATCAGCGAGCCTTACGTGCGCAGCATGCGCAGACTCTTGTTCATGCGTTTCAAGTGATCCTTGAGCATGGACTTGCGGTAGCGCGCCACCCCCATGGCGAGCACGTCGATCACGAGCAGGTGCGCGATGCGTGACGACACCGGCGTGAACTCATGCTGATCGTCTTCCACGTTGACGTGAATGGCGATGCTGCACAGTTCGCTCAACGGCGTGTTCTGCGGCGTCAGACCGATGACCGTGGCGCCGGCCTCCAGCGCGAGGTTGACGCTCTGGATCAGCGCCTTGGTGCGCCCGGACTGGGAGATCGCCACTACCACATCCTTGTCGCTCAAGGAGATGGCCGACATCAGCTGGATATGCGGGTCAGTGTAGGCGGCAGTGGACACCTGCAGGCGGAAGAACTTGTGCTGGGCATCAGCCGCCACCGAGCCGGAGGCGCCGAAGCCGTAGAACTCCACGCGACCGGCGTGGCTGAGTTTGTTGATCGCTTCTTCCAGTACGGAGGGGTCGAGCTGGTCCCGCACCTTCAGCAGCGACCCGATGGTGGAGTCGAAGACCTTGCTGCACAGATCGGCTGCGGTGTCGTTGTCGTCCACGGAAAACTGCGAGTAGCCGCTGTTGGCGCCCAGGTGCTGGGCGAGCTGCAGCTTGAAGGACTGGAAGCCGTCGTAACCCAGCGCCCGACAGAAGCGCAGCACCGTAGGCTCGCTGACCTCGGCGCTGGAGGCCACATCGACGATGCGCATATTGATCAGTGCGGCGCTGTGTTCCAGGATGAAGTCGGCGACCTTGCGTTCAGACTTGCGCAGACTGTCGCGGTGTTCCCGGATCTTGTTGATGGGGTTGTGTGCTTCCACGCGGGGGTTCCTGGTTCGCTTGTGGCCGCAATATAGCAGGAAATACAGATATTTAACTACCGCCAGTCTGGGCCAGCGCGGCTTTCTCGATGGCCAGCATCACCCTGCACCAGTCCTCCATGCAGGCCTCACCGACCTCCTGCCTCACCCGCGCAAACACCTCGCGCTGCATGCTGGAAATTTCCCGCTCCAAGGCCTCACCGGCGGCGCTCAGCGCCAGACGTCGGCGACGCGCGTCTTGTGCATCGATGCTGGTCAGCACCAGCGCCTGTCGCAGCAACGGCTGCAGAGTCTTGTGCAAGGCCTGATTGGTGACGGTCAGGCGGGCGGCCAGTTCCCCGACGGTGATCTCGCCGGCGCGTCGGATCATGAACAGGGCCCGGTGGTGGGCGCGACCCAGGCCGTACTGTGCAAGGACGGTGTCAGGACCACGCACCAGCTCGCGAAAGGCTCGGTGCATCAGGCTCAGGTCGGTGTCGAGATTCACGGTGGTCACGGGGTTCTCCTTCCGGGATGGCGGCAACATACATCAAGCATGTTGATATAAATCGACGCTCAGGGATATATTAACCACATTGATATAAAAGGAGCGTCCCCATGACGACGATGAGCAGGCTTGCCTGCTGCTTGCTGCTATCACTCACAGGAGCCATTGCCATGACATCCCACGCTGCAGAGGCCGCAGGCCCCGCGCACCTGACTCAGGAATTCGCCGATGCCTTTGCCCGCGACTGGGTGGACGGATGGAACAGCCACGATATCGAACGCATTCTTTCTCACTACAGTGACGACTTCGAGATGCGCTCCCCTTTGATTGCCCTGCGTGGCTTCGACGCCAGCGGGCGCCTCAAGGGCAAGGACGCCGTGCGCGCTTACTGGGAACCCGCCGTGGGCCCTGCGTCCACGCTGCACTTCGAGTTCCTGCAGGTCTTCGTGTCGGTGGACAGCATCGCCATTCACTACCGCTCCAACGGCTCGGGCGGGCGGCTGTGTGTCGAGGTGCTGCAATTCAACGCAGACGGGGAAGTCATTGCCGGCGCCGCCCACTATTACCCCGCCATCGAGCCGCCCGCGAATTGACGAGACGGCTGTTGCCACGCAGCGGCACCCTGTCCAGAATGCCGGGAGCCGTTCATCAATGCAGGCGGGACAGTCCGTGGCAGCAGCATACGAATTCCAGTTTCATTCCTGCATCGCCGACATCGACGCGACGCTCTGGGACGCCCTGGCAGGGAGCGCCAGTCCGTTTCTGCGCCATGCCTTTCTGCACACACTGGAAGCCACTGGCTGCGTGACGCAAGCGACTGGCTGGGAGCCACAGCACCTGCTGGTGCTGCAGGATGGCCGCCCGGTCGCCGCGCTGCCGCTTTATCTCAAGCGCCATTCCTGGGGCGAATATGTGTTCGACTGGTCCTGGGCGGATGCCTATCGTCAGCATGGCATGGCCTATTACCCGAAACTGGTGACATCCGTCCCCTTCACGCCCAGCAGTGGTCCGCGCCTTCTGCTGGCAGAGGGCGAAGAACCCGCCGCGCTGACACAGGCGATCGTCGCCGCCGTGCTGGCCCGCGCGAAAGCCCGTGGCGTCAGCAGCTGGCATGTGCTGTTTCCCACGCCGGAAGAACACACACTGTTGAGTGCCGCTGGATTGCGGTCGCGCATCGGCTGCCAGTATCACTGGTATAACCGAGGCTATGCCTGCTTCGACGACTTCCTGGCGACATTCAGCTCGCGCAAACGCAAGAATCTGCGCAAGGAGCGCGCTGCCGTGCACGTCGCCGGCATTCACTTTCTGCACCTCGACGGGCACGCCATCACACCCGCTCTCTGGCAGACCTTCCATGGCTTCTACCAGAACACTTACGAGGTGCGCGGTCAGCAGGGCTATCTGAGCCTGGCATTCTTCGAGCAACTGGGACGCGCCATGCCCGAGAATCTGCTGCTGGTGCTGGCCCTGCATGACGACACTCCCATTGCGGCTGCGCTGAGTCTGCGCGACGACAACACGCTCTATGGTCGCTACTGGGGCAGCCGCGACGACTATCAGTTCCTGCACTTCGAGACCTGCTACTACCAGGGCATCGACTTCTGCATTGCGCACGGCCTGCAGCATTTCGATTCCGGCGCGCAGGGCGAGCACAAGATCCAGCGTGGTTTTGAACCGATCATCACGTATTCGAATCACTGGATTGCCGATCCGCAGTTTGACGCCGCCATCGGGGATTTCCTGTTGCGCGAGGCGGAAAACATCCGGCAGTATCAGGAGAATGCCCAAGGACACTTGCCTTTCAAAGCAATAACAGAAGACTAGTATTGGAAACCAATCTGTATGCTCCACACTCTGCATGGACGCCAAGTAATTTAATTGCAGGCTTCCCAAGGCATGGGTGGAATTAGCAAGGGCATTGAAATACTATTCGACCTGAATTGTAGGAGGCTACATGGCAAGCGCAGATCAGATAAAGGCTCTACTAAAATCTCACTTGGAAGGAGACGACGATCGTTTCTATTCGGTGGCGATGCAGGTGGCAGCTCATGAAGCCAAAGTTGGCCACGGCAAGCTTGCTGAAGAACTGCGCTCGCTTGTAGATCAAGCAAAGGCCCGTCGCACACCCGTGGTCGGCAAGCTAGTACCCATTGGGCGCCCACGTGGTGATTTGGCAAATCTACTTTCTGTCAGCTATCCAAAATCACGTTTGACTGACATGGTGCTTAGTGTAGATCTCACACTGCAGCTGGAGAGAATCATTCGTGAACAGCGACATGCTGCAGAAATTCTCTCTCACGGTCTACAGCCACGACGCAAGTTACTATTGATGGGACCGCCAGGAACGGGTAAGACGATGACAGCCTCGGTATTGGCTGGCGAGCTGGGGCTTCCCTTGTTTCAAGTGCAACTGGACGGCCTGATAACAAAGTTTATGGGCGAAAGTGCGGCAAAACTGCGACAGATATTTGAGTCGACTCAGCAGGCTAGAGGCGTCTACTTTTTTGACGAGTTTGATGCAATTGGCTCACAGAGGGGCCTCGCGAATGATGTGGGAGAAATTCGGCGCATACTCAATAGTTTTCTGCAGATGATTGAGCAGGACAATTCACACAGTTTGATCGTAGGAGCCACAAATCACCCAGAAATTCTTGATAATGCCTTGTTCCGTCGCTTTGATGATCTGCTGCATTATGAGCTCCCAGATGAAGCACATATAGCCAACATGTTAAAAGCTAGACTGTCTAGAACGTTAACGAAACGGGTGTCTTGGAAAAGCATTGCTACCCTAGCAATTGGGCTAAGTTATGCGGAAGTCGCTCGCGCGACAGATGAAGTACTGAAGTCTGCTTTGATTGATAATAAAGACGGAATCACTGAACGTGATGTATATGTTGCTGTGAATGAAAGAAAGGCGCTTTCCGCGAGATTAAATAACAAGAAGCAGTAAAGATAAGGATGTCTCATGGCAGATTTCGAAGAAAAACAGAAGAGACATTTTTTACTTCCAAATAGCGTTAAGGCTGAGCCATTCACCTCTCCGCGTCGAGTGGTCATTGGAGGGGGCATTCCAAATAGAGATCGAAAGACTCATGGTGGAAACCTGTTAGTGCAGATTCAACAGCTGTCACCAACGCTCGAACAAGCAAAAGCGGATCAGCAACGAGCCGGACAGGAAGAGGGTTTCGGCCTCCAAATCGAATTTCAGAGCTTTTCTGAAGTTGAGCTGGCTCTAGAGTCTCTTGATCGTGAGAGTTCGGGTATTGAGCTGCGAAATGTTCGTCGAGATGAACAACACACGTATGCGACTGTATTTGTGCCTGAAGGGAAACTGGCCGTCTTTGAAAAATTAATTACCGATTACCTTGATGAGTCCAAAGACGGCAAGTCAGGACCCCAAAATTGTAAACTACTAAATGCCATCGCGAAAATCAGAGCTGCAACTCTGGAAGCACTTTGGACAGATGATATCGATTCGCTACCTCAATCTGACGAAGAGGAATTGTGGTGGGAGGTATGGTTGCCAGTAAGTGGTGATAGGGCCGCTGCCGTAGCGCATTTTCGCCAAATTGCAACCGGACTTAACTTTCGGCTCTCCCCAGGCGAATTAGCATTTCCAGAGCGCACTGTTCTTCTAGCTTATGGATCTGCCGGTCAAATGAAGCGCTCGGTGATGGCACTTAATTCGATAGCAGAATTACGTCGGGCAAAAGAAACAGCAGATTTTTTTGACTCATTAACTCCCGAAGAGCAGTCCGCATGGTTGGACGAATTGCGCGGCAGGTTGACCATACCAAATCCCGCCGACGATGTGCCCCATGTCTGCGTGTTCGACACTGGAATAAATCATGGACACCCACTGATTTCACTTGCCCTTGATGATGTAGATCGACACAGCGTGGAACCTGCATGGGGGCTTGATGATCTCGAGGGGCACGGTACTGAGATGGCTGGATTGGCGTTGCTGGGTAACATAAGCGATGCACTCGCCGACAATAGTCTACTTACGATTAAGCATCGATTAGAGTCCGTAAAAGTAATTCCGGAGGATGGCGCGAACGGAGGCGATGCGAGACATCATGGTCTTCTGACTATTGAAGCAGTGGCGCGTCCAGAAATTACTGCACCTCTGCGTAAGCGAGTGTTTAGTATGGCTATAACGGCCAAAGATAATCGTGATCGTGGCCGCCCCTCCGCATGGTCATCGGCTATCGATCGATTAGCTGCGGACGTTGATGGGCAAGCTGAGTCTCCACGTCTATTCGTCCTCTCGGCAGGCAATGTCAAAGAACCAGCGGCTTGGGCACGGTATCCCCACAGCAACTCTACGGATGCGATACATGATCCCGCACAGGCATGGAACGCACTGACAGTCGGTGCATGCACCGAGCTTGTGAGCATCACAGAACCCAATACCGCTGCATATCAGCCTATTGCGCCAGAAGGTGGCCTAAGTCCATTCAGCACTACATCGCAAACTTGGCAGTCCCATTGGCCGTTAAAGCCAGAGGTGGTATTCGAGGGTGGCAATGCTGCCAATGATGGATTGAGTGCCGTTTCAATGAGCAGCCTAAGTCTACTAACGACAAGCTCTGAATCGACCCATCGCCTATTCACCAACACCAATGCCACTAGTGCAGCATCAGCCCTGGCTTCTAGGATGGCAGCTCAACTGATGGCCGAATACCCTGAGTTGTGGCCCGAAACAATTCGGGGGTTGATCGTTCATTCTGCGAAATGGACTAATTCAATGCGGAAAATGCATTTGCCGGCCAAGGGCCAGCCCACTAAAGCGCAAGTGGTTTCGCTTATTCGCCACTGTGGATTTGGAATTCCAGATCTAGAGGCGGCGTTGTGGAGTGTAGAAAACTCTCTAACTATGGTATGCGAAAGTCGATTGCATCCGTTCAAGCGTGATGCAAAAGAAGATCCTAAGGTGAGAGACATGAACTTGCATCAACTCCCGTGGCCGCTGGAAGAGCTTGAGGCTCTTGGCGAAACACCAGTGGAGATGCGAGTAACGCTTTCCTACTTCATTGAACCAAACCCTTCCGCAAGAGGGGTAGCTTCACGCTATCGATACGAATCACACGGGTTGCGTTTCGATGTCAAACGAGCCTCTGAGTCTTCAACTGATTTTCGGGCACGCATAAATGCAGCGGCTCGCGATGAGGAGGAGCAGACTCGAAATGACGGTAGCGATCCAAATTGGATGATTGGTAAACAGAATCGCCACAAAGGATCTCTCCACTCGGATATATGGCGAGGCAATGCCGTCGACCTCGCAAGCAGGGGGTTAATCGGTGTATACCCAGCTCTCGGATGGTGGAAAACCAGGCCTGCACTTGAGCGTTACAATCAGATGTGCAGATATGCTCTCATTGTTTCAATCAGCGCTCCGGGTATAGATGTCGACTTGTACTCTGCGGTGGCGGCAAAAATCCGCATACCGATTGTAGTTTCCTAATGAAATATTCGAGCTTTGAAGTAAATTCAATTTAGATCAAAGGTTCATTGTTGCTTGCCTCAGACTTATAGATCCACAGCGAGTGGAGGAGCATGAGTTAAACCTTTATGGGTGCTAAGTCGAGAGGATATTGGTTCCTTGAAGGGTGCTAAATTTCATTCTCTCTTTCTCTTCGCAATTAACTGGCGGTGGAAAAGTTCGCCAACGCCACTTCCGGAGACACCGCCTTGAAAACAACAAGAACAAGCAATACCCCAGCGCGTCTGGCCCTCGCCGCCACCCTCTGCAGCCTCAGCCTCGGGGCCCTGGCGCAACACGGGGTCACCGACGGCCAGTGGCCCACCTATGGCGGCGATGCCGGCTCCACCAAGTACACCCGTCTCGATCAGATCAACGCCGCCAATTTCGCGCAGCTGACGCCCCAGTGGCGCT
>JACCED010336998.1_pt1 | contig 13477 bp, 14 predicted proteins | sample 7455021 | NCBI WGS metagenome assembly JACCED01 (sample SAMN15323456, study PRJNA562643) | freshwater metagenome | isolation source: river surface water | place: USA:Blue River Watershed | collected 2017-08-19 | reverse complement strand
GTCAGTCAGTTTCATTCGAGGTCGTACAGGGTCCAAAGGGTCCTCAGGCCGATGCAGTGAACGCTAACTAATAGCAACCGCTAGCTTTACAAGAAAGCCCCGCACATTGTGCGGGGCTTTCTTCTTTACATTACTTTTTTGGCTCCGGTGGAACTTCGCCAGCTTTCTTAAGCGCTGCAGCAACTTCCTTCACAGGAGATAAATCTTTTCCTGCCTTCCATGCATCTAGGTACTTCCATGGAGCAACTGCGCCACGTCGTACCCACCAAATATCAGCAGGTGTCGGCCAGGAAATTCCAAAGTGAAGGTGCGGAGAAGTTCCACGTGCACTTCCTGTTGCACCAACAGAACCTAAACGCTGTCCGGCCTTGACCTCTAGACCGGGTTGAATTGCTTTATGGATCGATCGCAAATGTGAGCCGTAGTAACGCACCCCATCGACACCGATCAGCGAGACTGAAAGTCCGCCTCGAGTAATTCCGGCATTAACTTTTCCAGACCATGTATCTACACGGTTCACTTCATCAATGACGCCGTCAATGGGTGCAACAAATGCGCAACCCGATTTTGCCAAGATATCGGTGGCCGGATAATCATGGTGAGCACGCGCATAGTTGACCTCACACCCAGTTACAGGAAATACATAGACAGGTCCTGCAGATGCTGGAAGCGGTGAAAGTAGTGTGAGGGAAAGGAGAGCAGCTAAAGCGATGCGTATCTTCATTGCCTTAGGTTAATGCGGCGCGATCAAGTTTTGCGGTAACTGCCATGTGAGGGACAGTGAGCGCCCACACAACAACTAGAGCCATCCAGAAGAAATCGTCATCGAAATCTGTGCCAACAATTGCCAAGATGCCAGCGATGACAAAGGTTCCAATCAGAGCTGGAACTCCGGGAATCACAGCGGCTAGAAAAGTTTTCTTGAGATTGCCTTGCGAATAAGCAGCCTGACAGGAATCAAGTGAGAGCGTAAGGCGAGCTGTATGGCGCATCGCATGCCAGCATCCGAAATAGACGGCAAATGCGATTAGAGGAGGTGCAGTAAGTGCCAGAACAAGGAGAAGTGAGATGTCAAGGGCCTCACGTCTGCGACCTTTGATCAGCAAAACAAATATTCCAAGAAGGCCGATCGCGGTAATAATGCGAAGAATCTCTTGATCAAAGCCTTGGTGCCAATCGATCAAAGATGGGTTGACCTGTGCCAGCGCATCTGTACTGGCGCTATTGACCAACGGAATAAAAACTGGGATTGACCCGGCGCAAATGGCATAGACGGTTCGTGGAAGTTTGCGCACCTGTTCGCTTCTTCGATCTATCTCATTGATAAATGCAGCATCACCAATTCCAAAGTGCGTTGCACTCATTACCAAGACGAAGATGAAGCCAATAACGCTGAACTTGAGAATCGCGATGACGGCAACGATGGCAACGGCCACGTAGATAACGATAAAGATCGCCATAGTCAGAGGCTTGGTGCGAGGAATCGTTACGAGGTGATCCAAGGCCCCGTGCGGAATGCCTATTGCTAAGGCAGCCATCGCAATTGCGATCTGCCACTGCATGGAATCGGCCCCGAAGCTCTGAGAAAAAATCAATGAGAGAGTGATTGCAACGGCAACTGCAAGAGAAGAGAAGGTACGGACGGAGGAAAAAAGTCCATATTCGTTGACCTTCATGTCGCACCCCCGTTCTGCCAACCATACCAAAGGCACCTATGAGAAGATCAGACGTGGAGAAATTCGGATACATGGCGATGTTGGCCTTCGTAGTCTGTGGTTCGTTCTGGCTTGAAATTGTTCTCAAGACTGGTGTTCTACGCAGATGGAAGCGCGCGCTGATTAGCATCCTTCCTGTCAGTACCGTCTTCTTGATCTGGGATGCCTATGCGATTGCTCAAGGTCATTGGTTCTTTAACCGCGATCGGATGCTTGGGATATACGGGCCCTTCAATATTCCACTTGAAGAGATTCTCTTCTTCATTCTTGTTCCAATGGCGGCGATTCTGACAATTGAAGGTGTGACAACGGTAAAGCCTCATCTGCGCGAAAAAGAATTTGGAAAGGATGAGAAATGACCTACAGCGATTTAGCAATCACCGCCGTCCTTATTGCAGTAGTTGTCGATCTCTTCGTCTTTAAGAATTCACTGCTCACCCGCACCGCTTTCTGGCTTTCCTATTCGATCATCTTGCCCTTCCAATTAATGTCAAACTGGTGGTTGACCCACTTTCGCGATGATGGAAAGGCGATTGTGATGTATGACCCGAACACCATCGTTGGCCCTCGTTTGGCGGCAGCACCGGTTGAAGATCTCCTCTTTGGTTTTGCCTTGGTCCTATCTGTCATGGGGCTCTGGGAGTTCTGGGGCAGACGCGGTTTCCAGCGCCGCTAACTCACCCCTTTATCTCTGGCTTTCTATAACGATTGAGACACTTTCTGCTGTAAATCTGAAGTTCTAGCCCCTTTTTCACCTATTTGCTCACACTTTAGATAATCTCTGGGCGGGGAACGTACACGCCTCCCCCTCGAGAGTGAGGAAATTTAATGAAGAAGATCAAGATTGCATCAGTGGCAACCTCTGCCCTGCTCTGTCTATCTGTAGTGAGCTTCTCAGCTGCACCTGCAAATGCTGCAGCTGATCGCTCAGGTAAGCCTTGTTACGTCCAGGGGCAGGTATTTAGCTCTGGTGGATTGACTGTCACATGTTCAAATGAGACAGGAAAGTTGGTCTACACAAAGGCTAAGAAGCTCAGTGGGTCACTCACAGTTGTCTGCGGTGCTACAGAAGCTTGGTGTGGCGCGATGACTGAAGCGTTTACAAAGAAGACAGGTGTTTCAACTAAGTTTGTTCGCCTTTCATCTGGTGAGACAGTTGCTCGTCTAGATGCTGCAAAATCAAACCCAGAATTTGATGTATGGCACGGTGGACCGGCAGATGGTTTCGGTGTTGCTCGTATCGGTGGTCTTATTGACAAGTACGTATCACCAACACGCGTCATGATCCCTAAGAAGTATCAGGATGATGAAGGCTTCTGGACAGGTGTATATGTTGGTGCACTCGGATTCTGCTCAAATACAAAAGAACTCAAGCGCCTTGGCGTAAAGACCCCAACAGCATGGGCAGATCTTCTCAACCCAGCATTGAAGAAGAACATCTCAACGGCTCACCCATCAACATCAGGTACCGCATTTACAACTTTGTGGACACAGGTCACACGCCTTGGCGGAGAGACTGAAGGAATGGCATACATGGCCAAGTTCCACAACAACGTCTTGCAGTACACCAAGTCAGGCGTTGGCCCAGTTGCCATCGTGGGACGTGGCGAAGCTGCAGTCGGCCTTGTCTTCTCACATGACTGCGTTGCAGGTGCAGAGCAAGGTCTTCCATTGAAGGTCTCATTCCCATCAGAGGGAACAGGCTATGAAATTGGTGGAGTTGCACTCGTGAAGGGTTCAAAGAACCCAGATGCTGCAAAGGCATACATTGACTTTGCACTCTCTTCAGAGGCACAAAACCTCGGACCAACAGTTGCTGCTTACCAGGTTCTAACAAACCCTAAGGCTAAGTACGACCGCCGCATGGTTACCTTGTCAAAGCTCAAGATCGTCAACTACGACTTTGATAAGGCTGCTGCTGCAAAGAAGGCTCTTACTGCAAAGTTTGATGCCACCATCGCAGCTGCACCAAAGGTATAAGGAAAACCGATCTACCTATGTAATGAATGCTGGGAGATGTAGCCGATTACCGACTACATCTCCCAGCATCATCATGGCTACTAAAAAATTTTGAGTAGCACACCCCAAAGAGATTTTGATTGTGAGGCTTTGCCATTACTACAACCGTGTTAGAGAGAAAGAGCGCTGCGCCTTTAAAGAAGAAAAATGGAATTAAGCTCGATGTGGGAACAAAAACCACATTGATCTTGGCGGTATTCCTCCTCCTGTTGATGGTTGTATTCCCGCTTCTCAATATATTGACCCGTGCCTTTGACGAAACAGGTCAAGAAGTCTTTTCAAATATTCTTACCTCTGAGGTTGTTCGAAAAATTATCCGGAACACCATTCTCCTTGGTGTAATCGTTGCTTCCCTAGGAACACTTATTGGCTTCTTCTTGGCCTACGCTCAGGTCAAATTGAATTTCCGCGGCAAGAAGATTCTCCACATTATCTGCCTTGTTCCGCTTATTACGCCCCCATTCGCTTTTGCAACCGCTGTCATTAGCCTCTTTGGTCGTAGCGGAATCATTACCCGTGACATTCTTGGACTCACACCAACTCTTTACGGACTACCTGGTCTGACAATCGTTCTGACCTGCTCTTTCTTCCCTGTTGCCTACATGAGCATCCTGGGAATGATGAAGAACTTAGATCCAGCGCTCGATGAGGCCTCGGCCTCTCTCGGAGCCTCTAAATTTAAGACCTTCTTTAAGGTCACTCTTCCGATGCTTATCCCAGGTTTTGCTAGCTCATTCCTGCTTCTCTTTGTTGAAGCATCAGCAGATCTAGCTAACCCACTCGTTATCGGTGGCGATTACACCGTGCTGGCATCGCGCGCATATATTGCAATCAATGGCGAGTACGACGTTCCTGCCGGTTCTGCATATTCATTGATTCTTCTCATTCCAGGACTCATTGTCTTCCTTGTGCAGAGATACTGGGGTGAACGAAAGAGCGTAGTCAGCGTTACGGGTAAGCCAACCGGAACTCCGACCTACATTGAAAACCGCATTGCTAAATTCTTCCTCTTGATCATTCCAGTATTTATGGCTTCATTCATCGTTCTTATCTACGCAACCGTGATCTTCGGAAGTTTTGCGAAGTTCCTCGGCGTTGATAACTCGGTTACCTTGGATAACTACCGCTACATCTTTAGCGGTGTCGGAAGCGATGCCATTATGAAGACAACTCTTATGGCTTTGATCGCTACACCTATCGCTGGAATTCTCGGCATGGTTCTTGCCTGGTTGATCATTCGTAAGGTTCGCAAGGGTCGAGAATTCCTTGACTTCTTAGGAATGCTCGGATTAGCAGTTCCAGGAACAGTTCTCGGTATCGGCTTTGCCATTACCTTCAATGACTCGACAAAAATTGGTGAGACCACAATCCTTCCTCAGCTAGCCGGAGGCGGTGCAATCTTCGGTGGTGCAATTGCAATCATCATGGTCTACACAATTCGATCTAGCCCTGCAGGTCAACGATCGGGAATCGCGGCTCTGCAGCAGATTAACCCTGCTATCGATGAGGCCTCTGCCTCCTTGGGTGCATCAGGATTTACGACCTTTAGAAAGATCACGCTGCCACTGATTAAGCCAGCACTTCTGACGGGTCTTATGTTTGCCTTTGCGCACTCCATGACAACGCTCTCCCCGATCATCTTCATTACAACTCCAGAAACTCCCATCATGACTCAGAAGATTTTGGCTGAAGTGGATTCGGGTCGATTCGGCAATGCATTTGCTTTCTGTACATTACTGATCTTCATCGTTCTCACAGTCATGGGATTGATCAATCTTCTGGTCCGTGGAAAAACAAATAAATCGTCATCACAAACTCCGATCGTGAGAGCCTAGAGAATGGATACAGCAATGGGATCAACATCAACCTCAAGTAAGTTAGAGCTGAGAAATCTCTCGAAGGTTTTCGGTCAAGGTAAAGAGAGAGTCACAGCAGTTGACTCGATCGATCTTGATATCTATCCAGGTGAGTTCATTACATTTTTGGGGCCTTCAGGGTGCGGTAAGACAACAACCTTGCGCATGATCGCTGGTTTTGAAACTCCATCGCAAGGGTCAATCCTTCTTGATGGCCAAGATATGTCATCGCTTTCTCCAGATAAGCGCCCTATGGGAATGGTCTTCCAGTCATATGCGCTCTTCCCACATATGAGCGTCTACGAAAATGTTGCATACGGTCCAAAGATTAAGAAGCTTCCAGCGGCTCAGGTTAAAGAAGATGTAGCCGCCGTTCTTGAATCAATGAGCCTTACTCCGATGGCCCATCGTTCGCCTAACCAACTTTCAGGCGGCCAGCAGCAGCGCGTGGCTCTTGCACGTGCAATGGTGATGCGTCCGAAGGTTCTTCTCTTCGATGAGCCTTTGAGTAACTTGGATGCAAAACTCCGTGCGCAGATGCGCATTGAAATTCGCGAAGTTCAACAACGTCTTGGAATCACAAGTATCTTTGTAACGCACGATCAGGATGAGGCGATGAGTATCTCTGACCGTATCGTTGTTATGCGTAACTCGAAGATCGAACAGGTGGGACTTCCTGCAGATGTCTATCTCCGCCCAGCATCAGTCTTTGTCGCAGACTTCATCGGAATTTCAAACTTCCTGAAGGTTGATGCGGTTTCAGCAGCCGGTGCCGGAAAGGCGTCAGTGAGCGTCCTTGGACGCCAGATCGAGGTCCCAGCTCATAAAGATGCGTTGACATCCGAGAGTATCCTCCTTGTCCGCCCAGAATCTATCCGCGTTACCCGAGCCAAGAGCGGAAATGAAAGCATCTCTGGAACCCAGGGTCAGGTAAAGCAGGTTGTCTTCTACGGCGAGCACGTGGAGTACCGCATTCAATCTCAGGTTGGCCTCATCGTTGCAGTTGCATCTGATCCAATCTATGAAGAGATTGTTCCTGTGGGTGCCTTTGCAGAGTTCTCATTTGATCCCAATAGATCTTGGTTGCTTCCTGCAGATAAGAAGTAGTTCATCTGTCATGAGAGCTGCTGGATTTCTCTTTGATCTAGATGGAACGCTCGTCAATTCGCAGATTGCAGTCCATGAATCCTGGATGCACATTGCAGATGAGGCAGGGTTTCATCTACCTAATCTTGACGGGATGCACGGGTTGCCTGCAGCCGTCTCACTGAAGAAGTTGATGCCAGATCGCACCGATGAAGAGATTACTCGCTGGGCGAAACGACTTGAGCAAGTTGAGATCGTGGCAGCCCATAGCGTCTTTGCAGTCGATGGTGCTCTCGAACTTCTTAGCAATCTGACAGACTCAGGGATTCCGTGGACGATCGTTACCTCATGCACCATGGATTTAGCTCAAGCACGTGCAAGTGCAGCAGGTATCGCGATGCCAGCACATTCAGTAACCTTCGATCAAGTAAGTAAAGGAAAGCCACACCCTGAACCTTTCTTACTCGGTGCAGAGCGAATAGGGATTGATCCAGAACTTTGTTGGGGAATTGAAGATGCACCCGGTGGAGTTCGGGCGGCCAAGAGCGCTGGGTGCACAGTTGCGGCAGTTTTAACTACACATCTAAAGGAAGAATTGCTTGAGGCAGATCATCACTTAGATTCGCTCGATCAATTACTGCCTGTTGCTCAAATTCATTAAGGTACATTTAGGGTTAATGTTCGCGGTCGCGAAGACCTGCAGAGTACTCAACTACATGTGATGAACGTAAAACGATCAAGATGATCACACTTAGACCCACTCCAACAATCTGATATCCCAAACCAACCGCGCATCCCATTGCGGCAGTGGCAAAGACGGTCGCCGCAGTTGTCACACCCTGGGCACCTTTATTTGCTTGCTGGAAGATAAGGCCTGCTCCAAGGAATCCAATACCAGTGATAACGGCGTGCATTGAACGAGTAGGGTCACCGAATTCAGCGTCTATATTGAGGAAGTGGCCGATACCAACGACAACTGATGCGGCCGTTCCAACTAAAGCCATTGTGCGTGGTCCAGCAGATTTGCCAGCTCGGTCACGCTCCCAACCGATGATTGAGCCAAGGATGGCAGCAATTGCTGCATTGATAATCAGGACAATCTGGTCATTCACAGGGGCGCTAAAGAGATCTACCATCTGCACATTCTAGTCTTTGCAATTGAAATCTATGAGGGTTAAAGGCGTAAATCTGGCAGTGCAATAGACTTCGACAACTCCGCAGCAATGCGATGGGGCGGTAGCTCAGTTGGTTAGAGCCCCGGACTCATAATCCGGTCGTCGTCGGTTCGAGCCCGACCCGCCCCACTCTTCATTATTGCTTCACCTCAGATGGGAGTCTCGAGTGAAAAGGTTCTTTTCAAGCTTCATCCTCACTCTCATTTTTGCTTTGACGACTCAAACATCCTTTGCAAATGAGTTGGCAATTTGGGACAAGTTGCAAGGGACAAATCCAAAAGGCTACGTGCTCTTGATGCGGCATAGCCTTGCACCAGGGGTTGGAGATCCAGAGAACTTCTCGCTCAATGATTGTTCCACTCAGCGCAATCTCTCAGATATCGGTCGTCAGGATGCACGCGACATTGGCAAATGGCTTGAAAGAAGGCAGATCAAAATTGCTCGAGTTGAGTCAAGTAGATGGTGCCGGGCTAAAGAGACAGCAGAATTGCTCAACCTTGGAAAAATTCGCCTCAATAGAAATCTAGATTCACTCTTTGAGGAATCAGACCTTCTTAATCACCCTCAAACAATAAGAATTCGCAAGCAGATCGTTGACTACCGTAACAAGTCAGGGCTGCTTATCTTGGTAGGACATTTCGTCAACATAAGCGCTCTCACCGGCGTGGGTGTGGCCTCGGGTGAAGGCGTTCTTGTTCGTGCAGATAGCAAAGGTGTCATCAGGGTTGTCGGTTCAACTCCAAAGTTAAACCGTTAAAGTTAAAGAACATGCGATAATCACTCTAATGAAATCACTTGGCGGCATCGGGAAATTCTTCGGTAAAGGTAGGCAGACTTCTCCCTCCTTCATCGGCTTTCGCCATCCCAGTGGGATTGGCATTCGCAGTAAGTACTACGTCATTCCGCTTTCACGAGGGGCATCAGGATTCTCGCGAGCCGTTGCAGAAGATGGTCAGCTGACGCTAATCGAGAATTCAATCAAAGGATCAGATCAATCTTCGCTAGAGCCTTTTGCACATACTTTCCTCCCCCGCCTTGCCAGCCATCCACATACTGCTGGCATATTTCTGATTGCAGTAGGCGATGAAGCACTTTCGGTAAGCGACGTTGCTGCACGCATCCAGGCACTTGGCACCCCATGTGAGTACATGGCCTTACAAGAGTTTGGCGATATGGAACTTGCCGGAAGTCTTGCACTCAGCACCGCCCAAGAGTTAAAGGCGATGGCTTTATCGGGTCTAGATAACGTTGATCCGTGCAAGGTAACGATTACTTATGTCGATGAACCTTCGGATCTTCCAGGATTTATCTCGCTTCTGGAAGCACACTCATTTGAACTCGATATTCGCCAGGTAAGTGGCGGACGAAGTGCTTACCTTGCTGAAGCTGCTTTAGATGGCGCTCATGTGATTCTCTCTTTTGTGGAAGGAGCCTCTTATCCATCAGGAACTGTTGTAACTCCTGTACTTAACGTTGCCTCATCTTCTCCATTGCACACGGTGATCGCCAGTGACTTCGATCTGCCACATGGCAGCACTCACGCAGAAATTCTGGGAGCACTTCAATTGACCTTTGGGATGGTTCCAACACATAGCGAAACCACAGGTCTTTATGAGCCGCTCTTTGCAGCAAATGTACCTTCGCTTAATGATGAAGATGGCGCTGATGAAATTTGCCTCATTCCCGCCAATCCCATCTTGATTCCATTTCTCATCGACCTTGTTTCACACCAGTCAGGGCTCTTCCTTAAAGATCGAGAGAGTTTTGGCGAAGGACCAGCACAGGCTAAAGAGGTTCTGGTAATCGGAATCACCGCTAGCGAATGTCAGTCGGCATTAGTCGGCAATGGCGATCAAGTCATTGTCACCTTAGAAGAACTTCACTCGTTAGAGCAGTTGGCAGAGGTAATTCTTAGCCGTAGATAATCGGTAAAAAAGAGCCCCCCACGCATTCGCGTGAGGGGCTCTTTAGACTTTCTATATTACTTACCGCGGTTATCTGAGTAGAACTTGCGGTTTGCAGCAGCTGCCGCCTTTGCAACGGTATTGAGTCTTTCGACGATTACCTTTGCTGCACCTTCAGGAGTCTGTGATCCTGTGAGGCACTTCTGGAACTCAGGAAGACATGTCAGATCGCGCCAAGCTGTAAGGCCTGGGAATGTGTATGTCTTAGGGAGTGTCTTAAGGCTTGCAATTGCAGTATCGAACTGGCGATTGTCGGCGATGAACTTATCCTTGGCTGCATCGGCAGATGTTGGGAAGTAACCGGTGCCCTTAAGGAATGTTGTCTGAGCCGCTGGGCTACCAAGAAATGATGCATATTCAAATGCTGCATCAGGGTTCTTGGTGTGCTGGAAGACACCGTTGGCAAGAGGAGCCTGGAAGCCCATCTGAGCCTTAGGGCCATTTGGACGCGCAAGGGTCATGACCTCAGTGCCGTACTTAAGGTTCTTGCCCACATCGATAAAGCTACCGCCGTGGTGCATGACCATCGCTGCCTTACCTGTGTAGAAATTGCTGAAGATTTGTGCGTACCCATCTGTAGCAACTGTTGGAACCACTGCCTTATCTTTAACGGCCAAGTTGACCCAGAAGCGCATTGCTTCTACGGCTGCATCAAGTGACAAGGTCGCCTTAAATGATGGAGAGATGATTGAACCGTTATATGCGTGGAGAACGTTGACGATAAATCCACCTCCACCTGATCCACCACGCATTGCAAAACCGTACTGACCCTTGCTTGGGTTGGTACAAGCGATAGCGGCTGCGCGGAACTCTTCAAGAGTTGTTGGCTCTTTCTTAATTCCAGCAGCTTCAAACATATCTTTGCGGTAATAGGTCCAGTCGATGAATGTAAAGAATGGAACGCCATAGACCTTGCGGTTAAAGCTAAATGCAGGAGTGTCACCTGCAACAGCATCTTTACCTGGCCACTGCTTGTTATATGTGGTGATATCGCGCAAGCCACCGATACGTAACATATCTGTGAAGCGTGTAACGTCGATCATCACAGCATCAGGACCACTCTTTGCTGTAGTCGATGCAATGTACTTGGCCATCCAGTCATCATTAGTAACTGTCTGCACATCAAGTTCGATGGCAGGTGATGCCTTCTTAAATGCTTCAGTAGTTTCAGCAAAGGCAGCGCGCTCTGGTGCACCAGTAAAGTGGTTCCAGTACGTCATCTTGCCTGTGCCCTTTTTATTTGTGCGAGCAGCAAATGCTGATGTTGCAGATGAACCAACTGATGCAACCGCACCCGCCATGGCGCTGAGCTTCAGAAGAGTTCTACGGGAAAGATTGCCGATTAGGTCCTGCATAGGTATCAACTTTCTATCTGTGGCCCCACCCGATGTAAGGCTTGGTGTGAGGTTAATAACAGCCGATCGGGTTGGTCAATAGAAAACGCAAAGAAAATATAGGATTTTTCTAGAAAAATATAGGATTAAATTCGGAAAATCTAAGCCCAGAAATCAATCCCTGACATCAGTCTTTGAGGCTACCAGCGGTGATACCCGCGACCATCTTGCGCCCAACTAGGGCAAAGCCGATAACTACCGGCAAGAGGCTGAGCATTGCTGTCGCTGTCAGGGCCTCCCACGGCAACTGGAACTCACCGATCATCTCCTTGAGGCCAACGGGCCAGGTTCGTGTTCGATCAGATGAGGTCAACATGAGGGCAAAGAGGACGTCGTTCCACGCAGTGATAGCCGTCAGAGTTCCCGTTGCGGCTAGGCCTGGCAAGACCAGTGGAATCGAAACGCGCCACATAGCACCCATGCGAGAGCAGCCATCAATGCGCGCGGCATTCTCCAAATCAGGAGGAAGTGAATCAAAGAAGCCCTTCATCAACCAGACTGTAGCCGGCAGAGTAAAGGTCGTATATGCCAGGGTCAATCCCGCGTAGCTATCGAGTAACCCCAGAGTATTCATAAAGATATAGATTGGAATAAGAAGCAATACTCCAGGCACTAAACGAATTGCTAGATAAATCAATAGCACGTTCTGCCGGCCCTTGAACTTGCTTCTCGAAAGAGCGTATCCGGCCAAGGTACCTAAGGTCAGACTGATGATGACTGTCAAGGTGCTCACAATAAGACTATTTTTAATCAGCAACGGGAAATTGGTATCCCGCCATACACCTACGTAGGCGTCAAAACTCAAATTTGAAAGACTAAATTTTGTGGGAAATTTATTTATATCTACATTGGTTCGCAGGGAGGTATAGAAGGTCCAGATCAAAGGCATGATTGCAAAAATTGCCAAGAATCCGATCCCAACATTGACGAGGTAGTAAGAGATCGGGCGCTTCTTCTTTTTGGTAGTAGTCATTAATCTTCCTTTCCAAAACGAGCAAAGCGGATATAAACCATCGCAAAACCTGCAATTGCTGCAAGGACTGCAACTGAGATTGCAGAGGAGTAACCGAAGTCATACATCTGGAAGGCCACTTGGAAGGCGAGTAATGGAAGCACTGTGGTGCTATCGCCAGGGCCACCATTTGTCATCAGAAGCACCAACGTCGGTGAGTTAATGAGGTGAATGACGCCCAAAATTGATGAGACAACGATTACTGGAGAGATCAGCGGCAAAATTACGTAACGGAAGTGCTGCCAACTGCTTGCACCATCAACAGATGTTGACTCACGCATATCTTTTGGAATTCCTTGAATGCCTGCCAACAGGAAGAGCATAAAGAATGGGTATGAGGCCCAGAGATCAACAAAGAGGACTGCATAAATTGCAAGCTCTGGATTACTCCATAGACCGGCTGGACCAAATGAGATCCCGACACTCTCAAGCATCTTGATCAGTACGCCTGAATTCTGATCAAGGATAAATCGCCACATGTAAGCGGTCACAACCGGCGGAGTAAACCAAGGAAGGACAACTAGTACTCGAATGAGACCGATGTATTTACGATCTTGGCTCAAGAGCATCGCTGCAGCTAATCCAAGTGCTAGCTGCGTAATCAAACCGACAACCATGAAGATGAGAGTATTTTTTGTAGCAAGGAGGAAGAGGGAATCTTTAAACATCTGCCTAAAGTTCTCAAGACCAATAAATGTTGAGTCAGGACCTTCCAAAAGAACAGTGCGCGTAAAGCTTAAGTAGATTCCGCGATAGAGCGGGTAGAAAATGAATGTGACGACGAGAATAAGACTTGGGACCAACAAGATCCAGGCAAAGTACTTCCCCTCGAGAATGGATTGGAATCCCCGATACGGCGACTTTCTCTTTTTACGGGGCAGCGCTGTCCGTGTACTCATCCCGCTAAGGTAGGGAAGTTAGATGTTGGCTGTCAATGAAAACTCGCAAAAAAAATATAGGATATTTTAATGGCCTTCCTTGGCCAGACCCTCCCCTAGATCAGGCTAGGTGGCTTCATCGTCGAACGGAAAGCGCTCATCGCCGCCGGGATATCGCTGACCCAGGTCACCAATTCATCATGGGCATCGCCGATGAACTTCTCGTTCTTGAGCGAATGTAAGAAGGTATGGAGATCTTTATAGAAGCCAAAGGGATCACAGACAACGATCGGCTTCTGGTGATATCCAAGGTGGCGCGCCACCCAAATCTCCATGAACTCTTCCATCGTGCCAAGTCCGCCAGGCAAGATGAGGAAG
>JACCED011042213.1_pt1 | contig 13481 bp, 10 predicted proteins | sample 7455021 | NCBI WGS metagenome assembly JACCED01 (sample SAMN15323456, study PRJNA562643) | freshwater metagenome | isolation source: river surface water | place: USA:Blue River Watershed | collected 2017-08-19 | reverse complement strand
TGGAAAATAACGGGAACACCGCCCGCGCTCTGGATTTCGTGCATTCGTGCGGCGTAGGCATCGAAGTCGAACGCGGCTCCCGGTTGGTCTCGCACGAAGGCACCGGCGAGGTAGCGTCCGCCGTTCAAGGTGGCGTGGGTGAGGCGAAGCGCTTCCTTGCGGGTGGCATCGTCGATGAGGTTGCCGTAGCCGGTGTCCATGTTGACGGCGGGAATGAGGCCGGCGCGAGCGGTGCGCTCGACGTGGTCCGTGAAGCCTTTCCAATCGACGGCACCATTTTCGTAAAAAGGGAGCAAGATGGCTGAGTTGCCTTCGATGCGGCGACGCGGCCGGAGCATCTGGACGGGGTCGAGGGGGGAGGATTCCATGGTGGGGATTATAGTGGCGTGAGAAGGTTCGCGGTAATCGTTTGTTCGGATGGCACGAATCAGCAAAGACGATGCTCATTCAGGTTCGAGGGGGCTCGTGGGGAAAGGATGCCCACAACGCCTGTGGTCGACACGCCGAGTGAGGGTGTTCAGTCGATGGGTTCGAAGTGCAGATCGTCGAACCAAGTGAACTGGGGCGCCTTGGCGCTGCGGCCTCCTGCGAGACCGACGCTGGTTTTCGGCTGATCGCCGCAAAGGGTGGTGTAGGTGAGAACCAACTCGTTGTTCAAGAAAGCCTTCATTTCGCGTCCGCGAAGTTCGATGGCGACGTGATGCCAGACATTTGGCGTGACGTCTCGTTTCTCGGTGTGCGCGATGAAGAACTTTCGATTCCACTCGCCGCGCGCTTTGAGGGCGGCAGCTTCTGCGGAGTCTTTCGGGTGGATGACATCGTTGTCGGCCGCCGCTACGGAGTGGGTGTGCACCCGAAAAACGGCAAGGTGAAAGTTCTTTTCAACTAGGGGGTTATCCCCTCTGATGGTGAACTGGGCCATGCCATCCGGCGGAAGTTTGATTTTGCAGCTCAAGCGGATGTCACGGCCTGCGGCTCGGCGGGTAATTCCCGCCGGATGTTTTTCCTCGGGGAAGTTCGTTGCGCGGAGCGCGCCATCCACCCTTTCCCACCACTCCCGACGGCTTTGCTTGCCGGATACGGAGCGCCCCAAGGGATGCTTCGCGTCGATTCCTTCCGCTAAAAAACCGTAGGGGGTCCAGTTTTTTTCAAAATCGGAGCTATCGGAAAAGTCATCTGCCCACAGCTCGGTCTGGTTGCGCGCTTCCTTCTCGATTCCGGAGCTGGTGACCCGGAAGCAGCTGAGGACGAGAACGAGCCAGAAAATGAACGGATGAAGCCGCTGCATCGCCGAGGGGTTTATCGGAGGCAGGAAGACGGGGACGCGAGGCGCGCCGATGCCGGGGGTGGTGGACCGCGGTGGTTAGTCGCGGCGACTGAGTTTGGCGAGCAGACGGAGAATCTCGAGGTACAGCCAAACCAGCGTGACGAGCAGGCCGAAGGCTGAGTACCACTCCATGTATTTCGGAGCGCCCTGCTGTGCCCCGCTTTCGATGGTTGCGAAGTCACCGACGAGATTGAGTGCGGCGAGGATGACGACGAAGGCACTGAACCCGATTCCAATCGGGCCGGAGTCATGGATGAATGGCACTTGAATGTGGAAGAAGCTGAGAATGAAGGTGAGCAGGTAGGTGATGGCTACTCCTGCGGTGGCTACGAACAAAAACCGCGACAAACCACGGCTCATTCGGATGATGCCGAAGGAATAGAGACCGAGCATTCCGAAGAGCGTTCCGAACGTGAGCATCACCGCTTGGAGGATGATGCCGTCGTAGACGCGCCCGTACACATAACTCACGGCGCCAAGGAACAATCCTTCCACCACCGCGTAGAGCGGAGCCGTGATGGGGGTGCTGGCCGGTTTGAATGACGCGATTAAGGCGATGATGAAGCCGATGATACCCGTCGCGGTGATGAGCCCAGAGGACACCGCGGATTGGCGGTAAGTGAACATGGCGGCGGCAAAGGTAAGCGCCACGAGGACCATGGACTTGTTGACCGCACCGTCGATGGTCATCACGGAGTCCGTGCGGAAAGAGCGGCTGAACTTGTCTTCAGAGAGGATGGGATTCGACATAGGTTTTTAGGGAGACTCAGCTGGACCCAGTGAGCTTAACTTGTTCAGGGACTTGTGCAAAGTGACTTTCGTCGGGCGCAAACTGACCGGGTTTTGGGGGGAAGCGGATGGGGCTGAGGGTCAGGCCTCGTAGAGGGCTTCGATGAGGGCCATCGCGCGGCGGTTGGGTAGGACGCCGGCCTCCATTTGATTCATCACGTAGGCGAAACCGATGCCGCGTTCTGGGTCGGCGAACGCGATGCTGCCGCCGGCGCCGGGGTGCCCGAATGCGTGCGGGGAAGGACCGAAGGTTCGCCGCAGCTTGTCGCCGGTTTCGCCCAGGGGATCGCGCATGAAACCGAGGGTGAATGCGGTGGGCATGAGGAGAACGCGGTCGTGTCCGCTGGTTTGGGGAGCGGGGTCAGCGAGGATGCGTAATGCCCAGAGAGGCAGACCGGTTCGTGCAGTGGACCCGTTGCGAACATCGGTGGCGAGCAGGCCGTAGAATGTGGCGAGCGATTCGGCGGTTCCGATGCCACCGAAGGCGGGAAGCTCAGCTAAACGGGCCTCAGGGGTGTTCATCGAGAGGGCTGAGTGAAGGCCGCGCGGCGTCGCGAAGGAGAGGGAAGTGAGCGTACCGGGGGTCATGAATGCCCGGAAAAACGGGTCCTCTTTGCTCATGGCAGTCCGAGGGGCGAGCATCGAGGCCGCGCGGTGGTGGAGTTCGGTTGGAAGCCCAATGTAAAACTCGAGGCCGAGCGGACGTGCGAAGTGTTCTGCCCAATACTGGCCGAGCGTTAACTTGCCGGCGATTCGGCGGGTGAGCTCGTCCAGGAGGTATCCAAAGGTGCGGGGGTGATATCCGTGGGAGCGGTCGGACCACCATGGTTTTGATTTGGCCAGTGCGCGAACAACGGACGCGTGATCGAAGACGTCGGGAGGGACTGGAAGTCCGGGCAATCCCGTGCGGTGGGTGAGAAGGTCCTCCAACGTGAAGTCCTTTTTCCCTTCTGCACCGAACTCCGGCCAGATGCTGGAAATCTTTTTTGAAAGATCGAGTTGTTGGCGTCCGAGGAGATGGAGAAATGCGGCGACGGCAGGTCCTTTGGTGGCGGACCAGACGAGGGCGAGGGTGTCAGAGGTCCAGAGAGGCGATTTGAGGTCGGACCCACACCGACCGATGTTGAAACTGGCGCACCGGTCTTGGTACCAGATGCTGAAGCCGGCACCGACTTCTCCACGGGAGAGAAGGTTTTCCTCGAGGACTTTTGCCAAGCGGAACCGGGTGGCTTCGAGAGAGAACTTATTGGTGGCGATTTGCACGAGAGCTGCAGGAGTGGGTGGGAAACGGTTTGGCGGTTTGGAAACGCCGGAGTGGGAACGTTCCAGTGGCTACCCGACATGGATTCGAACCATGACTAGGGGAGTCAAAGTCCCCTGTGCTACCGTTACACCATCGGGTAAAACTGACCTCGCTGATCTGGCTGTTTCGCACTTTGCTCGCGCAACGGGGGTTGCAAACGTGGAGCGACTCAGGGATCAATCCGGCCGCGCCACCGCGGACGAATCCGGTCCGGAGACCAGAAGGGAGAGAGAACCATTTCCGCTTGTTCAGTGCAAACTCAAACCCACTTCGGAGGAGCGTTGCCCTGAAAAAAGCAACCTAGACCAGCATGAGCGTCGGACTCTCGAGCAGACGCTTTACTTCGGCGAGGTATTGGGCGGCAACGGCGCCATCCACCACACGATGGTCGGCACTGACGCCGACGGCCATGCGCTGTCCGGCGATGATGGCGTTGCCGGGGCCAACGACGGGCTTTTTGAGAATCGCGCCGACGCTGACGATGACGGATTGCGGAGGATTGATAATGGCGTCGAAAAACTCGATTCCGTAAGCGCCGAGATTGGAAACGGTGATGGTTCCGCCTTGGTACTCATCGGGTTTCAGCTTTTTGCCGCGGGCGCGAGTCGCGAGATCTTTCACCGCCTCGCTGATGTCCTTGATCGAACGTTTTTGGGCGTCGCGGACAACTGGGGTCACGAGGCCGTCATCGACGGCGACAGCAACGGAGAGATTCACAGAGCCGTACTGGATGATGGAATCGCCGGCGAAGGACGCGTTCACCGCAGGGACCTTCACGGCCGCTGCCACAACCGCCTTCAGGACGAAGTCGTTGACGGTGAGTTTCGGGCCACCCGCCGCTTCGGAGGCGGCGTTGAGTTCGCTGCGGAACTGCATGAGCGGTCCGGCGTCGACTTCGACGTGGAGATAGAAATGTGGAATCTGCGTTTTGCTCGCGAGCAAACGATCGGCAATAACACGCCGCATACCGCTGAGTTCGATGACGGTATCGTTGGGTCCGGCGGGTGTGGGGGGAATGGAGGGGATGGCGGACGTTGCGGTGGGTGTGGCGATCGCCGGGCCGGGTCTGGCGGTGAGCACATCTTTCGCAACGATTCTCCCGCCGGGACCTGATCCCGCTACGTTTGCGAGTGCGACGCCCCGTTCTGCGGCGATTTTTCGAGCCAGCGGTGAGCTTCGAACGCGTCCGCCGGCGGAGGGTGCTCCTGCGGGGGCTACCGATCCCGCCGAGTGGGCGGCGCTTACTGGTGCTGGCGAGACGGCGGGGGATGTTGCAGCAGCCGGAGCGGCGGCAGGGCCGCTTTTGGTTGCCGCAGCAACTTCCGCATCTGAGGGGGCGGCTTCCCCTTTTTTCAGGAGCACGGCGATTTTTGCTCCGATGGCGACCTTTTCGCCTGCCTGCATCAGGTGCTTGTGGAGCGTCCCGTCATCAAAGCTCTCCATTTCCATGGTGGCCTTATCGGTTTCCACCTCGGCCAAGATGTCGCCGGTTTTGACGGCATCTCCCACTTGTTTGCGCCAGCGAACGAGTTTTCCCTCGGTCATGGTGTCCGCGAGTTTCGGCATCTCAATGTACACTGGCATAAGAAAAAAATCGGTTAATCGAGTTTGACGGTCTAGCCCAACACTGCGCGGCTTGGAAAGCAATTCGCATTCGAGAGGGCGTGGTGGCAACTCGGGTCGGGTGGGACGCTGGCTGTTCCGCCGCTCCGGTGTTTGGCGAATGGAGGAGTCTTCAGGGGTGGGGGCGCGGCGCTGTAGGCGGTCAGGCGGGCGCGAGGTGACGCAACCGGCAAAGTTGCGCCCTCCGCCCGCGTTCGTCGGTTTCGGGTTGGAATGTTGTGAGGGGAGGGTTGCCCGGCTCCGGTTGGTGTTGTCACGGAACTGTCACATCTGCGCGCTTCACCCGTGGCGACTCCCTGCGAAAGCTGACACGGAACTCTTCCTGATCCCGTGAGCCAGAATCATTGCTGTCATCTCTTCCTAGCCGCACCGCGCCCGCTTTGTTGGGAAGAACCTGAGTTGAGCCGTGAAACTCTCTCTCAACCTCGATAAACGTATTTTGTGACTGAATCTCAACCTCAGCCTCGGCGTGCGCCATCGCCGGATCGATTCAAGACCGCGCGATCAACCACTCTGATCGACGCGTTCATGAACCGGTTCATTCAGGTGGGAGGGGTGTCTGTGGTCGTGGCCGTGATGGCGATTTTTGTGTTTATCGGGTTTCAGATTTTGCCCCTGTTTCGCACGGCGCGGGTCCACCCGCTGAAGACGGTACAGTTGCCGGAGGGGAGTTACGTTGGGTTGGGGTTGGACGAGTATGCGGCGCTTCCCGTGGTAGTGGATTCCGAGGGCCGGATTGGTTTTTTTGATTTGCAGGGGGAGCGAGGTTTCGTTCGCGCAGATCCTGGGTTCGACGCTGAGCGTCGTTTGACGGCGGCGGCCTACCATCCAGGAAGGCAGGATGTGGTTGTGGGAACGGCCGACGGGCACTTTTCGTTGGTGGCGTTGAGTTTTGAGTCGAGTGAGGTGGAGGGGCGACGCGTGGTGACGGGGGAGGCAAAGGCGGCACCGTTTGTTGCTGTTGGCAAACCGGGGCATCCGGTTCGATTGATTCGGTACGGCGATGCTGGTGAAACGAAACTTTTGGCGGCGGTTCAGGAGGTCGATGGGCGGCCCGAGTTGCACGTTGCGTTGTTGAGTCAGGAGCGGACGCTTCTGGGGGCGGGGGACATCAAGGTGGAGAGGTCGCGGGATTTGTCCTCACTGCTCTCCGGAAAGCCGATCCATTTGCAGGTGAATCGGACGGCGGATGCCGTGGTGGTGGCAACGGAGTCTGGCGATGTGCAGTACTTTGTGCTGGTGGGGGAGGAGTTTGTGTTGAGGCAGACCTTCCGGCCTTTTGGTGAACTGACCAACCCGGCGGTAGCGCGGATGGATTTTTTGTTGGGCGACGTGACGCTGGTGTTTTCGGGGGCTGGTGGGGAATCCCGTTTGTTTAGTTTGTACGTCCCTGCGGGGGGTGCGGACCGGATGTTTGGCGAGATTCATCGGATGCCCACGCTGGGTGTGGCATCGTCGTTTTACGCCGCGAGCCTGCGGAACAAGGCGTACCTCACGGGGAATGCACGGCGGGTGCAGTTGTGTTACGCGACGACGGAAAAGGTGCGGTGGGATTTTGTTCCGCCGCAGGACGTGGTCTTGGGGGCGATTGGGAGCAAGTATGACCGGTTGGCGCTGTTGGAAGCCTCGGGGCGATTGACGCTCTTTGCGCTGGACGATCCGCATCCAGAGGCGAGCTTTCGGGCGATGTTTGGGAAGGTTTGGTATGAGGGTGCAGACCGACCGAAGTACGAGTGGCAGTCGACCGGTGGATCCGATGATTTTGAACCCAAGTTTTCGATGGTTCCGCTGGTGGTAGGTACGTTGAAGGGGACGTTGTTTGGAATGTTGTTTGGAGTGCCGGTGGCTTTGCTCGCAGCGCTTTACATTTCTCAGTTTGCGCTCCCCCGGGTGCGGGCGGTGGTAAAACCGTTGATGGAGATTATGGCGTCGCTTCCATCGGTCGTGTTGGGCTTTTTGGCGGCGCTGTGGCTGGCGCCTCTTGCGGAGACGCGGGTTCCGTCCCTGATTTTAATCGCGTTGGCGATTCCGAGTGCGGCGATGGTGATGGGGTTGGTGTGGGAGCGCATGCCGGCAGAGGTGCGCGTGAAAGTTCGACCGGGGTTTGAGTTTGTCGCTTTTTTTCCGGTTATGCTCTTCGTGACGTGGGCGGCGTGGAGGCTGGGACCGGTCTTCGAACAGTGGGCGTTTTCGGTGGGGGACGGTGCTGGTGGGATGACGGGTGATTTTCGGCGGTGGTGGCCGCAGGTGACGGGCGCAGATTTTCAGCAACGGAACTCGTTGGTAGTGGGTTTTGTGATGGGTTTTGCGGTGATTCCGATTGTTTTCACCATTACCGAAGATTCTTTGTCGGCGGTTCCGCCTTCGTTGCGGACGGGCTCATTGGCCTTGGGAGCAAGCCGTTGGCAAACGGCGTTGCGTGTGATTCTTCCAACGGCTTCAGCGGGAATATTTTCGGCGCTGATGATTGCGTTGGGCCGCGCGGTTGGAGAGACGATGATTGTGGTGATGGCGACAGGCAATACCCCCATCATGGATTTGAATCTCTTTTCCGGGATGCGAACTCTTTCTGCGAACATTGCGGTCGAGCTGCCGGAAGCGCCGCACCATGGAACGCTCTACCGCGCCTTGTTTCTCGGGGCGATGGTGCTGTTTGCGCTAACGTTCGCGGTGAATACGGTTGCGGAGGTGTTTCGTCAGCGGCTACGCGAAAAGTTCAAGCTGAGCTGAACCGACTATTTTATGGGGAAATCGGATAAAGACCAGGCATCGACTCGGACGTTGCGGCGTCCGGGCGAGGTATTGGTGTGGTTTACGACGTCGGGCGTGACCGTTGGGTTGGCGATGATTTTGGGGTTGCTGGGGACGGTGTTGTTGAACGGGTTGGGTGCGTTTTGGCCGAAGCGGGTGTTGGAGGTGACGGTTGCGGCTGGGTCTGCGGATTTGTTGCAGGGGGCGCGAACGTTTGCGGGTGAGGAGGTTCGGCGTGGGCCGAAGGCGGGAACCGGTATTTCTGGGCCGCAGGAGGTACAGCTCTTTGTTGCGAACAAGGATGCGTACGGGATGGGTTTTAAGTTTGTGGATGTGGCCTCGATGGAGACGACGCGATATCCGGTTGATTTGATGCGGATTGAGCGGGTGGAGTACGGCCCTGCCTTCGGCATACCGGTTCGCATTGAGGGATTGGGTGAGCGGGATATTGAGGCGACGGCCAAGGGGTTTGACGGTGTGTTGAAGGGCATTGTTCGGGAGGTCTCAGCGCGTCGACGCGAGATTCAAACCATTGAGAAAACGCGGATTGGGGCGATTAACCGTGAGATGGAGGATTTGCAGCGGAAGCAACGATCGTTGATGGCGCGTGGCGGAACGGAGGACGGGCAACACATTTTCGCGGAACGCATTCAGGCGCTGGAGGGCCCGTATCAAGCGTTGGATGCGCGTCGGCGCGAGTTGCGGGACACACAGGCGCGCGGCGAGTTGGTTTATCGGTTGCCGTCGGGAGCTGAGCAGAGGGTACGTCTTGGGAACGTTTTGCATTTCACGTATCCGAACGCGGCCGGCTGGGTGGGGCGAGTTGGGGAGATGTTTCGAAACATCCGGTTGTTTTTGACGGAAGAGCCGCGCGAGGCGAATACGGAGGGCGGCATTTTCCCGGCGATTTTCGGGACGTTTGTGATGACGCTTTTAATGAGCATGGCGGTGATGCCGTTTGGGGTGGTGGCTGCAATCTATTTGAGGGAGTACGCGGCACAGGGTGCGGTGGTGCGGGCGGTTCGGATTGCGGTGAACAATCTCGCGGGGGTTCCCTCGATTGTGTTCGGAGTCTTTGGGTTAGGCTTTTTTGTCTACCTTGTGGGCGGGACGATTGATTCCTTACTTTTCAGTGATCGATTGCCGACTCCGACGGTGGGTACTGGGGGTATCATGTGGTCGGCGTTAACGTTGGCGTTGATGACGGTGCCCGTGGTGATTGTTTCGACGGAGGAGGCGTTGGCGGCGGTGCCTCGGAGTGTGAGGGAGGGCTCGCTTGCGTGTGGGGCTTCCAAATGGCAGACGATTCAGCGGGTTGTTTTACCAGCGGCGGCGCCCGGAGTTCTGACAGGGTTGATTCTTGCGATGGCGCGGGGCGCGGGCGAGGTGGCGCCGTTGATGTTGGTGGGGGTGGTGAAATTGGCGCCGGAGATGCCTTTGGACTTGAACTTTCCGTTCATCCATCTCGACCAAAAGTTCATGCATCTTGGGTTTCACATCTATGACCTGGGCTTTCAGTCTCCCGATTCGGAAGCGGCCAAGCCGATGGTTTTCGCGACAACGCTCTTTCTCATCGGGCTGATTGTGGCCCTGAATCTCAGCGCAATTTTTATTCGCGAACGTTTACGCAAGCGTTACGCGACAGGGGCATTCTAGAGCCATGGATACCGTTCATTCGCAGCCGAGCACGGCCACTGACTCAGCGAAGGATCCCGCGTTAATTCGGATTCGGGAGTACGATTTCTTTTACGGAGCGAAGCAGGCCCTGCACAGGATTTCGATGGATCTTCCAGAGCGGGAGGTGACGGCGTTCATCGGTCCATCCGGTTGCGGGAAAAGCACGCTCCTCAGGAGTTTAAATCGGATGAACGACCTTATTGAAGGGGTTCGTCATCAGGGGGATGTTTTGATTCGGGGGCACAGCATTTTTGATCCCGCGCTGGAGGTGATTGAGTTGAGGAAACGGATTGGAATGGTCTTTCAAAAGTCGAATCCGTTTGCCAAATCGATTTACGAGAACGTGGTTTATCCGTTGCGGGTGGGAGGGGTTCGGGATCGTGTTCGATTGGACGAGGCTGTGGAGACGAGTTTGCGTCGGGCTGCGTTGTGGGACGAGGTGAAGGATCGGTTGGATGATTCGGCCTTGGGACTTTCGGGCGGGCAGCAGCAGCGGTTGTGCATTGCGCGAGCGATTGTGAATGAGCCAGAGATTTTGCTGATGGACGAGCCGTGTTCCGCGCTTGACCCGGTTGCGACTTCGCGGATTGAGGATTTGATTTTCGAGCTCAAGGAGCACTTCACGATTGTGATCGTCACCCACAGCATGCAGCAGGCGGGGCGCGTCTCGGGAAAGACTGCGTTTTTCTACCTAGGCGAGTTGGTGGAGTACGATGCAACCACCAAGATTTTTACCAACCCGACGCATCAACGGACGAACGACTACGTTACCGGGAGATTTGGTTAGGTACTGAGGGCGCTTGTCGCCCTCTCCGGATTGGGGTGATCGTCATGAGCGGATTGGATCACGAAGTGGTGCGCCCGGCGGGACTTGAACCCACAACCTTCGGCTTCGGAGACCAACGCTCTATCCAGTTGAGCTACGGGCGCGCCTTGAAACCGCATCATCGATGCGGGTTGCGACTGTGTCACAGGATGGGCTGAGCATCAAGGTCTGCGATGGAGGTTCTTCGCAGATGGATGAACGACGCGTCTGTCGAAGACAACCTCGGGGCTTTATCAACGTGTCAGACCGTGGGCGCGTCACTGGGGGCGGGGAACCTTGGGTCCTTGGGGGCTGTGGCCTTCAGCCCAACGCAGGACACCGCCGTCGACCCCGTCTTTCGGGAGTTCGTTTGCGAACTGGTCTTGATCTTGAAATTCGTTCCTGAGCTGTTGGAGCTCTGATTTGAGTCCTTGAGTGATTTCAGCCATGGCGGGCTGTCCGTAGAGATTTTTTTGTTCGCCTGGGTCCGCCTTGAGATCGAACAGTTCCCAACCATCGACTCTCCAGTAGTGAATCAGCTTATGGGTGGCGGTTCGGACGCCATAATGTGCGCGCGTGTTGTGGTGGCCAGGATCGTGGTAGTATCTGTAATACATCGACTTGCGCCAGTCGCTCGGGGTTTTTCCGGCGAGCACGGGTTTCAGGGAGCGTCCCTGCATGTCAGCGGGGGTGGCCAGCCCTGCAAGATCGAGAAACGTGGGCGCGAAATCCGGATTGATGGCGAAGGCGTCCGTCACCTCGCCCGCCTTCACTCCCGGGCCTGTCACGAGAAGGGGAATGTGTAGGGAAGGTTCATACATGAACCGTTTGTCGTACATGCCGTTATCACCGAGAAAGAAGCCATTGTCCGCCGTGTAGATGACGATGGTGTTCTGGGCGAGCCCTTCCGCTTTGAGCCAGTCCATCAAGCGGCCGACGTTGTCATCCACGCTTTGTACGCAGGCGAGGTAGTCCTGCATGTACCGCTGGTATTTCCAGGAATCGAGGTCTGGCCCGGTGAGGGTGCGTTGAACTCCGTTCACCATGAGTTCAACAGAATCCGGTTTAACCGAGAGCCACTGGTTACGTTTCGGTCCCTGCAGGTCGGCGGGGGGAACAAGCTTTAGATCTCTCCGGGTCAGATCTTTGAAGACGGTTTGCTGGTTGATGGGAAGAGCGGCGGGGCGCGTGGAGTAGTCGTCACGCAAGGTCGCTGGCTCTGGGATGACTTTCTCGGCAAACACCTTGCGATAGTGATCGTTGGGTTCCCATTCCCGATGGGGAGCCTTGTGGTGGAGCATCAGGAAGAAGGGTTTATCCTTGGGTCTTGCCTGAAGCATTCCGACCCCGATGTCCGTGATGACGTCCGTCGCATAGCCCTCGTAAACCTTCGCCCCTTTTGCGTCGTAGAGGATGGGGTCAATGTAGCGTCCTTGTCCGGGGAGAATGTTCCAGTTGTCGAAACCGGTTGGGTCGCTGCCGAGGTGCCATTTGCCGACCATGAGCGTGTGGTAGCCTCCTTTTTGAAGGAGCTTTGCGACGTTCTGCTGTTCGCCGTCGAACCGGTTGAAAACGGGCGTGCCGTTTTTGTGAGAATACTTGCCCGTGAGAAGTGTTGCTCGGCTAGGGGTGCAGATGGAGTTTGTGACGAACGCGTTGTTGAAGCGCATGCCTGACGCCGCGAGTTTGTCCAAGTGTGGGGTGTGGTTCACTTTCGAGCCGTAACACGACAACGCGTGGTAGGCGTGGTCGTCCGTCATGATGTACACGATGTTGGGACGTCCTTCATCTGCATGAGACGGGCGAACAGCGAGGCAGGCCATCGTTAGGAGTGCGAAGATTGCCCAACGGGAACAGATGGAAGTTTTCATGAGAACAAAGGGGAGGGAATCAAGCGGGCTGAATGAAGAACAACACGGAGGGACGACCTTAGTTCTGCGACGGGCTGGCTTTCTTAACCGTTTCGGCGAACTCGGCCTTGAGTGATGCGGCGCGGTCTGAGGTGATTCCGTCGACACCGAGAGCTATTGCGGACTGTGCGTCCGAGCTTTTGTTGACGGTCCAAACGTAGAGTTCGAGGCCTTCGGATTTCACTCTCCCGACGGTGTCCGCATCAATCAGAGGCGAAAAGCCAAGGTCGAGCCCATGAAACCCATTTTTTCGGGCTGAAGCGATGAGGCTGTCCAATGAGGGCTTTATGACGCCCGTCTCCTTATCTTTTCGCATGGAGGCAATGAGGTAAGACTTCAGATCAGGCAGGAGGTCGTGCGCGCGTTTTAAGGCCTTTTCACTAAAACTGATGAGAACGAGACGTTCCTTTGGAATCGCGGATTTTTTGAGGTACTCCGCGAGGGCGGGTACGACGTCCTCGCCGCTTTTGATTTCGATGAAGCATCGGCCTTGGGGCATTGCTTCAAGGACTTGGGCGAGTTCCGGCATTTTTTCTCCAACAAACTGGGGGTCTTTGAACGAGCCGGCATCGAGTCGCTGTAGTTCTGCGAGGGACATCTCACTCAGTTTCCCCTCCGTTCCGGTGGTTCGTTTGGTGGTGGTGTCGTGGCAGACGATGATTCTGCCGTCCGCCGTTCGGTGGATGTCGAGTTCGATAGCATCGGAGTTTCTGGCCCAAGCGAGCTTGAATGCCGCCATGGTATTTTCGGGGGCGTCGATCGATTCGCCTCGGTGCGAGATGAACTCCACTCCGTGGCACGCCATGGCGAGGGACGCGAGAAGGCCAGCAATGCCGGCACGCCAAAGCTTGAAAGTGTCCATGTGGACCCTGTTAGCGAGCTCCGCGCCAACGCCGGAGGTGGGGAGGAATTATGTGCCCGTTGAGGTCGCTTTTCGTGGAGAATGCGGGGTGTCTCGTTAACGTATTCCGATGCCGACGACTGCATCACGACTGGCTGGGTTTTCCGAATCTGTCATCCGAGGAATGACGCGACTCGCGCTCCAGCACGACGCCATCAACCTCGCGCAGGGGTTTCCTGAGGGCAACCCGCCGCAGCCTCTCGTGGAGGCGTTGAAGCGCGCAGCGGACGGACCCTTCCATCAGTACTCCATCACCTGGGGTGCGGCCCGGTTCCGTCAGGCCCTCGCTCGGAAGGTGGGTCGTTTTACCGGGCTCGACCTCGATCCTGAACGAAACTTCGTCGTCACCTGTGGAAGCACTGAGGCGATGATGGTCGCGCTGATGACCGCCTGTA
>JACCED010339006.1_pt1 | contig 13486 bp, 7 predicted proteins | sample 7455021 | NCBI WGS metagenome assembly JACCED01 (sample SAMN15323456, study PRJNA562643) | freshwater metagenome | isolation source: river surface water | place: USA:Blue River Watershed | collected 2017-08-19 | reverse complement strand
GGAAGGCGAGTGATCCACGCTCTACAAAGGAGATGGCGATTCACCTCAAGAGCGTGCAGCCGTTGATCACAGAAATTAACGCCACAAAGATTCCAGTCCATGTCATTTATGGAGAAAACGATGACGCATGGCCATTGGAGATGCAGGATCAGATGGCAAGAGATTTAAGCGCACCTCTTACTGTGATTAAAGATGCCGGACATTGTCCTAATGAAGATCAGCCGGAAGAGACGGCGAGAGTGTTAGCGAATTTCTGGGGAAGCTTGTAAACGCTTAGAGGGGCGGTTCTTTGCTCTCTCGTTAAAGAACATAAACCAGCCATAGAGTGCGCTCACCAGAAGATACGGTGCGACGCTGGCAAGGGATGCGATGAAATCAATTCCAAGTCGTGAAGGTCGAAGACCGACATCAAGCAACGTTGCAAGCAGAACTGTGGCGGCATAGGCGAGTGGTGGAGTTACCGCTGAGACATAACGTGTGCCGGGGCGACCATAGGCGATCGCGCCAAAAGTCACCAAGAAGAGAATTAAGCCAGAGAGAATTCCAGCGCCACCACGGATCCAGATTTCAAGTGAGACAAAGATAAAGATAAAGAGAGATTGCAGAAAAACAATGCCTTGCTTCTTAAGTCCTGGACCAGGAATTGCTGGCTTTTTTAGCGCTGTCGCCATTTATCGCTCCTCTACAACTTCCACATCGATATAGCCATCGTCGCCATCGAGTTCGGGGTTATTAAGCTCGCGAACTGAAGATGGCGCTTCGGGGTATTCGATTGCCAGTTTATCTTTATCGCCAGTAACGCCCAATTTGTGAATGCGACGAGCAGGTGCGAGCACAGTCTTTTCCGCAGTAGGAACCAAATCTTCGTAAGCCTTTGAGGTCGAATTAATCGCCTTACCAACTGCAACTATTTTGGAGTGCAGCAGGGTGAGATTTTTCAGGAAGGTGCCGGCAACTTTGGTGATGTCATCGGCATTTTCCGCGAGTTGGTTGCGCGTAAAGATATGGCCAACTGTGCGAAGCAGAGCCATCATCGAAGTTGGAGTAGCCAATGTGACGCCGACTTTAAAAGCCTTTTCAAGAAGCGTTGGATCAATGCGAAGCGATTCGGCAAGTAGCGTCTCGAAAGGCAGGAAGAGCACTACAAAATCAGGAGACCCCTGAGACTTGTGATATCCACGCTTTGCCAAGGCATCTACATGTTTGAGTAAATCTTTGGTATGTGCAGCCAGAAGTTCATCGCGCTGGCCTTGGTCTTCAGTTGCAAATGCCTCAAGGAAGCGATCAAAAGGGAATTTAGAGTCGATAAAGAGTTTGGAGCCACCTGGCATAGCAACAGTAATATCGGGAATACCTGATGAATCAGCATCAGTTGTCGAACGCTGCGCTTGGTATTCGTGGCCTTCACGTAACCCTGCTTGTTCAAGAAGTAGCTGCAACTGCGCTTCACCGAACTTGCCGCGGGTCTGAGAGTTAGCAAGCGCCCCAGCAATCTTTTTAGTTTCGTCAAAGAATGAAGTCGATGCTTTTCGCATTTCATCAATGGTGCCGATCAGCTGCGTCTCTGATGCAACTCTCTTTTCGGCAGCATCTTGCGCTTGCGCGCGCATTCGCTCGATGGTTGCCTTCATCTCTTCCATCTGCGTTGCAATCTTTATCTCGGATTGCGATTTTTCTTCAGCTGCTTTGAGTCGATCTTCTGATGCTTTCAGTAGCACTCGAACATCATTGAGTTCTTGCGCGAGTTTTTCTGATGATCCACCTGTTGAAGAAGATTTAATCTTTGAAATCCACATACCGAGGGCGAGGCCAATAAATAGGCCACAAATCAGAGTTATTAAGGTCACGAGTGCGCTTGACATGGGGCTATCGTGGCAGGAGGCGCTGACAATCCCGCGTAGGCTGTCCTACTCATGAGCCTATCTATTGGAATCGTCGGCCTGCCGAATGTTGGAAAGTCGACCCTTTTTAATGCGCTCACCAAGAACAATGTCCTGGCAGCCAACTATCCCTTCGCCACCATCGAGCCCAATGTCGGCGTCGTAGGCGTTCCGGATGAGCGTCTGGCCAAGCTCGCCGAAATTTTCGCCTCGGAGAAGATCTTGCCGGCAGCGCTCTCTTTCGTTGATATTGCAGGCATCGTTAAAGGCGCTTCAGAAGGCGCAGGCCTTGGAAATAAATTTCTCGCCAATATTCGCGAGACCGATGCAATCTGCCAAGTAATTCGCGTCTTTAATGACGGCGATGTTGTCCATGTTGATGGTCGCATCGATCCGTCGAGTGATATCGAAACTATTAATACCGAGCTGGCGCTCGCTGATTTGCAGACTATTGAAAAGGCTATTCCTCGTCTTGAAAAAGAGGCGAGAGTGACAAAAGAAAAGGCGCCGGTTCTTGAAGCGGTAAAGGCTGCCAATGAATGGCTGCAATCAGGAAAGCCACTTTCGCAATCAAAGATTGATCTAACACTTCTTCACGAACTGCATTTGCTAACTGCAAAACCATTTTTATATGTCTTTAATGTTGATGCGGCAGAACTTGCCGATGACGCGCTTCGTGCCAAGTTATCGGCATTGGTCGCGCCAGCAGAAGCAATCTTCCTTGATGCCAAGACAGAGGCAGAACTTGCTGAACTTTCTGATGAAGATGCGCTCGAACTTTTGCAAGCAATTGGTTTGAAAGAACCAGGCTTAGCAACACTGGCTCGCGTTGGCTTTGCAACACTTGGTCTGCAAACCTATTTAACAGCCGGTCCAAAGGAAGCGCGCGCTTGGACTATTCATAAAGGCGATACAGCACCACAAGCTGCTGGCGTTATCCACACAGATTTCCAAAAAGGTTTCATTAAAGCTGAAATCGTTTCTTTTGCCGACTTGGTAGAAGCAGGCTCGATGGCTGATGCGAAAGCAAAGGGCAAAGTGCGTATGGAAGGCAAGGAATACATCATGCAAGACGGAGACGTAGTGGAGTTCAGATTCAATGTCTAACAATCTCAATAATAAGTTTCGCCAGGCTCACCTCAAAGATCTGCCCAAGAAGACCCGCGATAACCTGCGTAACGTAGCGATTATTGCTCACGTTGACCACGGTAAGACCACATTGGTTGATGCGATGTTGTGGCAATCTGGTGCCTTTGCAGCCCATAAAAAGCAAGAAGAGGGCCAAGATCGCATGATGGATTCGATGGACCTAGAGCGCGAAAAGGGCATCACTATTCTTGCCAAGAACACTGCTGTAAAACGCGGTGACACCATCATCAACATTATCGATACACCGGGCCACGCAGATTTTGGTGGCGAAGTTGAACGCGGTTTAGAAATGGTTGATGGAGTTATCTTGCTGGTAGATGCTTCCGAAGGTCCACTGCCACAGACTCGTTTCGTATTGCGTAAAGCGCTGCAGAAGAATTTGCCGGTAATTCTCCTTATTAACAAGGTAGACCGTCCAGATTCACGTATCGCAGAAGTTGTCGATGAAGCTTATGAACTCTTCCTAGATCTTGATGCCAACGAAGATCAAATTGATTTCCCAGTTGTTTACGCATCTGCCAAAGCTGGTCGCGCTTCGCTGACACGACCTGCAGATGGTTCACTTCCTGCTGAAGAAAATCTGGATGTGCTCTTTGAAACAATTTTCTCTGCAATTCCAGCTCCGGTTTATCACGAAGGTGCACCGCTCCAAGCGCATGTGACAAACCTTGACTCTTCTCCATTCCTCGGTCGTCTTGCACTCTGCCGCGTACATGAAGGAACAATCAGAAAGGGTCAGACAGTTGCGTGGATCAAGAATGATGGTTCACAAGAGCGAGTAAAAATTTCTGAGCTGCTGATGACTGAAGCACTCGAACGTGTGCCGGCGCTAGAAGCAGGGCCAGGCGACATCATCGCGGTTGCTGGCATTGAAACAATCACTCTTGGCGAAACGCTGGCTGATCTTGAAGATCCGCATGCACTTCCACCAATCACTGTTGATGAGCCTTCAATTTCTATGACCATTGGTATTAATACCTCGCCGCTAGCAGGTAAGAGTGGAAAGATGCTTACTGCTCGACAGGTAAAGGATCGCCTTGATAAAGAGCTAGTAGGTAACGTTTCGCTGCGCGTTCTCAATACCGAACGTCCTGATACCTGGGAAGTCCAAGGACGTGGCGAACTTCAATTGGCAGTTCTCGTTGAAATCATGAAGCGTGAAAGTTTTGAACTCACGGTTGGAAAGCCACAAGTGGTTACCAAGATGATTGATGGAAAATTACACGAACCAATGGAACGACTTTCAATTGATGCACCTGAAGAATATTTGGGTGTACTTACTCAGTTGATGGCGCTTCGCAAAGGTCGTATGGAGCAAATGGTTAATCACGGCACAGGTTGGATTCGCCTGGATTACAAAGTTCCATCACGTGGCTTAATTGGATTCCGTACCGAATTTCTTACTGAAACTCGTGGCACCGGAATGTTGCACCATGTCTTTGATTCTTACGAACCTTGGTTTGGTGAATTACGAACTCGCGCAACTGGTTCGTTAGTTTCTGATCGCATGGGCGCTGTTACTTCATATGCACTTGCTGGAATTCAAGAACGCGGATCTATCTTTGTTGAACCCGGTGATGAAGTGTATGAAGGTATGGTCATCGGAGAAAATTCTCGATCTGAAGATATGGATGTTAACTGCGTGCGCGAAAAGAAGCTCACCAATATGCGTGCATCCGGATCTGACGAAGCGGAAAAACTCATTCCACCAAAGAAACTCAATATGGAAGGCGCTCTCGAATTCTGTCGCGAAGATGAATGTGTTGAAGTTACCCCAGCCGTCGTTCGTATTCGCAAGGTGACCCTTGATGGGGCAGAACGCGCCCGCGCAACCTCGCGAGCAAAGAAGAACAATCAGAGCTAATCCCTCTTGATGTCACCGGCTTGCGGTTGAATACGAACCGTGACCTCACCCCAGCTGCGCCTAGTCCGCACAGATAGCGCTGCTCCTGCGCCTGTTCTTAGCGCGGCACAAAGCGCAGCAGCTGCGCATCGGGGCTCACCGCTCATTATTTCGGGGGCAACCGGAACCGGAAAGACCACAACGCTCATTGAAGCTGCGGTTTCACGCATTAATTCGGGACAGTCACCTGATTCAATTTTGTTGCTCACTTATGGACGCGAACGCGCAGCTGAACTTCGCGATGCAATTGTGACACGCGCCGGAAAAACTGCACACGAACCGCTTGCTCGCACTTTCCATTCGCTGGCCTATTCCATCTTCAAAATGCGAACATCAGGTCAATCGCGCGATCTCGTCCTACTATCAGGTGCGGAACAAGAAACTTTTATTGCACAACTTTTGCAGGGCGATATCGCAAAAGGTTCTATTGATTGGCCAGTTGAGCTACATCCAACGCCAGAATCAATTGGCAATCCGCTTTCTACTCAAGGATTTGTGCGCGAACTCCGCGACCTGATTATGCGCGCCAATGAACGCGGTATAAATCCGGAAAAATTAGCAGAACGTGGAAAACAATTAAATGAGAAGTATTGGCCAGCAGCTGCTGATTTCTGGAAACGTTATCTCGGTGCCATGGCGCTACAAGAAATGAGCACTGCAGATTCAAAGTTACGTATTGATCCATCAGAAATCATTAATGGCGCAGCCATTCATCTAAACAATAATCCGCAACTCTTAGCTGAAGTTCGTCAGAGATTTTCTACGATTATGGTTGACGAATTTCAAGAGAGCGATCCAGCGCAGCGCGCACTCCTCGATCTCATTGCTCCACAAGATCTCGTGATTGTTGCGGACCCTGATAGCGCCGTTGGACGTTTCCGTGGCGCCGACCCTGAAGGAGTTCCAGCAGCGCTAGATCGTTATCGCAGCGCAGGTGCAGAAGAAATTACCCTCACTGAAAATTTCCGAGGAGTGCCTGCCAGCAATGCAGCGCTCTTCACAAGCGAATCAGAGCAAGCGCAATACATCGCCTATATCTTTAAGCGCGCGCATCTGATGCATGGGGTTCCATATTCGCAGATGGCGGTAATTCTTCGCTCACATGGGGCAGTCAGTTCAAGTATTCGACGAGCGTTTTCACAGGTTGGAATTCCAACGGCTGGCGATACAGAAGCGCTGGCCAATAACGCCGCAATTGCGCCATTTCTCTTATTAGCTCGCGTTGCAACCGGTGCCCAGCCTCTTAATTTAGAAACCGCTGAAAAGTTGCTCTTCAGCGAATTTGGGGGAGCCACATCAGTATCGCTGCGCCGCACCCGCGCAGCGCTCTTAGCAGCGCGCGATGAATCACAAGATAAGAGAAGTGGTACGCAACTCATCCTTGATGCAATTTCAACAGGCGATGTTGCAATCGAAGATTCTGCAGAGCTCCTTCGCATCCATCGTTTATTGACTACAGCAAAGAAAGCAATTACCAAGAAGAACGCAACTATCCATGATTTATTGTGGGCAATTTGGAATAACGCAACCACTAGCGATGGCACAAAGTTAGCCGATGCTTGGAAAGCTGCTGCGCTACGTGGCGGTGCGCGAGGTGCACAAGCTGATCGTGATCTTGACGCCATGATTCAACTTTTTGATTCGGCAGCGCGTCACATTGAACGTTTTCCGGGCGCTGCCCCAGAACTCTTTCTGCAAGAAATCGCCAACGAAACAATTGTGTCGGATCTCATTACTTCAAAGGGAGTGCGTCCTGATGTAGTTGAAATTCTGACAGTTCATTCTGCCAAAGGTCGGCAGTGGCGCTATGTAGCAGTTGCGGGTGTACAAGAAGGTGCTTGGCCAAATCTCAAACAACGCAGCTCACTTCTCGGAGCTGAACGTTTAGTTGAGCGAGTGCGGCATGGCGATGATTTGGCGCAAGCTGCGCTCAGCGCAATTGCTGCCCAATCTCTTGCAGAAGATGAAGCGCGCCTATTTCACGTTGCTACAACGCGCGCCAGCCAATCGCTTACGGCCACTGCTATATCTCGCGAAGACGAATCACCTTCAATCCTCTTTGAGGAATTTGCTGTACAGCATCAGATGGCAGAGATACAAGGAGAACTTCATCGTCCCCTGACGGCTGCAGCGCTCGTTGCATCACTTCGCAGAGAAGTAAATCTCAACCACGATGTGCACGCTGCAGCGCTTCTCAAAACGCTCGCATCGAGCGGTATTCATGTCGCCGAACCCCAGCGCTGGTTGGGTGCCACACCGATTTCAAGTGATGCACCTGTCGTTGATCCGCAAGCTCAAGTTCCCGTATCACCATCTTCTGCAGAAAATTTTACAGACTGTGGACTGAAGTGGTTCCTCGAGAAGAACGGTGGAACAAATGGTGATTCCACTGCGCAACTCTTGGGCTCTGTTATCCACGAATTTGCACGCATCAAGGTAGAAGAACCAGATATCACCGATGCACAGTTACAAGAAAAATTAATTTCTGCTTGGCCACTGATTGACGATAGCCAAGGATGGGTAAGCGCTGCTTCGCTTGCACGAGCAAAGAGAATGCTAGAACGATTTGCGCAGTATCACCGCGAATCAAAGCGAGAAATTGTTGGCGTTGAACTCGGTTTTACCATCACAGTAGGCAGAGCAACGATTAAAGGAAACGTTGACCGTATTGAGGTAGATAGCGACGGCAAGCACTACATCATTGATTTTAAAACTGGTAAGAATGTAATATCCAAAAATGATGCTGCAGAAAATTTGCAGTTAGCCTGCTACCAGCTTGGGGTGGCTTTGGATGGCTTTGCTGGCAAGTTGGCAGGCACTCAAGTAGCCGGCTCTGAACTTGTCTTTCTGGCCAATAACACTCAAAAAGTTACAACCCGCGAACGCGCACCTATTGATGTCGATGAAGTTCAAGAAACGATAGCCACCATTGCAGAAGGAATGTCTGGGTCCACATTTATCGCGCGCAAGAGCGATTTATGCAGCCGATGCAACGTCAAACCGGTCTGTCCGCTACATCTTGAAGGAAAGGCGGTGCATCAATGAAAGAGCTCTATAGCCCAAATCGCATCGCTGAAATGATCATGACTATTGATCCAGAGTTTTATCTACCAAGTGATGAACAACGCCCCATTATCTCCATAGAGAAAAATCCGCTCGAACCGGCGGTAGTCATTGCTGGAGCAGGCTCTGGAAAAACCGAAACTATGGCAGCCCGAGTGGTTTATCTCGTAGCCAATAATTTTGCCCGCCCTGATCAGATATTAGGTCTGACTTTTACGCGCAAAGCAGCCGGAGAACTTAATACTCGTATCCGCAAACGTCTGCGCCAGTTCCAACTAGCACAAGATAAATTAGGAGTTGAACGCACTTTCTCTAGTTTAGAGACCGCAGTTACTACTTATCATTCATATGCCGGTCGCCTGCTTAGCGAACATGCAATTCGCTATGGGATTGATGCCGATGTCCAGCCGCTCGGCGAAGCAGCTCTCTGGATGTCCGCAAATAAGTTGGTACGCGAATGGGATAACGGAAGTTTTGCAACAGATGACGCGGTCAGCACAGTAGTAAAAGATTTACTGGGGCTTACTTCTATGGTGATCGAACATCGAGTTTCACTAGATTCGATTCGTGCTGCCGATGAAGAAGTTTTAACGCAGCTTTCGCAGATGACAGGGGCAACAAATGAAGAGACGCGCAGAGTTGCAAAGGTCTTAAACCAACGTATCGCCATGCTGCCGATGGTGAAAGCCTTCATTGATTCGCACAGAAGCTCGGGTGAGCTCTCATACGATGATCAAATAGCACTAGCTGCAGATATTGCAGTTAATTTTCCAGATGTTGGCGAAATTGAGCGGGGAAAATATCCAGTAGTACTGCTCGATGAATATCAAGATACTTCACAATCACAAGTTCGCATGTTGGCAGCGCTCTTCGGTGGTGGCCACCCTGTTACAGCAGTCGGAGATCCCTGCCAATCTATTTACACATGGAGAGGTGCATCAGCTGGAACAATTGGCGCCTTCAACAAGAATTTTCCTAAAGCAGTTGAATCAACCGGCGATAACGTTTATGAGCTATTAACCACATATCGAAACGATAAGGCAATCCTTGAGCTTGCTAATGAGATTTCTGATTCGGTACGTCAATTAGAGAGCCTCAAGGTTGAGCGACTTAAACCACGGATTGGCGCAGGTCCTGGTGATCTCACCTGTGGAATCTTTGAAAACCTAGAAGCTGAAAGTGCCGCAATCGCCGAATATTTTGTACCCTTATGGAATAACCCAGAACGATTAGTTGCAAAGAGTAAAGTCCCCAAAACATTCTCCGTCTTAGTCCGTAAGCGATCACAAATTCCTTATATTCAAAGCGCACTTGCAGAAGCTGGTATTCCATCTGAAGTACTGGGAATTGGTGGCTTAGTACATGTTCCTGAAATTGCAGATCTGGTTGCGATGCTTAAAGTAATCAACGATTCAGATGCTGGAGCATCGCTCATGCGCCATCTTGCTGGAGCGCGCCTCAATCTGGGAGCTCGTGATATTGCAGCTTTGGGTAGATATGCTCGCAGCAGGTCTGAAAAACTGCGCACAAATAGTCGAAGTATCGTAAAAAATATTGTCGCTGGAAATCCTGACTCTGCCGAAGCGGATGATCAATTTATCGGAAGTTTGATAGATGCACTTGATGAAATTGAGAAGTGCAATCGCAACGAATTCTCTGAAGTTGGATTTAAGCGTCTGAGCGCATTTGCATCTGACCTGCGCAGATTACGTGCGCGCGCTGCTGCCCCAATTACAGATCTCATTGTCGAAATCGAACGCTATCTCAACCTCGAGGCAGAGGTGGCGTTGCGCGATGGCGGAACACATGGGCGGCGCCATCTTGATCGTTTTATGGATGAAGCAGCTAAGTTCGTGCGTAGCGGCGGTTCGCTTTCATCTTTCTTGCAGTGGCTCGATATCGCAAGCGAAGAAGAAGGTGGGCTTAAGGCTGGAACCCCTGAAGTGAGCACATCTGTAGTTCAAATTCTGACTATCCATATGGCAAAGGGCGCCGAATGGGATGTGGTTGCAGTTCCTGGGCTTGCGCAAGGAACTTTTCCAGGAGCAAATAAGTCAGATCCTGATAATTGGCTGACCAATGAAAGACATATTCCTTTTGCACTTCGTGGAGATGGCGACCTCCTTCCACACTTTTCTTGGGGAGCAGCAACCACTAATGCCCAAGCCAAAACCGCTATTGAAAATTTTGCTGCTGAATGTGTTACTTACAAAGAGCGTGAAGAAATTCGTCTGGGTTATGTAGCGATGACTCGTGCACGCACTCATTTATTCTGCTCAACTTCGTATTGGCGTGATGGCGTGAAGCCAGTTGCACCTTCTGTTATTTATAAGAAAGTTGAAGAAGTTGCAGCAAGAGTAGGCACCGTTCTTACCAGCGCGACAGCTCCTGCTGATGGCGAACGAAATCCTGCTGAAAATATTGAAGTTACTGCGACCTGGCCCCAAGATTTCCTTGGCGCAAAAAGGGCTGAATTTGAGCGAACAGTGGAATTAGTGAGCGCTGCGCCGATTTTGAATTTGGAAGAAGCGGCCGAAGATCAATCAGGTTGGGTCGCTGATGCGCGCGCCATCATCGCTGAATATGAAGAGCATCGACAAGGCCCGCCAGGTGTGGAGTTTCCACCACGTCTATCAACTTCAGCACTAATTGCACTTGCTGAAGATGCAGCAACCTTTGCCGAAAATATTCGTAGGCCAATGCCGCGCGCACTTGATGAATTTTCACATCGCGGAACAGCTTTTCACGTATGGATTGAGAGCCACTTCAATGCAAAGACGCTCTTTGATGATGAAGATTTTGATTTGCTGACACCTCTTGCCGATGATCAAAAACTTGAAGACCTAAAAGAGAAGTGGTTGGCATCCGATTGGGCCAAACGCGAACCGTATGCCGTAGAAGTTCCCTTCGAAACTGTGCTTGCCGGAATCTTGGTCCGCGGTCGAATCGATGCTGTGTACAAAACTGAGACAGGATTTGAAGTCATCGATTGGAAGACTGGCGCAAAAGAGTTAGGAAAATCTGCTGCAGTGCAGCTTGCGGTCTACCGATTAGCGTGGGCTAAGTTGCAGTCGATTCCAGTGCAATCTGTATCTGCAGCCTTTCATTATGTACCCATAAATAAAACAGACCGACGAGCTGACCTCTTAAGTGAGGCGCAACTCGTCGATCTATTATTGCTTAAAGATTAGTAATTCTAGAAAAGATCGAGCGTCATAACCTTGTTCCATGCGGCAACAAAGTCCTGAACAAACTTCTTCTCAGCATCGTCACTGGCGTACACCTCTGCAAGCGCACGCAGCTCAGAATTAGAACCAATAACTAAATCTGCGCGAGATGCGCTCCATTTAACTTTTCCTGTCTTGCGATCATGTGCGTTGAAGAGGCCATCAGCGGCTGGGGCCCATTCATAACTGATATCTAGGATGTTGGTGAAGAAATCATTGGTGAGCGCACCTTTCTTCTTTGTGAGCACTCCCGTATTAGAGCCATCAAAATTAGCGCCAATAACACGTAAGCCACCAAGCAAGACCACTAACTCTGGGGGAGTTAAAGTCAGGAGCGCAGCCTTATCAACTAATGGAATTTCAGCTGGTCGGTTATCAGATTTGCTGATGTAGTTACGGAACCCATCTGCTGTTGGTTCAAGTACAGAGAACGATGCAATATCGGTCTGTTCCTGCGTTGCATCTGTACGACCTGGCTTAAATGGCACCTTTACCTTAGCGCCAGCGTTCTTCGCAGCAATTTCTACTCCGACACAACCGGCCAAGACAATTAGGTCAGCGAGCGAGACTTTCTTCGCTGACTTCTTATTGAAGTTACCTTGAATCTTCTCAAGAATTGTTAAAACCTTCTTGAGCTCCTTTGGATTATTTGCTTCCCAATTTCTTTGTGGCTCAAGGCGAATTCGAGCACCGTTTGCACCACCTCGTTTATCTGTTCCGCGGAATGTTGAAGCTGATGCCCACGCTGTCACAACCATCTGTTGCACAGTGAGACCGCTCGCTGAAATTCGCTTCTTCAGAAGTTCGATTTCAGATTTACCGATTACCTGCTTAGGACGTGCAGGAAGTGGATCTTGCCAAATGAGTGGTTCTTTTGGAACAAGTGGTCCGAGATAACGAGCAATTGGTCCCATGTCACGGTGAGTGAGTTTGAACCACGCGCGCGAGAAAGCATCTGCAAATGCATCTAAATCCTCTGCAAAGCGACGAGAAATCTTTTCGTAGGCAGGATCCATGCGCAGCGCAAGATCAGTTGTAAACATGACAGGTGCATGAGTCTTTCCGGCGATGTGTGCATCGGGAACAGCCTTTGCCGCAGATTCATCAGTTGGAATCCATTGCGTTGCACCTGCAGGAGACTTTGTCTGCTTCCATTCATACTTAAAGAGAGTCTTAAAGTACGTGTTATCCCACTTAATCGGAGTAGGAGTCCATGCGCCCTCTAAGCCGCTAGAGATAGTGTCTGCACCGCTACCTTTTCCGTAAGTGTTCTTCCAGCCCAGACCCATCTCTTCAATTGCAGCTCCTTCTGGTTCAGCGCCGACATATTTGCCAGGGTCAGCTGCTCCATGAGCTTTACCAAAGGTGTGGCCTCCGGCAATAAGCGCGACTGTTTCTTCATCATTCATTGCCATGCGCGCAAAAGTTTCTCGAATGTCGCGTGCAGATGCGAGCACATCTGGATTTCCATCTGGACCTTCAGGGTTTACATAAATCAAACCCATCTGCACAGCAGCTAATGGATTATCTAATTCGCGATCGCCGCTGTAGCGCTCGTTCTTTAGCCACTCAGCTTCTTTGCCCCAATAAGTATTATCAGGTTCCCAGACATCAACACGTCCACCACCGAATCCAAAAGTTTTTAGCCCCATTGATTCGAGAGCGCAATTTCCGGCAAGAATCATTAAATCTGCCCAGGAAAGTTTCTTTCCATACTTTTTCTTAATAGGCCACAGAAGACGTCGCGCCTTATCGAGATTGACGTTATCGGGCCAGCTATTAAGAGGTGCAAATCGTTGTAGACCTGCGCCACCGCCGCCACGGCCATCTGCTGTGCGATAGGTGCCTGCGCTATGCCACGCCATACGAATGAAGAATGGACCGTAATGTCCATAATCTGCTGGCCACCAATCTTGTGATGTCGTCATCAATTTTTCAATATCTTTCTGCACAGCTTTGAGATTGAGCTTCTTAAACTCCTTTGCATAATCAAAGCCTTGATCCATGGGATCGGATGCAGGAGAATTCTGACGTAGTACAGATAGGTCTAACTGATTAGGCCACCAATCAGTGTTGTAAGTACCTTCTGTATTGAGTTTGCTACCTGCATTAACTGAGTATGGGCATTTTGCTTCACTGGTCATGCCCTTAGGTTAATCGCTGCCAAAAAAAGTGCTATTCGAAGATTTCGGCGGATAGCGGTAAGTGGTCACTTAACCCAGTTGTTGAGAAAGGTAGCCCTTGAAAACCCCCTTCTGGAGGAG
>JACCED010364387.1_pt1 | contig 13499 bp, 12 predicted proteins | sample 7455021 | NCBI WGS metagenome assembly JACCED01 (sample SAMN15323456, study PRJNA562643) | freshwater metagenome | isolation source: river surface water | place: USA:Blue River Watershed | collected 2017-08-19 | reverse complement strand
CATCGACCTTGATTTTAAGACCCTTGTACTCTTTGAGATTTAGTTCGGGACGAACCTCAACTTCAATCTCGACAATCAAATTGCCTTGGAAAGTTTTCTCATCAGGGCTCTGCTTGATGTCCGCTGCAGGCTGACCCAAAGGACGTAGTTTGGATTCTTCAAGAGCCTGGCGGTAAACAGTGTCAAGACCGTCATTAATTGCGTGAGCCAAAATTGCCGCACGTCCAACGCGCTGATCAAGAATCGCTGCAGGAATTTTTCCCTTACGGAAACCAGGAATGTTTACGGTTTCGGCGATGTGCTCATAGGCGTGATCAATGCTCGGACGAAACTCTTCAGGAGTTACCTCAATAGTTAACTTCGCGCGAGTTGGCTTAATGCGTTCAACAGCAGTTTTCAAGGGCTCTTCCTCTGAAAAGGGCCCGCCTCCGCAAGGAAGACGAGCCAGTTTTATTTCATAAATTTGGTCGGGGTGACAGGACTCGAACCTGCGATATCCTGCTCCCAAAGCAGGCGCGCTAGCCACTACGCTACACCCCGGTTGTTTGAACAACCTCAGTGAGTCTATCCCATAGAATGGAGTGGTTGCGTCGGTTTTTGAGAAAAAACGGCCCAATACCCGCGGGCGTAGCTCAATGGTAGAGCCTCAGTCTTCCAAACTGATGGTGCGGGTTCGATTCCCGTCGCCCGCTCCAAATCGAAAAAGGCTCCTCTTTATAAAGGGGCCTTTTTTTAGTTTTGGCAGCCCACGCACCAATACAACTTCCGGGCCGCCATAATTTCTATGCTGATGTTTGTTCCACAGTTTCTGCAGGGCAACCCTTCTCGCTTGTAAACAAAATTGCGCTCACTTTTTTCCGGATTGCGCTTTGCGAGTTCATCGCGAGTGATCATGAAACCAGTTGCAACACCGATCTTCATAAGCTTTACCGAGTCATTCCAGATTTCAGTCAGTTGCTCTATCGAGAGCTCATTCCCTGGAGTGTGCGGACTAATGCCCGAGCGAAACAAAAGCTCCGCGCGATAAACGTTTCCGATGCCACTGATCACGTCCTGGTTCATGAGAGCCATACCAATTGGAGTCTTGCTTTTCATGACCCGCTCAACAAATCGGGCTAGTTCTTTACCTCGTGGATTGGGGTTGAGTGGATCTGGGCCGAGGCGCTGTTCCACGCGTCGAACCTCATCGGTGTTGATTACTTCACAAGCCGTTGGCCCACGAAGGTCCGCCACAGCAAATTGATTATTGAATCTCGCTCGAACTTGACCAGTAACTTCTGGCAAGTTGTCGCTGTGTTTGGCAAACGACCATTTTCCATAAATACCAAGATGAATTCTCAGAGTTAGCTCGTTGTCGAAATTGAGGAATAACTGTTTTCCAATCGCCCGCGCGGTCACAAGCGTCTTTCCAGAAATGGATTTTGCTCCGGCAGTAAACCTACCCTGCGGAGACGAAACCGTGAGCACTTCACCGGCAAACGTTTTATTAAACTCAATCGCCGTTCTATGGACGGTGTGGCCTTCAGGCATTATTTAGAGAATGTCGCCGGTTTGCTCGTAGGTGCCAATTTTCCCAATACGGCGAACGTGTCGTTCGTCATTGCTAAATGGCTCGGCAATAAACAATTCAATCAGGTGCAGTACTTCTTCTTGGCTGTGCTGACGGGCGCCTACAGCGATAACATTTGCGTCGTTGTGATCACGCGCCAATTTGGCAGTTGATTCATTCCAGGCCAGGGCCGCGCGAATTCCCTTAACTTTGTTAGCCGCAATCTGTTCACCATTTCCGGAACCACCAAGAACGATTCCTAATGCATCTGCCCCGGCTGCTTCATCGGCAACAACAGCCAGAGCTGCGTTGATGCAGAAGCTTGGATAGTCATCAAGAGGGTCGTATGAAGTTGGACCGTGATCGAATACTTCGTGGCCCTGTTTGGTGAGCTCACGAATTAGAAAGTGACTTAGTTCAAGTCCGGCGTGATCAGTAGCAATGTGTATGCGCATGTATTCAGTTTAAGCCTTTGCTTTAGCTCTTGCTTTTTCGAAGGAACTCCGAACTGCCCGCAAAACAATCGATGCGGCCAGGGATGTAAGTAGAACGTATGTGATTGTCAACGCTTGCAATTGACCGCCAAAACTCGTGGTTGCTGCCAATCCAGCGATAACAATTGAAAACTCGCCGCGAGGAATTAGAAATGCGCCAGCACGTTTCCAGGCAGAACCATCCGACATGTCTTTGGCAATATTCCAACCAACATACATTTTTCCTGCAATTCCGAGCACAGCCAGGAGAATCGCAAGTGGCAAGACCGGAAGCATCTCAGCCGGTGAAACACTAAGCCCAAAGAACAAAAAGAAAATGGCAGCAAACAAGTCTCGTAGCGGTGACAACCTTATTCTGACTGCAAGTGCTACTTCTCCAGTCAATGCCAGTCCCACAAGAAACGCTGCAACAGCAGATGAAAAACCAACCAACTCTGCAGAACCAGCGGCAAACAGAGCTGCGCCAAAAACAGTCAAGAGCAATCCACCCTGGGCTTGCGTATTCAAAATTTTTCCAAGCGCGTTCTCTCCTTTAAAGGAGATGACTAGCGCAACGGCAGTAACCAAAAGGGCAACAGACACAGATAAGAACCCGGCAATTGCACCCGCCCCTGCCACCAATGTGGTGAGCAGAGGAAGATACGGAGCAAGTGTTAGGTCTTCGACTACCAATACCGTGGTGACACGTCTGGAAACTTCTGACCGCTGCCAGCCCGTTTCCTTCATCATCTGCGAGGCGATTCCCGAAGAGCTCACATAAGTAATACCGCCCAAGACAACCGCCCCCAGCAAACCCCAGCCAAGGAGCAATCCGATCAAAGCACCAGGTAGTGCATTAAGGGCAAAGTCAATTGCGCCGATTGATTTACGCTCCATAAAAGCAGAGGCAAGGTTTGGACCTGAATGTTCTAGACCAAGCATCAACAAGAGCAGTATTGCGCCGAGTTGGGCGCCCGTATCTAGAAAAGTTTCGCTCAGGTCAAGTGGAACGAGGCCACCCTTGCCCAGCGCCAATCCAATCATGAGATAGATCGGAACCACCGAAATTTTTATCCGAACCGCGATGAAAGCGGCCACCCCCAGGCCGAGCAGGACTAGCCCAATTTCTGCAAGGGCCATGTTTTCGACCCAAGTCGAATTTGTAGCTGTAAACACTGTCCCCATACTCCGATTATCCCCCAGAAACCCAGCAGTTAGGCTAGCCCTAGAAATCAAACGAATTACGGAGTCCAAATGCCTGGCGAAAACCTCACTCGTAAAGAAGCGCAGGAACGCGCCTCACTCCTCAACGTATCGAGCTATGAAATCCACCTTGACCTAACAAGCGATGACAAGACTTTTGACTCCCTAACAAAGGTGAAGTTTTCTTCAAAAACCGAGGGTGCAAACACATTTATAGATGCCATAACTCACTCAGTGCAAAGGGTGCGATTGAACGGCGTTGAGCTTGATGTCGCCAAGGTATCCGATGGGGTTCGCATTCAGCTTGATGACCTTGCCCTTGAAAATGAACTTGAGATCCAGGCCAAAGCAAACTACATGAACACCGGGGAAGGCCTGCATCGGTTCGTTGATCCGGTGGACAACGAGGTCTATCTCTACACGCAGTTCGAGGTACCTGACTCAAGGCGAGTATTCGCGGTCTTTGAACAGCCAGACCTCAAGGCAACTTTCGAGTTCAACGTGACAGCACCAAGTCACTGGAAAGTCATCTCTAACCAAACTTCACCAACGCCGGTTGCCTTGGATACTTCAAAAAGCATTTGGAACTTTGAACCCACTCCAATTATTTCTAGTTACATCACCGCGCTAATAGCAGGGCCATACGTTGAAGTGCGAAGCGAATTGACCAGCTCCAGCGGGCGTGTAATTCCACTGGGCGTATTTAGTAGAGCGTCGCTATCGGAGTTTATGGATGCCGACTATATCTTTGAAAAAACTCGCCAAGGATTCGAGTTCTACGAGCAAGCATTTGACCAACCGTACCCATTCGACAAATATGACCAGCTCTTTGTCCCAGAGTTCAACGCCGGCGCAATGGAGAATGCCGGTGCTGTCACATTTACAGAGAGTTATGTTTTCCGCTCCAAAGTCACAGATGCCATCCGCGAACGTCGCGTCGTGACAATTCTTCACGAACTCGCCCACATGTGGTTTGGAGATCTTGTGACAATGAAGTGGTGGAACGACCTCTGGCTCAACGAATCGTTTGCAGAATATGCATCGACACTTGCGACAGCCGAAGCAACTGAGTGGCACAGTGCATGGACGACTTTCGCCGCGCTGGAAAAGTCTTGGGCGTATCGCCAAGATCAACTGCCTTCTACTCACCCGATTGTTGCGGAAATCAATGACCTTGAAGATGTGCAAGTAAATTTTGATGGCATTACCTATGCCAAGGGCGCCTCGGTTTTGAAACAACTTGTTGCTTGGGTTGGTAAAGACAAGTTCATGGCTGGTGTGGCCAACTACTTTAAGAAGCACGCATTTGGGAACACTGAGCTAAACGACTTGCTTGTAGAGCTAGAGGCCACATCTGGTCGCGAATTACGAAGCTGGTCAAAACTTTGGCTGGAGACAGCAGGGGTAAACACATTGCGCCCTGTTATCGAAACCGATGAAGCAGGGTTGATAACACGCTTCGAGGTCACACAAACGGCGATTGCCGAATACCCGACTCTTCGACCACATCGCATGGCGATTGGTTTCTATGATCTCGTGGACTCAAAACTTCGCCGAGTATCTCGCGTGGAAATTGATATTGACGGACCTCGCACAAGCATCAAGGAGTTGGTTGGCCTTCCACGCCCTGACTTGGTATTGCTAAATGATGATGACCTTGCTTACGCAAAAATTCGCTTGGATCAAAAATCTTGGGACACGGCGCTAGCGAATCTTTCTAACTTTGAGGATTCCCTAGCCCGCACGCTAATTTGGGGAGCAGCCTGGGATGCCACGCGAGACGCCGAAGCGCATCCGCGAGAGTTCATTAACCTGGTGATACAGAACATTGCGGCGGAAACAGAATCCACCACCATGATGTCGCTCTTGCGCCAACTCGTGACAACCGCGTACCAATTCGTAGCGCCACAGAATCGCAAAGACGTAATCAGCCAAATAGGAAACGATCTACTTCGACTGGCGACGGACGCGCAACCAGGATCCGATGCGCAATTGCAGTTTGTAAAGTTTTTTGCGGTCTTCGCAAATAACCCAGTTTTGCTTGATGAATTGGAAGCCTTGAGAAACGGGAACAAGTCGCTGCCTGGATTAAAAATTGACACCGATTTGAGTTGGGAGCTGTTGGCCGGACTCGTCGTGGGAGGAAGAGCTGATGCGAAAGATATAGACGCCGCATTAGAGGCTGACAACACATCAAACGGTCAAAAGGCGGCCGCTGGTGCGCGTGCGATGCTACCGACGCAACCAGACAAGCAAACTGCATGGAACACGCTCACCAAGACGCACGAACTTTCCAACATCTTGGTCGATGCAGCGAGCCTAGGTTTTGTTCGGGTCCAAGACCCTGCGCTTCTAGAACCATTCGTTGACGAGTACTTTGAGAATGCTGTCCGAATTTGGAATAGCAACACTTTCAAAATTGCCGAGTATCTAATCGAAAACCTTTACCCATTGCCATTGGCAAGCCATAGCTTGGCTGACAAAACCCAAGGATGGATTGAAAAGCCTGAAGTAATGGAAATTCCAGCACTTCGAAGAATTCTGGTTGAGTCCAAGTCAAGTGTCGAGAGGGCATTGAATGCCCAGGCTAGAGATATGGAATAGCCGCAAGTCGAATAATCTAGAAAAACGCCTAGGACAAGTTCGGAGAACTAATGGACAATTACCAAGCATTCACACAGTGGCTTCAACTTGCCTGGCAGGATTGGTCAACTTTAATACGCATCGCGCTGATCATCGTAGGGGCAATTGTACTTCGTTCGATATTGCTTGTTTCAGTAAAACGAATCGTGAAGGGAATTTCTTCAGGCGCTAAGAAAAGCGAATCTTCCTCCACCAAAACGATTTCTGTCTCCATCAACGCAGAACGACTTGTACTTCGCGCGACCACGCTTGGTTCCGTGCTGAGCAATTTCATCACCTGGAGCATCTACATAATTGCCGCAACAATGTTGCTGAGCGAACTTGGCGTGGCAGTTGGCGCACTGATTGCAGGAGCAGGCATCTTGGGTGCGGCACTTGGTTTCGGTGCCCAAAACATTGTCCGTGATTTATTGTCCGGTCTGTTCATCGTTTTTGAAGACCAGTATGGAATTGGTGATTCAGTTGACCTTGGCGAAGCTAGCGGCACCGTAGAAAGCGTCGGCCTTAGAATCACCCAGGTACGCGATACCAAGGGAACTCTTTGGTACGTGAGAAATGGCGAGATTCTCCGAGTAGGAAACTCTTCACACAAAAAAACACCAACGACAAAGAAGTCAAATAAGTAATGTCAAATGGTTTTGAAGATGCGGCGCGCGTAGAAACGGTTCGAATTCGAGGGCTTGATGGCCAAGCTGCTGGCGGCAATTTCTATGATCAAGTTGGCGGTAAAGAAACATTCAGAAAGATTACGGTCAAATTTTATGAAGGCGTCGCAACCGATCCTGTCCTGCGCCCGATGTATCCCGAAGAAGACCTAGGCCCAGCGACCGAAAGACTGCAATTATTTTTAGAACAGTATTGGGGTGGCCCAAGCACTTATCAAGAGCTTCGTGGTCATCCGCGCCTTCGGTTGAGACATCAGCCCTTTCGAATCAACCCAGAAGCCCGCGAGCACTGGCTCCAGCACATGAAGGCAGCTGTTGAATCAGTGAAATTGAGTCCACTGCATGAGGCAGAAATGTGGGCTTATTTAGACAGAGCCGCTACGGCCATGTTGAACAGCTTTGACGATTAGTTAAAATTTTGTGGCAGCTTTTGCCAGCACGTGACCGTGTTCACTAGACAGGCGAACCCAGCCCTCGGCAAGATACAAGCCCACTTCTTCGTTTTCAGTCAAGAAGCCCAGCCCGGCAGCAACAAATGCAGCGCCAGTGGGAATCTTACTTTCAAGATCTATCCCCCTGCCCCAAATCTCACCACGGATTCGTGCTGCGATTGGACCACCCACAGACTCTGGCAATGACGAAGCTACTTCTGCAATTCCATCTCGCGCAATTTGCGTCAAACGAACTTCGTTGATGGTACCGACCTGTTCCCAACCCTGTCGAGGCGGTGAGATGCCTGCCCAAGGTGCCCTCTGGGTTTCAAGCAATTGAACTTTGAATTCCTTGGCGCCGTCACCGTCTGAGATTAGACGTGCCAATCTTTCTTGAACAGCGCCGATGGGCACCAAGATATCAATTTCGGCCGGTTCTGCCAATTCGCATGTTCTAAGCCCAAGAACCGTAGGACCCGAATCCATCAAGTTTCCAGAATAGATAGGAGCCACGTAGGCGGCTAACACGTTGCCGAATGCACGCAATCTCACTAGCCCATCCGGGTCGAGGCGTTTAGCTCTCGACAAGTAGGCCTGCAAATCGACTGCAGTGTGCTCGTCGGCTAGAGAGAAAGGGTTAATCATGACTTGTCTAAACTAGCCTGTGAATGGCAATGTTGCCCGAAAGAATTGAGCAAAATCTTGAATCCAAAGATTCCTGCAAATCCCCTGGCTGAGATGATCAGCACTCTGAACCTGAAACAAATCGAGCCGCCAGACTCAAACGAGGACCAGTTCGAGGGTCCAAGTCAGTGGATGCCTCACGGGCGAGTATTTGGCGGCCAAGTTCTTGCTCAAAGCCTGGTTGCTGCTACAAGAACTATAGAAAATCGTGAAGTGCATTCACTGCACGGATATTTTCTTAGGCCGGGCGACATAGATTTGCCAATAACTTTTTCGGTCGATCGACTTCGCGACGGGCGTTCATTTAGCACACGAAGAGTTCAAGCTTTTCAAAAAGATGAAGCGATTTTCTCGATGATTGCGTCCTTTCAAGAGCAGGACCCTGGATTAGATCACCAAGACGAATTCCCGATAGACATCCCCGATCCGGAAACTTTACCTAGCGCCGCCGACATGATGGGAGATAACCCACATCCGGTTGCGCAGTATTGGTCGAAGGCTAGACCATTCGATATGCGGCACGTGCCATCGCCAATTTATTTCAAAGTCGAAGGCGAACCCGTAGCTCACCAGGCGGTCTGGCTTCGTTCACTTGGCGATCTACCTGACTCACAGGAACTTCACACGGCTGCTCTTGCCTACGCCAGTGACTATTCAATTTTGGAAAGTATCTTTAGACGTCATGGGATCGCTTGGTCTCACCCAGGTTTGAAATCGGCAAGCCTCGATCACGCAATGTGGTTTCATCGTCCAGCGCGCGTAGATCAATGGATGCTTTATGTTCAGGAATCCCCCAGCGCTCAGGGAGGCAGGGGCCTTGCGCTAGGGCGCATCTTTAGTAGCCGAGGTGAACTCTTGGCGACCGTGGCCCAAGAGGGCATGGTTCGCATTCCAGAACTGGCAGGATAGAAAAATGATCAACAGACAAAAACTTGCTATCTTGAACGAGCGCGAACAGGCAACATTCCTTTCGCGAAACCCTAAATCCAGAGCAGCCTTCGAAAAAGCCGACCATCTGTTTGGCAAAGTGCCGATGACCTGGATGAACAAAAAGGCCGGCGGCTTCCCTATCTATCTAGACCGAGCTCTCGGTAATCGAATCTGGGACATCGATGGCAACGAATATATTGATTTCGCACTTGGCGACACCGGAGCTATGGCAGGGCACTCTGCACCTGCACTAGTTGAGGCAATTACTCACCAGGTAAAAGACCTGGGCGGTTTGACCACAATGTTGCCAACCGAAGACGCTGAATGGGTTGCGAAAAACCTGACCGAGCGTTTCGGCATGGCCAAGTGGAGTTTTTCTCTCACGGCAACCGATGCCAACCGTTGGGCAATCCGATTGGTTCGAGCAATTACGGGTAAGCCAAAGATTCTTTTCAACGCCTACTGCTATCACGGTTCGGTTGATGAAGCGTTGATTGTTGTAGGTCCAGACGGCGAAGGAATGAGCCGCCCAGGAAATGTTGGCTCCCCGGTTGATGTAACCGAAACCTCACGCGTAGCTGAGTTCAATGACCTTGCCGGGCTTGAACGCCAATTGAAAAATGGCGATGTCGCAGCAGTACTTATGGAGCCAGCACTGACCAACATCGGAATCGTTCTTCCAGAGCCAGGCTACCTAAAGGGAGTTCGAGAATTAACTCGAAAATATGACGCACTGCTGATTATCGACGAGACCCACACCTTTTCTGCCGGTTATGGAGGCATGACAAAACGTGATCAACTTGAGCCTGATGTTTTCGTAATCGGAAAGGCAATCGCTGGCGGAATTCCAACAGGTACCTATGGTCTAAGCGCGCACCTTGCTGAGAAAATTCTTAGCCGGACTGATCTTGACCTTGTCGATATGGGTGGAGTTGGTGGAACACTAGCTGGAAACCCGCTTCAGGTTGCAGCTATGCGTGCAACGCTGGAGAAGATTTTGACTGAAGATAACTTCAAATACATGATCGACCTAGCCACCGTATTTACTGACGGCGTTAATGAACTGTTTGAGAAATACAATCTCCCTTGGTCAATTAACCAGCTTGGTGCGCGCGCTGAGTATCGCTTCGCAAAGCCATATCCTAAAAACGGCACCGATGCGTTCCACGCCGCCGATGGCGAGCTTGAAGATTACCTTCACGTTTATCTTGCCAACCGAGGCATCATGCTTACGCCGTTCCACAACATGGCTTTGATGTGTCCAACCACAACACTTGCCGATGTGGAAAAACACAATGAGGTTTTTGAAGAGGCAATTAAGGAATTAGTTGCCTAAGCAATTAGTCATCTGTCCAAGGACAAATAAAAAACCCACTCGCTTGAGTGGGTTTTTTAATTCTTAGTCGCGAGTCAGGCGACGGTATGTGGAACGATGTGGTTTTGCGGCATCTGGCCCAAGTCGAGCAATCTTGTTTTCTTCATATGCCTCAAAGTTTCCTTCGAACCAGTACCAGTTGTCCGGGTTGTCGTCGCTTCCTTCGTAAGCCAAAATGTGTGAGGCAACACGATCAAGGAACCAGCGGTCGTGCGTAATAACTACCGCGCAACCCGGGAACTCAAGCAAAGCATTCTCAAGCGAACCTAGGGTTTCAACATCAAGGTCGTTTGTTGGCTCGTCAAGTAGCAACAGGTTGCCACCTTCTTTAAGAGTCAACGCCAGGTTCAAGCGATTTCGCTCACCACCTGAGAGAACGCCAGCTGGTTTCTGTTGATCTGGGCCTTTGAACCCAAAGGCCGCAACATAGGCACGTGAAGGCATCTCCTGGTTTCCGACTTGGATAAAGTCCAATCCACCAGAAACTACTTCCCAGAGCGACTTGTCCGGATCAATTCCTCCGCGAGATTGGTCTACGTATGAGATCTTCACAGTCTCACCAATTTTTAGTTCGCCACCATCGAGCTTCTCGAGTCCAACGATTGTCTTGAACAGTGTTGATTTACCAACACCGTTCGGACCAATAACGCCAACGATGCCGTTACGCGGAAGACTGAAAGATAGATCGCTAATTAGCGAACGACCATCAAAGCCCTTCTGAATATTTTTAGCTTCGATGACAATGTCGCCCAATCGTGGACCCATTGGAATTTGAATTTCTTCAAAGTCCAATTTTCTTGTGCGGTCCGCCTCGGCTGCCATCTCTTCATAGCGAGCCAAACGTGCCTTTGATTTGGTCTGGCGAGCCTTTGACGATGAACGAACCCAGTCAAGTTCCTCGCTCAAACGCTTGGCAAGTTTTGCATCTTTCTTGCCGGCAACCTCTAAGCGCTCGCGCTTTTTCTCAAGATAGGTTGAATAGTTTCCCTCGTACGGATACGCGCGACCACGATCAAGCTCCAGAATCCATTCAGCGACGTTATCCAAGAAGTAACGGTCGTGAGTTACGGCAAGCACCGCACCTGGATATTTTGCGAGGTGCTGCTCTAGCCACAACACAGATTCAGCATCAAGGTGGTTGGTTGGCTCATCGAGAAGCAGCAAGTCTGGCTTTTCTAGCAGCAACTTACAGAGTGCTACGCGGCGGCGCTCACCACCCGAGAGAGCTGTTACCGGGGAATCGCTTGGTGGGCAGCGCAAGGCGTCCATTGCTTGCTCCAGCTGCGAATCCAGATCCCAGGCATCAAGGTGATCAATTTGCTCCTGCAGCGTTCCCATCTCTGCCAACAGTGTGTCGAAATCGGCATCAGGTTCAGACATCAACGCGGAAATCTCATTGAAGCGATCAAGCTTCGCCTTTGTCTCTTTGACTGCCAGCTCCACATTTCCAAGGACGGTTAGCGATTCGTCTAGCGGAGGCTCCTGCATCAAGATACCAACGGTGTACTCAGGACCAAGTCGCGCTTCACCGTTAGATGGAGTATCTAGCCCAGCCATAATCTTCAAGACGGTTGATTTTCCAGCACCATTAGGCCCAACTACACCGATTTTTGCGCCTGGGATAAATGCCAAAGTTACGTCGTCAAGAATTACCTTGTCGCCATGCGCCTTACGCGCTTTGATCATCTGATAGATGAATTCAGCCATGAAGAAGAATCACTTTCGATATTTAAAGCAGCAGCCTCGAAAGCGTGAGAATGGCACCCTCCAACGCTTGGCTTGCTTTGGGTATCAGTTTACCCGACCAATTTGGCCACATATTGGGCCAGTAAATGCAAGCCTTGCGCAGAGGGTGCCTGACCTCCGTGAAGAGGTGTAGCGCTGGGCCACCAACAACGAGGGGACGGTAGGCAGCCCAGCAGTTTAGGAAACTATTTCTTTTTAGCCAGGACCGGCTCCAGGTCCGGCAGTTCATCGGGTTCCGATTCTGGATCTGGCTCGGTTTCACGTACTAAAACAGTGCGGGTGAAAACAGAGCTCCCCCAAGTCATGTCGTGCCCTAGCGAATCAGCCTCGACTTCTACCGAGGTGCCTGCACGTTCACCATTGTCCCAATCTCTGACTCGGAGTTTTCCAGCAACGACGAGTCGATCACCCTTATTGATTGAGCCGGCCGAGTTAATAGCTAACTGGCGAAATGCGGTGACGGTGAACCAATTTGTTTCTCCATCAATCCATTTATTTTGATTTCTATCAAAGCGGCGCTGCGAAGATGCCAATCGAAACGAAGTGATTGGAAGGCCGTCTTGAGTAACAAGGTGTCGCGGAGTTGTGGCCACCAACCCGGTGACCGATAGTGTTTCTGACAATTTGTGCCCTTCTCGAAACTTGAAGCCACGGAGTGTGACGTCTTTCGAGTTTGGCTAGCAAAGTCAAAACTTTGGTGCCTTGTGAAAAATCTGTGGATAACCTGCCGGTGGTTTTATTATTCGCGAATGTAATTCAAAAATGCTTTACGAGTTTTGAGCATTTTTGGTGCTACAACAGCATTGCAATATCCCTGATTTGGGTTCTTTGCGAAGAAATCTTGGTGATATTCCTCGCCCACCCAAAATTCGCTGGCTGGGTTCAGTTCGGTTACAATCCCATCGCCCCAGGTTGCCTTGGCCCTTTCAATTGCAGCGGCAAAAACTTCGCGTTGACTTTCATCGGTGTAGAACATGGCTGAACGGTACTGGGTACCAATGTCATTTCCCTGGCGGTTCAATTGTGTGGGGTCGTGCAACGTGAAAAAGATATCCAAGATGATGTCAGCGGGAATAACATCCGCGTCAAAAATAACCTCCGCTATTTCAGCATGGCCCGTGTTTCCGCCACAGACCGCTTCGTAACCGGGATTATCAAGATGTCCGCCCATGTAACCCACTACAACATCTGTGACGCCCTTGAACTGCATGTAAGAACTATCGAGGCACCAGAAGCAGCCTCCGGCTAGGAAAAAACTCATCATTTATCTAGCCTAGGCTTGAATCTGCTGTGATGGGCACGGAGCCCGCATAAGAGATGAGTGTCCTGGTGAAAACGAAAAGACCAGCTTTCGGTGCTGCTCTAGCCTTCTCCGCCGCACTTCTTTTTGGATTGAACGCCAGCACAACAAAAGTTGTCATGGCTGCCGGTGTTACTCCGGAACAAATAGTGCTGTTCAGGTCTTTTTCCACCGCACTAATCGCCTGCCTAATCATGTTGGCTACCAATCCAAAAAGCTTCATAGTCAAGAAATACGAATGGAAGTTCCTAATTGCATTTGGTGTCATTGGAGTCGCACTTATGCAGTGGTCATATTCGAATGCTGTGAAAAATCTGCCGGTTGGAATTGCACTACTTATTGAGTACACCGCAATCATTATTGTGCCGCTAGCCTCGATCCTGCTTTTCAAGGAGAGACCAGCTCGCAAGCTGTGGTTCGGGGTCGCGTTAGTTCTTGGAGGGCTTATGGTCGTCTCAAAATTTTGGGACAGCCAGCTAAATCCAGTCGGAATACTGTTT
>JACCED010224215.1_pt1 | contig 13499 bp, 11 predicted proteins | sample 7455021 | NCBI WGS metagenome assembly JACCED01 (sample SAMN15323456, study PRJNA562643) | freshwater metagenome | isolation source: river surface water | place: USA:Blue River Watershed | collected 2017-08-19 | reverse complement strand
TGAACTATAGCGCCCGGCCGATGATCGGTTAGTGTAAATTTTTATGAACCACCCGCAATATTTCTTCCGATAGCTTTTTATCATCTACTGCGCGCGCGATCACTTGCGCCCCCACCAGCGTTGCCAGGGTTAACAATGCCTGCTCACGTTTTGCCGCTTCCGTTTTATTGGCGGGTAACAAGCTCATTAACGCATTTAACAAACGATTAAACCCCTCGGTAAATGCGTGTTTGATAACCGGTGATTGCCGTGCAGCATCCACCCCCAACGCGGCCATCAAACAACCGCTGCCAGGATTGTCGCGGTGCTCGACAGACAAATAGCGTCCGATAAACGCCTTGTATTTATTCCCTCTAGCTAAAGCAGGGGAATCTTGCCCCTGCGCTAATATTTCATCCACCGCGTAGGTGCAGGTCTGCGCCATTAAATCTTCCTTTGAGGAGAAATGGCCGTAAAACCCGCCGTGAGTTAACCCGACTTTTTTCATCAAATCAGCGATACCGATACCATCAAAACCTTTCTCTCGAAATAATTGCGCTGCCACCTGCAGAATTTTTCCGCGATTTTCCGCCGCCTGCTCTCTACTAACTCTCATGATCAATCCCCATGCACGAATCCCGCTTCAACATAACCATCATATCGCTATAACGAAATAGTGTTTGACAGTATACATGATGATCATCATATAATTTTATACATTATGATCATCATGTATAAATTCGGAGCACACCCATGAACACCCCCGCGCGCATTGTTATTACCGGCATGGGCATAGCATCCCCGCTAGGCTGTGGCGTGGAGCACGTATGGCAGCAACTGTTGGCGGGAAAATCCGGGTTACGTCGGCTGGATGATGAAATTGTTGGAGAACTACCGGTCAAGGTGGGCGGCCTGGTGCCTTCATTCGTGGAAGATCCAACTGGCGGACTAAACCCTGACACCATTGTTTCCCCCAAAGACCAGCGCAAAATGGATCGCTTTATTTTATTGGCATTGATCGCCGCCGATGAAGCTATCAAACAGGCGCATTGGGCACCGCAAACAAATGCGCAATGTGAGCGCACCGCAACCATTATCGCCTCTGGTGTAGGCGGTTTTCCGGCGATTGCCGACGCCGTGCGCACTATGGATGCGCGCGGCGCACGCAAGTTATCGCCATTTACCATTCCTTCATTCCTGGTCAACCTGGCCGCGGGGCATATTTCTATTAATTACGGATTCAAAGGTCCACTGGGCGCTCCGGTGACTGCGTGTGCCGCCGGTGTGCAGGCCATTGGTGACGCCGCGCGGTTGATTCGAAGTGGCGAAGCGGATGTGGCAATTTGCGGCGGTGCCGAAGCCACAGTACATGCGGTTAGCCTGGGTGGATTTGCCGCGGCGCGTGCATTGTCGACCGGATTCAATGAGGAGCCGACCAAAGCATCGCGCCCTTTTGATCGTGATCGCGATGGCTTTGTGATGGGAGAAGGCGCGGGAATCCTGGTGATTGAATCACTCGAACACGCTCTGGCACGCGGCGCACAACCAATCGCTGAGATAATCGGCTACGGCACCAGCGCCGATGCATATCACCTTACGTCAGGCCCGGACGACGGCGATGGCGCTAAACGGGCCATGGAGATTGCCATCAAGCAAGCTGGCATCAGCCCCGCACAGATCCAGCATTTGAACGCTCATGCGACCTCCACACCGGTCGGTGATAAAGGCGAATTAGCGGCGATCAAGCGCGTATTTGGTACAGACAACAAAATCGCAGTGACCTCTACCAAATCCGCTACGGGGCATTTGCTGGGCGCCGCCGGCGGGATTGAAACGATTTTTACTGCCTTGGCGCTGCGCGACCAAATCATCCCCCCCACCCTGAACCTGGATAATCCGGATGAAGATGCGATCGGTGTGGACATAGTTCACGGGCAAGCACGCCCTGCCGTGATCGAACACGCCATTTCCAACGGTTTTGGATTTGGCGGGGTTAACGCCAGCATTTTGTTAAAACGCTGGGTGTGAGGCACACGTGGCAACGCGTATACTGCTCGCTCTTTTTACCGCACGCGCTGAGGAGCGATCATGTCGAAGTTCTGGAGTCCTGTGGTGCGCGAGCTGGAGCCCTATGTTCCCGGCGAGCAACCGCAAATTGATGGGTTAATCAAACTAAACACTAACGAGAGCCCTTACCCGCCCTCACCCAAAGTGATTGATTTGATCACCCATGACGCCATCGAACGTCTACGCCTCTACCCTGACCCCAATTCCAAAAAACTGAAAAATACCATCGCGGCCTATTACAGCGTTAAGGCTGAGCAAGTGTTTGTCGGCAACGGCTCCGATGAAGTACTCGCGCTGTTATTTATGGCTTTTTTCCAACAGGGTAAACCATTGCTATTTCCGGATATCAGCTACAGCTTTTATCCGGTGTATTGCAAATTATTTGGCATCGAAGAAAAAACCATTCCGCTACGCGAAGATTACACGATTGATTTCGCCGATTACCCCACCGACAACGGCGGCATTATTTTCCCCAACCCTAACGCACCCACCGCGATTGGAAAGCCACTCGCTGCGATTGAAGCACTGCTGCAAAAAAATACCGAGTCTGTCGTCGTTGTGGATGAAGCCTATGTGGATTTTGGTGCGGAAACAGCTATCACCCTGGTGGATAAATATCCGAATTTGCTGGTGGTACAAACACTGTCCAAATCCCGCTCGCTGGCCGGCATGCGCGTTGGGTTAGCCGTGGGGCACAAGGATTTAATTGATGCGTTGGATAGAGTAAAAAACTCATTTAATTCCTATCCGTTGGATCGTATTGCCGAGGCTGCCACTATAGTGGCGTTTGAAGATGATGTTTATTTTAAAACCTGCCGCGATAAAATTATCGCTACGCGTGAGTGGACTATTAACGAGCTGGAAAAATTGGGCTTCAAGGTGTTGCCATCGCAAGCGAATTTTGTATTTGCAGAACCGGTAGGAAAAAATGCGGCTGAGGTAGCGCAGCACTTGCGCGATAACAAAATTCTCGTGCGCTATTTTAACAAGCCGCGCATCAATCAATTCTTGCGCATCACCATTGGCACCAACGAACAAATGCAGGCAATGATCAACGCCTTAAAAAATATCTAGGCGATAAAAAAATGACCCGCACTATGCGGGTCATTTTTTATCGAATCTATTTTCTATCTACCACACCGGTTTAAGCACCCGATATTTGCGTAGTTTGAATTAAAAAATATTTATCCATTCCAGTCCACTCCAATAACTGCGCTACTTCTTTATTGCAGTTACATAATTTTATTTCATCGCGTGTTGAGCCCTTGCGCTCTTTAAACAGAAGCAGCATGCCCAAGCCCGTTAAACTCAGCGCGGGAGTCTCCGTTAAATTAAATTCAAATTCCCGCATTCCAGCTGCTTCTGTATCGTTTAACAATCGACTCCACTCCTTGCGCAAGTCGTGATCAATAGAGCCGTGAATGTTAACGCGCAAACCACGGCCGCTATTGATAGGAATCCAGTCAAGGCTGGCAGAATCTGAAAAGGTAATAGCGCCAGAATAGGAGCCGCCACTTTTAGAAGCCGCAGGAGTTTTCGTCGCTGTCTGCTGCTTGGAGCCAACACCAGTTGCAAGGGATTTCCCGCCGGAACGCAACGGAACCTGGGGTTTGGGCATAGACACAGAAGCACGAGGGGCTTCAGGCTTTTTAGGTTGGGATTTGTCATCCCAACCGGCAGGGACTACATCTTCCCAGCTGCTATCAACAACACCATTACCAACCACTTCATCGATGACTCGCCCACTGGTGCGCTTGGCGCGCGCCTGATCATCTTCAGCACGAACAACTTTACGCTCACCCACGAAGGGAACCTGATGGCGCATAGCAGCTCCGACGAATGCAATAGTTACGTTAATTTTAGTGCACCCCCTTACAAATGCGAGCAGCAACAAAGCCACACCAAAAAGCACATTGGTAAAGGAATCTTATGAAAACATATTATTGGCACATTTTTCATTCATTTTGCAAAAATGCGCGCCGCTTGGGAATTTTCGAAACACAATATTGTGCGCCACCACAGCGTGATTGCTCATGTTTTATTCCAGACACAGATTTCTACTTTTTTTCTCATAAAAAAAAGCTCTATCATTATTTTTTCAGGTAAAGTGCGGAGCGATTGAAAAATTTGGGATGTACCCGGCCCCGGATGAGAGGCCACAGTAAGTATTCAATACCTCTGGCGAGACGATGACCCAAATTGAGAGACTATGCAAAGCAATGAGACAGTGCAGTCAAAGAACACTGCCATAGAACTAATTAAAAAGTTTCAGCAACTTTTTACTGATTTAAATCATAAGCAGATTGCAGAACGACTGGTTAAATTGGTGATAGCCAAAGAGACCATTAGCCGCGCCGTATTGATTGTCGAGCGCGATAGTCATTTATACGTAGAAGCAATTGCATCCGCAGGCACTCGGCAACCAACGGTGAGCGGGATTGCCACATCCCTAAGCCGGCTGAATTATCTTCCGCACCAATATATTCATCAGGTATTCGATTCGGGGCAGCCCTGCGCGCTGGATCAACACGCGATCAACCAACTCGGCGCCTTGTTTATCCAAAAAGGCACCCGTGCCTGCTTCCTGCATCCCATTCAGGAAAAAGATAAAACCATTGCCGTCTTTTATATGGAGTCCACTCAGGATCTGCAGCATCTGCAAAAAGCAGTTGCTGATTTGGACACTGTGTGGACCTTCAGTTCATTGCTCGTTCGTCAGGTGATCGATATGTGGCACCACGAAGAGCAAGCCGAACGCTTTCGCGTTGCTGAACAGGCGCTCTGGGCGAGCGAGACTTACCTCAATGCCATTTTGCGCTACTCACCGGCGCTGATCTCCGTTAAAGATTTGGATGGCAATGTGGTTCTGGCGAGCGAACATTACAAGCACATGGCCAATGTCGATGAATCAGGCTTCGTAGGCAAAAATGTGTTTGATGTCTACCCGAAAGACGTTGCCCAATCCATGTGGGAAATTGATGCGGCCACCAAAACCAAGCAGCAAACCTACGAAGTAGAACTGGATTTGATGCACAAAGACGGCAGCCAACACACCTATTTAATGGTTAAGTTTCCACTGCGAAGTAAAGAGAACAACGTGTTTGGTGTTTGCACCATTGGTACTGACATCTCCGAGCGCAAGCTGGCAGAAAATGCACTGCGCGAACAACAATCGCGCCTGAATTATATGGCCTTCCACGATTCGCCAACTTCCCTACCCCACCGCTCGTTGTTTTACGATCGTATCTATCACGGATTCGCACGTGCGCGCCGCAGTGAATCCAGAGTGGCGTTGATGCTACTGGACATAGATCGATTCAAGATTATCAACGACAGCCTGGGCCACGATGCTGGGGATATTCTGCTGAAAGCTATCGCCATGCGCCTGAATGAAGGGGTGCGCGATATGGATACCGTTGCGCGTCTTGGTGGCGATGAATTTGTGGTGGTACTGGAAGGTATTCACGATACTGAAGACGTAGTGTTTGTTGCGAACAAACTGCTGAGCACCCTGTCGCGCCCGCTGGAAATTAGCGGCCACACCATTTCAACAACGGTGAGTATCGGTGTCAGTATGTATCCCGAAGACGGCACCGACACCGACGAGCTACTGAAAAACGCCGACATCGCCATGTACAAAGCGAAAGAGGCAGGCAAAAACAACTGTCAGTTCTACACCAAAGGCATGAACGCCACTGCCGTTAATTATTTGCTGCTGGAAAATGATTTGCGGCGCGCCGTAGAACAACAGCAGCTCACGCTTTACTACCAACCACAAGTGGATTTGCAAACTGGCGAGATGATGGGTGTAGAAGCGCTGGTGCGCTGGCAACACCCGGAGCGAGGACTTGTCTCTCCGGCACACTTTATTCCTTTGGCAGAGGAAACCGGCCTAATTGTTCCCATCGGCGAATGGGTCTTGCGCGAAGCCTGTCGCCAACAAAAAGCCTGGTTGGACGCGGGAAAAAAAGTGGGCAAAGTAGCCGTTAACCTTTCGCCGCGCCAATTTCGCCAGAAAAATTTCCCCGGTAAAGTAGAGACCATATTGCGCGAAACCGGTTTGGATGCAAAACACCTGGAGCTGGAGATTACTGAAAGCTGTGCCATGGAGCACGCGGGAGAAACCATCAATCAGCTTAACCAGCTGAACCAGATGGGGATGTACCTGGCGATCGACGACTTCGGTACTGGCTATTCGTCACTCGCCTATTTACAACGTTTCCCCATCCAGAAACTGAAAATCGACCGCAGCTTTATTAACGATTTACACGATGATCACAATGATATGGCGATCGCCAAGTCGATTATCGGGCTGGCTCATAACATGCAAATGCGCGTTGTCGCCGAAGGCGTTGAAACAGAGCAGCAAGCCGAGTGGTTGCGCGAGATGGGCTGCAACCAGGCGCAAGGATTCCTCTACTCCAAACCCATGACGGCCAAGCAATTGGAAAATCACTTCCGCAACGGGCGCTTCTTTTTTGACGGCACAGTGGTAGCGCTCGACGCCCACATAAAAATGGGAGCCTAAGGCTCCCATTTATTATCCTTCGCTCCTCATCAGAAGAACTTTGCCCTATTAGCCTTTTCCCCGCGTTTTATTTGCATTGGGACGCGCGTTTTCTTCAACAAATGCAACTATGGCATCAGCGATATTTTTGTGCGTTGCGCCTTCGATTCCCTCCAGTCCTGGTGATGAATTCACTTCCATCACTAGCGGGCCGCGCGCCGAACGCAGCAAATCCACCCCCGCCACGTGCAAGCCCATTGTCTGCGCCGCCTTGATGGCCGTGCGACGCTCGGTAGGGCTAAGCTTCGCAACCTTGGCTGTACCCCCTCGATGCAGATTGGAACGGAACTCTCCCTCCTGGGCTGTGCGCTCCATCGCGGCGACAACTTTATCGCCAATAACAAAGCAACGAATGTCACTACCATTGGCTTCCTTGATGAACTCCTGCACCAGAAACTCAGCGCGCAGTTCGCGAAATGCCTCAATGACACTTTCTGCAGCCTTCTGGGTTTCTGCCAGCACGATACCGCGACCCTGAGTGCCTTCACACAGCTTTAACACCAACGGAGTGCCGCCAACCAGCTTGATCAGCTCTTTGGCGTCATGCACGTTGTAGGCAAAACTGGTTTTGGGCAAGCCAATCCCCTTGCGCGACAATAGCTGCAACGCACGCAGCTTGTCGCGCGAACGCCCGAGCGCAATGGATTCCGTCAGGCAGTAAACACCCATCATTTCAAACTGGCGAATTACCGCCAGGCCATAGTGGGTCACCGAGGCTCCGATCCGCGGGATAACTGCATCAAAACCCTCCAGCTTTTCGCCCATGTACCAAATAGACGGACTGGCGGATGCAATATCGATATAACACTTGAGTATGTCGAGCACCCGCACCTCGTGACCGCGCTCGGTACAGGCCTCCACGAGACGACGAGTGGAATAAAGGCGGCGGTTGCGCGACAAAATAGCGATTTTCATAGATGTTCGAGACCGAAAATATTTTATGTAGACGAACTACTTACATGGATGGCATTAGCGGCTGATCTTTATTGCCGCCCAGCAAAAAGGATTTACTGCTATCCACTAAAAACCCCTTGCGCAGTGCGCTGCGCCCCAGCAGCATCCGAAAGCGCATGTTTTCGCGATCAGTCAGGGTCACTTCGATAGGCATTTCCACACCGTTGATTAACAGCCGGGTTTCGATCACCACGCGCTCCTCGCAATGGCCACCGGAATCAGTTACCGGGCGAACATCCTTGACGGGATACTCGCACTCAATGCAGGTCAAGCTATCTTTTTGCAGCGGATGCAGTCCAAAACGCACCCAGGGCTTGCCATCCTTTTCAAAAGGCGTAACGTAGTAAGCATGTAATGCGCTGGTTTTCGCGCCGGTATCCACCTTGGCTTTAATGTGGGGAATCCCCAAATCAGGCAAGGCAACCCACTCGCGCCAGCCGATTAGTTCTGATTGTTTTTTTGCCACAAGCAAGACTCCTGCAAAGGACGCAACAATAGGCCAAACACCTGAATACAAGCAAAGCACCAAATGCGCGCTTTGTACTCCAGTTAAGGCTAAAGGTAAAAAGAAAAATCTTGTGGGCCTGGGAAGATTTTTCTTTTGTTTTTTAATGGGCTATGGTAAATAGCGCGGGTCAAAATCCCCCCTTTGCGGGAACCGACGCCAAACTTTCTCTCTGTCAATGTTGGAGTAGTCTTATGTCAGTTGATGTAGAGTCGCAAGACGCTGATCTGATGGGTGATGTTAGCATCGAAGCCGATGATGACGAGGCAGCCACACCAAAGCTCACCGGAAAAGAAGCCAGCCAGCACACTCTGGAAATGCGTCGCAAAATCGAAGATCGTCTGGAACGCCGCCGCATTAAAGACCAATTAGGTTACGACGATATTTCTGATCTGGATTTCTAAACCGGATTACACAACAAGCCTGATTAACAGGTATTCGGTCAATACTAAAAAAGCTGGAGCCGCCCAAGAGGCGGCTTGTTTTTGTCTCCCCCTTGTAAAGCGTTTCATATCTTTACCATTAACCCTTGGCTACACTATTGCTGCGCCAGCGGTAAGCTTCTATGATCACCCATGCAGCCAGCCCGGACGCTACCTTGGCGATCTCTATCCTCATGGACGCAGGCCCTGAAGGACAAGCGGGAGCCAGATATTAATAACCAAAAAGCAGCCAAAATAATAAGAGTTAACCACTGCGTTAACCAAGCGACCGCTGGAGCTCCGTTGTATGCAGCATTCCCCCCGACATAGATTGTATTTTGACATCATCCTTGGTTTTCTGGTGATCATTACCGTCTTTGCCGTAACCGGACAGGAACAAATCCTGGAGCAACGCCTGGAGATAGATAACCACTCAGGCCTCAGCCTGAACGTCTATGACGATAAAGAGAGTGGTGGCGACTCCAGTATTTATCTGGACAATCCAGGCACTATGGAGTGGCACTGCATACTGCGCGATAGCTATGACTTCCCATTCTGTGGTTTTGAAATTCTTTTCGACCCGGGGCGCACTAAAGGCATTGACCTCACCCACTACGACAAGCTACGCGTCTGGTTAGACTACTCCGGCCCCAGCCAAACCCTGCGGGTTTATCTGCGTAACTTTGATGCGAAATACAGCAAGAAAGAAGTTAAGCAGTCCACCAAATACAATCAGGTTGAATTCAATGTAAACATGCTGAACGGTGTGGCAGAGTTTTCCCTACGCGATTTTTTTGTCGCCAACTGGTGGGTATTCGACAACAACATTCCACCGCATTTAAGCCGTCCGCAATTCGACAACATCACTATTTTTGAAGTACAAACCGGCTCCGGGCGCCCCCTGGGTGAACACCATTTCCGGTTGCGTAAAGTGGAATTTATCGGACAGGCCCTGAGTGCCGCCGACTGGTATCTCACCATCATGGTGGTGTGGTTATTTATTATTTTGGGTTTCCTTGGCTATCGTATTATCTCGCTAAAAGATGAAGTCGTTGTGCAGCGCAAACGCGAATCAGAACTCATGGAAATTAACGAACTGCTGGATACCCGCAGTAAAGCGCTGGAGCTGAAAGCCAAGAAAGACCCGCTCACCGGCGCTTTCAACCGGTTGGGACTGGAAGAAGCATTCAGCGTAGGGCTCTACGATTGGCGCAACAACAAAAAGCCGCTGTCGCTGGTGATGATGGATATCGATCACTTCAAAAAAATTAATGACACCTATGGTCACGACATTGGGGATTTGATCCTGAGTAAATTGTCCGACCTTATCCACCAGCACATTCGCTCACAAGACTTGCTCGCACGCTGGGGTGGCGAAGAATTTGTGATTGTCTGTCGCGACACCGACATAGATAACGCCACGGCGTTAGCGGAAAAGTTGCGCGGCTTAATAGCAGCACACGAATTCCATAAAAATATCCAGGTCACCGCCAGTTTTGGCGTAGCCACGCTCAACACCAATGAAAACCTGGAGCAACTATTCAAAGCGGCCGACACCGCACTTTACGAAGCCAAAGCGAGCGGACGCAACCGGGTTATTTCTGCCAGCGCCGGTTAACCGCTCACTATTCAAGCCGTAAATTATCCACGTAAATCAATTGCGGCTTAGGCAAGCTCACCGCAAAAAGCTCCAGACAATTCACCTCCTCGATACGCATCTGCCGCTTGGCAGGTGCATTGCGAATATCGTCCATCGCGATACGCAGATTGTTCCACCCGGGACTCAAACTAATTCGACGATTAAAGCGATCATCCAGCGCATTAGTGCCACGATCATGCTGCAAATCTGCAATTTTTAGCACCACTTGCAACGCCTCTGAGGAAGGATTGTAAATGTCTAGCGCAAAAAATCGGTATTGACTCCAATCCCCAAAACGGCCGACCCATTTGATACCCGAGTAAGTATCCATCGCCAAGGTTACCGCCAAAGCGAATTGCCCATTGGTGATGTAATTACCAACTTGCTGCTTGGAAACATGCTCGCCAATATTTGCCAACTGGTGCAACTCGTAACTTGTTTCAAAGCTGTTAATCAGCGGAAACTGCTTGCGCATTTGCCAATCGACATAAACCAACTGCGTACTCACCCACAGCATTGGCAACATGAAAACAACACTCAGCACGCGCAACACAATCACCAGGTAGCGTCGATCTGTTGCGCGCTGCCCCCAACAAAGCGCAATAAATGCACCTAGAACGTTGTGGGCCACATCGCTCCAACTGGCATCGCGCCCAACAAAATTCTGCACAAACTCTATAACCAAACCCAGAATGAAAATAGCGAGCACTACCCAAAGCCATGCGCGACCAAAAGGAATAGGACGAACCAGCTGCGCAAACAGTAGCGCTGTAGCAAAAAAAATAACGTGCCCGTAATTCCACAGATTGTTAAACAACGCCGAAGAATAAACGTCGGGCCCACCAACAAAGAATAATGGGCAGATAAGAACCAACATGACCAGCAAGAACCAACGCCTGAAACTCTTCAAACCCCGCACCTCAAATCACCGGATAAACGTACACAATTTACTAGAGATGTAACAAATTATTACAACGCTTTGCCGCTTCATTTGGCAAGCTCTGATAACGGAAGCTTTGCAAGGTTTAGCATGGAGAGACATTCAGCGGCAGCCGAATGCGAACCTGATTTTTGGCACAAACGCGTACCCATCTACGCCACAACATTTCCCGACAACACGCACAATAACATGCACAGATAACAGGAATTTCCCCATGAGCTATCTACAATCGCTACTCAAACTAACCCGCACCGGTAGCATCAAACTGATTGCGGTTCTGGGTGCTGGCGTCGCAGTGCTCGCACCTTTTAGCCAAGCGCAGACAATTATTAAGCCAGAGCCAATCGGCGTCACTTACTCCGTTAAACCCGACTACCGCAAATGCGCGTTCCCCTTATGCGGTGGCTGGTATTTAACACCGGTAAACCAATATTCCCTGGCGCTGCAAACTGAAGATGAAGCTTATGAATCATCCGCGCTTTTGCCAAACACCATCTATGTAGCCTATATCAATTACAAACGATTGGGTTTAACAACCAAGCAAATTGCGGAACTGGAAAGCGCCATGCGCAGTGAGCAAGCGCTCCTGCGCGGCAACATCCTCAACACGCCAAAAACCACTAAACAACTCGTCCGCAAGGCAGTCGCTCAAACGCAAACACTGACGGTAAACGGAGCCTGGGTTGGTGCCAATAAAAACACTCCGGTTGGTTCCTACCTGAACATTAGCAGTACCGGAATAATGTGTATTACAACCCCCTGCCCTTACTTCAAAGCCAATATTCTCAACAGCGATTCCAGTAGCGAATTTCATGACCTTTCATTGGAAAAAGCCAATCTGGATCGTGAGCAGGAAGCCTTGGCATGGCAGGCACTTTCCACCAACGGCTTAATCATCACTGGAACCAAGTATGAAACTACCGGTTTTGATCCAACCGGCAACGAACCAGGCAAAGGCGTTGGCGTCGCGGCGACTAAAATATTCTTTTCATTTCCACCCAAGAAATAATTTCGCCAATTGTTGACCTGCTTCTTAGGTGACAAAAAATCCCGGCATTCAACCGGGATTTTTTTCTTTAATATTGCGAATAACCCATACCATTAAATTGTTTGGCGAGGTTGGTCGCATAGTTATCTGTCATACCACTGATGTAATCAATCACCGCCATTAATGCCAGATACTTATAATTTTGCTCGCGCTTACTCACCTGGGGATGGAAGTTGTTTTCGCCAATCAGTGCCATTACGCGATTGTCTTTATAAGTCATCTGCGCTTGCTCACCAAGCGATGCATAAACTGCAGAGCAAATGGTATTGAGCAGCGTACCTATTACGGTATAGGCACCAATTTCCAATTCGACACGACGTGAATGATTAAAGATTTTGCGCTTGGCCAAATCTTTCGCCGCCTGTACCGCATCGCGCACGCGCGGATCACACAGAGAAATTAAATCGCCTTCCACTTCACCACGCAAAAACGCATCTTGATGTTTAACAAAAGCAGCAGTGCCGGAATTGATAAACGCATCAATGACTTTACCGCGGACCAACGCCGGTTTGCGACCGTCGTTGACTTTTTTCAACAGCCGCTCGAGTTCCGCCAGCTGCGCAGAATCCGCAATGACAGGGTGCAATAATTCATAGATTTCCGTCCAGTTTAGAATCCCCATTTCCAAACCATCTTCCAGATCAATAATGCCGTAACAAAAATCGTCGGCCGCCTCCATTAAATACACCAATGGATGCCGGCAATACCAATCACTGCCGCGTTCAATCAATCCGGTTTTTTGTGCAATCTCGTGAAAATAATTAACTTCTGATTGAAAAATACCGTACTTGGCATTTTTCGGCCGCTGCCCCAATACCGTAGGCGACGAGGTCCAGGGATATTTAATCGATGAAGCGAGCGTCGCGTAAGTTAAACGCATTCCATCGTGATACTGGTGATACTCGGATGTCGTGAGTACGCGCAACCCTTGAGCATTACCTTCAAAAACTCGTATATCGTCCTGCTCAGAGGGCGATAAATCGCGCAGGAACTCCGCACCTTCTTTTTGGAACCAGTTGCGAATGGCATCTTCACCGGTATGGCCAAACGGTGGATTGCCGATATCGTGAGCGAGGCAAGTTGCCTGCACAATATCGCCGATATCCGTTGGTAAAAATTGCGCGGGCAAATCACCTTTATCTTTTAACGCTTGACCGACGCGAATTCCCAAAGTGCGCCCCACACAAGCAACCTCCAGACTATGGGTCATACGATTATGAATGTGATCATTGGTCGCAAGCGGATGCACTTGCGTTTTGCGTGCAAGGCGACGAAACGCACCGGAAAAAATAATTTTGTCGTGATCTGAGTGAAAAGGCGATCGCCCCTCCTCGTGTTTGGCAATGCGATTCCCCAAGCGGTCGGCGCAGAGCAGTTG
>JACCED010033348.1_pt1 | contig 13511 bp, 14 predicted proteins | sample 7455021 | NCBI WGS metagenome assembly JACCED01 (sample SAMN15323456, study PRJNA562643) | freshwater metagenome | isolation source: river surface water | place: USA:Blue River Watershed | collected 2017-08-19 | reverse complement strand
AACACCGAAGCGGTCAATAAGGCAGAGCGCGACAAGATGTCGGGCACGGCTTTCCATTCGAGGGTGCGGTACACATATTTACCGCAAATCAGCGCATAGAACACAGCCACCACCGATGCCTCGGTGGGTGTGAACCAACCTGCACGCATGCCCCCCAAAATGAGGACGGGCAACAAAATGGCAGGCAAAGCTTTCCAAGTGGTTTCTAGAATTTGTTGGCGAGTGGGCGATTCGTCGTCACCCTTGTAGTTGCGCTGTTTCGAGACATACCAGTTCACCACGCACATGGCGATGGCAATCACCAGACCAGGCATCAGCCCCGCCACAAACAAGGCGCCGACCGACACATTGTCATCCGCCAAGGCGTAAATGATCATGATGATCGAAGGTGGAATGATGGGCCCCACGATAGCAGTTGACGCAGTGAGTGCGGCCGCATAAGCGCGTGAGTAACCCGCTTTGTCCATCATGCGAATGAGCATCGAGCCAGGACCTGCAGCATCGGCCAAGGCCGAACCAGAGATGCCTGAGAAGAAGGTGAGAGACACCACATTGGTGTAGCCCAAACCACCACGGCGGTGGCCGACAAATTGACCGGCAAATTTCAACAACACTTCGGTGAGCGAACCCCCGCTCATCAACTCAGCGGCCAAAATGAAAAACGGCACCGCCATGAGCGGAAAGCTGTCAATGCCGGTGAAGGTTTCTTTGAGTAACACCAACAAAGGAAAATTGCCCGACACCAGCAACGCTGTGACGGTCGACAGCCCCAGCGCAAATGCAACAGGCACGCCAATGGCGAGATAGATGCAGGCAGAAATCAAAAGGATGATGCTGGCACTCATAGGGAAGCACTCGCGTTGGCATCAAAGTGAGCATCGGCTGCAAATTGGCGTTCAAGTACATAGTCCTTGACGATCATCAACCAATGGATGAGGGTCATGGCAGCGCCAATGGGCAACGCTGCATAAATGATGGCAAAAGAAATTTGTGTGGCTGGTGTTTGTTGGTATTGGGTACGGTCCATGTATTCCAAACCAAACCAAATGAAAAACACAAACAAGCCAGTTAACAACAGGGCAATGACCAAACGCATGGCAATCGCCACAGGGCGAGGCAAGGTGTCTTGCAAATTTTCAACAGCGATGTGTCCGCCATACCGCAACACGGGGCCACAACCTAAGAACGTCAACCAAATCATCAAATGGCGCGCCACTTCTTCGGCCCACTCAATCGACACATTGGTGGTGTAGCGCAACACCACATTGGCAAAGATGATGACGGACATCACCGCCAAGATGACGATCAACAACCATTTGTTGGTGGCCACAAAGTAGCGTTCAAATGTTTTCATGGCGGTCATGCAATTTGTTACCAGAGGTCTGACATTAAAAAAGCGGGTGGTGAAGCGTGGTGTACTTCAGCCCCCGCTGGCGTTGCACAAGCCCCTGTCTGGGCGTGTGCTTACCTCACATCTTGAATTTTGCGGATGTTGTCTGCGCCAAATTCTTTGGAATACTCAGCATAAGGCGCAATCAAGGCGTTGCGGAAGGCTTGGCCATCGACTTTGCGAATCACGGTCATGCCTTCTTTTTCAAGTTGAGCAATGCCGTTGTCTTCGTCTTCATTGACCTTTTTGCGTTGTGCGATCGAGGCGCTCTTGGCGGCAGCGTAAAACACTTTCTTGTCAGCTTCGCTGAGTCTGTTCATCACGCGAGGCGAAGTGATCAAGAGCGCAGGCGAGTACACGTGACCGGTGAGTGAGAGGTGTTTTTGCACTTGAGAGAACTTTGACGCCAAGATCACTGGAATGGGGTTTTCTTGTCCATCCACTGTGCCTTGTTGCAACGCACCAAACACTTCGGGGAAAGCCATTGGAGTGGGTTGGATGCCAAATGCGCGGTAGCCTTCCATGTGCACCTTGTTTTCCATGGTGCGCATTTTCAAACCAGAGGCGTCTTCAGGCTTCACGATGGAGCGCTTGTTGTTGGTCATGTGGCGAAAACCGTTTTCAGTCCAAGCCAAGGCCACCAAGCCTTTCGATGGAAACTTGGTCAACAGGTCTTGGCCGATGGGGCCGTCCATCACCTTGCGCGCGTGCGCGTAGTCGCGGAACAAGAAAGGAATGTCCACAATCTTGACTTCAGGTACAAAGTTGCCGACGGGGCCGGTGGATGTGTTGACGATGTCCAGGGTGCCCAATTGCACCGCTTCAATCATCTCGCGTTCGCCACCCAAGGCGCTGCTGGGAAACTGCTGGCACTTGTAGCGGCCTTGCGTACCTTTTTCGATCTCGTCACAAAACACCGTGCTGCCCACGCCATAGTGCGAGGTGGCGGTGGTGGCATAACCGAGTTTGAGCACGGTTTGCGCCTGTGCAGCGGTGATGCCTGCGGCGATCATGGCCAAAGCAATGAGGGAACGTTTCATGTTGTCTCCTTGTTGAAAATACAAACGAATGATCGGGATGGGTTGAGGTGAAGCTGTTGTGGGCTTTTTTGCATGGGTCAGATTGGCATGATCATGATTTTTTGGGTTGTGGCAATTCGATGCCTGGAAAAATCTTGATCACCGCGCTGTCGTCTTCACGGGCATAGCCCGAAGTGGAAGCTTGCATGAACATTTGGTGCGCCGTGCTTGAAAGCGGCAACGGAAATTTGCTGGCGCGTGCCACGTCTAACACCAAGCCCAAATCTTTCACAAAAATGTCGACCGCTGACAAAGGGGTGTAGTCAGCCGCCAAAACGTGGGCCATGCGATTTTCAAACATCCAACTGTTGCCCGCGCTGTGGGTGATGACGTCATACAAGGCCTCTGCGGGTACGCCTTCACGCAACCCCAACGCCATGGCTTCAGCTGCGGCAGCAATGTGCACGCCTGCCAACAGTTGGTTGATGATTTTGACTTTGCTGCCTGCGCCGGCACAGTCGCCCAACTTGTAAACCTTGGCAGCCATGGCCTTGAGCAAATGTTCGCATTTGGCATAGGCCTCTGGTTTGGCGGCGGTCATCATCGTCATTTCACCGCTGGCGGCCTTGGCAGCACCGCCTGAGATGGGGGCGTCGACATACAGGATGCCCAATTTTTCAAGGCGAGCTTCTAGGGCGACGGACCAATTGGGATCGACCGTCGAGCACATCACAAACACGCTGCCGGGTTGAAGTGTGCTGACGCAACCCGTGCCGTCTGCGTTGGGGCCAAACAGCACCTCTTCGGTTTGGGCGGCGTTGACCACCACTGAAATCACCACGTCGCAGGCGCTACCTAGCTCTTGCAGGCTGCTACAGACCTGCCCCCCTTGGTCGGCAAAGGCTTTGGCGACGTCACGTCGCACATCAAAAACATGGAGTTGGTGTCCAGCGCGACGCAAGGAAGACGCCATGCCGTGGCCCATGGCGCCAAGCCCGATCACGCCAACACGATGAGTTAAGTCAGACATAGAGAGGAAGCTTGATAAAGTGGTGTGATTGTCATACAAATTTGGTGGGCGAAAAAATGAGACTTTTCGGTGTTTACCCTGCAGACTTTTTGACCAAAGGTTTGGCCAGCTCGCCGCCCTCTTGCAACCAAAAGCTGCCGTCCGCTTGTTGGATCCGTTTGGCGGCGTTTTTCATGTGCTGTGTTGCTGCACGGTGTGCTTGTTTGCTGTCGCCGGTTTCAATGGCCTCAAGAATCGCGTGGTGTTCCAATCGAACGGCATTTTCAAAATCGGTTCGCCTCGCTTCGTTGGCCCGTGTGACACGGGTGCCCTCGAATAAATATTGTCCGAGGTAATCGAGCGTGGTGATCAAAAACGGATTGCCTGCGGCGATGGCAATCGCACGGTGAAACTCAACATCTTGCGCCACACCGTCTTCACCCTTCGCGACTGCTTTGTCCACGGCTTGAAGTGCTTTTTGCATGGTGCGTATGTCCTTGGCCGTGCGTTGAGCTGCAGCCAAAGCGGCGCATTCGGCTTCAAGGGCGCGGCGCACTTCTACGATTTGAATCACGGCTTCGCGTGAGGCGGCAAGTTTGGCGTCAAAGTGCAGCGGTTGAAAATTGGATTGCGCGCTGACAAAAATGCCACTGCCTTGATGCGACTCGATCATGCCCAGCGATTTCAGGCGTGACAGGGCTTCTCGCACCACGGTTCGACTGACTTCAAACTGCTCTACCAATTTGGCTTCGGTGGGTAACTTGTCGCCGGGTTGAATTTTGCCGGTTCGGATCGCCAAGGCAAGTTGCTCAGCCACTTGCACGGACAAACGGTTGAGGGAGGGGACAGGCTTGAAATCGGTGGTCATACAAGGGCATCCATGGATGGGATGATCGCAGAAACTAGACTTGTCGCGCAGCAGCAGGGTCAGTTCCGGTGAAGTCCTATTTAAATTGCCTAGTTAAACATTCTATTTTTTTGAGTTTTGATTAGGAATAACCTTCATACATTCGGCTAAGTCATTGCATTCAATGGGTTTTTTTTCTACAAATAAACAACAAAATTGACAAAAACATGAGATTTTGTGGATTTGTTTGCTAACATTTGGCCCAAGGAGTCCATATGTCCAATCAATCTGATTCGCTCGAAAGTGTTGTTATTGGTGACGGCGTTGTCGTCAAGGGTACGTTTACCGTGCCGTCAAAAGCCATCATCAACGGTGTCATTGAGGGTGACTTGACAGCAGAAGAAGTGCTGATCGGCCCCACAGGAAAAATCACAGGTCGCGTGTCGGCCAAGGTGATCGATGTGCGTGGTCAACTGCACAACACCATCATCAGCGAAAAAAGTCTCATTGTGCGTGCCACCGGCAAGATCGCCGGCAAGGTGCAGTACTCTGAGATCGAAATCGAAAAGGGTGGCGAGATCGAGGGTACTTTGAGTCAAGGTGCTGGTGGCCCCACCATCAACATGGGCGCAGCCCCCACGACGGCCGCTTAACCCCAGCCCTCTTTTATGATCTTTCCCCGTTTGCTCCAAGGCGCTCGCATGCTGCCCGGACTGGTGTCCGAGGGGTGGACGCGCCAGTACGAGGATGCACGCATCATCCTTGAGCAAAACGGGGACTTGCATTACCTCAATCTGAGTGCGCGCGTTCAGCGCTACTTTGTTCGAGGTGGCATTTTGCTCACCGGCGTCATGTTGGTGGCCATCTTGGTACTGCTATTCACCAGCATCAACCTGATGATCAGTCGCGCCAAGCTGGAGCGTTCGCACGAAGAGGTCTATCGCGCACTGATCAGCAGCGCAGTCGATGCCAACGGTGGCGAAAACCCCGAAATGAGCGAAGAACAAATGCTCGCTTTGGCGCAAACCATTCGCGACCGTGACATGAGCATCCGCCGCTTTGTGGACACGTCCATGGTGGCTGTCTCCCAAGAGAACGTCAGCATGAAGTCTCAGCTTGACAGCTCTGGCTTGACTGAGAAGATCATCAAGATCATCCAACAAAACGCGGCCAATGGTGGCTTCAGCGGCGAGGGCGATTTGAGCGCCAATCCTTTGCTGCGTGGCAAAGTGGCTGATCAATTGGCCACCAACCGTGGTTTGCGCGAAGTGATGTACGCCTTGCCCACAAACATGCCTGTGTCCAATTACAGCGTCTCATCTGACTTTGGCATCCGTCGCCACCCGATCACTGGCATGACGCATTTCCACACCGGGCTTGATTTGCTCAGTGAGACAGGCGACGACCGTGTGCATCCCGTCAAACCTGGCGTGGTGGTGTTGGCACAACCGCATCCTCAATACGGCAACATGGTGGTGATCCGTCACACCAACGGTGTCGAATCTCTTTACGGCCACTTGGCCAACATCGCTGTGAAAGTGGGTGACAAGGTCACCACGGAAACCGTGTTGGGCATGATTGGTAACACTGGTTCCTCAACAGGCAAACACCTGCATTTGGAAATTTTGATCGGCGGATATCCCGTCAACCCTCAAAAAGTCATTCGGACGGCTCAATATGTTCAACAAATCCAAAACCAACAACAGTAACCCCTCAGCCGAGAGCGAAGCTGTGCCAGAGTTGGAAACAGCTGCGCCAGCCGAAGTTCAACCTGTCACGCCCCAACCCGCAGCACCAGCACCGAGAAGCAACATGATGGAAATGATTTCAAACACCGCTACCAAACCCTCCATCTTGAGCGAGGGATTCTCTTTCCGAGGTGAGATCGCTGCCAAAGGCGCGATCCACGTCGAAGGCGCACTCAATGGCCAGGTGCAGGTCGACGAGTTGACCATTGGTGCACGTGGCCAAGTCGAAGGCGTGGTCACATGCAGCAGCTTGCACATCAAAGGGAAATTTTCGGGCACAGCCACTTGTGACGAATTGATTGTGACTTCCTCCGCTGCGGTCGATGGCCATGTGGTCTACAAAACTTTGTCGGTGCAAAAAGGCGCATCGATCAAAGGCGAATTGCTGCTGGTCAAGTAAACCCAACTGGCGGCACCCTATGGGCGCGCTGAAATTGTTATCCCATGAGTGACCAACCCCAAACGATCAATGGCGAATTGCTGCGCCTCCAACGCGAAGCACGCGGCTGGCTTGTCAGTGATTTGGCAACGCGTGCTTGCATGTCAGTCAAGCAAATTCGCCAGCTAGAGGAGGGCGGTAGCAGCTCCTTTTACAGCGAATCCGTCAAATTCACCTCTGCCAAAAAAGTCGGCGCATTGCTCGGCTTGACCCCTGAAGAAGTGTTCGGTGTCTCTCAGGCCACCGAAGCAGTGCAACCAGCAGAAGACACCAGGTCGGTTGTGGACATCCCACCAGATGTCGCACAACCCGTTTCAGAGTCAGTGCAAGAAACGCCTAGCCAAGAAACGCTTGGCGCTGATGCGGCTCAAACCATTCAGAGCGTTCGTGACAATGCGCCTGCACTCAGCGCAGCCGACACGTCACAAGCCCCCGTCGAAACAAAAAACAAAACCCCTCTCGGCGCGATTGCTGCCTTGTTTGTCGCGGCTTTGGCAGTGGCGGCATGGATGCGCCCTGAAACAGAATCGGTGAGCGTAGAGCCACCGCCCCCCCTGCAAGTCCTTCCTGCAGAGGCTGAGGCAGCTGCAAGCGCGGCATCAGCCGAAGCAGCGGCGATGGCGGCCTCTGGCGCTTCAGCACCTACTGGTGTGCCGACTGCTGCCACACCAGCCCCTGCACCAGCCGCTGCGGCCTCTGTCAGTGTGCTGCCATCGGCAAGCACGCCACCTGCCAGCGCAGCCTCTGCCGCCAAGCCGCTCTGAGCGGCTTTTTCATTGCTTCGCCCCCAAGCTCAGAGCGGCTTGTCGGCTGGCGTCCAGTTGTGTTGCATCCACACCGTTCAGAGGCCAGTTGGCCATGTGCTTGAGGCTCAGGCGATGCAAGGCCTCGATCCAACTGGGCTGATCGTTCAAGCAAGGGATGTAATGAAACGTTTTGCCGCCCGCTGTGAGGTACGCCTCTTTGGCTTCTTGGGCAATTTCTTCTAAGGTTTCAAGGCAGTCGCTGGTGAAGCCGGGGCAGATCAAATCGACGCGTTCGGTGCCGTTGCGTGCCATGTCGATCAATGTGGGCTCGGTGTAGGGCTCTAGCCATTTGGCTTTGCCAAAGCGCGATTGGAAGGTGACTTTGTACTGGTCTTTGCGCAAGCCCAAGGCTTCGCCAAGCAAACGCGCTGTTTTGTAACACTCGCAGTGGTAAGGGTCGCCCAAATGCAAGGTGCGTTCTGGCACGCCGTGAAAACTCATCACCAACATGCGTGATGGCCCGTGCTGGGCCCAATGGGCACGCACGCTGTCAGCCAGTGCGTGGATGTAGCCCGCATCATCGTGGTAGTGGTTGATGAAGCGTAACTCTGGCAACAAACGGGTGCGCAAGCCCCATCGGTAGAACGCATCAAACACGCTGGCGGTGGTGGTGCCAGAGTATTGCGGATAGGCCGGCAAGACCAGCACCCGCGTGAAGCCTTCGGCTTTGAGGGCATCCATTTGCGAGGCGATAGATGGGTTGCCATAACGCATGGCGTATCGCACGGTCACTTGTTGTTGGTAGGTGTCAAACACCTGTTGCAAGGCCATTGCTTGTCGCTCTGTCCAGACTTTCAGGGGAGAGCCTTCGTCTGTCCAAATGCTGGCGTATTTTTTAGCGGATTTGGCAGGACGCACGCGCAAGATGATGCCGTGCAAAATTGCCAACCAAATCAAGCGAGGAATTTCAACCACCCGATGGTCCCCCAAAAACTCAGCCAAATAGCGTCTGAGTGCTGGGGCGGTGGGTGCTTCGGGGGTGCCCAAATTGCAAAGCAGCACAGCGGTGCGAGGGCTTTGGCCGTGATGGAAGGCAGGCTCTGAGTGAAAGACAGGTTTAATCAGCATGCGCTATTCTCGCCTAGACATGATAGACCTTGCACGTATCAAAGCCATCAGCCTCGATTTAGACGACACATTGTGGCCGGTGTGGCCCACGATTGAGCGCGCAGAGCAAGCCCTGCAGCAATGGTTGACGCAGCATGCACCCCAAACCGCGCAGCTTTGCAGCGATGCCAAGATGCGTATGGCCATTCGTCAACACATTCAACAACAGTTTCCACAGCACGGGCATGATTTGAGTTTCTTGCGTCGCGAGTCGATTCGCGAAAGCTTGCGCCGTGCAGGCGACGCACCTGCGTTGGCCGAGGCCGCCTTTGAGGTGTTTTTTTCATACCGGCACCAAGTCACCCTGTATGAAGGTGTGTCAGACGCATTGCAACGCTTGTCGGCCAGATACCCATTGATTGCTGTCTCCAATGGCAATGCCGATGTGTTCAAAACAGCTGCGGCTGCCCATTTTCAAGCCGCCATCAGCGCGCGCGAGGTTGGGGTGGCCAAACCCGATGCGCGTATTTTTCATGAGGCAGCTTCTTGTGTTGGGCTTGCGCCGCAAGACATCTTGCATGTGGGCGACGATGTGGGGGCTGATGTGGTTGGCGCATGGCAGGCGGGCATGCAAGCGGTGTGGCTCAATCGCGATGGCATCGCTTGGACGCATGAGAGTACCGCGCCTTTGACGGTGCGTGAACTCTCAGAGTTGTGCGATCACCTGCAAGCCTGAACGCACAGCCCCTTCGAGCGTAGCGGGGTAAGGGCCTTCCACATAGTCTCCGCACGCCCAAACGCGGGGTGCAATGGCTGCACTGGGTCGATGCAGAGTGGGCGTGCACGCAAAAGTGGCACGTTTTTCAACGATGGTTTGCACCACTTGCAAGCGTTGTAAACCGAGTTGTTGCTGCAATTGGTGTAGGACGCCCTTTGCCAGCTGATCGCTTGTCATGTCATCTGGCATGTCGCAGGCACTCACCACGCCAGCGAGCAAACCGTTTTGCTGCATCAATCGGGTGCGACAAAACACAAACTGTGCGGGTTGGGTCGCGTTGCTGTGCAGCGCCACCATCGGTCTGGGCAAACCCTGAAACGCTGGGTCTGCGCAATGCACATACACAGTGGCGATTGCCATGTGCGACAGCGCAGCAGCTTGCGCTGACCAAACAGGGTTGAGTTGGGCGCTCAGCCGCGCAGCCTCCCATGATGGGGTGGCCAAAATCAAGTGGTGTTGCGCATCGCTGTGACGGACCTCACGCATCACATCATTGGCATCCAAGCGATGCCCCAGATGCATCTGCACACCGCGTTGGCTTAACCAGTTGTGACAGGCTTGTGGCAACAGCGCTGACAAATCGGCTGTGGGCAGCAACAGATCAGAACTGCCACGGGGGCCGAGCAAGGCATCGTGCAGCACGCGCAAAAACACGTTCGCGCTCGCTTGAGCCATCGGCGTGTTGAGGGCTGACAAACACAGAGGCTCGATCAATGTCTGCACAACAGTGGGTGTCAATTGGCCGTGTGAATGCAAATCGGCCACGCTCCAATGGGTCGGTGCACTGAATCCCCAGCGTTGCCAAGTGATGCAGGCTTTGAGCAACACCCATTTGTCGTGCCATTGCCAACCACGCGCTGAAGCGATGCCAATCAGCGCATTGAGCGGTGCAACCAGCTGCGGCAGCGCCAAGCCTTGGCCATCGGCGAATCTCAAATCCAGCGGCAAGCGCTGCAACAGCGCTTCTGGCTTCAAACCCACCTTTCGCATCAAATCCAATGTGGCGCTGTAGGCACCAATCAAAATATGCTGGCCGTTGTCCAACGGCGTGTTGTCCCAAGTCTGAGCCAAACTGCGAGCGCGTCCCCCCAAGGTTTTGCTGGCCTCGTACAGGGTGACCTCATAACCTGCCTCGCAGCCCGCCACCGCAGCCGCTAAACCGGCCCAACCGCCGCCCACAATGCTCAAGCGCTCAATGGCCATGGCTGAGAAAAACTCAGAAGCGTCCCAAGGCTTGCATCTTCCATGCAAGCCAGAGTTTGCGCAACGGTGTGAGGGCCACACGTTGTTGCAGCACTGGAAAACGCTGCGCTTCGATCTCGTTGAGAAGCGTGCGATAAATGCTCGCCATCATGAGCCCGGGTTTTTGTGTGCGCCAATCCTCAGCGGGTAACAAGGACAAGGCTTGGTCATACAAGCTGTGCGCACGTTGTGTTTGAAATTGCATCAGCGCTTGAAAACGATCTGAGTCGATGCGCCCCAAAATCTCGTGCGCTTTCACATCGAACTGTTGCAACTCAGACACCGGCAAATAGATGCGTCCCCGCAAGGCGTCTTCCCCCACATCGCGGATGATGTTGGTCAACTGAAACGCTTGTCCAAGTGTGTGCGCGTATTGCGTGGTGGCGCTTTGGGTTTGACCAAAGATTTGCGCAGACACTTCCCCCACCACACCTGCGACCAAATGGCAGTAGCGGCTGAGGTTGGCATAGTCCAGATAACGGGTTTGGGTGAGGTCCATCTCACAGCCCTCGATCACCGATTGCAGCGATGCCTCTTGGATGCCAAACACGCCGCACAAAGGCCACAAGGCTTGCATGACGGGGTGATGAGGTTGACCTTGAAACGCTTGATGCACCTCGTTGCGCCACCATGCCAATTTGGTGGCTGCCACGCCTGGGTCGCTCACCTCGTCCACCACATCATCGATTTCGCGGCAAAACGCGTAAAACGCGGTGATGGCAGCGCGGCGTTGTGGCGGTAAAAAAAGAAAAGCGTAGTAAAAGCTACTGCCAGAAGAGGCGGCTTTCTCTTGAACGTATTGCTGCGGTGTCATGGGTCACGCATTATGGCGCGTCATCAACGCGGCCTCTGTCACATCCACAGCGCGCGCCACAGCATGATGAGCACATCTGCGGGCTTCACTGTGGGCCGTTTGAAGGTGGAGGGATGGGCGGCGGGGTCGTGCTGCGGGTGGGCGCGTTCGAGTTTTTGCAAAACCCGCAAGCCGCCTTGCACCACCAAGCGCAATTCCCAACCCGCACGACCCGGCACCTCATGCACCAATGCGGCCCCTTGACGCATCAGCTCACGGGCAAACTGCAGTTGATGTGCCCATGTGCTGTGAAGGGGTAAATAGTCTCTGCCGCGCCGCACGTCTTCAACACGGTCTTGCCAAAAATTGATCAATTGCAAAGCGCTGCAAATCGCATCGCTCTGTTGCAATGCTTGCTCGCTCTTGACGCCATACAAATGCAGCAACAAACGCCCCACCGGGTTGGCAGAACGCCGGCAGTAATCCAGCAGCTGCGCTTGGGTTTCGTAGCGCACACCGTCACGGGTGTACAGCACGTCTTGCTCAAATGCATCCAACAAGTCCATCAGCAAAGACAACGGCAGTTGATGCTGTGCCATCACGCTGGCAAGTTTGTCAAACACATGCGGCCATGCTTGGCTGATGTGGGCCTTGTCTAGGGAGGGCGATGTCGCAGACTGCGCCCACGTCCAGCAGGTGTGTAAATCTTTTCGGTATTGCGCTAACTGGCGCAGACGCAGCTCTGCGTTTGCATCGCCTTCATCGGCCAAATCATCTGCCGTGCGCGCAAAGTGATACAGCGCCAAGATGGCAGGGCGCAACCGTGCTGGGCACAGCCAAGACGCCACCGGAAAATTTTCGTAATGCTCAATGCCTTGCATGGTGTGGGCACATTGTCGCTTGCACGGGCATGGGCTAGAATTTGGCTACTAACCAATTGGTCAGTAATTTATTGTCTGTTCACCTTTACCGACTATGCCGCAGCCTGCTTTTCTTCCCCGTTTATTGTCATGGCGTTTTGCCGTTGCTTGCCTCGCATTGGGATCGAGCAGTTTTCTGCTATCGGGCTGCCAAAAACCAGCTCCTGCACAAGAGCCCTTGCGATCGGTCAAAGTCTTGACTGTGGGTGAGTCTGGCTCGGGCTATGACTTGGCCTTTTCTGGCGAGGTGCGCGCACGTGTGGAATCCAACCTCGCGTTTCGCGTGGCCGGTAAATTGGTCAGTCGCCCTGCAGAGTTGGGCCAGCGTGTGACAGCCGGACAGTTGTTGGCGCAAATCGATCCAGAAGACTACCGCGCCAGCGCCGAGGCAGCGGCCGCGCAATTGTTGGCCGCAAAAAGCAACCGCGATGTGGCGCAAGCTGATTTCAAACGCTACCAAGATTTGCACACGCAAGGCTTCATCAGCATCGCTGAATTGGACCGTCGCGAAGCCGCCATGAAACTCGCGCAAGCACAATTGCAACAAGCACAAGCCCAAAACACGGTGCAAGGTAACCAGTCGGGATACACCCGCTTGGTGGCCGATGGTGCCGGTGTTGTGACATCGGTCGATGCGTCTGCCGGGCAAGTGGTGAGCGCAGGGCAGCCCGTGGTGCGCTTGGCCTTGGATGGTCCGCGCGATGTGGTGTTTTCGGTGCCTGAAAACAAACTGGCTGATTTGAAAGCTGGCCAGATGATTGACATTGAAACTTGGGACAACAAACAAAAAATGCAAGCCAAAGTGCGGGACGTGGCCGGCAGTGCTGATGCCGCCACACGCACTTTTGTGGTGAAAGCGACCTTGGAAAAAGACGCTAAGGTGCCCGAACCTGTGTTGGGTTCAACAGTCACCGTGCGATTGAAGCCAACAGCCAACGCCAATGAGCAGCGCATCAAGCTACCCACCACCGCGTTGCGACAAGAAGCCGGGGCTACTTCGGTGTGGGTGCTCGATACCAACACCATGACCGTCAGCGCTAAAAACATCGAAGTCTCGGTGGCCGATGGCAACGATGTTTTGGTGAATGCTGGTTTGCAAAAAGGTGACCAAGTGGTGACCTCTGGCGTGCATGTGCTGACGGCTGGGCAAAAAGTGTCCATCTTCGGCGCCAAGCAGTGAGTTGAACATGCAACAGTTCAACCTCTCGAAGTGGGCCATTGACCATCCCGCGCTCACGCGCTACCTCATGGTGGTGTTGATGGTGTTGGGCATTGCCGCGTACTTTCAACTCGGCCAAGACGAAGACCCACCGTTCACCTTCCGTGCCATGGTGGTGCGGACCTATTGGCCGGGCGCGACCGCACAACAAGTGGCTGAGCAGGTGACCGACAAAATTGAACGCACCCTGCAAGAGGTGCCCTTCACCGACAAGATTCGCAGTTACTCCAAGCCGGGCGAGTCGCAAATTATTT